>Ga0181536_10000609_pt1 | contig 43065 bp, 26 predicted proteins | sample PEATcosm2014_Bin_41_FD_121105 | JGI IMG/M metagenome (GOLD analysis project Ga0181536, IMG submission 121105) | Peatland microbial communities from MTU Mesocosm Facility, Houghton, MI, USA - PEATcosm2014_Bin17_60_metaG | ecosystem: Environmental > Terrestrial > Soil > Wetlands > Peat | place...
AGACTTACCTGACGGCGCCAACGCTCCGGCAAACGTCGACGGAAACTTCATCCTCGGCGCCACGCACAACCCCGCACCGGAGATGGCCGCGCTGGAAGGCGTGCCGCATGGAACGGTCTTCACCTTCACCATGGAATCGGCCGCCAGCAAGATCTATCCCGGTATCGCGCGCGAGCTCAACACGTTCGGCCAAGCGGACCCCACCGACCTCGCCAAACTGGTAGTCACCACAAGCCACCCCGCACCCTACACTCGCCGGGTGGCCGTGTATGTCCCCAAACAATACGTCCCCGGCACGGCCGCGCCGTTCATCGTCGGGGCGGACGGACCCGACCAGGCGTTGTTCACGGCCCTCGACAATCTGATCGCCCAACACCGGGTGCCCGTGATGATTGCCATCTCCATAGGCAACGGCAGCGGCGACGCCCAGGGAAGCGAACGCGGCCTGGAATACGACACGATGTCAGGCCTGTACGCGGAGTTCGTCGAAAAAGAAGTGCTGCCTCTCGTGGAGAAGCAATACAACGTGAAACTGACCAAAGATCCCGAGGGCCGGGCGACGATGGGCGGCAGCTCCGGCGGTTCGTGCGCGTTGATCATGGCGTGGTATCACCCAGAGCTTTACCACCGCGTTCTGACCTACTCAGGCACCTACGTGAACCAGCAGTGGCCGTCAACCCCGCAGACTCCTCACGGCGCATGGGAGTTCCATGAACATCTCATCCCCAACACCCCGGCCAAGCCGATCCGCATCTGGATGGAAGTCGGCGACAGGGACCTTTTCAATCCGAATGTCATGCGCGACAACATGCACGACTGGGTCGTGGCCAATGAGAGCATGGCCAAAGTGCTGGCCGCCCAGGGCTATCATTATCAGTTTGTATTTGCGCGTAACGCCGGGCACACGGACCGCACCGTGAAAGAACAAACCCTGCCCGAGGCTCTGGAATATGTATGGCAAGGGTACCCTATCGCGGGGCCGAGGAACTGATTTTGAGCAGTGTCGCGTTGGCCTGCTGCGTTCATTCTTGCCGAAGGCCTATTCTGAGCTAGTTTTGCGGCAGCGGGGCACCCCGGTTGATGAAATAGGGATTGTCGTAAGCGGTTTTCAGGCGGTCGGGCTGCCGGCCTGCCATCCCCGCCCAAACCATGAACCAAGCCCACTTCGGCTGCGCCTTCAGCGTTTCCGCGGAAGGCGGCTGGCCGACCTCGCCTAGCGCGATCGGTTTTCCATTGGCCAGATCGAGAATCTCCCAGTAGTACCGGTCATCCAGTGTGCGGTAGTTGTCGTAGCTCACCACGTCGACATAGTTCTGCCCGGGGAAGAACTGGTGGAACTCGCCGAAAGGCGCTGGGCCGTTCTGATTCCATATCCAGATCAGGTTGTTGAGGTGGTGGACGTTCACCATGCGGTAATAAAGCTCCCGGTAGAGTTGCGCGGTGCCGCTGGGGCCGGGACGGCCGCCCCACCAGAAGAAGTTGCCGTTGTTCTCGTGCATGGGCCGCCAGAGGACCGGAATATGCGCATCCTGAAGCTGCTTCAGATACCCCGCCGCAGTGTCCATATACTTCTCCCAGCGCTGGTGCAGGGGAGTATCCGAGGTGATCAACTCCTGCCACTGGTCGTCGGTCAGATGGGCCTGCACGCTGCCGCGCCAACTCTCGCTGGTCCGGCCGTTTTCGCCGGCCCTTCCGGGCTCGTCTTCGGTCGGCCGCAACATGTGCCAGCACAGGTAAATAATGGATCCCGCGGCCGCCTGCTTCCTGGCTTCCTCGATCATCAGGTCGCGGTGAATGATGGAATCCTTGTCTTCGCCGTCCAGGAATCCGAAATCCGAGCCCCAGATGGCCGGGTACTTGCCGACGATCTGGTTCACCGTGTCGGTGTCCTGGGAGCGCTGGTTGGGATAATTGTGCTGGCCGGTCAGGATGCCTTTGCCCGAGACCGCGCAGAGGGTCTTCAGCAGGGCGCGTGCTTCCGGAGTGGCGTTAGGGTTAACCGGCTCGCAAGTGTAAGGATTCGGCGCCGACGGGGGTTGCGAGCGCGCCACCTGTCCGGGAGCACCCGGTGCACCAGCCTGGACCGGTGGAGTCTGCTGGGGAACGGCCTGCGAATAAACACTCGTAGCTGTGCTCAACGCCACAGCCAGCGCGATAAGGATAGATTTCCGCATGTATTTGCCTGATTCCCAATAAATATCACAGCTTGCAGTCGCCAATGCCGCCTGGGTAGAGCCGCTTTCGGCGACGGGCGCATCTCCGACGGAGGCCAGCACAACTAAGCGGCGTGGAACGCACCGTTGCCGCCCTTCCTGCCAGCATGGCCGGCGGCACTCGTGAAGTCGCGTCGCGGTCAGTCATTGAGATTCGGTAATCTGAAGGTTCTGAAAGGAGCCTCATGACCCGAAAACCCCTCTCGCCGTCCATTAGACTCTACGCCGCGGCAGCGGCGCTGGTGGTAACTGGAATTGCACAGCAGCAGCAAAGGCCTGGAGACCTGGGATTCACCGACACCCCCATGCTCCCCGGCCTTCCCTGGCACGTACACGACCCGGATCGCCCGCATCCCAAGGTCATCGCGCCCGGCGAGATGCCCGGTGCAGCGCCGTCCGACGCCATCGTGCTATTTGACGGCACAGACCTCTCGAAGTGGATGCAGATAGGGCGCGGCGCCGATCGCGGCAAGCCGATCGACGCCCAATGGAAACTGGGTGACGGCTACTTTGAGGTGGTTGGGGGAACCGGCAACCTGTATTCCCGGGAGAAGTTCGGCGACTGCCAGTTGCACGTCGAGTGGTCCTCGCCCGCCGTGGTGCGCGGCACCAGTCAGGGGCGCGGCAACAGCGGCGTCCTGTTGATGAGCCGCTATGAGATCCAGGTGCTGGACGCCTACAACAACCCGACATATGCCGATGGGCAGGCAGGCGCGATCTACGGCCAGTGGCCGCCTCTGGTCAGCCCGGCGCGGAAGCCCGGCGAGTGGAACATCTACGACATCTTGTTCGAGGCGCCGAGGTTTGATGGCGAGAAACTAACCAGACCGGCATTCGCAACGGTTCTGTACAACGGCGTGATGGTCCACCACCACAAGGAACTGATGGGACCCATGGTCTACCGGCAAGTGGCGCATTATACGCGGCACGACCCCGAAGAATCCCTGATGCTGCAGGACCACAACGGCGATGCGGTGCGCTACCGCAATGTCTGGATCCGCAGGATCGGCCCATACGACCAACCAGAGCAACCCAAGTAGCCGTCACTGGCTGGCTTTTCCGCCCCTGGTCGCGCCCATTTCCGCCCAGATTCCCTTATCTAATAAGTGGCCAGCGAGACCCTAAGCACCAGGGGTTCGGCGCCGAAGTTGAGGCCCCAATCGGTCTCGTCGCCATTCCAGATGCGGAGGAACTGGAAGGCATCGTTTTCGTAGACGCCTTCTTCGACGCGCAGGAACTGGCGCTGCTTGCCGGTATCGGCGGGGCGGAAGTCCACCCGGCAAAGGAGACCGGCCACCAGAAACTGGTTGTCCTGCAACTGGGCAACCAGGACGCGTCCGACGGGCTCGGCGTTTCCCACGGCGCGATTGTTGCGCGCGGCTCCGTAGGACACCACGGCGCTCCACGGGCCGAAAGCAAGACTTTGCGTCACCGTGCCCTTTTCTTCCGCCACCGCCTGCAGCTTGCCGGCGAAGTTGAGGCGGGCGATTTCGCGGGCCATCGGACCGGCCAGACGGTAGTTCAGCGCCCACGGGGCGAGAGACTCGGGGGTATTGCGAGGGGTGGTGTAGTCCATACCGAACGGCGAGTACCCTATGGTTTGAAGGCCCAGCGCCGCGAAAAAGAAGCGGGCGTTCGAGGCGGGGCCGCCGGTTTCGGGGACGAACAGCGGATTATCGTCGCGGTGATACAGTTCCAGCACCTTCAAATATGCCGCGGGGTCGTTCTGATAGATATCGGGTGCCAAGATGTCCAGCGCGGGCGCCGCCACCTTCCAGATGGGTATCACATTGTCGGTAGGACCGCCGCTTTCATACGTGCCGGGCGCCCCCGGCTTCAGCGGATCGCGCAGAGCGGCGTTGGCGTACATCGGCAGCGGATAGACGGCCTTGCCAGCCGCGGCCACCTGTCCAACGTACTTCGCTACCGACCAGGCGTGGAAGCAGACTTCCGCCTCCGGCCCAAACGCTTCCTGCCACGTACCGGGTGACGCGTGCATGGCAGTCAGAATTTCGGCCGGGACCGGTGCTTCGAAAAGCTTTTGCGCCGTGCGCGAATAGTCGCGGAGGCTGCCCCAGGTGCCCGGTTCGTTCTCCACTTGCACCATGATCACGGTTCGCTGCGGGTCGGTGGCCTTCAAGTGACCGAGAAATGCGGCGAACGCCGCTTTGTCCGCTTCCAGGGAGGCGGTGGCGTAGGGCGATGGCGAATCCACCGCGCGCCCGTTCTTATCCACCATGTGCGGATAGCGGTCCGGAGCCAGTTTCATCCACTCCGGCATGTAGTGCTGGCTGCCGTTCTTCCAGGTGCCGAACCAGAGCAGAACCAGGCGGAGCCGATGCTGGCGGGCCTGGGCCAGCAGAGTGTCGATCGCGGTGTAATCGTACTGCCCCTGGCGTGGTTCGAACTGCTCCCAATAGACCGGGATTTCCACGGTATTTACGTGCAGGTACTCCATGGCGGGCCAGACCTGGGGAAGCATGGCGGGCCAGGCGCTGGAGTTATGCACCTGCGCGCCTAACATCAGGTAAGGCGCGCCATCCACGAACAAGGCGTAGCGCCCATCCTTTTTCACCACGCTGGGAATCGGTTGTTCCTTGACCTGGGCCGTAAGCGCAACAACGGCGCACAGGGCCACCCACGCAGCGAGAACAGCGTTGTTTTTCATTTTTCCATTACCGTCGAAGTAGCTTTGCCGGCCAGCGCATCGCCGGCCAGCACGAACACGCCATTGCGGCGAACGGCCTGGACGCGGCGCAGCACGTTATCCGCGGGCAGGCAGACCAGCCCCTGGGCGCTTTGAGCGGCGGCGGCGAAGACCACCATTTCGATATTGGACCAATCCATCTGGGAGGTGGATTGCGCCAGCTTGATCTGGGGAATCACGGCGCCATCGCGCACCAGCATCACCACCGGAATCGGACCTGCCTCAATGTTGTGCCAGCCGCCGGGGTAGACCTTGCGGCTCTGGTAATCGAGCCATTGGCCGGGCGGGAGGTAGACGTCGCGTCCCGTGGTCCCCGATTCCATCAAAGGCGCCACCAGGATGTCCGAGCCGAACAGGTATTCGTCATCCACATCCCAGGAGCCCGGGTCGCCCGGAAATTCGACGAACAGGGCGCGCACCATGGGGAGGCCGCGCTCGCTCGCGTCTTTCGACTGCGCGTAGACATACGGCATGAGGCGGTACTTCATCTCATCGGCGCGGCGGAAATCGTCCATGAAGGCGGGGCTATATTCCCACGGCTCTTTGGGCGGCGTGCCGTGGCAGCGGCTGTGCGAAGTCAGCATGCCGAAAGGCATCCAGCGCCGGTACAGCTCCTCGGGAGTTTTGGCAGCGAAGCCGCCGATGTCGTGGCTCCAGAATGTGAAGCCGCTTAAACCGAACGAGAGGCCGCCGCGCAGCGTCGCGGCCATGCCCGCATCCTGCGCGCCGGAATCGCCGCCCCAATGCAAAGGGTAGCGCTGGCTGCCGGTCCACGCGCTGCGCGCCCAGATGATGTTTTCGCCCGTGATCTTTTTGGTAATCTCCGCCACGGCCTGGTTGTATCGCAAGGGATAGAGATTGTGCTCGTAAAACCCGCTGCGGCCGTTGGCGTAGATTCCGTTCAGCGGCGCGGCTTCTCCGAAATCCACCTTGATGGCGCCCACCCCCATATTCAGCAGGCCCGCGATCTTGTCCTGATACCACCGCACGGTAGCGGGATTGGTGAAGTCCAGCACGGCGTCTTCGAAGGGCAGGTTGCCTTTGCCGTCTTTCACGGCGAGGCCTTCGGCGACAATTTCCGGGAACAGCGAATTCAGCGGCACGAAGTAGGGGAGCTGCCAGAGTGAGATGTGGAAGCCGTCGCGCTTCAGATCGGCAATCATTTTGACGGGATCTTTGAAGCGCGTGGTGGAGAACTGGTAGTCGCAGCGCCAGTCGTGTTCGAACCAGCCGGTGTCCAGGTGGATGACGTCGGCGGGGATGCGATTCTGGCGGAGTTTGGCGGCCACGGTGCGGGTCTCCTCCTCGGAGAAGTAGGTGATGCGGCTCATCCACAGGCCGAACGACCACAGGGGCGGCATGGGCGCCTTGCCGGTGAGCGTGGTGTATTCGCCGAGAATGTCCTTGGGCGCGCCGAGAAACACGAACAGATCGAGCTGGTCGTCGCCCAGCAGCAACTCGGTGGTATTGCCGTACGACGCACCGAAGTCGAAGGTTGCCGGGGCGGAGGTATGGACAAACATGCCGTACCCGCGGTTGCTCATGAAGAACGGAATGGGCTTGTACATGCGCCCGGTCTCGACGCCGTTGGCATCGTTGGCCCACAGGACCAGCTTCTGGCCGCGCTTGTCGAGGCGGGTGAAGCTCTCGCCGCAGCCGAACAGCTTTTCGCCGGGGGCCAGCGAGAAGACGGCGGCCACGCTGCGCGAATAATCGGAGGACCGCCGGATGAAGGAAAACGGAAGCACGGTGTCGAGTTGCGCTGCGTTATCCGAGGGATGGTCCGTCCTGGTGAGCAGGCGTCCCTGGGCGTCGCGAAGCTCGATGTGCCAGGGACTTTCCAGGATGGTCACCGACCCAACCGTGCTGGTGTAGCGATAGCCGCCCGCGATGCGCGTGAGTTTCCAGGAAGTATCCCGCGGCGGCTCGCGCACCAGCATGGGCGACGGCAGCTCCGGCCGGGACTGCGGCCCGGTCTTGATGCGGATCCGGATGGTCCTGGGCGTTACGAACTGAATGGAAAAAGGCAGCGAGGGGTTGATCTCGTACTCGTGCTCGGGGAAGGTAACGCCGTCGAAGGGCTTCAGCACGTTCTCCATGTTGTCGAACGCAATCCGGGGCGCCAGTTGATGGCGCGTCCAGGTGATGGAGCCGGAGCCGCTGGCCGGGTCGAAGGCGGTGAGTTTGTCCGCCACGAAGTAGGTGTTGCGGTATTCGCGGAAGTCCCCGCTGATATCCACCAGGTCGTTCAACAGGCCGGGCGGCCGATCCACCTGAGCTTTGAGGAGCGGACTCCACAGGAACGCCACGCAGGCGCACTGCGCGAAGGTCAAGCAACGGAGGTTGGTCATGGTTGAATCCTCAACTAACTTCTAACTTCTGGCTTCCGACTCCCAAATCTCAGCAATTGCATTCTCTTGGCCGATGATCACTCTTCCCCTTTCAGCTTCGACAGCCGGCAAATCAGTTCAGCTACGATTTCCCAGCCTGTTGGCACTCCAGAGGAACGCGAGACGCCGGAACCGATCAGAAGGGCGTACACACCCGGATTGCTTTGAGCGGACACTGCCAAACTGAATGAGGGTTCGGTCATCTGTTTCAGTGTCCTACGTCTCTTTTGGCTGCGCAATATCGAAAACCACTCGGGACCTCCTGGGAGCAGCAGGCGAGCGGGAGGGATTTGGTCCATTCAATTAACCGCGGGTCGCGGCCCCAAAAGGCGAGCTCTGTCGGAGAGCCCGATCCAAGAGCGACTTTCTTAGGGTACCGGCGCCTTGGGAACGGGGACGGGAAGCACTAGCGAAAACCGTCTTGCTCGCCTGCTTGCTCCCAGGAGGGCTTGCGGCTACTCCCCCTAAAGCAATCATCGGCGCGCTCTAGTATATATACACTATTGCTTCGGATCGGCTCTTCTCAGTAAAATCCCGTTAGTCCAATGAGGAGGGTCAACCCGAGCGGCTACGTCCGCGGCTATATCGCCGGTGTGCTTGCGCTTGGCACAATACTCCTTTGGGCAGCCGACACTTCCCCGGTTTCCCGTTCTCTCGCCCAGCACCGCAATCTGGGCAAAGCCTTTTACGAGAACCCTACCACGCAGGCCGAGGCGGTGGTCGAGTTCAAGAAGGCTCTCGACCTTGCTCCGAATTCCGTGAGGGAAAGGCTGAATTACTCGCTCGCGCTGATTCGCGCCGGCAAGATTCCGGAAGGCGTGGCCCAACTTAAGGAAGTGCAACGCCGCGATCCCAAACTGCCCCACACCTGGTTCAACCTAGGGATTTATTACAAGAAAGCAGGCGATGCGGACGCCGCCGAGTCACAATTCGAACACATGATACAGCTTGTGCCCGAGGACGCCATCGCGCATTATCAGCTCGGGGCGCTATACCGGCAGCAGAACCGCGCCGGCGACGCACAGGCGCAGTTCGAACTGGCGGCAAGGCTCGATCCGCAATTGGCCGCGGCCCGCTTCCAGCTCTATAATCTCTACCGTCAGGCCGGCCATGCCGAAGAGGCGGCCGGCGCGCTGGCGGAGTTTCAGCGGCTCAAGAAGCTGGCCGAAGGCGCAGCCATCCCCGAGGATGTGGATTGGTCCGTCTATTCCGAAATCTACGATCCGCCAGAGCCGTCGGGGCAGGCGCCACCGGCGCCCGCGCCCGTTTATGAAGATCAGGTGCTGGAAGGCGCGGTCGCGTCCGGACTCCTGGCAATCGATTCCACCGGTGAAGGGCGCACGGACCTGTTGGTGTGGTCCGGGCGCGGGCTCGCACTGTACCGACATGGCACGGAACTGGCAGAAGATTCGGGACTCGCGGGCGTGACCGGCGTCATCTCCGTGGCGGCGGGCGACTTTAATAATGACGGCTTCATGGACCTGTGCGTCCTCACCGAAGCCGGACCGATGCTCTTCGCCAATTCCAGGGGACACTTCAACCGCATCGAAAGCAAATTGCCACAGCGGCGATTTGAGCAGGCGGTGTGGATGGACTACGACCACGATTACGACCTGGATCTGATTCTCCTGGGAGCGTCGCCGGCGCTTTTGCGCAACGAAGGCGCAGCGGGCTTCGCCGATCGCACAGCGGACTTTCCCTTCGCCGATGGCTTTCCCATCGCGGCCGAGAAGCTGCGCGTGATGCCCGACAGCAAAGCGTTCGATCTCGCCGTATTCTATCGCGGCCGTGCGCCGGTGCTGTATCGCGATCGATTGGGCGGCCACTACACGACGGAGGCGTTCCAGGGCGCCCCCCACGACGATTCCCTGGTGGAGGCCGATTTCGACAATGACGGCCGCTTGGATCGCGCCAGCATTTCGCCCGACGGCAAAGTTCACGTGGCCTTCAATCGCAGCCGCGCTTCGTCGCATTGGATCCGCGTCCGGCTCGAGGGCGTCAAGAGTCTCAAGCTGGCGCAGGACGCGGAAGTGGAAATCAAGGCCGGCACTTTGTACCGCAGAGCCATTTATAGCGGGGTGCCCATCCTGTTCGATACGGGTGCTGCCAGTTCCGTGGACGTGGTGCGGATCACCTGGCCGAACGGGCTGATCCAGAACGAAACCCGGCAGGCGGCGGGACGCGGATACACGTATCAGGAAGCGCAACGGCTCTCCGGATCGTGTCCCATGATCTGGACCTGGAACGGCCACGGAATTCAGTTCATCACCGACGTGCTGGGTGTGGCCCCGCTTGGCGCCAGCGATGGCGAGGGAACTTATTTTCCCGTGGACCACGTCGAGTATGTCTCGATTCCGGGCGAAGCTTTGGCGCCGGTGAACGGCGGTTACGATCTCCGCGTCACCGAGGAACTCAGTGAGGTGTCGTACCTGGACCAGGTGCAACTTCTGGCCATAGACCATCCGGCTGCCACCGAGGTTTTCACTAACGAAAAATTCAAAGGGCCGCCCTATCCCGAGTACCGCCTGTTTGGCGTCGATCGGCGCATCTACCCCCAATCCGCTACGGACGACGTGGGGCGCGATGTGCTGCCGCGCCTGCTGGCGCGCGACCAAAGATATCCCGACCAGTTCCCGCGCTCCGAACTCGGTGTGGCCGCGTCTCACACGTTGGAACTGGATTTCGGCAAGGCCGCGCCCGGAGGTCGTGCCGTGATGCTGCTCAACGGCTGGGTGGACTGGCCCGATGGCAGCACTTTCCGCGCCGCCGCGCAGGAGACCAAGGGCGGGCTGGTCATGCCTTACCTGCAGATGCAGGACGCGGCGGGACGATGGATTACGGTGAACGAAGACATGGGGATGCCCTCGGGAAAGCCCAAGACCATTGCGGTTGAACTGCGGTTCCCGTCCGCCAGCCGCAAGGTCCGGATCGTCACCAACCTCTGCGTGTACTGGGACGAGATCTTCTTGAGCGAAGGAGCCTCGCAGGCGCGAGTGCAGCAGCACGAAGTCCCGCTGCTCGCCGCCGACCTGCATTTCCGGGGCTTTTCGCGGACGCGCATCCATCCGGAGCGAAAGCAGCCCGATACATTCCTTTATGACAATGTTTCGCCGGACACCTTCTGGAACCCGACGGCGGGGTTGTACACGCGCTATGGCGATGTGCGCGAACTGCTTCGGGACGTGGACGACCGCCTGGCAATCCTGGGGTCGGGCGACGAGATCCGGTTTCGGTTTTCATCTTCGCTGCCATCGCCGCCGGAGGGATGGACGCGCGACTTCCTGCTGAAGGTGGAAGGTTGGGCTAAAGATCGCGACCCCAACACGGCATTTTCTTCCAGTGTGGAGCCCCTGCCGTTTCACGCCATGAGCCGCTATCCGTATCCCGCGAACGAACATTTTCCCGACGATGCCGAACACCGGCGCTACCGCCAGGAATACAACACGCGGCCCGCGCTGCATCTGATCCGCCCGCTGGGAGGCTCGCAATAATGTTTTGGCTGCTGCTCGTAACGGTGCTCAATGCCGGCTACGTCGCAGCGGCTCCCTCGGCAACCGTCTTCTATATTGCCAATGTGCTTCTGCACCTCTTGTTGGGCGCCGTGTCCGTGGCGTGGCTTGGTTTCAGATACCGCCGCAATTACAAGGTTGTGCCACTGCTTCTGGCCGGAGTGCTGGGAGTCTATCTCACTTTCGCCGGGGCCACCACGCCTCATCGCGCGGTCCTGCTGGCACACATCGCACTGGCGCTGGCCGGGTTGGCGCTGCTGAAGCCGCGCTTCGCCGCGCCTCTGGCCGTGCTTGCGGTGTTGGCGTTGACGCTGCGGTTCGGCACCGTGCCAGCGCGCATTCGCAACCCGCGGACCGTTCCGCTCTCCATGAAGGGAGAAGGCGCCGGCCCCGGTTCGCCGTTCTGGCCGTCCGCTTCCGATACCAATACCGGCGGTATCATACCCGCCGATTTTTTCATGGACTCCAAGCTGTGCGGCGAGTGCCACAAGGATATCTACCAGCAGTGGAAGAGCTCGGTACACCACTTCGCATCGTTCAATAACAGGTTCTATCGCGCCACCATTCTGCATATGCAGGAGCTGAGCGGAACCCAGGGAAGCAAGTGGTGCGCCGGATGTCACGATCACGCCGTTTTCTTCAACGGGCGCTTCGACCGTCCCATCAAGGACCAAGTGGATACGCCCGAGGCCCAGAACGGGCTGGGCTGTATGTCGTGTCACTCCATCGTGCATGTGGGGAGCAGCATGGGCAACGGCGATTTCACCATTGAATATCCGCCCCTGCATCGCATCGCCTCGAGCCACAATCCGTACGTGCGCAAGCTGGACGCTTTCCTGACGTACCTGAATCCGGAACCGCACCGGCGCAGTTTCCTGAGGCCCTTTATGCGGCAGGATTCGCCCGAGTTCTGCGCCGCGTGTCACAAGGTGCACCTGGACCAGCCAGTCAATCACTATCGCTGGCTGCGCGGCTTCAACGAGTACGACAACTGGCAGGCCAGCGGCGTTTCGGGACAGGGTGCGCGGTCATTCTACTACCCGCCGAATCCCTCCACCTGCACGGATTGCCACATGCCGCTGGTCGAATCGCAGGACCCCGGCAATCGCGATGGCAAGGTGCATTCGCACCGCTTTCCGGCCGCCAATACCGCCATCCCCTTCGTCAACCACGATGAAGAGCAGCAGCGCATCACTGAGCAATTCCTGCAATCGGGGTTCATCACGGTGGATCTGTTCGCGGCCAGCCCGGTGGAGGAAACCAAGGGCGAAGTGGAGATGCGGCGGCGATCCGCGGATACGTCCGCGGCCGCGCCCGCCGCGGCCTCCACTTTTGCGGTGGGTGAGGAAGCCGAGCAGTCTGGTCCTGTGACGCTGCGCGAAGTGGGCAAGCTGGCGGCGCCTGTCGATGCACCTGGCGTGCGCTTTCAGCCCGGCAGCACGGTGCGCGTGGACGCCGTGGTGCGCACGCGTAAGATCGGCCACTTCTTTCCGGCGGGAACGGTGGATGGATTCGATGTGTGGCTGGAGTTTCAGGCGCGCGATGCGCGCGGCCGCATCCTGGCGTGGAGCGGCAGCGTTCAAGACAACGGCCGCGGCCCGGTTGAGAAGGGCGCTCACTTCTACCGCTCCTACCAGTTGGATGGCGATGGCAATCCCATCGATAAGCGCAACGCCTGGCAGACCCGCAGCTTGCTGTATGTACGGCTCATCCCGCCGGGCGCGGCCGACACGGTGCACTTCCGCGTGGCGATCCCCAGGGATGCGGCCGGCCCGCTGACGCTGGAAGTGAAATTGAACTATCGCAAATTCACCAGGTACTACACTGAGTTTGCGTTTGCGGGCGTGGCCAAGCCGGGCTCGGCCGGCCTCGATCACGATAGCCGCGAGTACACCTTTGATGCCGGGCCAGTCCCCGATTTACCGATTGTGACGCTGGCACGCGCGGCCACAACCGTTGAGCTTGGCAGTCCCTCCTGGCAGCCGGTAATTCGCAAGCAGGATCGCGAGCGATGGAACGACTGGGGAATCGGTCTGCTGCTCCAGGGCGATCTCAAGGGCGCCGAGTACGCCTTCCACCGCGTTACCGAGGCCGAACCGGGCTATGCCGATGGATGGCTGAACATCGCTCGCGCGCTCCTCCAGGAAGGCGAGACGGACGCGGCGCGGCCCTTTGTGGAAAAGGCGCTCGCGCTCAGTCCCGGCCTGGCGCGAGGCTATTTCTTCCTGGCTATGGTGCAGAAGGCGGCGGGCGATTACGACGGCGCCATCCGCAGCCTGCTCGAGACCGAGCGGCAATACCCCCGCGACCGCGTCACCACCAATCAACTAGGCCGCATCCTGTTTCTCGAACGGCGTTATGCGGAAGCCGTGGCGGCCTTCCAGAAGACGCTGGACGTGGATCCGGAAGATGTGCAGGCGCACTACGAATTGATGCTTTGCTACCGCGGATTGGGCCAAACCGAAAGAGCCGCCCGCGAGCAAAAACTGTTTGTGCGATTCAAGGCCGATGAAGCCTCGCAGGCGCTGACGGCCAAACCGCGGTTATTCAGTCCCGAGGACAACAATGAGAGGCAACCGATTCACGATCACGTTTCTGGCCCTGTTGGCGGCCGCTCCGGCGATCTCGCCGCAGCCGGCCGGCGATAGCGGCGGAGTCCGGTTCACCGACGTCACGGCCGCGGCGGGGATTCACTTCACCCACAACGCCGGCCGCTCGGGGAAGAAGTGGCTGCCGGAAACCATGGGACCGGGCTGCGCCTTTTTCGATTTCGACGGCGACGGCTGGCTGGACATTCTGCTGATCAACGGCAAGGACCTGGTGCCTTCCGGCCGGCACACCACCGCGGCGCTCTATCGCAACAATCGCGACGGCACATTCACCGATGTGACCAAGGGCAGCGGACTCGATATCGAAATCTACGGCATGGGCGTGACCATCGGCGATTACGATAATGACGGCCGCGACGATGTCTATATCACCGCCCTCGGTGGCGACCACCTGTTTCACAATGAAGGCGGCGGCCATTTCCGCGATGTGACGCGCGATGCGGGCATCACTAACGCCGCATTCAGCACGGGCGCGGCCTGGCTGGACTACGATCGCGACGGGAAGCTGGATCTGTTCGTTGCCAACTACGTGCAATGGACGCCCGAGGCCGACCTCTGGTGTTCCCTGGACGGCTCGACGAAGTCGTACTGCACGCCGGAATCGTACAAGGGCACGTCGTCGCGGCTGTACCATAACCTGGGCGGCGGCAAGTTCGAAGATGTCACGGAGAAGTCCGGTCTGGCCGACTCCAGCGGCAAGTCGCTCGGCGTGACGGTGTTCGACTACAATAACGATGGATGGCCCGACATCTTCGTGGCCAACGACACCCAACCCAATAAGCTCTACCGCAATCTGCAAAACGGCCGCTTCCAGGAAGAGGGATTGACCGCGGGTGTGGCGTTCGGGGAAGACGGCGTGGCGCGCGGGGCCATGGGAGTGGACGCGGCGGATTACGACCGCTCCGGGCGGCAACACCTGATCGTGGGGAATTTTTCCAACCAGATGATCGGCCTCTATCACAACGAGGGCAACGGGCTGTTCGTGGATGACGCGCCACGCTCCGCCGTGGGACGCGCCAGCCTGCTGAACCTCACCTTCGGACTGTTCTTCTTCGATTTCGATCTGGATGGCTACCCGGATATTTTTGCCGCCAACGGTCACATTGAAGAGCAGATCGGGAGGGTGCAGCCCAAGATTCAATATGCCGAATTGCCCCTGCTGCTGCACAATGCCGGCCATGGACAGTTCGACCAGGTGAGCGCATTCACTCGCCCGCTGGTGGCGCGCGGCTCGGCGTATGGCGATTTCGATCGCGACGGCGACCTCGACGTACTGGTAGCCACCAACAACGGCCCGGCGGTTCTCTACCGCAACGATGGCGGCAACCGCAATCACTGGCTGCAATTGAAACTGGTCGGGTCGAAAAGCAACCGCGATGGCATCGGCGCTGTAGTTCGCGTCACCAGCGCCGGCGGCAAGCAGTGGCAGATGGTGCACAGCGGCTCCAGTTACTGCTCGGCCAGCGACATGGCGCTGACTTTCGGACTGGGCAAGGACCCGGTGGCTACGGGCATTGAAATCGAATGGCCCAGCGGCGCGCGGCAAAAGCTGTCGAACGTGGCAGCCAACCAGCATCTGGTGATCAAGGAACCGTGAACCATATTTTGACCCTCTCCGGATCGGCACAAGCCCGTCTCATTCGTGAAGGAGCGTTGTGTTCAGCAGATCTGGTGGAGGCGCACCTGGAGCGGATCGCACAGGTGAACCCGCGCCTGAATGCCGTGGTCGAAGTTCTGGCGGAGCAGGCTCGCGAAGCGGCGCGCGCGTCCGACCAGCGGAGAGCCCACGCCGCGCCGATGGGTCCGCTGGACGGTGTGCCGTTCTCGATCAAGGATTCCATCGAGGTGGCGGGAACCAGTTGCAGCGCGGGCACTCTCGGCTTGCGGCACGCCCCGCGCTCCCAGCGCGATGCCACTCTGGTTGCGCGGTTGCGCGCAGCCGGAGCCATTCCGCTGGCGCGGACGAATCTGCCGGATCTGCTTTTCGCTTTCGAAAGCGACAACCTGATCTACGGCCGCACCAACAACCCTTACGATGTGTCGCGCACTTCCGGCGGCTCGAGCGGCGGCGAGGCCGCGCTGATCGCCGCCTGTGGCTCGCCGTTCGGGCTGGGCAGCGACGCAGCCGGCAGTGTCCGCCTGCCCGCGCATTTCTGCGGCATCGCGTCCATCAAGCCCACTTCAGGACGATTGCCGCGCACGGGACACGTGCCACCCGCGGGCGGATGGATCGAAACGCTGTGGCAGATCGGTCCCTTGGCGCGCCGGGTGGAAGATCTCTGTACCATGATGGCGCTTCTGACCGGGCCCGATGGCCAGGACCATACCGTGGTCCCGATGCCGTATGGAGATCCGCGCGCAATCGACGTCGCAGGCCTGCGCATCGCCTGGTTCGCGGACAACGGAATTGCCGCGCCTACGCCGGAGACGGACGCGCTAGTGCGGCGTGCCGCGCAAGCTCTGGGCGCGGAGGAGCGCCGGCCGCCGCGCATCGAAGAGAGCTACGACCTGGAGATGGAGCTGATCGGTCCCGATGGCGGCGATGGCCTGCGAGCGTACCTGCGGCAAATCGGCAGTACGGAAACGCATCCTCTGCTCGATGGCTGGCTCGCCAAGCTGGAGCCGTATCGCACCAGGATGGAAGGCTTCGCGAAATACTGGGAATCGCTATACCGCTTTCGCTCCGCCATGTTCGAGTTTTCGCAGGACTACGACGCGTTGCTTTCGCCGGCGTGCGCGAACCCGGCGGTGCCGCACGGAACATCCGTCGATGACGCCACTTTTCGCGGATTCAGCTACACCATGACGCACAACCTTACGGGTTGGCCGGCCGCGGTGGTGCGCTGCGGGGAGAGCCCTGAAGGTCTGCCGATCGCTCTCCAGGTAGCGGCGCGCCCCTGGCGGGAAGACGTAGCGCTGGCGGTGGCGCTGCGGCTGGAAGAACTGTTCGGGGGTTGGAAAGCGCCTGCGAAATAGTGTGCGGCGCGCGGTGCACGGTTCGGATGATGCACAATATACTTGTAGTGCGCCCAGGCCAATCGCCCACCATCGGGTTGCTCGCGGGACTCGCGGTTACTTTGTCCGCCGTCGGAATCTATGCTGCTTATACAATCATCCAACTGCACGGCCTTCGCCAGTTGCAGGCGGGTACCATTGACCGGAATCGAACGGATTCCCTGCTGCTCTTGCGGATTCAGAACGATCTGAACTCGGTCAATCTGGCGATGCGCGACATGCTGGATAACGACGAGCCATATCCGCTCACGGCCTGGCAGGCGCAATTCAAGCGCCTGCGCGTCGATTTGGAAGACGCCACGGCGCGCGAATCGAAGTTTTCGGCAACTGCCTCGGACCAGCGGCAATACCTCTCTGGCTCCATGGCCCAGTTTTGGGACGCGCTGGATCGCATCTTCGTTCTGGCGCGGACCGACGAAGCCGAAGCGCGCGCGCGCATCCGCATCTCCCTGCAGGCGCGCCAGGGGGCCTTGAGCACGGCGGTGGCGCGCCTGCTGGTGCAGAACAATGAAGTCGAACAGCAGGCAGCCGCCCAGACGCGGCAGATTTACGCTCACGGCGAGCGCAACGTTTACCTGTTCCTGGCGGCGATTCTGATTCTGGTGCTGGCCACCAGCTTGTCCCTGGTGCAGTACAACAAGCGCATGTTTGAGCGGGTGGACGAGGTTTCCGAACAGCGCAGCGAATTGGCCCGGCAACTCATCACCGTGCAGGAGAATACCTTTCGCTACATTTCGCGGGAACTGCACGACGAATTTGGCCAGATTCTGACGGCCATCGGCGCCATGATGCAGCGCGCCGGACGCCGTACGCCGGAACTGGATTCGCACCTTCGGACCGACCTGAAGGAAGTGCAGGAGATCGTGCAATCCACGCTGGACAAGGTGCGCACGCTCTCGCAGGCGCTGCATCCGGCGGTTCTCGAAGAGGCCGGGCTGGAAGTGGCCATGCGGCAGCAATTGCCGCTGTTTGAGAAGCAGACGGGCATCCAGGTTGCCTATGAGTCCTCGGGAGACGGTCCGGCGCCGGACCAGACCACGGCGATTCACATGTACCGTGTGATGCAGGAAGCGTTGAACAATGTGGCACGCCATTCCAAGGCGGCGCGCGCGGCGGTACGGCTGCGCTATTCGGCGGAGTGCGCGGTGCTCGAAGTGGAAGATGGCGGGGTGGGTTTGCACGGCGCGGCGCGGCTTGGCGGCATGGGCCTGGTCTCCATGCGCGAACGCGCGGAGTTGCTGCACGGCCGCCTGGAGCTGTTGCACGCGGATGGTGGAGGATTGCTGGTTCGCTTAACGGTTCCTCTGACCGCGCAGGAGGAGCATGCCTGACCGGAACATCTCGGTATTGCTGGTCGACGATCATCACCTGGTTCGCCGCGGCTTCCGGCGCATGCTCGAGGATGAAGACGATATCGTTGTGGTCGGCGAGGCCAGCGATGGACAGGAAGCCATCGACAAGGCCCGCGAATTGGCTCCCGGGGTGATCGTCATGGATTTCGCGCTGCCGGAAATGAATGGCGCGGCGGCGGCGCGCCAGATTCTGAAAACCGCCCCGCGGACCGGCATCCTGATACTCAGTATGCACTCCGAGCCCAGTTACGTCCGCACCTGTCTGGATGCGGGCGTGCGCGGTTACCTGCTGAAGAACGCCATCGATCTGGAATTGATCGATGCCGTGCGCAAGGTGGCCGCCGGCCAGCAGGTGCTGGATCCGCGGCTGGAGGCGGTGTCCCAGCCGGACAGCGCTGCGCCGGAGCTGACGCCTCGCGAACTGCAAGTGCTGCAACTGATCGTCAATGGAAAATCGAATCGCGAGATCGCCGGGATACTGGGGGTGAGCGCCAACACCATAGCGGTCCATCGCACCAACCTCATGCAGGCGCTGGGCATTCACAATACGGCCGACCTGGTGGTCTATGCCATTCGAAACGGCCTGGCGAGCATCACGTGAGACGGCGCGATTTTCTGCTGGCCGCGTCCGCACTTCCGCTCCAACTTCGCGCTGCGGGCCTGGGCTTCGGCCTCGTCGATGTGACAACCCTCGCCGGCATCCGCTTCGAGCACAATAGCGGCGCGTTTGGCGCAAAGTACCTGCCCGAAACGCTGGGGCCGGGATGCGCGTTTGTGGATTACGACGGCGACGGTTGGGTAGACATTCTGCTGGTGAACGGCATGGATTGGCCCGGGCACCAGCGCCGTCGCACCACCCTGCAGCTCTATCGCAACAATCGCAACGGAACCTTTACCGATGTCACCCAGCAGGCTGGACTGGCCGTCGAGATGTACGGCATGGGCGTGGCCGTGGCCGATTACAATAACGACGGATTCCCGGATGTGCTGGTGACGGCCGTGGGCCAGAATCGGCTGTTTCAGAACACCGGCAAGGGCCACTTCATCGATGTCACCCAGAAGGCGGGCCTGGGCGGCCGCGACGGTTTCAGCACCTCGGCCCTGTGGTTCGATTTCGACCGCGATGGCTACCTGGACCTTTTCGTGTGTAACTATGTGAAGTGGGCGCCGGAACACGACGTATTTTGCAGCGTGGACGGCAAAAGCAAAGCGTATTGCACGCCGGAGGCGTATCGCGGCGCCACCTGCTGGCTGTTTCGCAATCGCGGCGATGGCACATTCGAGGACGTCACGGCCCGGAGCGGCGTGTTCGATACATCTTCCAAGTCGCTGGGCGTCGTGATGCTGGACTACGATCGCGACGGCTGGCCGGACCTGCTGGTGGCCAACGACACCCAGCCGAACAAACTGTACCGCAACCTGCGCAATGGCACATTCGAGGACGTTGCCGTGCGGGCCGGCGTGGCCTTCAGCGAAGACGGTAAGGCGCGGGCCGGCATGGGAATCGACGCGGCGGATATCGACGGAACGGGATCGCAATCCATTGCCATCACCAACTTCGATGGCGAAATGATAGCGCTGTACCGGCCCGGCGCGGGGGGCGCCTACACAGATATCGGGCAGGCGAGCGGAGTGGGCCAGCCATCGCTCAACAGCCTGGGATTCGGCTGCCTGTTCTTCGATGCTGATTTGGACGGCAACCTCGATCTGCTCACGGTTAACGGGCATATCGACGAGACCATGCGCAATGTTCGCGGCAAGACCGCCTATGCGCAGGCGCCGCAACTGTTCCTGAATAGCGGCCATGCTCTTTTCCGCGACGTGGCGCGCGAAGCCGGCGAAGCTTTCGCGGCACCGAAGGTGGCTCGCGGCGCCGCCTGCGCCGATTTCGATAACGATGGCGATGTGGACCTCTTGATCACCACCAATCAGGGGCCGGCGTACCTATACCGCAACGACGTCACGAACGGCAATCGGTCCATCCGCCTGCGGCTGCGCGGCACGAAATCGAATCGCGATGCCATTGGCGCGGTTGCGCGGCTTACCACTTCCGGCGGCACGCAGTCCCGCATGGTAAAGAGCGGTTCGAGTTACCTGTCGCAATCCGAGCTGACCTTGACGTTCGGCATAGGGCGCCGCGAACGGGCTGACCGGCTGGTCATCGAATGGCCCAGCGGCCGAGTGGACGAGCACGGCGCCCTGGCTGCGGGGGCTTACGAATGTGTCGAGGGTTCAAAACCGTCTTCCAAGTAACGCGTTCCGACTCTAATCTCTTTACGTTATTGACGGTCGGTTGACGTGTGGGCTATGCTTTTCTCACATCAGAGGGGATGAACCCGCATATGACCAATCGCCCCGAGTATCGCCCGCGAACATTCGCCCTGCTCTTACTGGCCTGTCTGGCAGTATCGCTATTCTGTTTTGCGTATCCCATATATGTAATTCGGCCGTTCCGGCATCAGGGAGTCCAGGAACTGTCAGTTGCGCTGGTGGTCGCCCGATTCCGCCCGATTGTCACCATCATCGCCGCCCTTGTGGCCATCCTGGCGCTGATCGGATACTGGCGTGCCCAGCCGCGGAGATGGAAACGAATCCTGCCGGCGGCAGGCGCTACCCTGTCGGTCGTGCTCGCGTTTCTGGCGCGCATCAATGTTTATGAACTGATGTTCCACCCGGACATCCATCCTTCGTTCACCGCTGCCCGGGAAGTCAGGCTCGATGGGGGCGAGAAGGTGATTGCCGTACGAATCGGGCGGGAGGCGCGCGCGTATCCCATCCGAATCATGTCTTACCATCACGTGATTAATGATGTGCTGGACGGCGCCGCAATCGTCGCAACTTATTGAACGCTCTGTCACACCGGTCTGGTGTGGATGAGAGAGGTAGCCGGTCTGAGGCTGACGTTTCACCTGGCTGGTATCAATAACCAGAATTTTCTCATGCGAGACGAAGAGACTGGGACCTATTGGCAACAGATCAGCGGCGCCGCCATTTCGGGGCCTCTCAAGGGCCGCCAACTGACGCTGGTGCTCTCCGATGAGCTGACTTTTGCTGCTTGGAAATCGGAGGAACCATGGGGCATCGTCCTGGATGATGTCCCCGCGTACCGTGCCGGTTATGCCGCAAAGGACTGGGACATTCGCATGCAGCGCGCGCCCACCGTCTTGAGTTTTCCGGAGCATGAACTGGCGTCCCGCGATTTGATGTTGGGAATTCGGGCTTATGGGGCTAGCCGCGCGTTTCTATATGACCGAGTGGTTGGCGAAAAGCTGGTCAAGGATCGCGTAGGTTCGGAGCCGGTCCTGCTGGTGGTAGGTCCCGACGATCAATCGGTGCGGGCGTTCCGGGACTACATCCCCGGCGTCGAGTCGTCCCCTGAGTTCTACCGCGTCGCCGGAAAACCCTCCGGCATTCTGCTGATCGACGACGCAACCGGGAGCGAGTGGAACTTCCAGGGCTGCGCGACTTCCGGAAAAGCCAAGGGCTATTGTCTCGAGCGGATTCCTATGCTCAAAGACTACTGGTTCGACTGGCGCAACTACAATCCCGAAACCACCGTCTATGGAAAAGTAAGCGAATCCAATAGGACGAAGATTCCTGGAGCGATACCATGAGCGACGACAAAGGCGTGAGCCACGAAATTCATATTTCAACCGGAGATTCCAGCAAATGACCAACGGCGAATTGCTCAACCAAATCGCTGGCGCCAGCGAGGTGAAGAAGCGCGCCATCACGGCGCTGTCGGCACTCAATGAAGCTTACGATTACCCCAAGCCCAGTTCCTTCTCGCGCGGGTTGCGCATAGATCTGGGAGGTGTCGCGATACTGCTGATTTCGGGCACGGCCAGCGTCGATGAACACGGGCAGACAGTCCACGTCGGCGATTTTCGGGCGCAATTGCGGCGCACGTACCACAACATCACCGGCCTGCTGGCCTCGGAAGGCGCAACCTGGAAAGACATCGTCCGAACCACCTGCTACCTGCGCGATATCGAGCGCGATTACGCGGCGTTCAATGAAGGCCGCACGGAATTCTTCCGGGAGCAGGGACTGGATCCCCTACCCGCTTCCACTGGCATCCAGGCAATTCTGTGCCGGCCCGACCTGCTGGTGGAAATCGAAGCCATCGCGATCTTCGTTCCCCCACCGAAAGACGCGTCAGGCAACGGCAAGTGCTAGTCGCTGCGCAACCCTCCCCAAGTTCGTGACATCTTGTTTTGAAATCCGGCCTGTCAAGGTTTGCGTCGACAAGCCCCGGAAACTGGCATAATGAGAATAACCGAGGAGGGCGTTATGCGCGTTCGGGCGCTCGTGATCTCCCTTACAGCTCTTGCCGGCATTTCGCGGATTTGGGGACAGACCGAAAAGGTGGTTTTCGTATCGGGCGAGGTGCGCCTGGAAGACGGAACGGCACCGCCCGATGCGGTCCAGATTAACCGGGCGTGCAATGGCCGCACAACGATCGCGGCCAGGACCGATACCACGGGGCACTTTGCCTTCACGGTGGACGCCGGGGGCAACACCACCGCAACGGCCGACGCCGGCCAGGCTCCCGCCGAAGCGGCGGATCTCAGCAAGGCGCTGAATAAAACCTCCACTCAATACACCAATCCGATTACCACTGCCCTGCGCGACTGCGAGGTGCAGGCGGTTCTTTCAGGATTTCGCACCCAGAGTGTCCGTCTCACCGTGCGAGACAGCGCCGACGACGGCCGCCTCGGCACCATCATTCTCCATCCACTCTCACGATCGGGCTCTCTCACCATCAGCGCCACCACCGCGGCCGCTCCCGCCGCCGCAAAGAAGGCTTACAACAAGGGTATGGAATCGATCGGAAAGGAGAAGTGGGACGTGGCCGAATCCGAACTCACACAGGCGGTAACAATCTATCCCCAGTTCGCAATCGCCTGGTACCAACTCGGCCAGGTGCGCCAGAGACGGGGAGCTCAGGCCGGCGCGATAGAAGCCTGGAATGAAGCGCGCAAGCAGGATCCGAAGTACGTCAAGCCTTACGAGAGCCTGGCCGCCGTGGCGGACCGGCAGCAGGACTGGGCAGCGGCGGAACAATACTCCCGAGAGTGGCTCCAACTCGATCCCGACGATTTCGCGGCCGCCTACCTCATCAACGCTGTCGCGAATGCCAGGCTGAACCGGATCGAAGCAGCCGAGCTTGCCGCACGGGGCGGCTTACGAGTCGACAAAGACCGCAAGGTCCCGCGGCTGAACTACGTGCTCGGCTTGATCCTCATGCAAAAGCAGCAGTACGCCGAATCGGCCAAATACTTCCGCGCTTATCTGGAACTGGCGCCCAACGCCCACGATTCCGCCATGGTGCGGGAACAGGTCGCGAAGCTGGACCATCAGGCGGAAGCCGGCCCCCCGCACTAAACGGCCTCGTGTCCTGGATCGGAAGTTCGCGCCGGAAATCTGTGGGGCGAACGCCCGAGTCCGCGCCGGACACACCCTGGTCCGGCTGGGTGGCAGGGGACAGCGTTTCGCTCAAGCACCCAAATTCGTGAGATCCTGGACGGAAGAGAGGCGGATGCAAGTGAGTGGGGGGGCCCTTGCCTGGTTTGCCGGGCTCGTTCTATCGATAGCCGGCACTGCCTGGTGCCAGGAAGCATCAGAGGCAGATACCGTTCTGCGCCACGCCATCCAACTGCACCAGTCGGGTGATATCGGGGCCGCTATTTCCGAATATCGCAATTACCTCGATCAGGTCCCGGGCAACGTGATGGCGCGATCGAATCTGGGTGCGGCCCTGGCGCACGCCGGCCATTTCGAAGAAGCCATCGTCGAATATCGGAAAGCGCTGGAGGTGCAGCCTGGCAATCTGCCGGTCCGGTTGAATCTGGCGTTGGCGTACTACAAGGCCTCGGCTATTTCGCAGGCCGTTGCCGAACTGGAGCGGGTGCTCGAACAGCAGCGCGATCGGCAGCCGGTCCTCCTCTTGGCGGACTGCTATCTCCGTCTCGGTGAGAATAAGAAAGTCATCGATCTGCTCTCGCCTCTCCAGCAGGCGACGCCTGACGATAAGACGATAGACTACCTGCTGGGAACCGCCCTGATCCGCGACGGCCAAGCCGCGCCCGGCCAGTTGCTGGTGGATCGCATCCTGCGCGACGGCGACTCCGCGGAAGGCCGGCTGTTGATGGGCGAATCCAGACTGTTAGCGAGCGACTTCGAGGGCGCGCTCGAGGAATTCAAGAAATCCCTGGCAATCAACCCACAACTACCGGGTGTCAACGGCTATTACGGAGTCGCCCTTGCCCATGCAGGCGACGTTCCCGGCGCTGAGGCGTCGTTTCGTAAAGAGCTAGCCTCGAATCCCAACGACTACTCAGCTAACTTTCAGCTTGGCAAGCTTCTGAAGGGGGATGAGAACTATGCCGAATCGCGGCGCTGCTTCGAGCGCGCGCTCGGCTTGCGCCCCCACGACCCCGCCGCCCGCTATCAGTTGGCTTTGCTCGATCTGGAAGACGGCCAGGCAGAGCAGGCGCGTGCGAAACTGGAGAGCCTGATCGGCGAGAATCCGCGCGACGTGGAAGCGCACGTTTCTCTGGCCACGGTATATTACCGGTTGAAGCGCAAGGCAGACGGGAACCAGCAGCGTGCCATTGTGCTCCAGCTCAATGCGGAGAAACAGGCGGCCGTGCACGGAGGGATGGCGAAATGAGATCGGCCCTGCCGGCGTTGTTGTTACTGCCGTATCTTGCCGCGGCATCTGACGATTCCGCGTGCGCCGCCTGTCACTCTCGACAGGCATCCCATTTTCGGGCCACACCCATGGCGCACGCGGCCGAGACTGTAGCAACCTGCGACATTCTCAAAAACCATCCCGATCTCCAGTTTCAAGAGGGTTCTTACCACACCCAAATTAAACGGGAGGGTGACCGCAGCATCATTACCGTGACCCGTGGGACTGAGACTTTTACCGTTCCGATCCTCTGGGCATTGGGCCAAGGAAAGGCCGGCCAGACCTACGTTTTCCAGTACGATGGAGCGATGTACGAGAGTCGGGTCAGTTTCTACAACACGCCGGCGGCGCTCGATATCACCATCGGAGACATCGGCACGAAACCGCAGACGATCGTCGAAGCCGCCGGCCGCCGTCTAGAACCCCCCGACGCGGCCAGTTGCGTCGGGTGCCACACCAATGGTGGTGTGTCCGGGGCAATGCTGCATGTCGAGTCGGTGGTGCCCGGCGTCGGCTGCCAGTCGTGCCATGGGCAAGTGGAAAGACATGCCAACGCGGTTCGCGCCGGGAACGTGGCTGCCGCGAAACTGCCGCACCTAGGCGACCTTGGACCGGAGGATATGGCCGAATTGTGCGGCCGGTGCCATCGCACCTGGGCGCAGGTCGCTCTGACCGGAATGCGCGGCCCGAATACCGTGCGCTTTCAGCCCTACCGGCTGACCAACAGTAAATGCTACGACGTCGAGGATAAGCGAATCCGCTGCACTGCCTGCCATGACCCGCACGGGCAGATCGAGACCAACCTGGCGAGTTACGACTCCAAATGCACCGCCTGTCATTCAACCGCCTTGAACGCCAAGGTCTGCAGCGTGGCGAAGGACAATTGCGTCTCCTGCCACATGTCCAAGATCGATCTGCCGGGTGCGCACCACAAGTTCACCGATCACCAGATCCGCATCGCCAAGGCGGGCGAACCATACCCGAATTAACGGGCGCCGGAGCCCCGGAGAAGGCGGAAATAAAACAGGCGCTACTGCGCAGGCTCTTTAATGGTCAGAATCTGGTCCGCCGGGACGTCTCGCAGTACCTGGTGGATCCGGCTGGGCCATTTGATGTCGATCTCCCGGACCATCTTGGATGCCCCCAACCCAAAGTGAACACGGGAATCGCTCGCGCCGGCATAGCCGCAGGCCCAGCGGTTACAATCAGGGGCCAACGCTTCATTTCCACCTCATATTAACAGCAGGGCACGCGGGCTGAAGCCCGCCGGGCAAGCCAAAGCATGCCCTACAGGTCTATTTCCCAGGCTCGTCAATCTTCAAAACCTGGTCCGCTTTGATATCCTTCAGCACTTGTCGAATTCCGCTCGGCCAGCGGATTTCGATGGAGCTGACCTTGGTTTCGTCTCCCAACCCGAAGTGCACGCGCTTGTCACTCGACGACATGAAGCCGACGCTGATGGCCACATGATTGTAAAGCACTCGTCCCGAAGCGGTCGTCAATTTGATCTTCGCGCCGACCGCGTCCCGCGCACTCTTGTGACCGGCTAGGCTCAACAATAGCCAGTGATTGCCGCTATCCGCGCTATTCATGAGAATGCGCGGCGTCTCGTTCAGCGAGGTCACCACGATATCCATCGCTCCATCGTTGTTCAGGTCTCCGAAGGCCGAGCCGCGCTGGTAGCCGATCCTTTGGAAGTCTTTGCCCATCTCCCCGGAAACATCCAGGAATGTTTTCCCTCCCAGGTTTTCGAACATCGTGTCATGCTGCGGCGACTTCTCGTTCACCTGGTCGACATCCCCATTTGCCGAGTAGATGTCCTTCCATCCGTCGTTATTGTAGTCGATGAATCCATTGCTCCAGCCGGCAAATGGCAGGCTCATTGTTTGCACCTTCGATACAAAGGCAAACTGGAACAGGTTGCCGTCATTGCGCAATAGCTGCCACACCTGGCCAGTCAGGTTGTTGTAGAAGATGTCTACGTTGCCATCGTTGTCGTAGTCTTTGGCGTCCGACCCCATAGACGATCCTGTGTGCCCGCTATCGTTATAGGCGACGCCCAGCTCCAACCCCTGCTCCTCAAACGTCCCATTCTTTCGGTTGATGAACAACGAATTAGGCTCGGTGTCATTGGCGATGAAAATGTCAGGCCATCCGTCGTTATTGAAATCCGCGATGGAAATGCCCATACCCTTGCCCGGTGACTTAGCTAAGCCCGACTTTTCGGTCACATCCTCGAACTTGCCATGGCCCAGATTGTGATAGAGGCGCGGCGGCACGCTCTGGTAGCGCCGCGGATCGCAGTAGTATTCCGCACCACCCATGGTACAGCGCAGATCTGTCTGCGGCGTCCAGAAGGTGTAGTTATCCACGATCAGATCCAGCAGCCCGTCGTTGTCGTAATCGAACCAGGCGGCCGCCACGCTCAGCGTATTCGGCGGCTTGCCGCCGATGCCCGAAGCCGCCGTGACATCCGTAAAAGTCCCATCGCCGTTGTTGTGGTACAGGGCGTTGCGACCGGCGCCACAAATGAACAGATCTTCGTAGCCGTCGTTGTCATAATCGCCCACCGCCACACCAAAGTTGAAATCGAGGTCTTTGCCCGTCAAGCCCGCCTTGCCGGTGACATCCTCGAACGTCCCGTCGGTGCGCTGCCTCAACAGGCAGTTGTAGAAGGATGGGTTTGTCTTCTTCATCTCCGGAAGCTGCGCGCCATTGGTAAAGAATATGTCCAGCCGGCCGTCATTATCGAAATCGAAGATGGCCACCCCGCCGCACATGGGCTGCGGAAAATACTTGTGCCCTCCAGGGCTGTTGTTGCTGCGGTAGGAGACCTGCGAGCGCGCCGCCACGTCCGTGAAGTGGGGGCGCTTGGGAGTCTGGGCGGGCCGGCCCAGCAGCGCCAAAAACAAGTAGGTGCAGAGACTCGATATAGCCAGGACGATCGGGCGCTTCAACTGTTCCTCCAGCGAATGGGCGCGGGTGTCAGACTCCCCTATTGTAATCGGAGTTCGGCGAGTGCCTGGTGCACTGCGTGGGTAAGCTGAAGGATGCCCCACCAAGGCCTCACCAAGGCCCACAGCGGCTCCCGCACATGCGATATTCTGGATGAATATGGAGTTCCGTCGCCTGATTTCGCTGGCGGCCGTGGTGCGGCAGGGGTTCACCGTGATGAGTGGCATGTCGTGTTTGCTGCTGCTGGCAGTAAGCGCGAATTTGTGGCTGCGCGCGACGGACGGACCGGCGCCAGCAATCCGGTTCGAGTTCAAGCCCATCGCCTTCCAACTCGAGCATGGCGAAGTCATCGCGCGGCATGTGCCCGCCACTATGGCCGGAGGCCTGGCGGTGTTCGATTACAATCGCGACGGACGTCCCGACATCTTTTTCACCAATGGCGCCAATCTGGCCACGTTGAAAAAGGATGATCCGAAATACCGCAACCACCTGTTTCGCAACGATGGCGATGGCGTATTCACGGATGTCACCGAATCCGCGGGACTGGCCGGCACGGGCTTCGATAGCGGAGTGGCGGTGGGCGATTACGATAACGACGGCTATCCCGATTTGTTTGTGACAGGCGTCCACCACAATACGCTTTATCACAACAACGGCGACGGTACGTTCACCGATGTCACGGAGAAGGCCGGCATCTCCAATCTCCCCGACCCCAAATATGGGCCGATGTGGGGGATTACGGCGGTCTGGATAGATGTCAACAACGATGGTCTCCTCGACCTGTTCGTGGTCAACTATCTGCAATGGGACTACGCCACCGAGCCCCTCTGCGAGTACAAGGGAGTGTCGGACTATTGCTCGCCGCGGTCTTATAAGGGCCTGCCTAATCAGTTATATCTGAACAAAGGCAATGGCAAGTTTGAAGACGTCTCGGAGCAATGGGGTATTCGCGCGCATGTGGGGAAGGGCATGGGCGGGGGCATGGCCGATTACGATCTGGATGGCCGTCCCGACCTTTTCGTCACCAATGACGGATCTTATAATTTCCTGTTCCACAATCTGGGCAACAAGTTCGAGGAAGTCGCGTTTCAAAAAGGCGTGGCGTTGCCGGAAGACGGCAACTTCATATCCGGAATGGGGCTGGATTTTCGCGATTTTAACAACGACGAATACCCGGACCTGGTAACCGCGGCGCTGGAAAACCAGACCTTTCCAATATGGAAGAACATGGCGGGGAAAGACTTCCGGGAAGTGACCACGCTGAGTGGCATGCGCACGCTGTGCATGCGGATGGCCGGATTCGGCGTTGGATTCTTCGATTTCGACAACGACGGATGGAAGGACCTGTTTGTCAGCCGCGGAGACGTGTTGTCCCGCCCGATGCCAAACACCACGGTAGAGCAGCACAACACCGTATTTCGGAACCTCGGCGCCGCGGGCGGCGCCAACGGGCGATGGGAGGCGCTCACCGCCGAAGCGGGATTGGATGCCTCGCCGGCGGCGCGCCATCGCGGCCTGGCGTTCGGCGACCTGGACGGGGATGGCAGAATCGATGTTGTGACCTCGGCGCTCGCGCGCCCGGCCGAAATCTGGATGAATCGCAGCCCCGGCGCCGGGCACTGGCTGGACATCGCACTGGAAGGAACCAGGAGCAACCGCGACGGCATCGGCGCGCGGATTCAAGTCACCACCAGGAGCGGCTCGCAATACAACCACATGACCACCAGCGTGGGCTACGCCTCGTCGAGCTGCGGGCCGGTGCATTTCGGGTTGGGCGCGAACGAAATGGCGGAGTCAGTGATCATCCATTGGCCGTCGGGAATTGTCCAGACATTGAAGGACGTGCGTGGCGATCAGGCGCTACATGTGAAGGAGACTCCGTAGCGATGCATTTTGCCCCGCGCGCGATTCCAGTCCTCCTGCGAGCAGCCGCGGCTTTCTCCCTGGCGGCGCTTCTGGGGCCGGTTGCCGCCGCCGGTCAGAAGGCGCCGGAGGCTGCCTCTGTCGCGTTCGACCGGGCCTCGCGGGCGGCCACTAAGGCGCGCACCGAAAACCGTATCGAGAACGCGATCGGGTTGTACCGCCAGGCCGTCAAGGTGCGTCCTTCATGGACGGAAGGCTGGTGGTTCCTGGGCGAGCTGCTTTACGACCAGAACCAGTTTCCGGAAGCGCGGGACTCTTTGCGCCGGTTGATAGCCCTCGATCAGACGACCGGCCCGGGCTTCGCGCTGCTGGGCCTCTGCGAGTTTGAAACGAAGGAGTACGCCAAGGCGCTCAATCACATCTATCAGGCGCGCCGTCTCGGTTTGGGCGATGACCCCCAAGTCCGGCGGGTGGTATTGTTTCACGAGATGTTGCTGCTCACGCGAATCCAGGAGTATGAGTCCGCCATGCAAGTGCTGATGAGTGTCGTGAAAGATGGCGGCGCTGGCCCTGCCTTAATTGAGGCTGCGGGGATCGCAGGTCTGCGGCGGCCGATCTTTCCCGAAGAACTGCCGCCGGGCGACAAGGACTTGATTGAGAGTGCCGGGCGAGCTGTCTGTGCGATGGCCCAGAGGGATCCCGCGGCGCAAACGTACTTCGCGGAGCTGGTGGCCGCCTATCCGAGGGCGCCCAACGTCCACTATCTCTACGGATGGTTTCTGTCGGCGAACGATAAGGATGCGGGCCTGCGCGAGTATCAGAAAGAACTGGAGCTGAACCCGAAACATACGGAGGCCCTGGCGACCATTGCCTTGGAGTATGAGGTGCGCGGCGATTTGGACACGGCCATTTCGTACGCGCGTCGCGCGGTCGAGGCGGATGCTCAATTCTTCGGGGCCCACGCTGTGCTGGGCAAGCTGCTGGCCAGCGCCGGTCAGGTGGAACCGGGAATTAAAGAGCTCGAGATCGCCCGGCAGCAGGCCCCGGACAGTCCGCAAGTACACTTCTCTTTGGCAACAGCTTACTCTATGGCGGGCAAGAAGGCCGAAGCCGCCCGCGAACGGGCCGAATTCGCCCGTCTGAGAAAACTGGCTGATGAGATAAGCCAATGACCGCGTTGAACGCCCCACTCTGGTTCATCATCAGCCTCCTCGCGTCCACTCTTTGCGGGCAGCAGTCCGCCGCCAGTTCCGACGCGCTCCTCCAACATGCCATTGCCCTGCACCAGGCAGGCGAACTGGATGACGCGATCCGCGCGTATCGCGAATACCTCGCCGTCGAGCCCGATTCCGTGCAGGCGCGTTCGAATCTGGGCGCCGTCCTGGCGCGCGCGGGCCGCTACGACGAGGCCATCGCGGAATACGGCCTCGGTCTTCGCAAGAGCCCGGACAATCCCGCCCTCCTGCTGAATCTGGGCCTCGCCTATTACAAAACGGGCCGCCACGCCGAAGCTGCCGCCCGCTTCGAACGGGCCGTCTCTCTCTCGCCTCAGTTCCAGGAGCAGGTCACCCTTCTGCTCGCCGTTTGTTATAACAACCTGGGAAGATATAAGGACGCTGTGACCCTCCTGGCCCCGCTCGAGAAAGACAAGGCTGGCGACGCGGGATTCGACTATCTCTATGGAACCGCTCTCATCGGCGATGGCCAGGAAGCCGCCGGCACAGCCGTCATGAACCGCATCCTCAGCCGGGGCGATTCCGCAGAAGCCTATTTGCTGCGGGGCACTCTGGAACTGAGCGCGCACGACCGTGACCGCGCCCGCGCCGACCTGGAGAAGGCCGTCGCCTTGAACCCCCGTCTTGCTGGGGCTCATGCCCGCTTGGGCGAACTGCTGCTTGCCCTGGGAGATTCCGAACGCGCGCGCGCCGTCTTCGCCCAGGAACTCGCCCTCGATCCCGACGAGTTCACCTCCAACCTGAGCATGGGCGTGCTGGCCAAGCAGGACCAGGGGTACGCGGAGGCGCGCCGCTATCTCGAGCGCGCTCTCCGGACGCGCCCTAACGATCCGGGGGTACGGTATCAGATGGCCAATGTCGATCTGGCCACCGGCAATCTGGAGCAGGCGTGTCAGGCGCTGGAAACTTTGATTAAGGAATCGCCCGATTTCGCGGAGGCGCACGCTAGTCTGGCCACCGTCTACTACCGGCTGAATCGCAGCGCCGACGGCGATCGCGAACGCGCCATCTCTCAGAAGCTCATGGATCAGCGGGACGCCCTCCAGACGGGAACCAAACCGAGATGAGGCCCAGATGAGGCAATGTTGGGCCGTGGCCGCATTGTGCGTGGCGGGCGTTGCGTTGTGGGTGGCCGCCGCCGGCGCCCAACCGGAACCGCGCCGGCCGCATTTCACCGATATCGCTCCCAAATCCGACTTCGCTTACCGCACGGATAACAACTTCACCGGCCGGAAGTATTTCCCGCAAACCATGTGCGGCGGAGTGGCCGCCTTCGATTTCGACAACGATGGCCGCATGGACCTTTTCTTCACCAACGGCGCCAAGCTTCCCGAAATGGAGAAGACGGATGCGCGTTTCTACAATTGCCTGCTCCGCAATCGCGGCGACGGCACGTTTGAAGATGTCACTGCGCGCGCCGGCCTGCTCGGCAAGGGCCTCGGATTCAGCTTTGGTGTGGCTGCCGGCGACTACGACAACGACGGCTACGAAGATCTGTTCATCTGCAACGCGGGACGCAATACGCTGTACCATAACAACGGCGACGGCACGTTCACCGACGTTACGGAGCGCTCCGGCATCGGGACGAAGCCGAAGGATGTCCTGAGTGTCGCCGCCGCCTGGTTCGACTACGATAACGACGGCAAGCTGGACCTCATCGTCTCCAATTACACGGTCTGGACGCCTCAGATCGATAAGATCTGCGCCGTGAACGGTCAGGAATATTACTGCCATCCCAAGGTCTATCCCAGCGTCGCGCACCGTCTCTATCACAACCTCGGCAATGGCCGATTCGAAGATGTGACCGACTCGTCCGGCTTCGGCAAGGAACTGGGCAAAGGGATGGGCATCGCCATTGCGGATTTCAACGGCGATGGCTATATGGACGTATTCGTTGCCAATGACACCGTGCGCAATTTCCTGTTCATCAACCAGAAAGACGGAACGTTCAAGGAGTCCGGTTACGAATGGGGCGTGGCGTATGACGAGAACGGCAATGCGCATTCCTCCATGGGCGCCGACGCCAAAGACTACGATAACGACGGCTTCCCGGACCTCTTCTATAACAACCTCAAGGGCCAGATATGGGGCCTCTACCGCAACATAGGCGGCAAGTATATGAGCTATGTTTCCGGCATGTCTCGCGTATCGCGCCTGAGCGAACATAGTTCCGGCTGGAGTAACGGTTTCGTAGACTATAACAACGACGGATGGAAGGATCTTTACTCATCCAACGGAGATATCGATAACATGGGCGAAATTTCGCGCCAGCCCGACACCATGTTCGAAAACGTGGATGGCAAGGAGTTCCGCGACGTCTCCGCCCAGTTAGGTCCGGACTTCAACCATGCCGGTTTCCAGCGCGGCTCGGCCTTCGTGGACCTGAACAACGACGGGTTCCCGGACCTGGTAGTGACATCGCTCGATGAGAAGCCGCGTATCCTGATGAACTCGGCCGATAATGGAAATCACTGGCTCCTGGTCAATACCATCGGCCGCCGCAGTAATCGCGACGGTGTCGGCGCGGTGCTGAAACTGACCACGGCGTCGGGCCGTACGCTCTATAATCATGTGACCACCTCCGACGGATTCATGTCGTCCAGCGACAAGCGGGTGCACTTCGGGCTGGGGACTGAGAAGACGATTGAGTCTCTGGAGATCCGCTGGCCCAGCGGGATTGTGCAGACCCTGAAGAAGCTAAGGGCCGATCAGATTCTGACCGCAACGGAACCGGGACGCTGAGCGCCCTAAAGACCTATTGACGCCCAGCACGAACGCGGTACAGTTAGTTCTAGCGATCCTCGAATCAAGCATGAAACCGGTTGCAACCACCGGCCTGGCAGCTTAAGGAGGCCGTCCATGTCGAAAATCAGTCCTACGGCTGTGCTAGCCGCCCTGTTTGCGCTGGCCAGCCAGGTCAGCGCGCAGAATCCCACGCCGGGCACGGGGGGCACCCCGCCTGGGCCAGCGATTCGTGCCACGGTCAATGAAGTGGCCCTGGACCTGGTGGTCCGCGATAAAAAGGGCCGGCTGGTGAAAAACCTCACTCCCGGCGATGTGGAGATCTACGAAGATGGCGTCCGCCAGGAGATCCGAAGTTTCCGGCTGGTGACCGCCAACGATGCGCCGGCATCGCAGAGCCGCCCGGAGCATCCATCGAGCGCGGAGACTCCATCCCCATCGCTCATGCCGCTGCCGGACGTCAACCTGGTATGCATCGTATTTCACAGCCTGGATGCCTCGACCCGAAGATGGGCTGTGTCGGCCGCCCAGGAGTTCATCCAAACTCAATTGCACCCGGGCACCTGGGTGGGTATCTTCAACCTCGACGCGCGGCTCACGCCTCTATTACCGTTTACCAACAATCGTGAGGAACTGCTGCGCGCGGCGAACAAGGCCTTCTTCGGGACGAGCGTGGATATTACCAGAGCCGCGGAAGCCGTTTTGAACTCCACCCCAAACCTACAGCTCATTGTCGGATGGGCGAGCGGGAACACCGGCGGCTTTCTCGACAAGTCCACCACCGGGTCAGTGAGCATGACCGCCATCACGGGAGCGGATGTGGACAACGGGCCGGGCGCCAATGCGCAGCGGGGGGACCTGGTGATCGAGCGCGAACAGTTCATCGGTGTCGAGGGAGCCCGGCAGATGGACCAGATGAACGCGATGGTCCGGCAATTTGGCAGGTTTCCCGGGCACAAAACGGTCTTGCTGTTTAGCCCCGGATTCACCACTACGGGCGATCCCGATCAGTTCCAGGCGATGGTGAACAAGGCCAACCAGGCTGGCGTCAGTGTTTATGCCTTCGACGCCAACGGCCTTAACCAGACGTCCACGGCGCAGGCCTCCTCGATGGCGATGCAGAATGTCACGGCACTGAGTAAGCAGCAGGGAGAAGCTGTGGCAGGAGTAAATGTTGTCGTTCCGAACGTCGGCCCTGCGACCGGCGGTGCCGGGTACGAGATGGGGCTCGCTCGCCAGGGCGATTACCAACGCGATGCCGTGCGCACTTCGGATTCACAGTCGGGTCTGCGCGCCCTGGCCGAGGACACCGGCGGATTTCTGGTGGCCAATAGCAACGACTTGCGGAAGCCTTTCCAGCAGATCGGCGGAGAGGTGGAGACGCATTACGAAGCGGACTATCGTCCCTCGCTCGACAAGTACGATGGGCATTTCCGGAAGATCGAGGTCAAGCTGGCGCGCGCCGATTGGAAGGCTGAGAGCCGGGAAGGCTACTTCGCCATACCGGACAAGGGAAATTCGGAAGCGCTGCGCCCGTTCGAAATCGCCGGCCTGATGACGTTGAATACGGAACCGCGGCCGCATGCCTTCGAATTTCGGTCCGCGGCGTTCCAGTTCCGGCCAGGCGCCGATTCGCAATCCGCGATTGTCTTCGAGTTCCCGGGCGCCGCTCTGAGCGCCGCGCCGGAGCCCGCGCAGAAGAAGCACCGTCTGCACGCTTCGCTGTTCGCGGTTGTGAGGGACGCGGACGGGCAGATCGTCGATACGTTCGGCAAGGATTCTCTGTACGAAGTGCCCGACGACCAGTTGGCCCGGATCCAGGCCACGCCGATCGACTACCGGCATGCGTTCGACCTGCCGGCCGGCCACTACACCGTGGAGAGTGTTTTGCTGGATCGCGAGGGGCGGCGTGCCAGCACGAGTACGGTGGAGTTCGATAGTCCGCAGGCGAAGGGCGTCGGGCTGAGCAGCCTGATGCTGATTGCGCGGGCGGACCCGCTGACGGCGGAACCGGAAGCGGGCGACCCCCTCGTGTTTCAGGACCGGGAACTGGTGCCGATGCTCAGCGGATCGCTCAAGGCCGCCGCGCAGCCCATGTTGTACTTCGTGGTGTATCCGGATAAGTCCATTCCGGAGACGCCGCGCATCCGCGTAGAGTATTTCGTGAACGGAGAAGAGTTGGAGCAGAAGCAAAGCGAGCTCCCGCCGCCCGATGGCTCCGGCGCCATACCGGTGTTGGTGAACGCGGCCATGAAGGCCGGAAATTGCGAGATCCGGATTACCGCGTTGCAGGGCTTCCAGCAGGCCACGCGGAGCGTTACGTACACCGTGCCGGCTCAGTGAGTTTGACGGCGGGGACAAGCTAAAGCATGTCCTACACTGTAGTATTCTGAACTGTGATGCGCTGGATGACACTCGCGTTCTTCGGGGCGCTTCTGGCTCTGGCGGCAGTGCCGGCGCTGGGACCGATCACATTCGAGGAAATCGCGGACCGCGCCGGTATCCACTTCGTAGCGGACAACTGCCCCACGCCGAACAAGAACCTGCCCGAGACGATGCTCGCCGGCGTGGCGCTTTTCGATTACGACAACGACGGCTATCTTGACGTTTACTTCGTCAATGGCGCGGCCATCCCATCGCTGAAGAAAGAGTCGCCCAAGTATTGGAACCGTCTTTTCCACAATAACCACGACGGCACTTTCACGGATGTTACGGAGAAAGCCGGAGTCAAGGGCGAGGGCTATGGCATCGGCGTCGCGATCGGGGATTACGATAACGACGGATGGCCGGACATCTTCCTCGCCAATGTGACCAGGAATCAGCTTTTTCATAACAACCACGACGGCACCTTTACCGACGTCACGGACAAAGCCGGAGTGGGCGGGGCGATGCTGGACGGGCAGAAGATGTGGGCGGTGTCCGCTGGCTGGTTCGACTACGATAACGACGGCCGCCTGGACCTGTTCGTGTCGAACTATTGCAAGTGGGAGGTCAACAAGGACCCTTTTTGCGGGCCCAATCCGAATGTGCGCGCCTACTGTCATCCCAAGAACTATGCCCCGCTTCCTAATACGCTTTACCATAACAACGGGGACGGCACCTTCACGGACGTGTCGGCGGCTACGGGAATCAGCCAAATCCGCGGGAAAGGAATGGGTGTAGCCTTCGCCGACTATGATCGCGACGGCTTCATGGACGTGTTCGTGGCCAACGACAACGCCCCGAATATGCTCTTCCACAATTTAGCCGGCAAGAAATTCGAGGAGGTGGCGCTGCAGACCGGCGTGGCGTATCCCGACTCTGGAGCCTATATGTCGGGCATGGGCGCCGATTTCCGTGACATCGATAATGACGGCTACGACGATATCTGGGTGACCGGCTTCGAGGGCGACACCTTCCCGTTGTTCCGGAATCGCGGCGCGGCGGGCGACTTTACGGAGATCACCGGCGCCGCTGGTATAGCCGGCGTTACGCGCCCCATGTCGGGTTGGTCGAATGGGATCTTCGATCTCGACAACGACGGATGGAAGGATCTGCTGGCGGCGCGCGGGCACGTGGTGGATAACATCGCGGCGATTTCGATGCGCAAGCCCGAAGAACCCAACACGGTGTTGCGCAATCTGGGAAGCGGCAAGTTTCAGGACGTGAGCGCGGGCGCCGGCGCCGCGTTCCAGACAGCTTTAGCGCATCGCGGCGTTGCATTCGGCGACGTGGACAACGATGGCCGCATCGACGCCGTGGTGAGCGTGCTGCAGGGCAACGCGCAATACTTCCACAATATTTCGCAGAACGGCAATCACTGGATTCTGCTGAAACTGGTGGGTGTGAAGAGCAATCGCATGGGATTAGGAGCGCAGGTGCGCATCACGACCGACGCCGGAGTGCAGTACAATCACGCCACCACCAGCACCGGTTACGCCTGCTCGAGCGATCCGCGCGTGCACTTCGGTTTGGGGCCGTCGAAGACGGTGAAGGAGATCGACATCGTGTGGCCCAGCCGCATCCACCAGACCCTGCGCAACGTGCCGGCGGATCAGGTTCTGACGATCACCGAGACAGCCGACCAGCATTAGCCGCACATGCAGTGTGGGGCCTATTCCTTCTTGACTGCCGGTGAGTTTCGCTTTTCCTCCAGTTGTTTCTGCGCTTCCTCCCGCACGCGGCGTGCCTCCGCGGCCTCCCGGTCGCCGTCAGCCGTCCGCTGCAATTTGTAATAGACCCTGGCGAGCGCCGCATGCGCCTCGGAGAAGTTCGGATGATCCCGGATCAATTGCTCCAGCTCCTGGCGCGCCTGTCCGGTGAGTCCCTGCGTCAAGTGAATCGAAGCCCGCTGATACAGCGCGCCCGGATCGTCGGGGCGCACCTGGAGCGCCATCGTGATGTGCGGCAGCGCCTCATCCGGCTTGCCATCCTGCAGGAACTGCAAGGCTATTTCCGTATTGGCCGTGAAATCGTACGGATTCACTTTCAGCTCTTCATTGAACTGTACGGTCGCCTCATCCACTTTGCCGGCGGTCTTTAACGCTTGCCCGTAAAGCGTGTGCACCCACGGCATCTTCGGATCGAGTTTCACGGCACGCGCCAAGTGCCCTGCCGCCGCCACCAGATCGTTACGGAGTAACTCGCTTTGCCCCAGCAGGAAGGCCGCTTCCGCCGACTCGCCGTCGCTCAAGATGCGATCCAGCAAGGCCTGCGCCTCCGGGATCCGATTGTCTTTCATGAGCGCCATGCCAAGCACGTAGACGACGGCGTGGTCGTCGGGATACTCCTCGTGCAGGGGCGCAAGCACCTCCACCGCTTCCGCCGGCCGGTTTGCTTCCAGCATGCAATCGGCCAGCAGCAGGGCCGGTTTCAGTTCCAAGGGCTGCAGTTTGTGGAGCACTTCCAGATGTTCGACGGCCTCAGGCAGCCGTCCGAGCTTGTAGTAGGCCAGCGCCAGGTTCATCCTGACGCGAAGATTGTTCGGCAGTTGCTGGAGTGCGATATTGTACTCCGTAACGGCAGCGGCGAACTGCCCGTCCTGCACCAGGGCGGCGCCTAAATTCGAACGGATCTCGGCCGCGTCGGGATAGCTCTTCAGGAACTCGCGGTAAAGCCGGATGGCGGTCCCCACATCACCGGACTGAAGCGCCGTCTGCGCTTCACGCAAAGACTCCTGGGGCTCACCGGCCCAAAGCAAAGCAAGTCCCAACGGAAGCGACAAGACAACTGCGGCAAGTCTCACGCTTATCAGATTATAGCGTGCGGCCCCCGGTCAGGCCGCCGCGGTTCTCGTATGGGACTATCCAGAAGAGCTGATATTTGACTTAAGATTTCAGGCGCTGCGACTTTTCCAGAACGGTCCACAAAAGGAGCATAATAGGATCGAATGCATACCTCTGCCTGCCTGCGCAAGGCAGTCTTGTTATTGGCTATGTTCCTTGCCCCCGGCCTCCATGCCGAGCAGGGTCTCCTCACATTTGTGTTCGGTCCGAATTCGCCGGAAGCAGCGCGGCAATCCGCGCGCGCAGCGGCTGCGACGGCACGCCACTGGGTGCAAACTGGCGGCGGCGTGGTCGAACTCAGGCGTAGCGGCAGTCCGGATGTGCAACGCATCGAAGCGGCTAAGGACCCCAAGGAAATGGAACAGACATTTGTCGATGGGGCGCTTGCAGCGCGCGAGGCCGATCCGACTTCGTTCCTCATCGCTCTGGACGCCGCCGCGCAGGCGGCGGCAGTGCATCCCGGCACCCGGGTGGTGGTTGCCGTTCTGAATAGCCCTTCGTTCTCGGGCGATGGAGAAGGCACATTGGAACATCTGGGCGAGATCTGCCAGGCTCACGGAGTGAGGGTTCTGGTACTCGACGTCGCGGAGGGGGCCAAACCGATACCGAATGCCGCTCTCAAGGCCTTGACGGCAAAAACCGGCGGCGCATGGGTGCGGCAGACAAGAGACCTGGGGCCTCAAGTGGCCATGGTGACGCCGCCGGACGAGCAGACCCTGCCGCCCACCCCGTCCGCACCGGCTCCTGCCGAGGCCAAGGCGGCTGAAAGTGCGCCTTCCGCGGGCAGCGCCATGCCTCCTTTCGCGATTCCGGTGTCGGTCCGGTTCATCCGCACTTCGGGATCGGGAGCGACGTCCGAGAGCATCGCCGACCACGAAGCGGATTTCGGCGAGACCTTTACTCTGACCATGACCCCCGCCTACGGGGGCGGAGCCACCACCGTTGCCGGGGGCGGCGGCTCGATGGAAGTCTCCTATTGGCCGAACGACCCCCACGCGCCCTTGCAGGGCCTGGTGACCGTCGAGTCGCCGCTCACCGCGCTGCGGTTCGCTACAGACGACAATACCGGCACCTATCAGGGGCGTGCGCGCATCACCGTGATTGTGCGGAACGTCAAGGGCGCGGAAATATGGACCGCACGGAAAGACGTCAATATTCATGGACCGCTGCAGAAGCTAGCCGCACGGCGTGAGGGCAGCATGTTCTTCATGCGCGGCGTGACCATGGTGGGCCAGGGTCCCTTCACCATGGAAGCCAAAGTGGAAGACCTGGTGGGGAACACGACGGGCTCGATCCAGATGCCGGTGCGAGTCGGACGAAATGCTCCGGGCCTGGTCGCCACCGATGCATTGGTGGTGCGCCCGTTCAAGGGGTCTGCGGACGCGTTCGAAGCCGACCAGGTTCTGAGTTACGACGGAGAAGCGCTCTCTCCCGTGCTTGACCCCGTATTCCGCGCAGATCGGCCGGTCGATCTGCAGATCTACCTGCGGCTCTATCCGGATATTCACGGTGCGCCGCTCGATCTGAGCATGGAGGTCCTGACCGAAGGACGCGTGGTTGCCCGCCTGCAGCTGCCATTCAAGGGTGCACTGTCAAGCTCGGCGCGCGAGGGCGCCTCAAGCGGAGGCACCTCGAACATCCTGGGCGCCCAGGCCAAGGAGTTCCCGTACCTCGTCAATATGAAGGGAGCCAAATTTCCCGCCGGCGATTACCAAGGCATCATTTCCATCCGCCAGGGCAAGAACGTGATCCGGCGGGTGGTCGCGTTCAAGGTGATTGGAGACGGCCCCAAGGTTTCGACGGCGAGCGTGAAATTGCCTGGGGCTTCGGCCCCGGTCGCCGGCGATGCCGAAATCGCGGAGGTTGTGCTGCCGGACATCGAGCCCGCCACCATCGATTCGAGCGGCCTCAAAATGGGAAACGAAACGCAGAAGCAGCTCTGGGACTCTGCTGCCAAGAACGCGATGGGTTACCTCGATCAACTCCCGAATTTCCGCTGCGTCCAGGAAACGCACCGGTTCACCGCTCCCGCGAAGACTCCCGATCAACTGAAAGAGGCCGACTCATACCAGGACGAGCTGATATTCGAAGAAGGCAAAGAACGGTACCAACGATTGGAGTCCGACGGCGTAAAAGCCGACAATGCTCCAATCGAAAACAAAGGCATTTCGTCCCGCAACGAATTCGGTTCTCTGCTGCGTGGCCTGTTCGATCCGGATGTCGCCGCAACCTACCACTGGGCGGGCCGCTCCATGGCGTTGGGCGTGCTCTGTCAGGTCTTCGAGTTCGAAGTCTCCAGAGCGAAATCCAACTTTGTCCTGCATTACGGCACTGACGTTGCATCGGTGGCCTATACCGGGCGCGTTTTCATCGATGAGGACGCGGGAATGGTTCGCCGGCTCACGATTCAGGGAACCGGCTTGTCGAAGGACTTTGGCCTGCAAGCGCCTTCTCTTTCGCTCGACTATGGCATGGTGAAAATCGGCGAAAAGGATTATCTGCTGCCGCTTCGCTCCACATTGCAATTACGGCGGGCCAAGGTTTTTGTGCGCAACGAAACGGTTTTCCGCGGCTACCGCAAGTTTCAGGCGGAGTCGCAGATCAAGTACGACAAGTGAGAAGGACGGACCGGCACACGACTTGATTCACGGCACTGTGGACGGATTATAATAGCGGAAACTGGGGTTCAAAATGCAATTGCTGGATTCAGTGGCTTTGGCCCGCAAGCCCGCTCGAGTATCCGCTGTCTGTCTTCTGGCCGCCGGAATTAGCGCCGGTTCATTCATCCTGCTCAGAGGGGCCGCACCCCAGGAAGCGCCGGGCCTGGCAGTCATCACTCTCGATTACCCGGCTGAGGGTTCCGTCTTTCCGCCCGAAATCACGCCCCCCACCTTTCTCTGGCGCGACGCCGCAGCCAATGTTACATCGTGGACCGTCGACATCGCTTTTCGGGACGGCGCTCCCGGCATCCATGTGACTTCGGCGGGCGAGCCGATGCATATCGGAGAGATCGATCCCGAGGCTATTTCGAAAAACAACGAGCTTCCCAAGCTGACTCCGGAGCAGGCGGCCGCACATACGTGGACCCCCGATGCCGGTACCTGGGAGGCGATCAAGACACATTCCGTGGGATCGCCGGCAACCATCGCGATCACCGGGTTTAGCGACGGGGACCTCAAGCAGCCGGCCTCCAGCGGCCAAGTGAGAATCGAGACTTCCAGAGATCCAGCCGGGGCGCCGATCTTCTATCGCGACGTGCCGCTGATGCCCAATCAGGGCAACAAAGGCGTGATCGCGCCACTGGCGCCCGAGGCGATCGGGCTGATCAAATGGCGGCTGCGCTACCTGGACGAGCCGCGCAGCAGGGTGGTCATGGAGAAGATCTCGACGTGCGCCAACTGCCATTCCTTCTCCGCCGACGGCAAAACGTTGGGGCTCGACGTGGACGGCCCACAGAACGACCACGGTTTATACGCGCTGATCCCGGTGGCCAAGCAAACGGCGATTCGCACTCAGGATGTGATCAAGTGGCCTACCGTCCGCGATCCCGCCATCCCCCGGCTGAGAGCCGCTTTCATGTCGCAGGTCTCGCCGGATGGACGCTACGTTCTGTCGACGATTGACGATCGGGATGCCGCCCAGCGCGCCACGGGACGCACGCTGGAAGACAAGTATTACGTGGCCAACTTTCTGGACTACCGGTTCCTGCAAGTGTTCTATCCGACGCGCGGCACTCTGGCCTGGTACGATCGCCAGACAAATCGTTTACAGCGGCTGCCGGGCGCCGATGACCCGGGATACGTGCAAGCCGGTGGTGTCTGGAGCCCGGACGGAAAGTACATCGTGTTCATGCGGGCCGAGGCGAAAACTCCCTATCCACCGGGCGTCCCGCTTGCCCGCTACGCCAACGACCCAAACGAAACGCAGATCCAATTCGACCTTTACAGGATTCCCTTCAACGAAGGAAAGGGTGGTCAAGCGGAGCGTATCCGCGGCGCCTCCGGGAACGGGATGAGCAACAGCTTTCCGAAAATATCTCCCGATGGCCGCTGGATCGTGTTTGTCGAAGCCCGGAATGGAATGGTGATGCGGCCCGACGGCAAACTCAATATCGTGCCGTTCGAGGGCGGCGAAGCCCGGCTCATGAAGTGCAACACGCCGCTGATGAACTCGTGGCACACGTTCTCGCCTAACGGCCGCTGGATGGCCTTTTCGTCGAAGGGCCGGTCGCCGTACACGCAGTTATATCTGACGCACGTGGACGCGAACGGAAACGATACGCCGCCCATCCTGGTGGATAACACCACGGCGGCGAACCGCGCAGTGAACTTGCCGGAGTTCGCGAACATCCCCAAGGGAGGCCTGGAGAAGATCGACCCGGTGGCAAATCAATACTACAAGTTGGAGACTTCGGCCATCGAACTGATGACCAGGAATCAGTTTAGCCAGGCGATTCCGGTGTGGCGCAACGCCCTGGAGAAGGATCCCAGCGAGGGCCGGGCGCACCTCAACCT
>Ga0181536_10000613_pt1 | contig 42886 bp, 39 predicted proteins | sample PEATcosm2014_Bin_41_FD_121105 | JGI IMG/M metagenome (GOLD analysis project Ga0181536, IMG submission 121105) | Peatland microbial communities from MTU Mesocosm Facility, Houghton, MI, USA - PEATcosm2014_Bin17_60_metaG | ecosystem: Environmental > Terrestrial > Soil > Wetlands > Peat | place...
AGACGCAAGAGGGGGTGGCGGGTGAGCGGCGAGGTGGCGGTGGTCACCGGCGGCAGCGGCGGCATCGGGCGCGCCTGCGCCGCCGTGCTGGCCGAGCGCGGCTACGACGTGGTCCTGGTGGCCCGCAATGCCGAGCGCCTGGCCGAGACGGCGGCTGGGCTCGGGGCCCGCTTCGTCGCCGCCGACTGCTCCCGGACCGAGGAGGTGGAGTGGATGATGGCCGAGGCCGGCGAGCCGGCCGTCGTCGTGCACGCCGCGGGGATCCTCGACGGCACGTTCGTGAGCGAGCAGCCGGTCGAGGTGTTCGACCGGGTGGTCGAGGCCAACCTGCGCTCCGCCTACGTGGTCACCAAGGCGGCCCTGGCCCGGATGAAGGCCGGCGGGCGGATCATCTACATCTCGTCGACCGCCGGCCTCAAGGGCATGCGGGGGCTGACCGCCTACTCCGCCTCCAAGGCCGGCCTCGGGGCCCTGGCCCAGTCGGTCGCCGCCGAGGTCGAGCGCGACGGCATCGCCATCAACCTGGTCACCCCGGCACCGGTGCGCACCGACATGATCGACCCGGAGTCGGGCCTGTTGATGTGGCTGCTCGAGCCCGAGGACGTGGCCAGCGCCGTCGGCTGGCTGGTCGGCCTCCATCCGAGGGTGGTGGTGCGCGAGATCGTCCTGCGCTCGGTGACCAAGGGCCCGTTCGCCCCCGAGCCGGTCGGCCGGCGCAGGTGAGCGGCCGGCGGCCCGTCCCCGTGCCGGCGGTGCCGGTGGACGTGCGCCACGTCCTCGATGCGGCACTGGCCGCCCGCCCCGACCACCCGGCCCTGGTCGGACGGGACCGGCGCCTCACCTACGCCGAGCTCGACGCCGAGGCCGAGGCGGCGGCGGCGGCGCTGGCCGCGCTGGGTGTCGGCCCGGGCGACCGGGTGGCCGCCAGCCTGCCCAACGACACCGACGTGGTGGTCGCCTTCCACGGGGTCATGCGGCTCGGGGCGGTCTGGGTGGGCCTCAACCAGCTGCTCACCCCGGCCGAGCGGTCGGCTCTCCTGGCCGACTGCGGGGCGCGCCTGTTCCTCTGCGACCCCCCCACGGCGCCCACGGGCGCCCCGCCGGCGGTCGAGCACGTGGTGGTGACCGGGACGCCGGTTGCGGCCGGACCGTCGTGGCACGAGCTGTTGGGGGCCCAGCGGGGCTCGGCTCCCCCCCGGCCCCGGATCGACCCCGACGCCCCGGCGGCCATCGCGTATACGAGCGGCACCACCGGCCGCCCCAAGGGGGTGGTCCACAGCCAGGCCGGTCTCCTCCTGCCCGGCGCCGCCACGGTGGCCTCGCGCCGCTACGGCCCAGAGCTGTGCAAGGGCGACTGCCTCGCCCTCACCATCTTGAACCTGCTCGTCCTCTCGACCCTGCTGGTGGCCCAGGCCCAGGGGACCTGCGTGGTGATGGACCGCCGGGACCCGGCCGGCATCGCCGAGTGGATCCGCACCGAGCGGGTGACCACCTGGAACGGCGTCCCCGCCATGCTCTACGACCTCGTCCACGACGACACGGTCGCCCGGGGGGACCTCGAGAGCCTCGACGACGTGTGGAGCGGGGGCGCCCCGTGCCCCGAGTCGCTCCGCCGGGCATTCGAGGAGAAGTTCGGCCACCGGCTGCACACCACCTACGGCCTCACCGAGGCGCCCACCCTGGTGGCCATCGAGGACCGCCACACCCCCTCCCCCCCCGGGTCGAGCGGCCGGCTCCTCCCCCACCTCGCCGTCACGGTCCTGGGACCCGCAGGGGCCGAGGCCGCCCCCGGCGACAGCGGCGAGATCTGCGTCGGCCCGCCGGACGACCCGGGGTGGGCACCGCGCTTCCGCACCATGCTCGGCTACTGGCACGAGGCGCAGGTCGGCGCCCCGCCACCGGCCGACGGGCTCTTGCACACCGGCGACGTCGGCACCCTCGACGACGAGGGCAACCTGTTCGTCCTGGACCGCTTGGACCTCTTGATCCTGCGGGGCGGGGCCAACGTCTACCCGTCCGAGGTGGAGGCGGTGCTGGCCGGGTTCCCCGGGGTGCGCGGCTGCTGCGTGCTGGGGGTCCCCGACGAGCGGCTCGGCGAGCAGGTGGTCGCCGTCTTGGAGGTGGACGACGGGTTCGCCGCCCCCGGAGAGGACGGCGACCCCGCACCGGCGCTGCGCCGGTGGTGCACCGAGCGGCTCGCCCGCTACAAGGTGCCGGACCGTTTCGAGTTCCACCGCCGACTGCCGCGCAACGCCATGGGCAAGGTGCGCCGCGACGTGCTGGCGGAGCTGGTCGGATGACCGGCGGCGGCGAGGGGTTCTCAGCCGAGCGCCGGGGCGCCACGGCCTGGGTGACCCTGGACCGGCCGGAGAAGCTGAACGCCCTCGACTGGGCGATGCGCCTCGGGCTCGAGCGACTCTGGGGCGAGCTGGCCGGCGACCGGTCGCTGCGCTGCGTCGTGGTGACCGGGCGGGGCCGGGGGTTCTGCGCCGGGGCCGACGTGGCCGACCTCTCGGCCGAGCGGGCCCCACGCGGCCCCTCGGTCCACGAGGAGCTCGCCTTCGTGCCCGGGTGGCAGCTCGACGTCCCGGTCATCGTGGGCGTGAACGGGGTGTGCGCCGGCGGGGGGCTCCACTTCGTGGCCGACGCCGACATCGTGGTGGCCGCCCGGTCGGCCTCCTTCGTCGACCCGCACGTCGACCTGGGCCAGGTGAGCGGGGTGGAGCCGGCCTCCCTCGCCCTGCGCGTCCCCTTCTCCATCCTGAGCCGGCTGGTGCTGCTCGGGCGGGTCGGGCGGCTCGACGCCGACGCCGCCCTGGCCGCCGGGCTGGTGGGCGAGGTGGTCGACGACGACCGCCTGGCGGCGCGGCTGGCCGAGCTGGCCGCCGCCGTCGGGGCGGCCTCGCCCACCGCCCTCGCCCGGTCGCGCCGGCTGCTCCGGGACCTCGAGGCCACGGTGGTGCTCGGGGCGATGCAGGCGGGGTGGGAGGCTGTCCAGGGGCACTGGTCCCACCCCGACGCCGTCGAAGGGCCGAGGGCGTTCGCCGAGGGCCGGGCACCCGTGTGGGAGGAGAGGGAGTGACGAGCGAACCGACGGACGACGACTTCAGTGACCCCGGTGGGCGCTTCGACCTGACCGGGAAGGTGGCGCTGGTCACCGGTGGGAGCCGGGGCCTGGGCCGGGCGATGGTGGCCGGGCTGGCGGCGGCCGGGGCCGACGTGGTGGTGGCCAGCCGCAAGCTCGAGGCCTGCCGGGAGGTGGCGGCGCTGGTCGAGGCGACCACCGGGCGCCGGGCGCTCCCGCTCGCCTGCCACGTGGGCCGCTGGGACGAGATCGACGGGCTGGTCGACGCCGCCTACGACGCCTTCGGGCGGGTGGACGTGCTGGTGAACAACGCCGGCATGTCCCCCCTCTACGGGCAGCTGACCGACGTCACCGAGGAGATGTGGGACAAGGTCATCGGGGTCAACATGAAAGGGCCGTTCCGGCTCACCGCGCTGGTCGGCCAGCGCATGGTGGCCCACGGGAGCGGCTCGGTCATCATGGTGTCCAGCACCGGGTCCATCCGGGCGGACGGCTCCATCCTCCCCTACGCCGCGGCCAAGGCCGGGCTGAACACCCTCACCGAGGGGTTCGCCCAGGCGCTCGGTCCCCGGGTCCGGGTGAACGCCATCATGGCCGGCCCCTTCTACACCGACGTCTCGAAGAGCTGGGCACCGCCGAGAGGCACCCCCACCGGATCGGCCCTGCAGCGGATGGGCGAGCCCGCCGAGGTGGTGGGCGCCGCCCTCTACCTGGCGAGCGACGCCTCGAGCTACACCACCTCGGCCATCATCAGGGTCGACGGCGGCCTCCCCTGAACGGCCCCGGTCAACCGCCCCCGCCGAACCGCCGGCGCAGCTCGGGCTTGACCACCTTGCCCGCCGCGTTGCGGGGCAGGGCGTCGACCAGCGCCACCCCGGTCGGCTTCTTGTAGGAGGCCAGCCGCTCCCGGCAGTGGGCGAGGAGGTCGTCGAGGGTCGGCGGGCGGCCGGGATCGGCCGGCACCACCACGGCCAGCGGCGTCTCCCCCCACCGCTCGTGGGGGACGCCGATGACCGCCACCTCGGCCACGCCGGGGTGCGCGGCCAGCGCCGCCTCCACCTCGGCCGAGTAGATGTTCTCCCCGCCGGAGATGATCATGTCCTTCTTGCGGTCGACCACGTAGATGTAGCCCTCGTCGTCGGCCCGGCAGAGGTCCCCGGAGTGGAACCAGCCGCCGGCGAAGGCGTCGGCGGTGGCTTCTGGCATGCCCCAGTACCCGCGCATCACCGTGGGGCCGCGGTAGACGATCTCGCCCACCTCGCCCGGGGCCACGTCGTGCATGCGGTCGTCGACGATGCGGGCCTCGACGGAGAGGACCGGGCGGCCGACCGACCCCATCTTGGCGGTGAACTGCTCGGGCGGGAGCACGCAGGTGACCGAGCTCATCTCGGTCTGGCCGAAGAAGTTGTAGATGGGGACGCCGGGGAAGACCCGGCTCATCGCCTCGAGCAGCGGGACCACGGCGTTGGAGGTCCCCCAGACGATCCGGCGCAGCGAGAAGGGCGGGCGGCGCTCGCCGAGGTGGTCGACGATCTCGCTCCACTGCATCTGGACGAAGCAGCAGGAGGTGACCCGGTGGTCGAGCAGGTCGTCCACCGCCTTGGCCGGGTCGAACCGGCCCAGGGGCACGATCACCGAGGTGGCCCCGAGCAGGAGGTAGAGGAGGATCCCGTTCAGCCCCCCGATGTGGAAGAGGGGGAGCACTCCGTACCAGACCTCGTCGTCCTCGAAGAGCCGCTGGGCAGAGAGCGAGTTGTACGAGTTCATGAGCAGGTTGAAGTGGCTGAGCAGGGCGCCCTTGGGCCGGCCGGTCGTCCCCGAGGTGTACATGATGCAGGCCGGGTCGTGCTCGGTCACGACCACCCCCGGCGCGCTGTCGTCGGCCGCGTCCACCGCAGCCGAGTAGCCCTCGGCGCCCTGCCCGGCCCGCGACGGGTCGGGGCCGTTCACCAGGCAGGCACCGAGCGCCGGGCAGAGGGGGCGCAGCGCGGCGGCGGTCGGGGCGAAGGCGTCGTCGACCACCAGAACGCTCGACCCGGAGTCCTCGACCACGAAGGCGGCCTCGGGCGGGGCCAGGCGGAACGAGATGGGCACGGCCACCGCCCCCAGCCGGAACGCCCCGAGCAGCACCTCCACGTGCTCGAGGTTGTTGCCCATGAGCACGGCCACCCGGTCGCCCCTTTGGACGCCGCGGGCCTCGAGCACCCGGGCGACGGCATTGGCGCGCCGGTCCATCTGCCCGTAGGTGGCCGACCGGCCCTCGGCGACGAAGGCCACCTTGTCGGGCCGGCTGCGGGCCCAGCGGGCGAGCAGCTCGCCGTGGGCCATGCTGCGGGCCGCGGCGATCCCGGCCGGCTCGCCCACGGCGTGGCCGGGCGGTCCCGGTGTCGGTGCAGCCATGGCGCTCCCCTCCTCCCCGGCCGGCCGGCGCCGGTGACTGGACAGGCGCGCTCGGGCGGTCGAAGATGCCACTGTACGGCAAATGATTGAACACAAGGGGGTGGTGGTGGGCGCCGACTGGATCATCGACGCGGACACCCACATCACCGAGCCCGGTGACGTCTGGACCTCGCGGGTGCCGGCACGGTTCGTCTCCGAGATGCCCACCCTCACCCGCGACGCCGGCGGCGTCGACGTCTGGACGCTGGGCGGGCGCCCCATCTACCGGGCCGGCGTCACCGCCCCCGCCGGGTGGCCGGGCTGGCCGCCCGAGTTCCCCAAGGCCGTGGAGGACTGCCACCCCGCCGCCTACGACGCCGCGGCGAGGATCGCCTACATGGACGAGAACCGGATCTGGGCCTGCGCCCTCTACCCGAACATCGCCGGCTTCGGCAGCCAGCAGTTCCTGGCCATCGCCGACGACGAGGCGAAGCGCTGGGCGGTCCGGGCCTACAACGACTTCCTCTCCGACTGGACCTCGGTCGACCCGCGCCGGTTCATCGCCATCATGTCCATCCCCTTCTGGGACGTGGAGGCCAGCGTGGCCGAGGTCGAGCGGTGCGCGGCGCTGGGGTTCCGGGGGATCCTCTTCACCGGGGAGCCGCAGCGCTTCGGCCTGCCCTTCCTGGCCGACCGCCACTGGGACCCTTTGTGGTCGGCGGCCCGGGACACCGGCCTGCCCGTTCACTTCCACATCGGGGGCGGCGAGGGGGAGTCGGCCGAGATGGTCGACCGCATGGCGGTCCAGGGCCACCCCGGGGCGACCGCCCACGCCGCGGTCAACCTCTTCATGAAGAACGGCATCCAGTGCGCCGACCTCATCCTCTCGGGAGTGCTCAACCGGTTCCCCGAGGTGCGGTTCGTCTCGGTGGAGAGCGGCGTCGGCTGGGTGCCGTTCATGCTCGAGACGGCCGACTACTCCTATCTCGGCGCCTTCCGGCCGGGCCGGGTGCGCACCGACGAGCCCCTGCCCTCGGAGCTCTTCCGCCGCCAGGTCTACTGCACCTACTGGTTCGAGCAGGTGGCGCCGCGCCGGCTCTTCGACGAGCTGCCCGTCGACAACATCATGTTCGAGACCGACTTCCCCCACACCGCCTGCCTCTACGGCAACATCGCCGAGACCGTCGAGGCCGGCCTGGCCGGGGTGGGCGCAGACGTCCGGCGCAAGGTGCTGTGGGACAACGCCGCCGCCCTCTACCGCGTCGAGGTGCCGGCCGGGGAACCTTCCCCCGGTTCGGGCCGGCCGGTCGGGGCGCGGTGAGGATCGCCCGGGCGTCGCTCGACGGCGTCCCCACCTACTGCGAGGTCGACGGCGACGTCCTCCACGTGCTCGAGGGCGGCCCCTTCGCAGGGGCCCGGCGCACCGGGGAGCGCCACCCGATAGAGGGCGTGACGCTGCTCGCCCCGGTCGACCCCGGGCGGACCTTCGCCGTCCTCGGCGGCTTCTTCGACCCGGGGTCCGAGCCCGCCGAGCGCGGCCAGCCGGTCCTGTGCCCGAAGGTGGTGCCCACCACCAGCGGTGACGGCGGCGAGGTCGCCTCCCCACCGTTCCTCGAGTCGCTGGCCGTCGAGGCGGAGATGGCGCTGGTCGTCGGGCGGCAGGTGCGCTCGGCCACCCCGGAGGAGGCGGCCGGGGCCATCTGGGGCTTCACCTGCTACAACGACGTCACCGCCGCCCAGTACTTCCCCCAGTTCTGGCTGGCCAAGGGTCTCGAGACCTTCGCCTCGATGGGGCCGTGGGTCCGCACCGACCTCACCGACGACCAGATCCGCCACGGGCTCGGGATCGTCGCCCGGGTGAACGGGGCCACCGTCCAGTCGGGCACCACCGCCCGCTACAAGTTCTCCCCCGCCGAGGTCGTGTGCTACCTCTCGGGGTTCTTCACCCTCCACCCCGGCGACGTGGTCACGCTCGGCACCCCGCCGCCACCAGCCGACGTCCGCCCCGGAGACGTGGTCGAGATCGAGGTCGAGGGGATCGGCGTCCTGACCAACCATGTGGTGGCGGGTACCTCGGACCGGCGGACCTGAGCAGGGCCCGGCAACCCGCCCCTGCCGCAGCTCACCGAGGTTTCCCGCCGCGGTGCGGGCCGGCCGCGCAGGCCGCGTTCGACAGGGCGGCAATGATCGCCGCCGCGCACTCCCCCGGTGCGGTGCTGCCCGCGTCGACGACCACGTCGTAGTCGACGCCTTCGTGGACGGCGAGCGCCTGGGACCTCGGCCATGCCCGGCACCCGCTCGGGCCGCACGGCCTCCCTGGCCACCGCCACGAGGCCGTGGCACCGCACGCCCACCCAGAGCGCCCCGAGGGCTGCCCGCAGCCCCCCCTGGCTGCGGGCCCCGCCGAGGAACACCTCGTCGACGCTGACGCCCGCGCCGCTGGCGGCCGTCGCCGCGATCCCGGCGTGCCAGGACGCTTCGAGCGCCCGCTAGGCGGGGCCGGTGACCACCTCGCCGTGCGCTCCGAGCGCGAGCCGCGACCCCTCGGCGATCGCGTTGCGGGGCATCGCCCCGATCAGGTCGTCGACCCCCAGCACCAACCACGGTGAGGGCAGCCGGTCCTGGAGGCAGCGGGCGATCGTCGACTTCCCAGAGGACGATCCCCCGTTCAAGACGATGACCCGGGAGCCCATTTCGCCAAGGTGACACCGGGCCGATCGGCAGTTCCGAGGGATGGCCGCGCCTCGCCCGCGCCGACGTCCTCGACCGTTGGCGGTCCGGGGGGCCTCCGGGATCAGCCGATCTGCACACTCCCCGAGCGGGTCATGAACGGACCGCGTCGGCACCTCGGGACGTCGCGCATCGGGCGTCCGGCGTCTGGGCCGGCCAGGTGGCGCCGTGGGCGCGGGTCAGCGTACTGCCATGCCGACCACGTCATCGACGTCGACCCCGTCGGCCGGTAGTGACCCGATGGCTGTTGCGGTCCCGAAGGCGAAGACGCCGCCGTCGGCGGCGACCTCCCAATAGCCGCCGCCTGTGGGGGTGGCCTCCGCGCCCACGATCGGGGCGTCGAGGGGCCGGCCGCCCATCGAGCCGTAGAAGCGGGCGGCGCCGAAACTGAACACCCCCCCGTCACCGGCCACCTCCCAGTAACCCTGGCCTGTTAGGAGGGAGATGACACCGACGATCGGCGCGTCGAGGTGCTGGCCGCCCATCGAGCCGTAGAAGCTGGCGTCGAATCCGAAGACACCGCCGTCGGCGGCCACCTCCACGTAGCCGCCGCCTGTGGGATCGGCCTCCAGGCCCACGATCGGGGCGTCGAGCGGCCGGCCGCCCATGGACCCGTAGAACCCGGCACTCCCGAAGTCGAAGACGCCCCCGTCGGCAGCCACCTCCCAGTAGCCGTTTCCTGTCAGGGCGGCCGCGATGCCGACGATCGGGGCGTTCAGATGGCGGCCGGCCATCGAGCCGTAGAAGCGGGCGTTGCCGAAGGTGAAGACACCGCCGTCGGACGCCGCCAGCCAGTAGCCGCCGCCTGTGGGGGTGCCGGCCATGCCGACGACGGGGGCGTCGAGGTGCTGGCCTCCCATCGAGCCGTAGAAGCGGGCGTCGCCGAAGGTGAAGACGCCGCCGTCGGACGCTGCCAGCCAGTACCCCTCCTCAGGGGAGACGTAGGTCCATGTGGAACCGGTCCAGCGCCACGTCTCGTCGAATGTGTCGGCGTCGTTGATCGTGGGGTTCCCGCCGAACAGGACCAGATCGGCGGTTGCCGCGTCGTAGACCATCGAGGCGCCCCCTTCGGGCGCAGGGCTCGTCACCGGATGCAGTTGGACCCATGTCGTCCCGTCCCACGTCCAGGTGTCGTCGAGACCGAGCGCCTCGGACCCGGTGCTGGCGCCCGCTCCCCCGAAGAGGACCATCTCCCCGGTGGCGGCGTCGAAGGCCATCGCCGCCTTCGTCCTGGGCGGCGGGCGGCTTGCCGGAGACCGCTCGGTCCAGGTGGACCCGCTCCAGGTCCACGTGTCGTCGGATGGCCCGTCGCCGCGTACCCCGCTGTAGCCGAACCCACCGAAGAGGACCATGTCTCCCGTGACCGGGTCGTAGGCCATCGAGGCGTGGTACCGCCCCGGCGGGCTCGTCGTCGGCGCCTCCTCGCTCCAGGCTGCCCCGTCCCACGTCCAGGTGTCGTTGAGCAGGTCACCGTCTGTGAGCCCGCCGCCGAAGAGGACCATGTCGCCGGTCGCCGGGTCGTAGGCCATCGAGGGCCCTGTGCGGGCGGGCGGGCTGACGGCGGGGAACTGCTCGACCCAGTCGGACCCGTTCCAGGTCCAGGTCTCGCCGGACCAACCTGTTCGGTGGTAGGCGTCGTCGTAGAGCACCACGCTGGCGGTCGCCGGGTCGTAGGCCATCGGGGAGTACCGCGTCGCCGGCGGGCTCGTTTCGGGGAACCGCTCGGTCCACGTCGACCCGTTCCAGGTCCAGGTCTCGACAGTTGGACCAGGTCGGTACGACGAGACGAGGAGCACGACCTCTGCGTCCGCCGCGTCGTAGGCCATCGACGACGATCCACTGGCGGGGGGGACTGTTGTCGAGGTTCCCTGCACCAGGCTGGGCGCCGGCGTGGCCGCGGCCGCCGGTGGCGCAACGGCCCACAGGCCAAGGCCGAGCGGGAGGCAGGCGAGAAAGAGCAGCACCCACGGGTGCCCGGCCCCGGCCGAGCGCCGGAGCACAGCGGGCTGCCGATCCCCGGTCACGCGCCGGGCTCGGGGGGTCCAGTGAGCAGGCCGATCATGGCCAGGGCGCCTCCCCTCCCACTTGGTGGTCGGGACCAAGCGTACGCTCCCGCCATCGGGCGGCGCGGGCCGGGCACCCCGCCGGTGTTCCCTGCCGCCGGTGTGGCCTCGGGCTTCCCGGGCGTGCCTCCCGCCGGGCCGGCGTGCCGCCTGGCGCCGTCGGCGGTCGGGCCCGGAGGTTCGGGCTCCCTCCGGCGGCTCGGCGCCCGGAGCGAAGTGCCCGGTGTCCGCCTCGATCTTCCCGCCGATGTCGGTCACGTGGAGGTGGATCTCGTCGAGCGGGTCCGTGTTCCTCTGCACCTGGGGGCGAGGGTCGGGTTCTCCTGGATCAGGGAGCCGATGTCATCGCTATTGCGCGCCGCGTGCAGGGCGATCTTCGAGGAGATCGGGTCCGACCGCTTGGCGGCGACGAGGAGGGCCGCGGCCTGGACGCCGGCCGGTCTCGATCGCACTGGGCGCGGCGCAGCACGAACTCGATCCGTGACCTGCGCAGTTCGGCGGCGGCCCGTTGGGCCGGGGCGTCGTGGAGCGCGGCTCGAACCACACGAGGATGGCCCCGCGCCCGCTCACTGGTGCCGTTCGGCGAGCGCCGCGGTCCGAGGGCCTCTTGCCCCGGGCGGCGGGCGGGCCGGATGGCCGCCCACGTAGGGTGGACCGGTGCCCGCACCGACCGCACGCCCGGCGCACCGGCCGCCGACCGCTCCGGGGGATGGAACCCGAGCCGGCACCGCCCCCGCAGCCGACGCCGGTGCACTCGGACCCGTGGTCGAGGTCGAGGACCCCGAAGACGTCCGCCTCGGTGACTACCGCGACCTGAAGTACCGAGCCGGGCGCCGCCACCTGGCGGACGGGGCTGTCTTCGTGGTCGAGGGGAAGCTCGGCGTGGGCCAGCTGCTCGCCTCGAGCTACCGCGTGAAGTCGCTCCTGGTCGACGACCACCAGGCGGTGGCGGCGGCCGACCTCGTCGACGGCGTGCGGTCTGCGGGCGCGCCGGTCTTCGTGGGCCGGCGCGAGGTGGTCCAGCAGATCGTCGGATTCTCCTTCCACCGCGGCGTGGTGGCGGTGGCGTCGCGGGGTCAAGCCGTCGGCCCCGGAGAGGTCGTGGCGGCCACGGCCGGCGCGCCGGGTGCCGGAGGGGGACCGCCCCTCCTCGCCGTGCTCGAGGGGCTGAACGACCACGAGAACATCGGGGCCCTGTTCCGCAACGCGGCCGCCTTCGGCGTCGGGGGCGTCCTGCTCGATCCGACCTGCGCCGATCCGCTCTACCGCCGGTCGGTCCGGGTGTCGGTGGGCCACGTCCTCCACGTGCCCTTCGCCCGCCTCGGCCCCTGGCCCGGCGCGCTCGAGCGGGTGCGGGCGGCGGGGTTCCTGATCGCCGCCCTGGCACCGCGACGCGAGGGCGCCAGGGGCGGCCGGGCGACGATCTCCCTCGGAGAGCTGGTCGAGCTGGTCTGCCCGAGCCCCCCGGGCGCGGCGCCGGCCGGCCAGGGGAGCCGGGGAGTGGCCCTGGTCCTGGGGGCCGAGGGGCCGGGGCTCTCGGCCCCGGCCCTCGACGCCGTCGACGTCACCGTCTCCATCCCCATGGCGGCCGGGGTCGACTCGCTCAACGTGGCGACGGCCGCCGCCGTCGCCTTCCACCGGCTCTCGACTCCCTGAGAGGGCAGCGGCCGCCGTGGGGCCGCGGCTTGCCCAGTCGCCCCGACAAGGAGAGGCGGCCGGTCGTGGACCCGGGCGTTGGGGTGGATCAGGCGCCCGCCGGCGGTTCGACGCCCGGGGGGAAGTTGCCCATGTCCGCCCCGATCTTCCGGCCGATGTTGGTCACGTGGAGGTGGATCTCGTCGAGGAGGTCGGTGTTGATCTTCACCTGGGAGGTGAGGGTCGTGTTCTCCTGGATGAGGGACTTGATGTCATCGGTGTTGCGCTCGGTGTGCAGGGCGATCTCCGAGGAGATCGAGTCCGACCGCTTGGCGGCGATGAGGAGGGCCGCGGCCTGCACGCCGGCCAGCATCGAGAGGAAGAGGTTCAACAAGATGTACGGATAGGGGTCGAACGCCTTGTGGTGGAAGACACGGACGAGGATGAACGTGTTCACGACGGCCCAGGCGATCATGACGCCGAAGAACGAGAACACGAAGGGCCACGAGCCCATCATGTTGCGCATCCGGTCGGCCGCCCGCTCGCCGAGGGAGAGCTGGTCGCCGGTGCGCACCGCCGGGTGGTGGTGCCAATACGTCTGCCAGCCGGGTTGCGCCATTCGGGCAAGTGTTGCCGAGCGTGGTCGGCCGGACGCGGATGTCGCCGGGTCGACGAAGGGAGCCGAGGGTAGGTTGGGGCGGTGCTCGTCCCCGAGGCCGACATCGCCCGCGTCGTCGACGCCCACCGGCGGCTCCTCGGTGCGATCGCCGGCCTGGACGACCAGGCGGTGGGGCGCGCCAGCCTCCTGCCCGGGTGGACGGTCGGCCACGTCCTCACCCACGTCGCCCGCAATGCCGACAGCCACGTCCGCCGGGCCGAGGCCGCCATCCGCGGCGAGGTGGTCGACCAGTACGAGGGCGGTGTCGACGGCCGCGCCGCCGAGATCGAGGGCGGTTCCGCTCGCCCGGCCGCCGAGATCGCCGAGGACGTCCGCCGGTCCGCCATGGCCGTCGAGGAGGCCTGGCGGGCGCTGCCCGCCGGCGCGTGGACGGGCCGCACCCGCGACGCCGGCGGCATGGAGCGCCCGCTGTTCGAGCTGCCGGCGCGGCGGTGGCAGGAGGTCGAGGTCCACCTCGTCGACAGCGGCGCGGGGGTGACCCACCGGGACTGGCCCGACGAGTTCGTCCTCGAGTGGCTGCCCCGGACGCGTGAGCGTATGTGGGGCCGGCTCCCGCCCGGGACCGGCGGCCAGCGCTTCGACCACCCAGCCGACGAGCTCGCCTGGCTCTACGGCCGCCTCCGGCGCGACGACCTCCCCGAGCTCCCCTCCTGGGGGTAGGAATGCCCGAGACGGCGCCGTCAAGGTGGGCGGCGGCCACGCCAGCGACACGGCGGTTCGGAGACGGGCGAGGTCCGTTCGGTCCGCCCCGGGGACCAGGACGACCCCGGCGACACATCAAGACAGCGGTCGACGAGCGCTGGCCGGCGCGTTGGGGGACAGTTGGGGCCGGACCCGGACACGGGAGCTCCAAGGAAAGAGGATGACCATGCCGAAGAAGATCGGCAACGTGCTCGTGTGGGGCAGTGACGTCGAGGAGGGCACCATCGAGCAGGCGGCCAAGGCCAGCCGGCTCCCGTTCGTGACGGGCCACCTGGCCCTGATGGCTGACGCACACGTCGGCCTGGGGGCGACCATCGGGTCGGTCATCCCCACCCGGGGGGCGATCATCCCTGCGGCCGTCGGGGTCGACATCGGGTGCGGCATGATCGCCGCCGAGACGGACCTTCGAACCGACGATCTTCCCGAGCGCTTCGGGGGGTTCCTGGAGAGGGTCGAAGCCGTCGTCCCCGCCGGGGTCGGCAAGGGCCACCGGTTCCGCTCCGAAAGGGACAGGGAACGGCACGCCCGCAAGGTCCCCGCCTACACGGGGTCGAGCCACCTGACCGCCAAGCAGATCGACAAGATCACCGACCAGTTCGGGACGCTCGGCTCGGGCAACCACTTCGTCGAGGTCTGCCTCGACGAGCGTGGCCACGTCTGGGTCGTGCTGCATTCGGGGAGCCGTGGCATCGGGAACGAGCTGGCCACCGGGCATATCGCGTCGGCCAAGCGCCTGATGAAGAAGCTCCACGTCTCGCTCGAGGATCCCAACCTCGCCTACCTGGTGGAGCACACCCCCGAGTTCGACGCCTACGTCGCCGACATGCTCTGGGCACAGGACTATGCGCGGGCGAACCGTGAGGCGATGATGGACGCCGTGCTCACCGAGCTCTGGGGCTTCGTCGGCGCCGGGGACAAGAACCCCTCGGACAAGCTCGGCCATGAGGTCCGCCGGATCAATTGCCACCACAACTACGCCGAGAGGGAGCACCACTTCGGCCACGACGTCTGGCTGACGCGCAAGGGGGCCATCCGGGCCCGGACGAGCGATCTCGGCGTGATCCCGGGGTCGATGGGCACCGCCAGCTACATCGTCCGCGGGTTGGGCAATCCAGCCAGCTACCAGTCGTGCTCCCACGGCGCGGGGCGGCGCATGAGCCGTTCGCGGGCTCGCAAGGAGATCCCCGTGAAGGAGTTCGTGACCTCGATGGAAGGTCGCGACTGGCAGGTGCGGAAGGCCGAGCGGCTGCTCGACGAGGCGCCCCAGGCCTACAAGGACATCGACCAGGTCATGGCCGACCAGGCCGACCTGGTCGCGGTGGAGCACACGCTCCACCAGATCCTCAACTACAAGGGCACGACCTGATCGGGTCGGGCGCAGCGCCACCCGGCAGTTGCCACCGACGACTGGGTGTGCAGTGGGGCCCGGGGGCGAACGGTCCCCGAGCACCCGCGTTGGGACACAGCCGCGTCGCTCCCACCAGGGGGCATGTTCAGGGGGCACTGCCGCTCTTCGGCGGCTGCGGCGTGCGTCGTGCCGGGCGCAGGGGTCGGTGCACCAACCGTCGAGGGCCTCCTCGCTCGTCGGTCCCCAGTCGGTCTCAGTCGCTCCTCGGGCGGCTCGGCGCCTCCTCGGCGCTCTGAGGGCACGACGGCCGTCCCATACGCGCGACGGAGCGGGACCGTTGCACGCCCTGACGGCGCGAGGGCGCCCACGGCCGGTGACCGAGACCGGGAACCACCCGCCGTCCACGAGCAGAACAGAGGCCTAGTCTGCAGAACCTCGAGGAACGATCCACTGGGTCGATTGCCCCGTGGCACGGGCGATCCGGTCGAAATCGGCGTCATAGTGGAGAACGGTGAGCCCGCGCGCTTCGGCCGCTGCGGCAATCAGCAGATCCGGGACCTTCCGGCCCCGTTGGTGTCTCTCGGCGAGAAGGCGTTGCACCGCACGGGCTCGCTGCACATGCTCTGCCGTCGTCTCCACCAGGGTGAGGAGCTCAAGAGCGCCGGCGAGGGAATCCCACTCGGCAGCGCTCCGAGCCGAAAAGCCGATTTCGAGATCCGCGATGCCTACCCGCCCGGCCGAACCCTCCCGCACATAGGGTTCGAGCACCGCTCGAATCCGAGGGGAGCTGACGCGGGTCAGCACGCTGGTGTCCACCAAGTGGGTCAGCGCCATGCCTGGCTCCGGTCCGCCGGCCGCAGCCGCGCCAGAGAGTCCAGTGCCCGGTCCACATCCTCTTCACGTTGACCACCAGCAAGACGTAATGCCTCGTTGACCGTTGCCCTGATGGTCGGCGTGCCCAGCTGCACCCGGGCCGCATCGAGGGCGTCGTCGTCGATGTCGATCAGTCGCTTGCTCACACCGCTAGTATATATGAAATACGCCCTGATATATATACACCCCACGACCGTCGACTGTTCGGGCGATTCCTCCTCCTGCCGAGGAAACGTCGGAGCTGGACCGTCCGCCATCGATGACGGCGGAGTTGGGCGGACAGCCGGATCGTCACGGGCGACGAGCGCCCCGATGCCGGCGCGGGCCGGTGTCGCACGTCGTTCTGGCCGCCATCGAGGGCACCCGGTCACCGGAGGTCGGATACCTCGGGCGCGTTCCGGCCCGCCCGGTACGCCGTGCTCGCGTCGGCCAGCCCCCCGCCTCGCTCGTCTCCGACGTGCGCGAAGAGTCGCTGGCGCCGTCGTGGCCTCCCGAAGGGCCTCGGTGCCGCCGAGCGGCGGACGGCGCCCCGGCCGGCACCCCGCGTCAGTGCAGCGGCGACCACCGGGCGGTCCGCAGCAGCCTGCTCTCCCACTGGTCGCGCAGGGCCAGCGCCCCGTGCATGTACGACCCGGGCCACTCGTCGGGGTCGTAGCGCTCGGTGCTCGACAACAGGCCCTTCAGCGCCTGGGTGTTGCCGATCTTCTGCAGCAGGATCCCCTCGGGGTGGCGCCCCGACCCCCAGGCGGTGCGAAAGCACGCCTCGATCCTGAGCAGCCGGCGCTCGGGCGGCAGGGCCTCCAAGAACCGGTGGTAGGAGGTGTCCCAGAAGGCGAGGTAGTCGTCGATCGGCGCCGAGGGCCAGCCGGTGTCCTCCATGTAGAGCGACGGCTCGTGGTCCGCTCCGTCGGCCGGCACCGAGGAGAGGTCGAGGTCGCCCATCGGGGACCACTCGACCGGTGCCAAGACCTTCCCCACCACCTCGTGGCGCCACCGGTCGAGCCGCCGCCACAGGGACGCCAGGTCGCCGTCGTGGGTCCGGCGCACCAGGCGGTCGAGGGCCTCCCCGTCGGCCAGGCCGGTCAGGGTGACGACGGTGTAGGAGGGCCCCGACCCCGCCGCGTGGTCGAAGTAGTAGAGCAGCCGGGCACCGGGATCCTGGGCCAGGCCCCCGCCCAGCTCGTCGCGGCAGAGGTGCGCGAACTCCCGGGCGTGCTCGCCGACGACGGTGTGGACCTCGTGGAGGACGAGCATCACGCCACCGGCGACCAGGGGGCGGTCCGCAGGAGCCGGCTCTGCCACCGCTCGCGGTAGGTGAGGGCCTCGTGCATCCAGCTGCCCGGGGCCTCCATCGACTCGGGGAGCTCGGAGGAGAGCAGGTGGGCCAGGCGGTCGAGGTCGCGCACCTTCTGCATCAGCACCACCTGGCGCCCGGTCCCGCCGCCCGGCGCGGTGCGGTAGGCGCCCTCGACGCTGAGCTGGGCCCCGGGCCGGTCGAGGAGCGGCAGGTAGGTCGAGGCCAGGGCCTCCTCGTAGGCGTCGGCCATCGAGTGGCGCGGCCACATGGTGTCCTGCATGTAGATCGAGGGCGCCGCCTCGGCCGGGGCGGTGGGGACGTCGGCCAGCGAGAGCGGCGGCGAGCAGTCGAGGGGGACGAGGATCCTCGAGTCCACCCGGTGGCGGCAGCGGTCGGCCTCGCGGCGCCACCCGGCCAGGCTCCCCCGGGTCACCTCGGCCGACAGCCGCTCCCACGCCGCCCCGTCGGCCACTGCGGTGACGGTGACCACCCGGTAGCTGAGGCTGCTCCCGTGGGCCAGGTTCAGGTACCACACGAGGCGCGCCTCGCCGCTCTTGGCGAGCTCGGGCAGCCAGCCGTCGCGGTAGAGGGCCTCGAGGTCGTCGATCCGCGCCCCGACGGCGGCGTGCGTCTCCTCGATCAGCAGCAACCCGGTGCCCTCCCTCGCTCCACAAACCCTACGCCCGGGCGCCACCCGGCGCCTCGGCGCCGAGGAACCCCCGCACCAGCTCCGAGAAGGCGTCCGGCGCCTCGGCCGGGGCCATGTGGCCGGCGCCCGCCACCACGGCGAAGGTCCCCCGCCCGAGGGCCGTGGCCAGCAACCGCTGGTCGTCGCAGTTGGGCTCGTGCTCCCCCGCCACCACCAGGGCCGGCACCCCGACCCCCCCCAGCCGCCCGAGCGCGTCGAACCCCATGATCGCCTGCAGGGCGCCGGCGAGGGCCGCCGGGTCGGCGGCCCCGCAGTCGGCCACAAAGCGCGCCCGGGCCTTCTCGGTGCCCTCGAGGGCGCCGGGTCCGAACAGCCCGGGGGCCATCGCCTCGGCCAGGGCGGCCGACCCGTGCTCGAGAGCCAGCGCGCCCAGGGCGGCGTTGATCTCGCGCACCCGGTCGGTCGCCCGGGGGATGGTGTTGCACAGCACCAGCGCCCCCACCCGCCCGGGCGCGGCCAGGGCCAGTTCCTGGGCGACCATCCCCCCGAGGGAGTGGCCGACCACGACGGCCGGGCACAAGGAGAGCTCGTCGATGAGCGCGGCCAGCGGGGCGGCCCGCTCGGCCACCGTCTTTTGGGTGGTGAGCCGGGGCGAGCGACCGAAGTCCTCGAGGTCCACCGCGGCACAGGTGAACGACGGGGCCAGCCGGTCCACCACGTCCTCCCAGAACCCCCCGGTCCCCCCGACCCCGTGGACGAGGAGGAGGGGCGGCCCCTCGCCGGCCACGGAGCAGAAGAGCTCGCTCACCCGAGCGCCCCGTTGGTGCGCAGCTCGGTGATGGCCTCCCAGCCCAGCCCCAGCTCGAGCAGGACCTCCTCGGTGTGCTCCCCGGCCTCGGGGGTGCGCCGGGTGACCGACCACGCGGTGTCCGAGAAGTCCACCGGGCTGGCCACCATCTCGACCGGCCCCTCTGCCGTCGGGACCTCGCAGAACGCCCCCGAGGCGACCGCCTGGGGGTCGTGGGGGATGTCGGCCGGCCCCTGGACCGGCGCCCACCACACGCCGTGGGCGTCGAGGACCCGCCCCCAGTGGGCGAGGTCGGCCCCGGCGAAGGCGTCGGAGAGGAGCGCGATCAGCGCCGGCCCGTTGGCCGCCCGCTGCGCACCGGTGGCGTAGCGCGGGTCGTCCAAGAGCTCGGGACGGCCGATGGCCGCCGCCACCGCCGGCCAGTGGCGGTCGGGCTGGAGGCCGAGGAGGAAGAACCGCCGCCCGTCGGCCGCGGCGTAGGAGTTGTAGAGCGGGTTGGGCACCTCGGTGCGGGGCCGGACGGCGAACGGCTCGCCCATCCGCAGGACCCGGTTGACGTCGGCGCCCACCATGAACACCCCGGTGCGCAGGAGCGAGGTGGAGACCAGCTGCCCACGGCCGGTGCGCTCCCGGGTGAAGAGGGCGGCGGCCACCCCGGCCACGGTGGCGAGCGCCGTCATGTGGTCGCCCGACCCCCCGGGGGAGGCCGGCAGGTCGGCACCGGGGAGGGCCATGGCGGTGAGCACCCCGGCCCGCCCCCAAAAAGCCCCGGTGTCGTAGGCGGCCCGCTGGTGGTCGGGGCCGGCCAGGCCGTACCCGGTGACCACGGCGCAGACGAGCCGCGGGAACCTCTTCGCCAGGGTCTCGTGGTCGAGGCCGAAGGCGGCCAGGACCCTGGGGCCGAGATTGGTCACGAAGACGTCGGCCCGCCCGAGCAGCGAGTCCATGACCTCCCGGGCGGCCGCGACCTTCAAGTCCAGGGTCATGCTGCGCTTGCCCCGGTTGTCGAGCTCGAAGGTGGGGTTGCGGTCGGTGGCCCACGCCCTGCCCGGGTCGCCGTCGGGCGGCTCGACCTTCACCACCTCGGCCCCCCAGTCGGCCAGCACGGCGGCCACCGACGGGCCGGCCACCCAGGCCGCCAGCTCGACCACCCTCACCCCCTCCAGCGGCCCCGGCATGCTGCTCGTTCGGCCGTCGGGCCCGGTGGCCCTCTCAGGCGGGCCCGGGGCCGTCGGCGGCCTCGGGGTCGGGGCCGTCGCGCTCGGCCACCAGGGCGGCCCGGTTGAGCTTCATGGCGTCGTTGCGCAGGCCGGCGGTGACGAACTCCACCGACTTGGGCACCTTGTAGGGGGCGAGCCGCTGCTTGGCGAAGGCGATGACCTCGTCGGCGTCGAGCGGCGCGCCGTCGGCCGGCTGGACGATGGCGTGCACCCGCCGCCCCCACTCGGGGTCCCGCAACCCGACCACCACCACGTCGGCGATGCCCGGGTGCTCGGAGAGCGCCGCCTCGACCTCGGCCGGGTAGACGTTGGCCGCCCCGGTCACGATCATGTCCACCCGTCGGTCGGCCAGGAACAAGAAGCCGTCGGCGTCCAGCCACCCGAGGTCGCCCACGGTGACGAAGCCGTCGTCGGTCCGCTGCATCTGGGACACGTTGTCGCCGACGTAGAAGGCGGCCGGCCCGGTGGGCGTGCGCATGTAGATGGCGCCCACCTCGCCCGGCGGCAGGTCGTTGCCTGTCGGGTCGAGGATCCGTATCTCGGTCTCGTTGAACCCCCGCCCGAGCGTCCCGGGGTGCTCGAGCCACTCGTCGCCACGGCAGATGACCAGGCCGTGCATCTCCGAGGCCCCATAGGAGAGGAAGAAGTGCTCCGGCCCCACCAGCTCGCACCAGCGCCGCCCCAGCCACACCGGGAGGGGCGAGGCGCCCTGCTGCACCCAGTCGAGCGAGGAGAGGTCGCGCTCGTCGATCCCGGGGACCTGGCAGATCCGCTGGAGCATCGGGGTGGCCCCGATGAACCCGGTCACCCGGTGGCGCTCGATCAGGTCGAGGATGCGCGCCGCGTTGAACCGCTCCAAGAGCACGATCCGGTTGCCGGCCATCAGGTTGCGAAGGGCCGTGAACCCGTTGGTGTGGTACAGCGGCGCGGGGATGAGCACCAGCTGGGGCACGGGGAGCTCGCCGTAGGCCTCGACCACCGACGAGACCCCACCGATCGGCAGGAACAACCCCGGGTTCTTGATCAGGATCACCTTGGGGGTCCCGGTCGACCCCGAGCTGCAGACCCCCCAGCCGTGCGGCGCCACCACCTCTTCGAGCGGCTCGGTCGAGGCCGAGCGGCTCTCCTCGAAGATCCCGGCGCCTTCGGCGTCGATGAGCAGGTCCGGCTTCATGGTGGCCAGCACCCGGGCCCGCTCCCACTCGGGCAGGTCCCAGCGCATCGGCACGACCACCGCCCCCACCTTCCACGAGGCGAAGCAGGCCATGAGGTGCTCGGGCGAGTTGCGCAGGCAGACGGCGAGCACGTCGCCCTTGGACAACCCCCGGTCTTTGAGCACGTGGGCCAGCTGGGTCGAGCGCTGGTCCAGCTCGTCCCAGGTGACCTCCCGCTCGCTGCCGTCCTCGGCGGCGAAGATGATCGCCACCTCGCCGGCGTGGGCCTCGGCCGTCCGCCGGATCTGGGTGCCGTAGGGGACGCCCTCGGCGGCCAGGGGGTTGAGCAGGGTCACGGGGCCACCTCGATCCCGAGGTAGCGCTCGAAGACGTCCTCGCCCCGCAGCTCGTCGGAGGCGCCGGAGAAGACGACCTGGCCCCGGTTCAAGAGGTAGACCCAGTCGGCCAGGTCGAGGGCCCGGGTGACGTACTGCTCCACCAGCAAGAGCGACGCCCCCGAGGCGACGATCCGCCCGAGGGTGTCGAAGATGCGGTCGACCACCAGCGGGGCCAGACCCAGCGACGCCTCGTCGACCACCACGATCTTGGGGTTCGAGACGAAGGCCCGGGCGAGGGCCAGCATCTGCTGCTCGCCGCCCGAGAGGCTCCCGGCGGTCTGCCGCAGCCGGCTGCCCAGCTCGGGGAAGGACTCCACCGCCTGCTCGATGCTGGCCCGCTCGGCCCCCTTGGGCGACTGGAGGACCAGGTTGTCGTGGACGGTGAGCGAGGGGAAGATGCCCCGGCCCTCGGGCAGGTGGCAGAGCCCCCGCCGGGCCATGGCGTGGGCCTTCTTCCCGGTCATGTCCTCGCCGTCGAGGACGATCCGGCCACTCATCGGCTGGATCAGCCCCGAAGCGGTGCGCAGCAGCGTCGACTTGCCCGCCCCGTTCGGGCCGAGCAGCGCCACCACCTTGGAGTCGGGCACCGAGAGGCTCACGTCGCGCAGCACGACGGTGTCGCCGTAGCCTGCGGTCACCTTCTCGATCTCAAGCAACTGGGTGCCTCCTTCCGGCAGCCGGGGCCGCCTGCGCCCGGCAGGGCGCGCTCAACGCGTGGGTCATATTGACCCGGGGACGGCCTCCCCGGCCACCGGGGTCGTCGCCTGGCCCTCCGAGCCGAGGTAGGCGGCCCGGACGACCGGGCTGGCCAGCATCTCGGCCGGGGTCCCCTCGAAGATCAGCCGGCCGAAGTCGAGGACGTAGATGTGGTCGCAGACCTGGCGCACCAGTTCCATGTCGTGCTCGACCAAGAGGATGCCGATGCCCCGCTCGGCGACGGCACCGGTGAGGACGTTGCCGAACCGCTGGGTCTCGTTGGCGTCGAGGCCGGCCGACGGCTCGTCGAGCAGGAGGAGGTCGAACGGCCCGGCCAGCACCCGGGCCAGTTCGACCATGCGGCGCTGGCCGGCCGGGAGGAGCCCGGCCTGCAGCGCCGAGAGCGGCCCGATGCCGGTGAGGCCGATCGCCTCGTCGACCGCCCGGCGGACGGTCTGGCGGTCCTTCCGGCTGCCGCCCAGCTGGGTCAGCGGGTTGGCCCCGGCCATCGACGCCTCCCGGCCGAGCTCCACGTTCTCGCGCACGGTGAGCGAGTTGAAGAGCTCGGCCCGCTGGAAGGTCCGGCCGAGTCCCAGTCGGGAGCGGCCCGCCGGCCCGAGGCCCGTCACGTCGCGCCCGTGGAGCACCACCCGGCCCCCGGTCGGCTTCACCAGCCCCGAGCAGGCGTTGAAGGTGGTCGTCTTGCCGGCGCCGTTCGGCCCGACCAGCCCGGTGATCCGGCCCGTGGGGGCGGCCAGGCTGACGTGCTGGACGGCCGCCACCCCGCCGTAGTGGACCGAGAGGTCCCGCACCTCGAGGCCGCCCTCGCCCGGGGGCGCCCGACGCACGCCTTCGGCCTCGGGGCCGGCAGCCCGGGCGGCCAGCACGAGGTCCTGGCGGGCGGCCTCCTCCTCCGACCGCTCGGTGCCGGCCAGTGCCGCCTCGAGCACGGTGGCGGTCATCTCGCTCTCCGGCGGCCGGCCGCCGAGGCGGTCGATCAGCTTGCGCACCGGGAGCGGGACCGTCGGCGCCTTGTTGGACTGGACGGCGAGGGCCACCGCCGAGACCCCGAAGAGGATCTCGAGGTAGGTGGTGATGTTGGTCACGGTGACGTAGCCGGGGACCACCGTGTAGCCCACCGCCGCCGCCACCCCGTACCACGGGTCCCCCACCACGGTGATCACCACCAGGGTCAGGATGATCAGCGAGTTGAACGAGCCGTAGTTGCTGCCCACGCTGTAGTGGAAGAGCACGGCGGTGAGCGCCCCGGCCATGGCGGCCAGGGCGGCCGAGATGCAGAAGATGAGGACCCGCATCACGTTGGTGGTGGCCCCGTGGGTCTCGAGGGCCACCGGGGAGTCGGCCAGGGCGCCGAGCAGGCGCCCCATGCGGCCGTGGGAGATGAGCAGGATCACCGCCACCGTGAAGACGGCGGCGATGAGGAGCACGTAGTAGAAGCCGGTGTCGGTGGCCAGGTGCCACGGGCCGATGCTGGCGTCGGGCCTCGGGGCGGGGATGCCCGAGGTGGTGGTCCCGAACATCAGGTTCGTCGTGTACACCATCTGTGTCAGCAGGATCCCGAAACCGAACGTGGCCAGGGCCAGGAAGACCCCCGACAGCCGGTTGGCCGGGATGGCGATGGCCGCGGCCACCGGCATGGCCACCAGGGCGGCCAGGACCAGGGCCAGGAGCCAGGGGATGTGGTAGCTGTCGGTGAAGTGGGAGAAGGCGGCGGCGCCCACGGCGGCGAAGGCCAGGTGGCACAGGGAGATCTGGCCCGAGGTCCGCACGAGCAGGCCCAGGGAGAGGAAGAGGACGATGTCGACCAGGGCGTTCGACCAGATCGACAGGTTGTCGCCGGCGATCATCGGCATGAACAGGGCCACGCCGATGACCACGGCCGCAGCCACGACCCGCATGCGGGTCGGCGCGTACCAGGACTTGCGGACCGGGAGGGCGTGGACGATGCGGCGCTCGGCCAGCCGCGCCTTGGGCGTCACCACCAGCACGACGAACAGGATGATGAAGGGCAGCCCGGCCGGGAGTCCGCTCAGCCAGGTGATCGAGACGACGTACTTGGTGGCGAGCGATCCCACGATCCCGATCAGGAGGCCCCCGGCGAAGACGAGCGGCAGGCTGGAGAAGTAGCCGACGGCCGCCGCCCCGAAGGCCTGCACCACCAGCATGGTGATGATCAGCGCGTTGAGGCTGAGGCTGGGCGCCAAGAGGAGGCCGGCCATCGAGGCGAACACCATGCCGATGACCCAGGCCCACCGCCGTACCCGCACCGGGTTCTCCCCGGTCATCGACACCAGGTCGGGGTTGTCCACCACCCCGCGCATGGCCACGCCGATGCGAACGTAGCGGAAGAAGTAGTAGAGCACCCCGGTCGAGGCCACCGAGATGATCACCACGATGATCTGGTCCCAGCCGATGTTCACGCCCAGGAGGCGGACCGTCTCTTGGGGGAGGAACTGTGTGAAGCTCGAGGTGTTCGAGCCGTACCAGATTGTGCCGATCCCCAGCACCACCAAGAGGATGCCGACGGTGGCCACCACCTTCAAGGTGGCGCCCACCGGCTCGAGCGCCCGGGCCAGGCGCTCGATGGCCAGCCCCTCGATCGGGGCCAGGACGAACAGGCACAGCGCGGCGGCCAGCGGCCAGGCCATGTGGTGCTCGTCGTGGAGGTAGTAGAAGACGAACACCGTCAGCGCGGCGATCGACCCGTAGGCGAAGTTGAAGATCCCCGAGGTCTTGTAGGTGAGGACCAGGCCGGTGCCGGCCAGGCCGTAGACCGAGCCCGTGGCGATCCCGATGACGACGAACGGGAGGAAGTCCTCGAGCACGGCTAGTCGGCCCTTCTGCGGCGGGGCACGAACGGTACACTGCCGCCATGGCACCGGCCCGGCGTCTGGGCTTCATCGGGCTCGGCAACATCGGCTCGGGGGTCTGCGCCAACCTCCTGGCCGACGGCCACGCGGTGACGGCGCTCGACACCGACCCGGACCGGCTGGCCGCCCAGGTGGCTGCCGGGGCCGCCCCGGCCGCCACCCCGGCCGAGGTGGCGGCGGCGTCGGACCTCACCTTCTGCTCGCTGCCCACGCCCGAGGTCATGGAGGAGGTCTCCGACCAGTGGCTGGCCGGCGCCCGCCCCAGCAGCGTGCTGGTCGACCTCACCACCAACGCCCCGGCCACCGTGCGCCGGGTCGGCCGGCGGCTGGAGGCGGGCGGCGCCGCGCTCTTCGAGGCCCCGCTCACCGGGGGCGCGCCGGGGGCGCGCAACCGCCAGCTCGTCTTCATCACCGGCGGCGACCCGGACCTGGCGGCCGAGGTGACCCCGCTCCTCGACACCCTGGGGCGGGCCACCTTCTACATGGGGCCGCTGGGCTGCGGGAACGTGGGCAAGCTGGTCAACTCGCTGATGGCCTTCACCACCATGTGGGTCTCGCTCGAGGGACTGGCCCTGGCCGCGGCCAACGGCATCGACCTGCGCACCTTGCTGGAGATGGTCCGCACCTCGGGCGGCGCCAACTCCTACCTGGCCCAGCGGGTCGAGGAGATCTCCGAGCGCGGGCGGCGGCCCGACTTCGCCATGGAGCTGGCCGCCAAGGACGCCGGGCTCATGCTCGAGGTGGGGCGGGACTCGGCCGTCCCGCTGCCCGTGGCCTCGGCCGTCCACCACATGCTGGTCTTCGCCAAGTCCCAGGGGCTGGGCGACCACGACATCAGCGACCTCGTCGAGGTGATGGAGCGGGCGGCCGGGCTGCGTCTCGAGCTCCGCCCCCCCGACCCGTCCTGACCCGGTGGCACGGCAACCGACGTCGCGGCGATCGAGGGGCCCGCGCATTCACTCGTCGCCCAGGACGGCGGCCGCAGTGTTCAGTGCGGCGACGCCCATGGGCACGCCGGCGTACACCCCGACCTGCATGAGCACCTCGACCAGCTCGTCCCTCGAGATGCCGACGTTGCGGGCGCCGCGCAGGTGCCCGGCCAGCTCCTCTTGGCGCCCGAGGGCCGCCAGCATGGCCACGGTGATGAGCGAGCGGTCGCGGACGGCCAGGTTGGGCCGGTCCCAGAACATGCCGAAGCAGAACCGCCGCACCAAGGTGAAGTAGTCCGGGGCCAACCGGGCGGCGGGCAGCGCGGGGGCGTCGCCGCCCCCCACCCGCTCGCCCCAGAGCTGGCGCTGGATGGCCGCCCCGGCCGCGTCGTAGTCGGCGTCGTCGGCCACCTCAGCCCGCCCCCCGGGTCATCGGCTCGGGAGCCGGCAGCCGGTAGAGCGCGGCGTAGTTGTCCCACAGCACCTTCTTCTTGGTCTCCGCCGAGAAGGGGAGCCCGCAGAAGGCCTCGGTGGCGACGGGGAACTTCGAGTCGGCATGGGGGTAGTCGGTGGAGAAGACGACGTTGTCGTCGCCGAAGTCCTCGAAGTAGTGGGAGGCCACCGACTCGTCCGCCTCGCACGACAGGTAGCAGTTGGAGAGGAGGTACTCCGACGGCTTGCGGCGCACCCCGGGCGCCTCGAACCTGCCGGTCCACTCCCAGTGCTCGTCGAGCCGGTACATCATGAACGGCGCCCACGAGCAGTTCCCCTCGAGCAGGCCGACCCGCAGCTGCGGGAACCGCTCGAGGATGCCGCCCGAGGTGAAGCAGGTCACCACGAACATGATCCCGAGCGGCTGGTTGAACGGGTGCCAGAGCATCAGCTTGTCGAGGTGGTCGCTGAAGGCGAAGTCGGGCTTCAAGGAGGTGACGCCGCCGCCGTGGAAGCAGACCGGCACACTGAGGCGCTCCGCCTCCCGCCAGATCGGGTCGTACTTCTCGTCGTGCCAGGGCCGGTTGTCGACGAGGCCAGGCACCAAGAAGGCCGCCTTGAAGCCCCGCTCGACGTTGCGGGCCAGCTCGTCCACCGCGCCGGGGACGTCGTGGGGCGCCAGCATGGCCGCGCCGAAGACCCGGCCGGGCCGCTCGCACCCGGCCACGAAGTCGGCCATCCAGTCGTTGTAGGCGCGGGCGATGGCCGACGCCAGCTCCGGCTCGAGGCCGTTGGGGCCGACGTGGTCGGCGCTCTGCAGCGACAGCACGAACAGCCCCCGGCTGGGGAAGAGCACCGCCGAGTCGAGGTGCTCCATCTCCATCGCCACGACCTGGGACTTGGGGTCCCAGCCGCGCTCCTCGGCGTGGACGAACGCCGAGTCCTGGGCGGCGGTCCACGGCCTGCCCTGCGCTCGCGGGCGCATCCGGCCCAGCCGCAGCATCACCGAGTTCTTGACCTTGACCCGCATGTCGCGCTCGATCTCGGTCAGGCCGACCGGCGCGGCGTGCTCCCAGGCGGGGTCCATGTAGCGCTGCCACAGGTCGGCCGGCTCCATGACGTGCATGTCGCTGTCGGCTACGAGCAACCCGTTCAACGACACCCCCGCACCTCCCCTGCGCCACCCCCGGCGGGCGTCATGGTAGTCCCGAGAACGGTTGTTGTCACTGAACGAAGGACCGCTCGGACGGCGAGTGGGGCGACCATCGTGGTCAGCCGAAGAGGAAGCCGTCGACGGCCCGGTGGTAGTTCCAGATGGTCATCTCCTGGGCCGTGTTCAGGCGGTGGCCGTCGTAGCCGAGCGAGTGGAGGCCGGTGGTCACCTCGGACATGTTGGAGAAGTCCTGGCTCAGGATCTCCCCCATCTGCCCTTGGCGCCAGTCACTGAAGAACTGGCGACGCGCGGTCGGGAGTCCCCCCGAGGGGGGCAGCTCCAGCCCCTGGACGTCGAAGATGCAGCTGTCGGGGTCGAGCCCGTTGGGGCGGGCCCGGTAGGTGAGGCAGCACCCCATGTCCACCAAGAAGACCGTGTTGGGGAAGACGTGCCAGTCGTACATGGCCCCCTTCAGCTGGGCCTGGGTCAAGTCGGGGTAGTCGATGCCGGCGGCCCGGGCGTGCTTGCGCCGCAGCTGTTGGTAGATGGCGTTGCCGTCCGGGCCGTCGGCCCCTTCGGTGGTGAGGAGCTCGGTGGCCGCGGTGAGGTCGGTCTTCAGGTACAGGGCGCCCAGCTCGCGCAGGGAGTACTCCACGTTGGTGTGGATGGCCTTGGGGTCCACCCCGTAGGCGGCACGGACCCGGGTGGCGTCGCCCTCGGGGCCGTAGCGGTAGAGGTCGGCGTGGCGGGAGTGGTAGCGGAAGAGCTCGTTGAACGTCCCCCCGTACCGCTCGCACTCGGCGACGGTCGGCGGCGCCTGGCGCTTGTCCGGCCGCATCAGCTGGGGGTGGGTGCCCGGCACGTGCCAGCTCTCGATGAATGCGTCGAGCGAGGTCTTCCAGTTGGCCGGCAGGACCACCGACTTGTACCAGGCGATCCGCATCTCCTCGAGCTTGAACCCCTCCAGGCGCGTCGGGATCGGGTCGAGGTACTCCTCGAGCGGCTCGGCCGCGGGGTCCATGTTGACGAAGACCCAGCCGCCCCACGTCGCCACCTGGCACTCGGGCAGGCAGAGCTCGTCGGCCGGGCGGGGGTCGAAGTTCTTCTCGTCGGCCATGAACTTGAGCGAGCCGTCGAGGTTCCACCGCCAGGCGTGGAAGGGGCAGCGGAACTCCCCGATCCGGCCCTGCCCGTGGACCAGGCGGGTGCCCCGGTGGCGGCAGGCGTTGAAGTAGGCCTTCAGGCCCGCATCGGTCCGCACCACCACGATCGACTGGCCGCCGATCTCGAAGTCGACGTAGTCGCCCACCCGCTCCACCTCGTCCCACCGGCAGGCGTTGAGCCACGTGCGCGGGAACAGCCGGTCGAGCTCCAACCCGAGGAACTCGGGGTCGGTGTAGCGCCCCTTGGGCACGAACGCCGGTCCGAGCCGCCACCGCTCGGGGACGTCCGCGGCGAGGTCGAGTCCCCGGAGGTCGGTCGTCGTCATCGCACTCCTCCTCCCGCCCGGGCGGGCCCGGGCATTCTCCAGTCGCCCCGCCGCGGTGTCAATCGCCCCGGGGTCCACCGGGCGCCGACGCCGCTCATCCCCCGCGCCCGTCGGCCCACCACACCCGGACCGCCTCGGCCAGGGCCGGGTCGGCCGTCTCCTCGCCGCCGTCGCCCTCCCAGCACCACGTGGCGGCGTCGACCCCGTGGTCGCCGACCGCCCCGAGGGAGCGGTCGAGGGCCGACGCGCCGTCGGGACCCGAGGCGGCCAAGAGGACGCTCGGTGGATCGCCGACCCCCCAGACCGCCGCGGGCAGGAGGGCGAGATGGTCGGGGTGCGGGTCCACCGCCGCCACCGAGCCCACCCGGTCGGGCCGGAGCAGCCCCGCCCCCAACGCCACCACCGCACCCTGGCCGAACCCGGCCAGCAGCGGTCCGTCGAGCGCCAGGTCGTCGAGCAGGTCGCAGACCTGGACCACCGCCTTGGCCAGCGAGATGGGGTCGGTGCCCGAGTAGCCCGGCAGCAGCCGGTACCAGCAGATCCCGCCGATGGCCATCCCGCTCGGGTAGTAGGCGTAGTCGCCGATGGGGGCCACCGTCCGGCCGAAGACCCCGGTCGAGCGCACCACCCCCGCGGCGTGCCCGGCCGGCGACGCCTCGCGGTGCAGGACCACCGCCGGGGCGCCCTCGCCGGGGAGGTCGAGGTAGGCGAGCTTCACCGCCGCCCCCCCGCCACGCCCGAGCGCCCGGCGGCGTGCGCCCCGGCCAGGTAGCCGAAGACCATGCCCGGGCCGATGGTCGAGCCCCCGCCCGGGTACCCCTCGCCGAACACCGAGTCGACGCAGTTGCCGGCCCCGTAGAGGCCGGGGACGGGGCCGTCGGCCCCGAGGACCTGCCCCTCGGTGGAGATCCGGGGGCCGCTGTTGGTGTCGAAGGTGGCGCCGACGAGCAGGATGCAAAAGAGCCGGCCCCCGGCGTCGAGGGGGTACATGAGCGGGTTGGGCAGGTCGTTGTCGGGCGCCGTGGGGCCGTGGAAGGCGACCTCCACGTCCCTGGTCCCCCGGGCGAACTCGTCGTCGACGCCGCGCCTCGCCATGGCGTTGAACCGCTCGACCGTGGCGCCAAGGGCGGCGGCGAACCCCGGGGCCAGGGCCACCGGGGCGATGCCCGGCGGCATGGCCCGCTCGGCCAGCCGCGCCTCGATGGCCGCCGCCAGCCCCGCCACCCCTGTGCCGGTCACCACGTGGTCGGCCACCGCGCCGTCGGGAGGGATCGGGTAGCGGCCGCCGAACCGCCGGGCCGTGCGCTCGTCGTAGACCATGAACATGACCCGGTTGACGTACTCGTCGTGCTCGTAGACGTGGTGCACCCGGCCCCGCGACTCGTACTCGCGCTTCTCGCCCACCGCCCGCACCCCGAACCGGTTGACCATGAGCATGCTGTCGCCGGGCACCGACCAGACGTCGAGCACCGAGTTGGCGTAGTCGTCGGCCGCCTCGAGGACCTGCTGGTTCCACCAGCCGTGGTGCATGGGGCCGAGCGCGGCCCCGGCCCGGGTGGCCAGGCGCACCAGGTCCCCGGTGTTCGAGGGCACCCCCGACCCGCCGACCACCGGGGCCAGCAGGAGCCGCTGGCGCAGCTCGGGGTCGTGGGCGAACCCCCCCGAGCCGAAGACCACCCCGCCCCGGGCGGTGACCCGCCGGCACGCCCGGCCGTCGTCGACCACCACCCCGGCGACTGCGCCGTCCTCCACCACCAGGTCGACCACCCGGTGCGAGCAGCGGACCTCGGTCCCATGGGCCGCGGCGAAGGCCGCCAGCTGGCGCACGAGCTCGCCGCCGTTGCCCGCCCCGCCGTCCTCGGTCAGCGCCTGGACGCCGCGCCCGCGCGGCGCCCGGTTCTCCTCGAAGTCGTAGTAGTCGGGGAACGGCCGGCCGTCCCAGGCCTGCCAGGGCGCCTCCATGCGCACCGCCCCGAGCGCCGCCAGGCGGCCCATCACCTCGGCGCCGCGGTCGTAGTAGGTCCCCAGCAGCCGGTAGTCGTCGGCGAGCAGCCCCAGGGTGGGCGACTCGGGGTCGTAGGCGCCGGGGTAGCCGACCCGGGCCATGTAGGCCAGCGCCTCGGGGCGCGGGTCGTCCACGCCCGCCGCCCGCATCACCGAGTTGGCGTAGATGTGGGCGACCCCGCCCGAGCAGGCGGTCGTGCCCCCGTGCACCGGACCCTTCTCGAAGACGGCGACCGTCGCCCCGGCCCCCAGCGCTCCGGCGGCAGCCGACAGCGCCGCCCCCCCGCTCCCGACCACCACGACGTCGACGGCCTCGTCGGCCCCGGCCGCCGCCGGCGAGCGGACCGTCCCCGGGCGGTGCGGGAGGGCGGCCAGCTCGGCCACCCGCTCCCCCAGCGGGGCCCGCCCGCCCCTCACCTCACCGCTCGACACCGTTCACCGACCCCCCGGGCCCGTCCTGGGCTTCGCCTGCCCGAATCGGTGCAATCTTTGTATGATCTGGCCCCGACCACAAGACGGGCGGACGGCCGAGGGCGAGGGGGAGGGCCATGGCACTGACCACCGAGGACCACCTGGAGATCTACGGGCTGGTGGCCCGGTACAACCACGCCGTCGACGCCGGCGAGGGGCCGGCGTTCGCCGACACCTTCACCCCCACCGGGGTGCTCGACGCCGGCCAGCTGGTGGTGGAGGGCCGCAACGCGCTCGAGCGGTTCGCCGCCGGCCTCCCCTCCACCCAGCGCGCCCCCCGCCACATCACCACCAACCTGGTGATCGACGGCGACGGCGAGCGGGCCACGGTCCGGGCCTACGTGCAGATGTACGTCCTGGCCGGCGACCCGCCCGAACCCCGCCTGGCCGTGTCGGGCAAGTACGCCGACCAGCTGGTCAAGGCGGGCGGGCGGTGGCGCTTCGACCGGCGGGTCTTCACCCGGGACGCCTGAGCGGCGCGCCGCGGCGGGTGAGGGTCGGCCGGGGGGGTCCGATGGGCGACGGCCGAGGGAAGGTGGCCCTGGTGACCGGGGCCAGCCGGGGGATCGGCAAGGCGGTGGCCGTGGCGCTGGCCGGGGCGGGCTTCGACGTCGCCGTCACCGCCCGCACCGTCCACGAGGGCGAGCGGCGCGAGCACTCCTCGACGCTCAAGGAGTCCGACACCTCCCCGCTCCCCGGCTCGCTGGAGGCGACCGCGGCGGCGGTCGAGGCCGCCGGGCGCCGGGCGCTGGCCGTCCCCGCCGATCTGCTCGACCCCGCCTCGGTCGGGGCGGCCGTGGCCACCGTCTTGGAGCGCTGGCACCGGGTCGACGTGCTGGTCAACAACGCCCGCTACGTGGGTCCGGGGCACATGGACCGGTTCGTGGACACCCCGGTGGAGCTGATCGAGCGGCACCTGGCCGCCAACGTGGTCGCCCCCCTCCACATCCTGAAGATGGTGCTGCCCGGCATGGTCGAGCGCGGCGAGGGCACCGTGGTCTCGCTCACCTCGCAGGCGGCCACCGCCGACCCGCCGGCCCCGGCCGGCGCTGGCGGGTGGGGCATGGGCTACAGCGTCAGCAAGGGGGCGCTCCACCGCGTTCTCGGGGTGCTGGCGGTCGAGCACTCGGGACAAGGGATCCGCTTCTTCAACTTGAGCCCGGGCGGGGTGGCCACCGAGCGGATCCGGGCCGACATGGCCAAGTTCGGGTTCGACGGCGCAGGGTGGGCGCCGCCCGAGCTGGTCGGCGCCGTCGTGGCCTGGTTGGCGACGTCCGAGGAGGCGGGCGGCTTGGAGGGCATCGACGTCGCCGCCCAGCACCTGGCCAAAGCGCGCGGCCTCTTCCCCGCCTGGGACCGGATCTGGTCGTAGGCGCCCGGCGTCAGTCGACGACGGTGATGGCCGAGCGGGGGCAGGCCACGGCGGCGGCCTGCACCTTTTCGCGCAGCTCCTCGGCGGGCTCTTCTTCGAGCACGTAGAGGAAGTCGTCGTCACGCACCTCGAAGACCTCGGGGGCGGCGGCCATGCACAGGGCGTTCGACTCGCAACGGTCGTAGTCGACGATCACCCGCACGCCGCGAGTGTAGCGAGGACGGCTTTCCCGCTCAGCTGCCGGCGGGCCGGCGCCTGGCCCCGGGGAAGGGGGTGGCGATGCTGCGGCCGCCGTCGACCACCAGCCCCTGCCCGGTGATCTGGGAGGCCAAGTCCGAAGAGAGGAAGACGACGGCCGCGGCGATGTCGGCCGTCCCGGCCGGCGGGCCGATCGGCGAGGGGTTGTCCTGCCAGGGCGCCACCAGCCCGGCCTCCCGCATGGCCTGGACCCGGGGGGTGGCCACCGACCCCGGCACCACGGCGTTGACCCGGACCCCGAGCGGTCCCAGCTCCTCGGCGGCCGACCTGACCAGCGAGAGCAGCCCGGCCTTGCCGGCGCCGTAGGCGGCGTGATTGGCCGAGGAGACGAGCCCCGAGACCGAGGCGACGAAGACGGCCGTGCCCCCGCCCGCCGCCACCATGGCGGCGCCGCCCAGCTGGAGGGCCAAGAAGGCGTGGCGCAGGGTGATGTCGTGCTGGCGCGCCCACGTCTCGTCGCTCAGTTCCAAGACGCCGCCCCATTCGGCCACGCCGATGACGTCGACCACCCCGTCCACGCCGCCGAGGAACGCCCCGGCCTCGGCGAAGAGCCCGGCCATCTGCCCCCGGTCGGTGGCGTCCCCGGCGCCGGCGGCCGCCGCCGGGCCGATCTCCGCGGCCACCCGGCGGGCCCGGTCCCCGTCGACGTCGACCACGAAGACCCCGGCCCCGAGCGACGCCAGCTGGTGCGCGGCCTGGCGGCCGGTGCCGTAGCCGCCGCCCAGCACCACGAAGCGCCGGCCGTCCATGCGCAGCCGGCCGGCCACGTCGGGCACCGGCGACGTGTCGAAGCTGTCCATGGCGCCGCCCCTCCCCCGGGCCGGTCCGGCCCGACGCCGCCAGCATCGCAGCTGGCGGGCGACGCGGCACGCCCGCCCGGCGCTCCGCCGGGGCACCTCGGCTACCGTGTCGTCCTCGTGCACACCGATGCGGCGCGCGCCGCGGCCGGCGCCTGAGGGCGGCGGGGGCCGTGGAGCCGCGGCGGGTCACCTTCTCGGGCTTCGAGGGCGTCACCCTCGTCGCCGATGTGCGGGGGTCGGACGACTCGTGGCCGGTGCTCCTCCTCCACGGCGGCGGGCAGACCCGCCACGCCTGGGGTTCGACCGCCGAGCGGGTGGCCGAGATGGGGTGGCGCACGGTCTCGGTGGACCTGCGCGGCCACGGCGACAGCCAGTGGGCGCCCAACGGCGACTACTCCTTCTCGGCCTTCTCGGCCGACATCCTCGCCGTCGCCGACCAGCTGGGCCGCCCGCCCGTGCTGGTCGGCGCCTCGCTGGGCGGGGTGGCGGCGATGCTGGCCGAGGGGACCAGCGACCGGACCGTCTCGGTGGGGCTGGTCCTGGTGGACATCACGCCGAAGGCCGGCCGCAAGGGGGTCGAGCGGATTCGCGACTTCATGGTGAGCGGACTCGACGGGTTCGCCACCTTGGAGGAGGCGGCCGACGCCATCGCCGCCTACACGCCGAACCGCCCCCGGCGCATGCGGCCCGAGGGGCTCATGAAGGTGCTCCGTGAGCGCGACGGCCGCTGGTACTGGCACTGGGACCCGGCCTTCGTCAGCCGGGGCCGCACCGAGACCGTCCCCGACCGGCTGCTCGGGCTCTTGGACGTGGCCATCGACAACATCGCCGTGCCCACCATGCTGGTGCGGGGCATGCTCAGCGACGTGGTGACCGACGAGGGCGTGGACGACCTGCTGTCCCGGCTCCCCGGCGCCACGGTGGTGGACGTCGACGGCGCCGCCCACATGATCGCCGGCGACCGCAACGACGTCTTCTCCGACGCCGTCGTCCGCTTCCTCGAGGACCAGGTCCGCCCCACGCTGCCATGACACCGGGGCGGCCGGGCCCCCGGCGCCGTACCATCGGCACCACGACCACCGAGCCGCAAAGGGGGGGCGATGAACCGGGTGAAGGTGGGGTTCTTCTCGTTGACCAGACGGTCCGAGCGCGGGGACGACCGCCCCTACCTCGAGTGGCACCAGCTCGACCACATGCCCGAGCAGTACCGGCTGCCCGGGCTGGTGAACGGGCAGCGGTGGGCGTCCACCCCCGCCTGCCGGGCCGCCCGGGCCGCCGCCGACGGCGGCTGGGACGAGGTCGAGCACGTCGTCTGCTACCTGATGGGCGACCCGGTCACACAGACCCTCGACGCGTTCTTCGCCCTCGGCCGCCAGCTGGCGGAGATGGGGCGGTTCCCCCACCGCATGCCCTCGCACTACAAGGCGGGGCTGGCGCTGCTCGAGACCCACGCCGCGCCGCGGGCCATGGTCGGGCCCGAGGTCGTCCCGTTCCGGCCGAACCGCGGCGTCTACCTGGTGGTGGAGGAGCCGACCGGTGCGGACGGCTGGGACGAGTACCTGCGGCGCACCCATGCCGAGGTCGTCCCCGAGCTGCTCGCCGCCGACGGCGTCGCCGGCGCCTGGGTGTTCACGACGACGCCCGCCGTCGCCCACCCGGCCTTCAGCGACGGCCGCTACCGCTTCACCGTCTGCTACCTCGACGCCGAGCCGGCCGAGGTGGCCGGGACCCTCGGGGCGGTGCTCCGGCGCGCCTGGGACGGCGCCCCCACCCACCCCGTCCTGGCCGCCCCGTTCGAGTCGATGATGCACTGGGACTGGGAGCGGTTCGCCCCGGCGTAGCGGAGGGCCGGGACGCCGCGCCGGCCGGTGTCGGGAAGAATGGACGGGGAGCCGGTGGATCCGGCGGCCCGGGGAACGCAGCGAGGTGGCCAGATGAGCGTGGACGTCCGCACCAGGGTCGACGGGCAGGTCGCCGCCCCCTCCGCCGTCGACACCTTCACCGAGGTGCTGCCGGCGGCCTTCGCCGCCCGCGCCGACCTCCTCGCCCCGGCCGCCGCCCTCTTCTCGCCGCCGCCGCTCGCCGTCGAGGTGGCGTCGGCGGGCCTGTGGACCCTGACCACCTCAAATGGGGCGGTCACCGTCGACGAGGGCGCCCCCGAGGGCGCGGCTCGCCTTCGGCTCGACGCCGGCCAGCTCGAGGACCTGGTGACCGACCAGGCCACCCCGATGGGCTGGTTCGCCGGCGGCCGGCTCGATCTCGACGGACGCCTCCACGACCTGCTCGACTGGTGGCTGCTCCTCCGGGGCGCCCTCGACGGTCGGTCGCCCACCCTCCCCGGCGAGATCGACTGCAAAGCGCCCGACGGCTCGCCGCTCGACCTCGGCCGGCGCTTCACCCTCGACGACCCGCCCGACGAGGTGTCCCACTTCCTCCAAGAGGCCGGCTTCCTCCACCTCACCGGCGTCTTCGACGAGGCGGAGATGGACGCGATCTCGAGCGACATGGACGCCGCCGCCCCCGTCTACACCCAGGGCGACGGCCGCTCGTGGTGGGCCACGACGGCGGACGGGGTCGACCGCCTGGTGCGCATGGAGCACTTCGACGAGGCCTCGCCCCGCACCGCCGCGCTCGCCGGCGACCCGAGGTTCGTGGCCCTCGCCGCCATCCCCGGCGCGGGCCACGAGTGGGGTCCGGCCGGCTCGAACCGGATCGAGGCGCTCTTCAAGCCGATCGGCGTCACCCGGGGCATCTCCGACGTGCCCTGGCACAAGGACTGCTCGCTCGGCCGGCACAGCTACGACTGCTGCAGCCTCACCACCGGCATCTCGGTGACCGGCGCCGACGCCGTCTCCGGCCAGCTCAAGGTCGTCGCCGGCTCGCACCGGGCGCTCGTGTGGCCGGCCCTCCTCCAGCCCGCCATGGACCTGCCGGTCGTCCCCCTCCCCACCCGCACCGGCGACGTGACCGTGCACCTGAGCTGCACGCTGCACATGGCCCAGCCCCCGGTCGAGCGCGAGCGGCGGGTCCTCTACACGAGCTTCCGCCTGCCGGCGATCGACGCCGCCGCGGCGGCCGAGGCCCGCCGCCGGCTCGGCGAGGTGCGCGAGGCCGCGCCGGTCTCGGTCTCCCAGCCCCCGAGCCACGTCGCCGGCTGAGCGCCGGGTGCGCGGCCGGCGGGCCCCTCAGCCGGTCGGGCCGCCGGGGCCCGGCGCCCGACGGGCCGAGAAGGTCAGGGTGGCCGTGGCCACCGGCAGGTCCCCCGCCCCCCGGTCGACCAGGTCCACCCGCACCACGGCGCTCCGCCGCCCGCGGCGCAGCACGGTGGCCACGGCGCGGACCGGGCCCACCCTCGCCCCGGCCAGGTAGCTGATGTGCAGGTCGCTGGTGGCGCAGTCCTGGTAGGGGTCGTCGCCGCGCAAGAGCGCCATCCCGGCCACGCTGTCGGCCAGCGTGGCCATCAGGCCGCCCTGGAGGGCGCCGGCGGAGTTCACCACCTGGGGGGTCACCGCCATGTCGAGGGCCAGGTCGCCCCGGTCGACCTCGACCTCCTGCCAGCTGAAGGCGTCGAAGGCGTGGCCGGCCGCCAGCTGGCGGCGCCACCCTCGGTCCGCGACCTCCCTCTCCGACGTCACCGGGGTCCTCCCTTCGCCAGGCGCTCGTCGCGCAGCTGCCGCTTCAGCACCTTCCCGCTCGGCTCCCGGGGCAGCTCGTCGACGAACTCGATCTGCCGGGGCAGCTTGAACCCGGCCAGCCGGCCCGAGAGGAAATCGAGGAGCCCCGCCTCGTCGCGCGCCGAGCCCGGGCGCAGTTCGACCAGGGCGTGGACCCGCTGGCCCCAGCGGTCGTCGGGGAGGCCGAACACGGCGGAGTCGACGACATCGGGGTGCTCGGCCAGGGCCTGTTCCACCTCGGCCGGGTAGATGTTCACTCCGCCGCTGATGATGAGGTCGACCCTGCGGTCGGCGATGAAGAGGTAGCCGTCCTCGTCGAGGTGGCCCAGGTCGCCGACGGTGAAGTACTCCTCCCGCCAGGCCCGCTCGGTCTTCTCGGGCGCCTTGTAGTAGCTGAAGCGGTGGCCCGGGAGCGAGGAGACGTAGATGGTGCCGACCTCGCCGGGACCGAGCTCCCGGCCGTCCTCGCCGAGGATGCGGATCGAGACGCCGGGGAAGGGCTTTCCGACGCTCCCCGGCTTGGCCAGCCACTCCCCCGGCGAGATGGTCGTGGCGAACCCCTCGCTCATCCCGAAGTACTCCCAGACCGCCTCCTCCCCGAAGACCTCCATGATCCGGCGCTTCACCGCCACCGGGCACGGCGCGGCGGCGTGGAGGATCTTGCGCACGCTGGAGCGGTCGAAGCGCGGCCAGTCGGCCTCCAGGATGCGGACGAAGTTGGCCGGCACCATGTGGGACGTCGTCACCCGCTCCCGCTCGATGAGGGCCAGGCACTCCTCCCCACCGAACCGCTCCATCACCACCACCGGTGCCCCCTCGTTCAGGTGCATCACGGCGTAGTTGCCCGGGGCGGTGTGGTAGGCGGGGCCGCAGAGGAGGTGCACGTCGTCGCGCCGGAACCCCCAGAAGTCGGCGAACGGCTGGGGCGGCATCTCGCGGGCCGGCTGGGGGAGCGGTCGCACGATCCCCTTCGGCCTCCCGGTGGTCCCCGAGGTGTAGTTCATGAACACCGGCGGCGAGCCGATGAACCCCTCCCCCGGAGGGTCTGCCGGGAGGCCGGCGACCCCGGGGTCGTCCACCGCCACCGCCGCCCGCACCCCGCGGCCCGCCGCGGCCGGTCCGGCCAGCGCCGGGTCCTCGTAGACGAAGGCGGCCGCCTCGGAGTCGGCCACCAGGTACTCGACCTCGGCCGCGGTGAACCGGTAGCTGACCGGCACGATCTGGACGCCCGCCCGCGCCGCCCCGTACCAGACGGCGAAGACCTCGGGCCGGTTGGACAGCATCACCGCCACCCGCTCCCCGTGGCCCACCCCGGCGCCGGCCAGCCACCGGGCCCAGCGGTTCGCCTCGGCGTCGAGCTCGGCGTAGGTGATCCGGCGGTCGCCCACCACCAGGGCCAGCCGGTCGGGACTCTCCACGGCGATGGCCGCCACCCCGCGGGCGGCCATCAGCGCACCCGCCCCGCCCGGCGTCGGCGGGCGCGGGCCCACGGCGCGCCCGCCTTCGTCACCGCGTCCATCGGCGAGTCCATCGGCGCGTCCTCCGTCGTCCCCCGGCGCCACCCGGCTCCCTGGCCATGCGGGACTCTACCGGGGCCGACGGCCCCCGACGGCGCCTCCAGACGGCCCGGGCCGTCGCCGCGGATCGGGGTCTGGACCACTTGACAGGGGGGGCTTCGGGGAGCAGGGTGCACACGCGGGGGGAGGTCTGCCGGAGGTGCCGAGAGGGGGGGAGCGGTGACGGTGGACGACTGGTCGGCGGGGGCGACCATCGGCGGGCGCCCCGTCCCGGGCCAACCCGACCTGGAGCGCATGCGCCGGGAGCGGACGGCGCGCCTGCAAGTCCAGCTGGAGGCCGAGGGGCTCGACGGCCTCGTGCTCCTGGGCTCGAGCGCCAACGCCTACGCCTCGGGGGCCCTCGCCCCCGGCGAGGACAGCGGTCGGGCGGGGCTGTTCCGCTCGGTCACCGTCGTGGTGCGCGGCGCCCCGGCGCCGCACCTGTTCACCCCGTTCTCCGACGGCGCCCCGCCGGAGCTGCCGGCGGACCACCTCCACGGGCCGCTCTTCCCCGACCTCGAGGACGGCATCGCCGAGTTCGCCTCGGCGCTGGGCGACCTCTTCGGTGGCGGGGCCCGGCTGGGGGTCGACGAGCAGACCCACCCGATGCTGCGCTCGCTCGGCCGCTACGAGTGGACCGACGCCGCCGCCGTCGTGGCGCCGGCCAAGATCGCAAAGACCGTCGACGAGGTGGCCTGCATCCGCCACGCCCAGCACATCAGCGAGCTGGCCATGCTCGAGGCGCAGGCCGTCCTGCGGCCCGGCGTGCGCCAGAGCGAGCTCTCGGGGGCCTTCTTGCGCCGGGTTTTCGAGCTGGGGGCGACCTCGGGCGCCATCGACCCCATCTGGCAGGTCATGGCGCCGACCAAGGACGCCGGACCGTGGACGATCCACGGGGACATCGCCTACCCCGCCGCCACCACCGACCGCTTCCTGCGCGAGGGCGACGTCATCTGGGTGGACGCCGGCATCAACTACAACGGCTACGCCTCGGACTACGGGCGGACCTGGATCACGTCCAACCACCCGAGGCCCACCCCCCGGCAGGCCGCCCAGTTCGACCGGTGGCGGGCCGTCAACGGCGCCGTGCTGGAGCTCTTGAAACCCGGGGTGACGGCCATCGAGCTCACCCGGGCGGCCATCGCCGCCAACGACGGGGTGAAGCCCTGGATCGAGCACTTCTACCTCTCCCACGCGATCGGCACCGACAGCGCCGAGCTGCCGCTCATCGGGACCGACCTCGGGGACGAATTCGACGAGCGCCAGGTGATGGCCCCGGGGATGGTCCTGGTGCTCGAGCCGGTGATCTGGGAGGAGGGCGCCGCCGGCTACCGGTCAGAGGACATCGTGGTGGTGACCGACGACGGCTGGCTGGCCCTGAGCGGCGACCGCTACGACCCCTTCACGGTGGCGGCGTGAACCGGGACGAGACCAGCCGCACCGGCATGATGGCCCTCGAGGAGGGCTCGAGGGTCGACTTCACCCGGCTCCGCCACGACCGGCGCCGGCGCCTGGCCCGGGGGATGGAGGCCGCCGGCCTCGACGCCCTGGTCCTCGGGCGGGGCCCGAACGTGCGCTACGCCGCCGGCGCCCGCCAGCTCTGGCGGGCCGGGACCTCGCCGTTCGCGCCCATGTGCGTCATGGTGGCCGAGACGGGCAAGGTGCACCTGCTCTCGGTGTGGGACGAGGGGGTCCCGCCCGAGATCGGCCACGACGAGCTCTACGGCCTGTTCTGGAACCCGGCCAACCTGCTCGAGGCGCTGCGGGGGATTCCCGGCCTGGCCGAGGCCGAGCGGGTGGGGACCGACGGGTTCACGCCGCTGTTCGGCCGGCTCCAGCCGGCCATCGCCCCCAAGGCCGAGGTGGTCGACGCCTCGCCGCTCCTGTCCGAGGCCCGGGCGACCAAGACCGCCGACGAGGTGGCCTGCATCACCGTGGCCGCCACGCTGGCCGAGGCCGCGCTCTGCGCCCTCGAGCACGCGCTGGCCCCCGGGGTCACCGAGCGCCAGCTCCTGGGCGTCTTCTACGAGTGCGTCTGCCGCCTGGGCTCGCCGGCCCCGGCCAGCGAGAGCGTGGCCTTCGCCACCCCGGCCCACGGGCCGGTGCGCTTCCGCCACCTGGTGAGCGACCGGCCGGTCGGCGAAGGCGAGCTGGTGGCGCTCGCCCCGAGCGCCCTCTACGCCGGGTACGAGGGCGGCCTGGCCCGGACCCGGGTGGCCGGGTCCAGCGCGCCCAAGGGGACGGCCGCCCTGGCCGGGCGGTGCCGCACGGCGCTCGACGCCCTGGTGGCGGCGTGCCGGCCGGGGGCGGCCGGGGCCGACCTCTACGCCGCCTGGGAGTCGACCGGCGAGCCGGCGCCGACGGTGCTCTTGGCCAACGGGATCGGGATCGGCACCGAGCCGCCGGTGATCGGCTTCGGCCGGGGCAGGACCGCCACCCTGGTCGAGGGGCAGGTGCTCAGCGTCCAGGCGTGGGCGGCCCACGAGGGCACCGGCGGGTTCTTGGAGCGCGAGGTCGTCCTGGTGGGCGCCGAGGGGCCCCAGGTGCTGACGAGAGGAGAGAGGTTCCCCCTATGAGCACGACCGAGCGGCCCACCGCCGACTTCGACCACCACTCCCCCGAGTTCTCCAGCCGCCGCCACGAGGAGTGGGGCAGGCTACGGCGCTCGTGCCCGGTCGCCCACAACCCCCGCTACGGCGGGTTCTGGGCGGTGAGCGGCTACGACGAGGTGGCGGAGGTCTCGCGCGACGGGTCCACCTTCACCACCAAGTACGAGGAGGACTCGCCCGACGGCATCGAGTACATCGGCATCATGGGGGTCCCCCGGATGCCCGGCGTCCCGCCGGCGCTCATCGCCGAGGTCGAGGGGCCGACCCACGCCGCCCTGCGGCGGCTCTTGAACCCCTTCATGCTGCCCTCGGCGGTGGCCGAGTACCGGCCGTTCATCCAGCAGAGCGCCACCTGGCTGCTCGACCAGAAGATCGCCGACGGCGCGATGGACATGGTCGCCGACTTCACCAACCCGGTGCCGGCCGTGCTGACCATGAAGATGGTGGGGCTGCCCTGCGACAGCTGGACCTACTACGCCGAGGTCTTCCACGCCCACGCCGCCTACGCCCTCGACTCCCCCGAGGTCGCCCACGCCCTCAGTCTCCACGACGACATGGCGGCCGAGCTCCTCCGCTCGGCGCAGGAGCGCCGCCGAGACCCCAAGGACGACATCCTCTCCAAGCTGGTGGCCCTGGAGGTCGAGGAGGGCCGCAAGCTCCGCGACGACGAGCTGATCGGCATCCTGTGGAACCTGATCGGCGGCGGCCTCGACACCACGGCGTCGCTCACCGCCCTCTCCCTCCACTACCTCGGCCTCCACCCCACACAGCGCCGGCGGCTCGTCGACGAGCCGGGGCTGCTGGCTTCGGCCACCGAGGAGTTCCTCCGGTACACCTCGGTCAACGAGACGCTGACCAGGACGGTGACCAAAGACGTCGAGCTCGGCGGCCAGGAGCTCAGACGCGGCGACTTCGTCATGATCAGCTGGCTGTCGGCCAACTTCGACGAGTCGGTCTTCGACCGCCCCGAAGAGGTGGTGCTCGACCGCTCGCCCAACCCGCACCTGGCCTTCGGGGTCGGCCCCCACCGGTGCATCGGCATGCACCTGGCCCGGGCGCTGTTCACCGACATGGTGCGCGAGGTCCTCTCCCGGATCCCCGACTACGAGGTGGACCGGGAGGCGACCCGCTTCTACCAGGGGAACCCCGAGCTCGCCGGGGTGGTCACCATGCCGGTGACCTTCGCCCCCGCCCGCCCGGTCGGCGTCGAGCGCCCCTACTGACCGGCCCGAGCGCGCGGTGGCCACCCGGACCGACAACGACGCAGTGCGGCGGGCACCACGGCGCGTCGGTCGGCGACGGGGAGCCGGACGACCGCACGGCCCCGGCGCGCACGGGGACCGGCGTCGCCGCCCGGGGGCTGCCCACCCCGGGGCAGCCGATCGAAGTCCGGTACCATCTCGAGCGCGCCGGTGCGCCGTGACGGCACCCGGCACGTGGGGGTGGGGCGTCGTCGCAGTGCAGCGCGCCCGGCACGAAGTGCCGCGTGCCCGAGCAGGGGAGGGAACGATGCGGGGTAGCGAGACGGGGGG
>Ga0181536_10000617_pt1 | contig 42779 bp, 40 predicted proteins | sample PEATcosm2014_Bin_41_FD_121105 | JGI IMG/M metagenome (GOLD analysis project Ga0181536, IMG submission 121105) | Peatland microbial communities from MTU Mesocosm Facility, Houghton, MI, USA - PEATcosm2014_Bin17_60_metaG | ecosystem: Environmental > Terrestrial > Soil > Wetlands > Peat | place...
CCGGTTCTCGGTGAGCGGACGAGACAGGATCTCGGCCTGCCGCGCGAGGGCGGGATTGGTGCCCGTGGCTTCGGTGATTGCCGCCATGACGTCTCCTTCGACGGCTGCCGCTATAGGCGGAGGCGGGGGGGCGGGCAAGTCTGGCGGCGGGGTGGAACGAACCGGCAGACAGTGGCCGGCGATTGGTCCCCGGGAGGGGTTCCAATGCGCCCCACTGTTTCATCTCATCCGTCGCCGCTGTCATTGCGAGCACCGCTGCCATCGCGAGCATCGCTGTCATCGCGAGCATCGCTGTCATCGCGAGCACCGCTGTCATCGCGAGCACCGCTGTCATTGCGAGCGTAGCGAAGCAATCTTCATCCGTGGGGACCGGGAGATTGCTTCGTCGCTACGCTCCTCGCAATGACAGGGGGGAACTCCTCGCAATGACAGGGGGGGAACTCCTCGCAGTGACAGGGGAGGAGAAATCGCGCCGCGAGCGGATTTCGATCAGACGTTGGCGCCCTCAATGATCTCGCCGAAGCGGTCCCAGGTCTTGCCGTTCCAGCGCATCATCTGCAACTGGCGCAACGGGTGATAATTCGTCGGGCTCGTGCTCTGCGTGATGCCCGGCAGCAGGACCGGGTTGGCCAGATGATTGAGGCTGGTGGCCTGGCGCATGATGTTCTCCCGCGACAGGTCGTCGCCGCACGCGGTCAGCACGTGCACCAGCGTCTGGCACAACCCCCAGCCGTAGGTGTTGCCGCTGTCCTTCAGATCGCCGTCCGGCATGTATTTCGCCATGAACGCGCGCCAGTTCAGCATGCCGGGATCCTTGTCCCAGGCCGGATCGGTCGGGTCCTTCGCGAAGGCGGAGCTGACGATGCCGATCCCGCGCTCCGGCCCGGCCGGGATCATCACCGCGCCCACCGAGACCGAAACGTTCGTCATGACGTGCAGCGGCTTCCACGCGAGGTCGCTGACCTTGCCGATGATCATCGCGGCGAACTTGGTCGAGGCGGCGTTGACCAGCACATCGACGCCGGCTTCCTTCAGGGTCAGCAACTGCGAATCCACCGTCGCGTCGGTGAGTTCGAAGGACACGGTGGGCACGTTCTTCATCGCCGCCTCGCCGATCACGTCGCGGATCCCGGCGATGTAGTCCTTCCCGAAATCGTCGTTCTGATAAATGATGCCGATATGCCCGTTGGGCTTCATGCGCCTGATGTATTTGGCGTAGATTTGCGCTTCGACGCGGTAGCTCGGCTGCCAGCCGATCGTCCACGGATGTTCCTTGTAGTCGCCCCATTTGTCGGCGCCGGTGGCCAGGAACAGATGCGGCACTTTCTTCTGGTTCACGTATTTCACCACCGCGGAATTCGCCGCCGTGCCCAGAGTGTTGAACAGGAGGGCGACCTCGTCCTCTTCGACCAGGCGGCGAATTTGCTCGACCGACTTCGGCGGGCTCGCCTGGTCGTCGAGGGTGATGAAGTTCACCTTCCGGCCGTTGATCCCGCCTTGCTCGTTGAGCATGCGGAAATACGCGGCCTCGGCCTTGCCGATGGTCGCGTAACCGGAGGCCGGGCCGCTGTAGGGCATCGTGTTGCCGACCTTGATCTCGGTGGCGGTGACCCCCGGCGCCTGCGCGGCGCGTGCGATCATGGGTGCGGCGAAGGCGGCGGAAGCGCCGCCGAGAAGCGTGCGTCGTTGCATGGTGTGCCCTCCCTGTCGTGATGTCTTGCCGACATTCATGCGATCGATGGCTGGACTGGCCATCCGGTGGGGATGCTGGCCGCAAACGCCCAGGGAAGCAAGGACCGGGAGGCAAGAAGGTGGTGCCTCTCGGCATCGCGGCGGGTCCGTGGCAACATCGGCGGCGAACCGCCCAGAGGACCGTCCCGCATGAGCACCACATTCGCCGTTGGCGACCTGACCATCCACCGCGTGATCGAATCGGAGGCGCCGCTGTTCGATCCGCTCACGTTCTTTCCGACGCTGACCCGGGAGTTGCTGGACGAGAACCTGTCCTGGTTGCGGCCGACCTATATCGACCCGGCCAGCGGGCAATTGATGCTGTGTATCCAGTCCTATGTCGTGCGGACGAAGCACCACAACATCCTGATCGATTCCTGTGTCGGCAATCACAAGGAGCGGGCGAACTACCCGTTCTGGAACCGGATGGAATCAGATCGTTACGAGCGCAACCTCGCCGCCACCGGATTGACGGCGAACGACATCGACTACGTCATGTGCACCCACATGCACGTCGATCACGTCGGCTGGAACACGCGGCTGGAGAACGGGCGCTGGGTGCCGACCTTTCCCAAAGCGAAATATGTGTTCGCGGACCGGGAACTGGCGTTCTGGACCGAGAAGGAACGGGTGGACCCCGGCAAGCAGCCGTGGATCGCCGACTCCGTGCTGCCGATCGTCGCGGCGGGACGGCAGGAGGTGGTCAGCAGCCACCACGAACTCTCCGACGTCGTCAAACTGATCCCCACCCCTGGGCATACGATCGACCATTTTTCCGTGCACGTCGGCAAGCCGGGCGCGGACGCGGTGATCGGCGGCGACATGATCCATTCGCCGATCCAGGCGCGGTATCCGGAACTTTGCATGCGCGCCGATTACGACCGTCAGCAGGGCGGCGAGTCGCGCCGCGCGCTGTTTGGCCGGTTGTGCGACACGTCGACTCTGTTGTGCACGGGGCACTTTCCGTCGCCGTCGAAGGGGCGGCTGACGCGATGGGGGGATGGGTTTCGGTTCAACGTGGTGTGAGCGGCGGCGGGGGACACTTCGCGGCCGCGACACGGCAATAGCGCGCGGATTCGGTGATCAATGCGCCGCCGTACCGCATCATGGCGAGCAGCGAAGCGGTCCTCGGGTGAGGCCGCATGGGCGCCAAATTAACGGCCCAAACCGTGGCCTCTCGCCATCATTGGCCAGACAGCCAGTACCATACGGGCGCATCCGCGTTCATCCGCGGTTGATTCATTCTTTGCCTGAATACCGCATAAGCCGCGGCCAGTCCGGGTTCGGCGAAGGCGAATTTTACCGCGGATGAACGCAGATGAACACGGATGGTTCGGGGGTTCGACCCGCACCGGATACGCCTGGTTCGCGATGATATTACAAGCGATCTAAAACGAAAAAGTTATCGCGCGTTGATTCAGTCCCCCGCGACAACCACCAGCACGGTGTCCCTGCTGTCAACCATCGCTTTCCGGAACGCGGGGCCAAGGATGATACAGCCGTTGCTGGCCGTGTGATTCATCCGCGGATTGTCGCCGTGGATGAAAAAACCGGATCGGCCGCACATGTCGTTCGTGGGCTCCGGGTATAGCGGCAGCGCGTCCGGGCCGAGATGGTCGATCGGTTGATGCGGCGGCCCGATCGTGTATTCGCCGCGAGGCACCGGTCCAACGCCGACCGCGTCCTGCATGTCCGGGTTGTTCAGCCCGATTGTGTTGCCGCTGTAGCCGTCGGCGATATGCACGCCGTCGCGGCTCAGCGCGCCGGTTTTTTGTGCGTAAGTCCAGGTCATCGAAGCTTTCCTCAAATTCGGAACTATCGTTTTGATGCGCGGCGAACATGGCGGCGGCGCGGAGCAACCGGGCCCGCGCCGGCAACGACCTGGAAAGAACCGATTGCGCCGCGCGTTGCCGCTTCCTGGCGCACCGCGGCGTCCGGGTTCAATCGCGAGCTGTTCGCCGCCTTTTTAGTCCATGATGATGAAATAAATCTTTAAATGCCGGCATCAGGGACTTCATGCCTCTGTTTGGCGGCCGCTTCAAGATTTTGTTGAACGTTACCTTCGATGCCCGCGCCGGCGGCGGCGCGACCCCGGCAATTGTCCGCGCGCCCGGCCTGGCTCGCGCGTGACGATCAGGCGCGGGAGTTCGCGGTTCCGGGCCGATAACAGCCTGGTTCCCGCCCCCTATGCGGTGAACGGGATGGCGGTCTCAGCGCCAGGACAGGCGTCCTGGCGCTCAATCCAAATCTTCGGCTCGTTCGGGTCGACCTTGCGCTCGCCGCGGGCGACGGCCAGCGTGTAGTCCTTGAACTGCTGGAATGTGCCGGGTTTGACTTTTTCAGTGCTGATGGTCATCGAACGCCTCGTTCGGTGAGTATTCGTTCCACTTCGCGGTAGAAGATCGCGCACTGGTCCAACCTGGCGAAAGCGTGAGGCGCCCTCACCTCCCGACAAACCGCGGCGGCCGCTTCTCCATGAACGCCGTCCGCCCTTCCTTATAATCCGCGCTGTTGAAGCAAAGCTCGCCAATTTCCTTCAACGCCTTCATGTTCCGTTGCGACTCGTCCTTCAACATCTCGTTGATGGTCAGCTTCGACGCCCGCACCGACAGCGGCGCGTTCTCGGAAATCGTCCGCGCGATACTCATCACCGTTTCATCGAGTTGCTCGACCGGAACGCACTGATTGAGCAGTCCGATCCGCTCCGCCTCATGCCCATCGATCCGCCGCGCGGTGTACAGAATCATCCGCGCGTGCGCCGGTCCCACCAGATCGATCAGCCGCCGTACCGAATCCGGCGCGTAAGCGATCGACAACCGCGCCGCCGGAATCCCGAACTGGCTGTCCGGCGTGCCGATCCGCAGATCGGTCGCCATCGCGATCGCCAGCCCGCCGCCCATGCAGAAGCCACGAATTCTGGCGATGATCGGCTTCGGGAAGTTGTGGAACTTCCCCCGCCCGATCCCGGTCAGCCGGTCGTATTCCTTCTGCGCGTCGGCGTTGTGCCGGTTTTTCTCGAACTGGCTGATATCGGCGCCCGACACGAACGCCTTGTCGCCCGCGCCCGACAGCACGACCACGCTGATCGTATCGTCCGCCTCGAATTCGCTCAGGATTTCGCCCAGTCCGAGCCACATTTCCATGGCCATGGCGTTGCGTTTTTCGGGCTGGTTGAAGGTGATCAGGCCGATGCCGCCGTCGCGCGCCGCCAGCATCTTGCCGCCGGCGTATTCGGTCGTGCCAACTTTTTCCAGCATCTCAGATCACTCCCTTCTGCCGCATCGAGGCGATCTCGGCGTCGGTGTAGCCGACCGACTTCATGATCTCGGCCTGATGCTCGCCGGCGTCGGGCGTGTACATGCGGATCGCCTTGGAGAACCCGGAAATGTTGATCGCCGACGCGACGACCTCGGTCTCGCCGATATACGGGCTGACCATTTTCGTCGCCATGCCGAGATGTTTCACCTGCGGATCGGCGAACACCTGATCGATCGTGTAGATCGGCCCGCAGGGAATGCCATTGGTCTCGAACAACTCGATCCAGTGTTCGGCCGGTTTGGTCCGCGTGATCTCGCCGATCGCGGCATTGATTTCCTTGCGATGCCGACTGCGGCCGACCTGGGTTTTCCATTCCGGGTCCCGCAGCCATTCCGGCTTGCCGATCGCCTCGCAGAAGCGGGTAAACACCCGGGACGAGCTGGCGGCGATGTTGATATGGCCGTCGCTGGTCGGGAACACGCCGGTCGGGATGCCGGTCGGGTGATCGTTGCCGGCCTGGCCGGCGACCTCTTTCTCGATCAGCCAGCGGCTGCCCTGGAAGTCGAGCATGAAGATCTGCGCTTCCAGCAGGCTGGTGGTGACCCAGCGGCCGACGCCGGTCCGCTCCCGGTCGTACAGCGCCATCATGCAGCCGAGGGCGAGCAGGTTGCCGGCCGTCAGATCGTCGATCGGAATGCCGACCCGCACCGGCCCCTGGCCCGGCAATCCGGTGATCGACATCAGTCCCCCCATCCCCTGGGCGATCTGATCGACGCCGGCGCGTGGCCCATAGGGTCCATCCTGGCCGAAGCCGGAAATCGAGCCATAGACGATGCGCGGGTTTACCGCCTTCACGTCGTCATACGAGACCTTCAGCCGGTGCTTCACGGCGGCGCGCATGTTCTCCAGCACCACGTCGGCGGTCTTCGCCAGACGCATGAACGCGGCGTGGCCCTCGTCGGTCTTCAGGTTCAGCGTGATGGCGCGCTTGTTGCGATGCAGGTTCTGGAAGTCGAAGCCGTGGCGGCGGCCGGCGACATCCTCGCCGTCGCTGGCGGGCGGCTCGATGCGGATGACATTGGCGCCCCAGTCGGCGAAATGGCGAACCGCCGTGGGTCCGGCGCGGGCGAGGGTGAGATCGAGCACCGTGATGCCATTCAGCGGCATGCGGGTGTTGCTCTGATCGAACAGGGCCTTATCGGCGGGGCTCTCCGGCATTCTTGTCCTCCTTCGGGGTCGTTGGCGCGATAGTCCGCCGGGACGGGGTTTTGCTCAAGAGGCGTGGCGGGAAATGCGGCCGGATCGTGCCGCCGATCGCCGCGAGGGGCGTCGCGTCATCAGGAATCTCAGGCAAGCCGCCGAATTCACGCGGGTCTGTGGTCCATATAACGGGAGAGTTGCGGGGCGGTGTGATGGTGCGGACGTCGACCGGTGCTGCCCCCCAACCACACACACGCCGGTCGATGGGCCAATTTTCAGGCCGAGGTCAACCCGGACCATACTTCGACCCGGTCTTACCCTGTGTAAGCCGGGTCGTTTTTTGCGTGGACCGCCAAACCGGCGCGGCGGCGCGGCCCAATCGTCGTCTCCAGGACCACGCCACCGGCCTTGCCCCCCGGCTTCATCCCTCTGGCTTCGCCCCCTTGGAGCTTCGTCCCCTGGGGTTCGTCCCCTGGGGTTCGTCCTTGACGAAATTGTGCCTCGCCGCCATAAGCCCCGCTTCTTATGACCAGAGGGCACTCCGACCATGTCGCGACGCTGTGAGATCACCGGGAAGGGCGTGTTGAGTGGCAACAACGTGAGCCACGCCAACAACAAGACCCGCCGCCGGTTCCTGCCCAACCTCCAGGTCGCCTCGCTGCTGTCCGACGCTCTGGGCCAGACGGTGCGGTTGCGCCTGTCGACCCGCGCGATCCGCACGATCGAGCATAATGGCGGGATCGACGCCTTCCTGCTGGGGACCAATGCCTCGAAGCTGACCGAGCGGGGCCAGGAACTGAAGCGCAAGATCACCAGCGCGAAGGCGAAGCGGGCGGAAGCCCAGGCGTCCTGAGGCGCGGCGCGCGCGGTTACCGCGGCCGATCGAGATCGACGCCCCCGGGTTCCCGCGAACCCGGGGGTTTTCGTTTGGCGCCCGCGAGGCGGCGCACCCTGACGCCGGATTGAGCCTGGCGCGCCGTTGTGCGAAGCACCTCGCAGCCTGGGCCGGCAACGGGACCGCCGCCGACGGCATAGCAAGGAGGAAATGATGAGCATGGCCGCACAGGCACCCGTCGCGGGCGCCATCCTCGCCCGACTCGACCGGCTGCCAGCCACCCGCCACATCTGGACCATGGTCGCGCTGCTGTCGCTTGGCGGCATGTTCGAGTTCTACGACCTGTTCTTCACCGGCTACATCGTGCCGGGCCTCGTCAAGGCGGGGCTGCTGGCGAACGTGTCGCTCGCCATTTTCACCGGACCCGCGTTGTTCGTGGCGGCGACGTTCGGCGGGTTGTTCATCGGCACGTTCGTGTTCGGCTATGTCGCCGACCGCTATGGCCGGCGCACGATCTTCACCTGGTCGATGTTGTGGTATTCGGCGACGACCATCGTCATGGCGGCGCAGACCACCGGCACCGGCGTCTGCCTGTGGCGGCTGATCGCCGGCATCGGCATCGGTGTCGAGCTGGTGACGATCGACACCTACCTCTCCGAGTTGATGCCGAAGGAAATGCGCGGCCGGGCGTTCGCGGTCAACCAGGCCATCCAGTTCCTCGTGGTGCCGGTGGTGGCGTTGCTGGCCTACCTGCTGGTGCCCCAGGCGCCGTTCGGCATCGACGGTTGGCGCTGGGTCGTGCTGATCGGCTCGGCCGGCGCCATCGTCGTCTGGTTCCTGCGCCGCGGCCTGCCGGAGAGCCCGCGCTGGCTGATCAACCAGGGACGGCTCGCTGAGGCCGAGCAGGTGACCGCGCGGATCGAGGCCGGGGTGCGCGCCGATCGCAACGGCGCGGCCTTGCCGGAACCGGCGCCGCACGAGGTGGAGCGGGCGGAGCCGGTCGGCAGCTTCGCCGAAATCTGGGCGCCGCCGTACCGCAGCCGCACCATCATGCTGGTGGTGTTCCAGTTCTTCCAGACCTTCGGCTTCTACGGCTTCGCCAACTGGGTGCCGACGCTGATCGCCCAGAAGGGGATCAACCTCAGTCAGAGCCTGCTGTATTCGTTCATCATCGCGATCGCCAACCCGTTTGGCCCGCTGCTCGCCACGAGTTTCGCCGACAAGATCGAGCGCAAGTGGCAGCTGGTTGGCGCGGCGGTTTGCATTGCCGTGTTTGGCGTATTGTTCTCGCAACAGACGGTGGTGCCGCTGCTGATCGCATTCGGCGTGCTGATCACGCTCTCGAACAACGTGATGTCGTATTCGTTCCACGCCTATCAGACCGAGTTGTTCCCGACCCGGGTGCGGGCGCGCGCGGTCGGGTTCACCTACTCGTTCAGCCGCATCAGCACGGTGTTCGCCAGCTTCATCATCGGCTTCTTCCTGCAGCAGGGCGGCGTGACCGGGGTGTTCCTGCTGATCGCCTTCGCGATGCTGATGGTGGTGCTGTCGATCGGTTTGTTCGGGCCGCGGACACGGGATTTGCAGTTGGAGGAGATCTCGCACTGACGCGCCGCCACGCCCCCCTGTCATTGCCTACGCCCCCCTGTCATTGCGTAGGCCCCCCTGTCATTGCGAGCGAAGCGAAGCAATCTCCCGACCAGGGGTTGCCTCGCCGCTTCGCTCCTCGCGATGGCAACAAAACGAGGCCGGGCCGCCGTATCCCGATCGCACACGGCACGGGTCACGCGGGTTGGCGCTCATACCAGGGCGCTTAACCACCGACTCTCGCCCCACGCGTCATGGCCCGGCTCGTCCGGGCCACCTGTCGCCGCACCCTGCCGGTTCAGGTGGCCCGGACGAGCCGGGCCATGACGGGGGAGAGAAGCCACCGTGTGTCAATCATAAGACAAGCGCGCTGGTATCAGTTCACCAGGTATGGCAGCAGCGCATCCAGCCGCCGCCGCCCCTCCGGCGTCGCGGTCAGGCGTCCGTCGTGCCAGGTGACATAGCCCGCCGCCGCGGCGTGCCGAAACGCATCGGCATCGATCGCGCTCGCCAGCGTCCGCCCGCTCCGGGCGAGAAATCGTTCCTCCGCCACGCCTTCCGTCAGACGCAGGCCCATCAACAGCATTTCCCGCACGACTTCCTCAGTCGCCAGCGCGATTTCCTCGGTCATTCCATGTCCGGTTCGTTCCACGCGATCGGCCCATGGCTCGGGGGCGCGGTGGCGGCGGGTGGCCACCAGGCGGCCATCGAGCGTCAGCCGGCCATGCGCCCCTGGGCCGATCCCGGCATAATCGCCATAACGCCAGTATTGCAGGTTGTGCCGGCTCTCGGCGCCCGGCTTCGCGTAATTGGAGATCTCGTAGGGCAACAGGCCGAACCGGGCGGCTTCCTCGGCGGTCGCGTCGTACAACGCGGCGGCGAGATCTTCGTCCGGCAGGACAATGCCGCCGGTTCGGTGCAGTGCCTCGAATTTCGTTCCGGGTTCGATGGTGAGTTGATAGAGCGACAGATGATCGGCGACCAGGTCCAGCGCGCGGCGCAACTCGGAGCGCCAGGCCGCGAGGCTCTGACCGGGTCGGGCATAGATCAGATCGAAGGATACCCGCGGGAACAGCTCGCGGGCGATCTCCAGCGCGGCGATCGCCTGCGCCGCGGAATGCTGGCGGCCGAGCCGCGCGAGCGGTTCGGGTTCCAGACTTTGAATGCCGATCGAGACGCGGTTGACGCCGGCGTCGCGCAACGCGGCGAGCCGCGACGTTTCGATGCTGGTTGGGTTGGCTTCCAGCGTGACTTCGAGATCGTTGGGGATTTCGAATAACGCCCGCGCGTCTTCCAGCAGCAGCGCCACCGTCTCCGGTTGCATCAGACTGGGGGTGCCGCCGCCGAAGAAGATCGAGCGTAACGGACGGCGGCCCAGACGTGCCGCTTCCCAGGCCAGTTCGCGGCGCAACGCATGGCGGAAGCGTTGCTGCGGAATGACCTCGCGGACATGCGCGTTGAAGTCGCAATACGGGCAGCGCGACAGGCAGAACGGCCAGTGGATGTAGAGCGCCAGTGGTTGCAATGTCTGGGTCACGATAACGCGGTCATGCCGGCGAACGGCGCGCGCGAAGTCCGGTTGGAACCCCGCCGCCAGGCCGCCGATGTGACGGTCAAATCCGTAGATGCTCCGGAATGCGCATGCCGAGGTAGGTCGGCACTTCCCAGATCTCCTGCACCGCGCGCAACGGCTTGAACCCGGCGAGCAGGTAATTCGGCAATGCCCGCGGATGATCGGCGGTGCAGGTGTTGACGGTGACCGTGCGGGGTCCGCTCCGCCACGCGGCATCGATCGCCTGACGCAGGAAGCCAGGCCCCGCGCCGGTGCCGATCATGTGCGGCATCAGGCCGAAATAACTCAGGTTGACCGTGGTGCCGTAGCGCGCGTCCAGTTCGAAGAAGCCGCCGGGTTCGCCGTCCTTGTACAGCACATGGATTTCGAGCGACGGATCGTCCAGCATCCGGGCCAGTTCGGCGTCCGGCATGATCCGGCGCAGCCACCAGACGTAATCGGCGCCGACGGTGTTGTACAAGTAGCGGTAGAACCCGACCGTCGGCCTCGTCACCCGTTCGGTTCGCGTCAGCCCCGGGATCGCCGGCGCGCGCGTCACCGGCGGGCTGTCCATGCGCAGGAACGTGACCGTCACGGTGATCGTCTCGCAAGGCTCGTCCCGCCGCGCCCGCATCGGTCAGCCGTCGGCCCGGTTGGTGACCAGGTCGGTCACCACGCCCGGATCGGCGAGGGTCGAGGTGTCGCCGAGGCTGTCCGTCTCATTGGCGGCGATCTTGCGCAGGATGCGCCGCATGATCTTGCCGCTGCGGGTCTTCGGCAGGCCCGGCGCCCATTGGATGACGTCGGGCGACGCGATCGGGCCGATCTCCTTGCGCACCCAGCCGACCAGTTCCTTGCGCAAGGCCTCGGTCGGTTCCTCGCCGAGATTGAGCGTCACATAGGCGTAGATGCCCTGACCCTTGATGTCGTGCGGGTAGCCGACGACGGCGGCCTCGGCGACTTTCGGGTGGGCGACCAGGGCGCTCTCGACCTCGGCGGTGCCCATGCGGTGGCCAGAGACATTGATCACGTCATCGACCCGGCCGGTGATCCAGTAATAGCCGTCGGCGTCGCGGCGGGCGCCGTCGCCGGTGAAGTACAACCCCGCGAAGGTCGAGAAATAGGTCAGTTTGAACCGCTCATGGTCGCCGAACACGGTGCGCATCTGGCCGGGCCAGGAGTCGGAGAGGCACAGATTGCCCTCGGCCGGGCCGTGCAGCTCGTGGCCGTCGCCATCGACGATCAGCGGCCGCACGCCGGGCAGCGGTAGCGTCGCGGAGCCGGGTTTCAGGGCGGTGGCGCCAGGCAGCGGGCTGATCAGGATGCCGCCGGTCTCGGTCTGCCACCAGGTGTCGACGATCGGGCAGCGGCGCTCGCCGACGACGCGGTGATACCAGAGCCAGGCTTCGGGATTGATCGGCTCGCCGACGCTGCCGAGCAGCCGCAGGGACTCGCGGGAGGTTTTCTTCACGGGCCCCTCGCCATCACGCATCAAGGCGCGGATCGCCGTGGGCGCGGTGTAGAAGATGTTGACCTGGTGCTTGTCGACCACCTGCCAGAACCGGCTGCTGTCGGGGTAGTTCGGCACGCCCTCGAACATCAGCGTGGTCGCGCCGTTCGCCAGCGGGCCGTAGACGATATAGGTGTGGCCGGTGACCCAGCCGACATCGGCGGTGCACCAGAAAATGTCGCCCGGGTGATAATCGAACACCAGTTCGTGCGTGTACGCGGCCCAGACCATGTAGCCGCCGGTGGTGTGCAGCACGCCCTTGGGTTTGCCGGTGCTGCCGGAGGTGTAGAGGATGAACAGCGGATCTTCGGCGTTCATTGCCGCGGGCGGGCAATCGGCCGCGGCGGCGGCGCACAACACGGCGTAATCGTGGTCGCGGCCGCTTTGCATGGCGACCGCGCCACCGGTGACCGCGACGACGATCACGGCCGTCACGCTCGGGCAGATTTTCAGTGCCTCGTCGGCATTGGCTTTCAGCGGCACCTTGCGTCCGCCGCGGCGGCCTTCATCGGCGGTGATCAGCAGCTTGGAGCCGCAGTCCTGGATGCGGTTGGCCAGACTGTCCGGCGAAAAGCCGCCGAACACGACGGAGTGGATGGCGCCGATGCGGGCGCAGGCCAGCATGGCGACCGTCGCTTCCACGACCATCGGCAGGTAGATCGTCACCACGTCGCCCTTCTCGACGCCGAGAATGCGCATGGCGTTGGCGAGGCGGCAGACCTTGTCGTGCAGTTGCCGATAGGTCACATGCGCGCTGACGTTCGGGTCGTCGCTTTCCCAGATGATCGCCGTCTGGTCGCCGCGGGTGGCCAGATGCCGGTCGAGGCAGGAGACCGAGGCGTTCAACGTGCCGTCCTCGAACCATTTGATCGAGACGTCACCGTCAAACGTGGTGTTCTTGATCTTGGTGGGGGCCCGCATCCAGGCGATGCGTTTGGCTTCCTCAGCCCAGTACCCGTCGGGGTCGCGGGCGGCGCGCTCATAGCGGGCGCGATAGCCCGCCAGATCGACATGCGCGCCGGACGCGAATTCCGGGCGCACCGGGAAGAGCTGGTCTCCGGAAGGGTGGGTATCAGGCATCGAACGCATTCCTTTCCCGCTGGCCGTTGGCGGTCACAATCCGGCGTCGCCGAAGGCGCCGTTATAACCCGGCATCGCCCAGGGCATCGTTATAACCCGGCATCGCCGGGGACATAGATAACACCGTCCCGGATTTCGGTCTTCACGGCATCCAGGTAGTCGCCTTTGCAGGGGCCCAGCAGGCACTCGCCGGTGGTGGGGGCGAAAGCGGCGCCGTGCGTGGCGCAAATGATATATTTGCCGTCCCGCGACATGAAGCGGTCGGGCAGCCAGTCGAGTGGCGTGCCGATATGCGGACACGAGTTGACGTAGACGCGCACCGCGTCGCCCTGACGCCAGGCCACGAGGCCACTGAAGCCGCCGGGCGCCGGAGGAAATCCCTTGGCGTCGCCGTCGGCGATGTCCTCGACGCGGCACAAGGCGCGCGCTTCGTTCGGTATCAGCGTTTCCATCCACCCATCCCGCACAACAATTGCCAGTGTTCGGGGCTCAGCTCCATCACCGAAAGCCGCGACTGCCGAATCAGCGGTATGCCGGCCAGCGCGGGCTCCGCCTTGATCGTGATCAATGACACGGGCTTCGGCAACGGCGAAACGGTTTTCATATCGACGGAGACCCAATCGCCCTGCTCGGCGGTCGGATCGGGATAGGCCTCCCGCACGACCTCGACAACGCCGACGATCGCTTTGCCGACATTGGAGTGGTAGAAAAATGCGAGGTCGCCCTTCGCCATGGCTTTGAGGTTCAGTTTCGCCGTGTGGTTGCGCACGCCGGTCCAGGGCTCGACGCCGTTCGCCACCTGCTGGTCCCAGGAGAACGCGTCCGGCTCCGATTTCACCAGCCAATACCGCATGTGGCACTTACCCTCGTTGCTGATCCCGTTCGGCGGCCGTTGTCACGGCGCCCCGGCACGGTCCGCTGTTACGTCCAATGTCCTGTCCCCTGGCCCGGCCCCTGGTGCGGTCCCGGGTGCGGCATTGTAGGCGATCGTGGTAATGCTTCAATCGGGGGTGTGGATCGACTACATGAAGGCATGGATGCGCGCATGAGCACTGTTGCCCCGGCCGGCGATGCCACCCCTCTGGCGGGGTCGTCGCTGCATCGCTTCGCCAACCCGGGCCGCTTCCTGCGGCTGTCCGAGGTCGTGCTGCCCTGGCTCGTGGTGCCGGCGGTCGTGCTGACGGTGACCGGTCTGGGCTGGGGGCTGTTCTTCGCACCGGCCGACTGGCAGCAGGGCGACGCGGTGCGGATCATGTACGTGCATGTGCCGTCCGCCTGGCTGGCCTCGTCGGGGTATTTCGGCCTCGCGCTTTGCTCGTTGCTGTCGCTGGTGTGGCGGCATCCGCTGGCGGACCTGGCGGCGGTGGAAATCGGGCCGGTGGGCGCCGGGTTCACTGCCTTGTGCCTGGCGACCGGCAGCCTGTGGGGCAAGCCGATGTGGGGCGCCTGGTGGGTCTGGGACGCGCGGCTGACCTCGGTCCTCGTGCTGCTGTTCCTGTATCTGGGGCATATCGTGCTGGTGCGGGCGTTCGACGACCCGGTGCGCGGCTATCGGGCGGGGGCGATCCTGGCGCTGGTCGGGGTGATCAACCTGCCGATCATCAAGTTCAGCGTCGACTGGTGGAATACGCTGCATCAACCGGCGTCGATCACGCTGCTGGGGGCGCCGTCGATGGCGCCGTTAATGCTGTGGCCGCTGTTGGTGTCGGCGCTGGGCTTTAGCTTCGCCTTCGCCGCGATCGTCGTCGCGCGGCTGCGGGCGGCGGTGATGGAGCGGCGGATCCGCGGCCTGCTGATGGCGCGGGCGGTGTCGCGATGACGCATCTGCCGTTCATCGCGGCGTCCTACGCGCTCGCGGTCCTGGTGTTGGGTGGCTTTGGCGCCGGCGCCTGGCTGCGCGTCGGCGCGGCGCGGCGGCGGCTGGCCGCGATCGACCCGCGGCGCGGGAGGGTGGCACGATGAGGATGTTCGGCCGATGACCCGCAAGCGCCGCCGGCTGTGGATCGTGCTCGCCTGCGGGATCGGCCTGGGTTCGGCCACCGCGCTGGTGTTGCTGGCGTTCAACGACAATCTGGTGTTCTTCGTCTCGCCCTCGGACCTCGCGAAAACCGGGCCGACCGGGCGCACCGTCCGGTTGGGCGGGCTGGTGGAGCAGAACAGCGTCGTCCGCGACAGCGGCGGCACCACCGCGACCACGTTCCGGGTGACCGATGGGGCGAAGAGCGTGACCGTCACCTATAACGGGATCCTGCCGGACCTGTTCCGCGAGGGGCAGGGCGTGGTGACGCTCGGCACGCTGCGCCCGAATGGCCTGTTCGTGGCGTCCGAGGTGCTGGCGAAGCACGACGAGACCTATATGCCGAAGGAAGTCGCCGACGCGTTGAAGAAATCCGGCCATTGGAACCCGGGCGAGGGATCGCCGCCGCCGGCCGCGATGTGGAACGCGGGAACGGTGAAGGGGACGGGAGGGTGACGGCATGGCGAAGGACGAAGTGACCGAGGCGGCGACCAACCAAAAGCCGGCGAAGCCGGCGGCGGAACAGCTGTGGCCGAAGGAAATCGGCGGGGTGAAGGGGCCGGAGCCGACCCGCTATGGCGACTGGGAGCATAAGGGCCGGTGCACCGACTTTTGAGCGTTGCGAGCCCGTCGCGTCCATGATCGAAACCGCTCGCCTGATCCTGCGTCCCTGGCGCGCCAGCGACCTGCCGCTGTTCGCGGAGCAAAACGCCGATCCCGTGGTCATGCGTTATTTGGTGGGTCCGCTGACGCGGGCGGCGAGCGATGCCTACGCCGCGCGCGCCGAACAGCATCTGGCGGAGACCGGCTTCTGCAAGTGGGCGGTCGAAGCGCCGGGCGTGGCGCCGTTCATCGGCGCGGTCGGCCTGTCGCGCGTGACGTTCGCGGCGTCGTTCACGCCGGCGGTCGAGGTCGCCTGGCGCCTGCATCGCCGCTATTGGGGGCGGGGCTATGCGACCGAGGCGGCGCGGGCGGCGATCGCGGACGGGTTCACGCGGGTCGGCCTGACCGAGATCGTCGCGCTGACGACGCTGGACAACATGGCGTCGCAACGGGTGATGCAACGGTTGGGCATGACACGCACGGTCGCGTTCGATCACCCGGGCGTCGCGGCCGACAGCCCGCTGCGCCGGCACGTATTGTATCGGCTGTCACGGGCGAGCGATATCGTCAGTCGGGACTTATGACCGTTCGGACCGGAGCATTGCCGGACCTTCAGGATTACATTTGGCTCGGCGGGTGGGCGGTTCGTTGACACGGTTTGGGCTGGGCGGTGTGGATGCCGCCGTCGGGTCAATCATCGGCCGGAATTGTCAGGATCGCACGGTTTTTTAACACAGATTAAGCGAACGATTACACGAATTACACGGAATTCGTAACAAACCCGTTCGGTGGGGGTGCGAGTTCATGGGCGCCAACTTAACCGCCCAAACGCCCGCCTCTCGCCATCATTGGCCAGACAGCTTTTACCGCACCGGCGCATCTGCGTTCATCTGTGTTCATCTGCGTTCATCCGCGGTTGAATCCTTACTTTGCCTGAATACCGCATGAGCCGCGGCCAGTCCGGCGTCGGCGAAAGCGAATTTTACCGCGGATGAACGCAGATGAACGCAGATGGTTTCGGGGCAGTGGTTCGACCCGCCCCGGGGGATATCACGGCATTCCATGCGAATAATTTAGCGCCCATGGGGCACGACCTCCAGGTAATCCGCGGCCTCATTTGCTTAATTTGGGTTAAAGTATCGGCATTCGACCGGGGCGGCGGTGTTTGGCCGCGGCGCACGGCAGGGCGCACGGCAGGGCGGACAGCGGAGCGTCAAACCGGTTCGGAATTCCGAGTGCCGATGGCGATCCCGGACCCCGCTGGGGTCGACGGTATCCGCCGGAAACGATCGCGATGGCTCCGGCAACCGTGGTATCAGATATCATGATGAGGTATTCGTGGCATGTCCAAACGCATCGACCCCACCTGGATCGTGGTCGACAGCATCGAGAACGGCGCGCACGATCGCTGCGTCGATCTGTTCCTGCGGCCTGATGGCACGTACGGCTTCGAGGAGTTTCGCCGCGATGTCGAGGACGGCGGCGCGTGGACCCCGGTCCAATATTATTCGCACGCCGCCTGGCCCTCGAAGGCAGCGGCCTCGCGCGCCGCTGTCCAGGCGGTGGCGTGGCTGGCCGCGGCACCGCGCCGCTGAGGCGGCCGTTACGCCGCCTTCGCCATCTGCCGCAGCACGTACTGCAAAATGCCGCCGTGCTCGTAATAGCCGATCTCGTCCACCGTATCGATCCGGCAGGTCACCGGCACCGTATCGGTCGCCCCATTCGCCCGGTGAATCACCAGCGCCAGATCCATCCGCGGCGACAGCTTATCCAGCCCAGAGATGTCGATCGTTTCATCCCCGCTGAGCTTCAGTTGCTTCCGGTCCATCCCATCCTTGAACGTCAGCGGCAGCACGCCCATGCCGACCAGGTTCGAGCGGTGGATCCGCTCGAAGCTTTCCACGATCACCGCTTTGATGCCTAACAGGAACGTGCCCTTGGCGGCCCAATCGCGCGACGACCCGGTGCCGTATTCCTTGCCGCCGAACACGACGAGGGGAACCCCCTCGGCCTTGTAGCGCATGGCGGCATCGAAGATCGGCATCTGCTCGCCGGACGGGATATGCTTCGTCATGCCGCCTTCGACGTTGTTCAGCAGCTCGTTGCGGATGCGGATATTGGCGAAGGTGCCGCGCATCATGATCTCGTGATTGCCGCGCCGCGCGCCGTAGCTGTTGAAGTCCTTCTGCTGAACCTGCCGCTCCCCCAGGTATTCGCCGGCCGGCGACACTTTCCGGATCGAGCCCGCCGGACTGATGTGGTCGGTGGTGATCGAGTCGCCCAGCTCCGCCAAAATCCGCGCGCCCTTGATATCGGCGATCGGCTTCGGCTCCATCGTGATGCCGTCGAAATACGGCGGGTTCTTCACATAGGTCGAGCCATCGACCCAGCGATAGGTGGCGCTGTCACGCTCGACCTCGATCTGCTGCCACAGTTTCGTCCCCTTATTGACCTCGCCGTAGCGTCTGAGGAACTGATCGCGCGACAGGTTGGCGGCGATCACGTCGGCGATTTCCTTGTTGGTCGGCCAGATGTCGCGCAGATACACCGGCTTGCCGTCGTTGCCGATGCCCAACGGCTCGGTGGTGATGTCCTGGGTGATCTTGCCCAGCAGCGCGTAGGCGACCACCAGCGGCGGCGAGGCGAGGTAGTTGGCCCGCACGTTGGCGTGCACCCGGCCCTCGAAATTGCGGTTGCCGGAGATCACGGCGGTGCCGACCAGCTTGTTGTCCTCGATCGCGTCGACGATCGCGTCGTCCAGCGGGCCGGAATTGCCGATGCAGGTGGTGCAGCCATAGCCGACGAGATTGAAGCCGAGCGCGTCCAGGTCGGCGGTCAGCCCGGATTTGTCGAGATATTCGGTCACCACCTGCGAGCCCGGCGCCAGCGACGTCTTCACCCAGGGCTTCGGCTTCAACCCCTTGGCGTGCGCCTTGCGAGCCACGAGGCCGGCCGCCACCAGCACCGCCGGGTTCGACGTATTGGTGCACGAGGTGATCGCCGCGATCACCACGTCGCCATGCGTGAGTTCGTAGTTCTTGCCTGCGACCTTGACCGACAGCCCGGCCTCGTTCGCGGCCACGCCGAGACCTTTGGTCAGATCGGCGTTGAACGACGCGGCGGCGTCTTTCAGCAGCACCCGGTCCTGCGGCCGCTTCGGTCCGGCGAGCGACGGCTGCACCGTGCCAAGATCCAATTCCAACGTATCGGTGAACACCGGATCCGCCCCACCCGGTTCAAGGAACATCCCCTGGGCTTTTAAGTACGCCTCGACCAGCGCGATGCGGTGCGGGTCGCGGCCGGTCAGCCGCAGATAGTCCAGCGCCACTTTGTCGACCGGGAAGTAGCCGCAGGTCGCGCCATATTCCGGCGCCATGTTGCCGATCGTGGCGCGATCGGGCAGCGCGAGATTCTCCAGGCCGGGTCCGTAATATTCCACGAACTTGCCGACCACGCCCTTGCGCCGGAGCATTTGTGTCACGGTCAGCACGAGATCGGTGGCCGTGGCGCCCTCGGGCAGCCGGCCGGTCAGGCGGAAACCGATGACGTCGGGGATCAGCATGGCGATTGGCTGGCCGAGCATCGCCGCCTCGGCCTCGATGCCGCCGACGCCCCAGCCGAGCACGCCCAGACCGTTCACCATCGTGGTGTGCGAGTCGGTGCCATACAGCGTGTCGGGATACGCGAAAGTCGTGCCGGTGTTGCTGCTGGTCCACACCACCTGGCTCAGATACTCCAGGTTCACCTGATGGCAGATACCGGTGCCGGGCGGCACCACCCGGAAATTATTGAACGCATCCTGACCCCAGCGCAGGAAACGATAGCGCTCGCCGTTCCGCTCGAATTCCAGTGCCTCGTTTTTCGCCGGCGCGTCCGGGGTGGCGAAGACGTCGATCTGGATCGAGTGGTCGATGACCAGGTCGACCGGCACCAGCGGATTCACCTTCGCCGGATCGCCGCCCAACCGGATGATGCCGTCACGCATGGCGGCGAGGTCGACGACGGCGGGAACGCCAGTGAAATCCTGCATCAAAATGCGCGCCGGCTTGAACGGCACTTCCTTCGACGAGCTGGCCTGCTCCAGCCAGCCGGCGATGGACTTCGCATCCTCGACGGTATAGCCGCGGCCGTCTTCGAAGCGCAGCACGTTTTCCAGCAGCACTTTCAGGCTGACCGGCAGGCGGGACACATCGCCCAGCGATTTGGCGGCCTCGGGGAGGGAGAAGTAGTCGTATGCTTTGCCGCCAACCGTCAGCGTGCGTCGCGTTTTCAGAGTGTCGTGCCCGATGGATGTCATGCCGAATGATCCCGTCCGCTGTCCGGCGGCGGGCGGGCCCCGGAGGATCGCCCCAAACCGCCATTGTCCTGTTCACTAACATCGGGCTTAAACCACACCGGGCTTATGCCGTCCATTGGTGGCGCGGCGACGCCCGGACAGGAAAGGATGCGCCGTGCTGCGGGCGGAAGGCCTGACCGCGATCAGGGGCGAACGGCTGGTGTTCCGCGACCTGAGTTTCGCGGTGCCGAAGGGGGGCGCGCTGATCCTGTCGGGCCGCAACGGCGCGGGCAAATCGACGCTGCTGCGGCTGTTGGCGGGCCTGGTGCGGCCGGACGCCGGCCGTCTGCTGTGGAACGAGGCCGACGCCCTGGCGGATCGCACCGAGCATGGCGCCCGCGTGGCGCTGCTCGGGCATCAGGACGCGCTGAAGCCGGGCCTGACGGCGGCGGAGAACCTCGCCTTCGCGGCGGCGTTGTCCGGGCGGCAGGCGCGCGACGCGCTGGCCGATCTGGATCTGGAAGAACTGGCCGAACTGCCGGCGCGGATGCTGTCGGCGGGGCAAAAGCGGCGGCTGGCGCTGGCGCGGGTCAGTCTGTCGGCCGCGCCGTTGTGGTTGTTGGACGAGCCGACGCTCGGGTTGGACGATCCGGCCGTCGAACGTTTGGGCGGGCTGCTGGCGCGGCATCGCGAGGCGGGCGGAATGATCGTCGCCGCGACCCATGTTTCGCTGCCGTTGCGCGGCGCCGAGACGTTGCGGTTGCACGCGGCATGATCATGATATGGATTGGGGTGCAATGTCGCCCGATCCGCGGTACGCGACGGCAGGTCCATTGCGTCCCGACCTGGAGCGCCGTCAGCGCGAGAACCACCTTGTACTCGGCCTTCGCCACGCCGGGCGTTTCCCGGGCCATCCGTTCCGGAAACGGAATTATCCGCGTTCATCCGCGTTCATCCGCGGTTAAATTGCTTAACGCCGCGGTCCAAACGGCGACGCCGGTTTCGCTACAAGGGCCCGAAGTAAGGCAACCGCGGATGAACGCGGATGAACGCCGATGGGTCAGTGCGGTGGCATCGGCGCACGCCATGCCGGCGAACGCCGGACGCGGCAACGTCCGGGCCATCAGGTCAGAGCCCGCGCGGCTCAGCTACGGCTTTGGCCGCGGCCATGGGATTGTTCAAACGGCCCGAAAGATCATGCGGAATTCCTCGGCGAGACCGGCATGATCGCGAGACTGGCATGATCGCGATCCTGCTCCGCGAGCTGCGGCTGTCGGTTCGGTACGGGGCCGATACGCTCGCCGCGTTGCTGTTCTTCCTGCTGATCGTCTCGCTGTTTCCCTTCGCCATCGGTCCGGCGCCGGAAACGCTGGGCCGCATGGCGCCGGGGATCATCTGGGTCTCCGCGCTGCTGTCGGCGTTCCTGTCGCTGGACCGGTTGTTCGGGGCGGATTTCGAGGACGGGTCGCTGGATCAGTTGCTGCTGTCGGGGGTGCCCGTCGTCGGCATCGCGATGGCGAAAACCCTGGCGCACTGGATCGTCACCGGATTGCCGTTGCTGTTGGCGGCGGCGCCGCTGGCGGTGATGCTGCGCATGCCGGGGGAGGCGATCCCGGCACTGCTGGCGGGCCTGCTGCCGGGGACGGCGCTGCTGTCGCTGTTTGGCACGATGGGCGCGGCGATCGTGGTCGGCGCGCGCCGCGCCGGGATGCTGCTGCCGTTGCTGGTGCTGCCGCTGGTGACCCCGGTGCTGATTTTCGGCGTGGCGGCGGCGGACGCGGCGGCGACCGGACTGTCGCCGCGGCCGCATTTGCTGCTGTTGGCGGCGTTGCTGATGGGCGCGCTGCCATTGTGTCCGTTGGCCGCCGGCGTGGCGTTGCGCGGGGCGGCGGAGTAGCCGCATGCGCCGGCGCGGCCTCGGCGGCGACGCGAACCGGTGCCTGGGATCAGCGGAAAACCCGGTTGATGGATTCCAGCATGGCGGCGAACGGCGTCGCTTCATACGACGAAGCGGTATGCGCCAGCCGGTTCCGCCGGTCCTCCTCGCCCGAGACCTCGCGTTCGGACAGAGCGATCTGGCGATCGTAGTCTTTCCGGGTCATTTCGTGGCGGTCCACTTTAACGGCCAGGGCCTTCCGCTGCTCCTGCGCGAATGTCATCAGATCGCCGTAGCGGTAATACGGGCGAATGAAGGTGTTGGCGGCGCGCGTGCGGCAGTCGGCCTGGAGCGCGAGACCGCGGGGATACTCGGCGTCGCACGTGGCCTTCGCCGCCAGGTAGCGCTGTTGCGCGTCAGCGATGCCGGAATCGGGCGACGCTCCGCATCCGGCGAGAGCCAGGATGGGGAGCGCGCGGATGATGTGCTTCAAGGCAGCGGCCCGCCTCGTAACAAGCCACCGGCGCCCAGAGTCTTTCCGTTCGTATCGCAACAGAACGAACTTCTCCCTATGTCATGGCGAGGCGTGTCGCGACGCGGCAATCCCCCGGTTCGCGCGCACCTGTCGGGAGTTTGCTTCGCTTCGCTCGCAATGACAGCCAGCTCCCCACTGATGGAGATTGCTTCGCTTCGCTCGCGACGACAGCGATGCGTTGGCGACTCGGTCCACCGCGAGAGCCGCCGGGATTACTTCGCCGGCACCGCCGCGATCCGCCGGCTCTTCGCCGCCATCTCGCGATAGCTGTCCTGCCATTCGCTCGGCCCGTTGGACGGCGAGATTTGCACCGCCGTGACCTTGTATTCCGGGCAGTTCGTCGCCCAATCGGAATATTCGGTGGTGACCACGTTCGCCTGCGTCCCCGGATGATGGAAGGTGGTGTAAATCACCCCCGGCGCCACCCGATCCGTAACGTGGGCGCGCAACGACGTCTCCCCGGCGCGGCTGGCGAGGCGGACCCAGTCGCCGTCCCGGATGCCGCGCTCCTCGGCGTCATGCGGGTGGATCTCCAGCAGATCTTCCGGATGCCAGGCGACATTCGCGGTGCGGCGGGTCTGCGCGCCGACGTTGTACTGGCTCAGGATGCGGCCCGTGGTCAGCAGCAAGGGGAACCGCGGTCCCACCTTCTCGTCCGTCGCGACGTATTCGGTGACGACATGCAACCCCTTGCCGCGGGCGAAGCCGTCCATGTGCATGATCGGCGTGCCCTCGGGCGCCTTCTCGTTGCACGGCCACTGCACCGAGCCATGCTCGAGTTTCTCATAGGTGACGCCGGCGAAGGTTGGCGTCGTGCGGGCGATCTCCGCCATGATCTCCGACGGATGCGCGTAGTCCATCTTGTAGCCCATCGCGTTGGCGATCGCCTGGGTCACTTCCCAATCGCCCATCCCGGTGCGCGGTTCGATCACCTTGCGCACGCGGTTGATGCGGCGTTCGGCATTGATAAACGTGCCGTCCTTCTCCAGGAAGGTGGCGCCGGGCAGGAACACATGCGCGTAGTTCGCGGTTTCGTTCAGGAACAGATCGTGCACGACCACGCATTCCATGGCCGCGAGCCCGGCGATCACATGTTTCGTGTCCGGATCGGATTGCGCGATGTCCTCGCCCTGGATGTAGATTCCGCGAAATGTCCCTTCCACCGCCGCGTCGAGCATGTTGTTGATGCGCAGGCCCGGCTCGGGATCGAGCGAGACGCCCCATTCCTGCTCGTAGATCGCGCGCACGGCGGGTTCCGAGATGTGCCGGTAGCCGGGCAGCTCATGCGGGAAACTGCCCATATCGCAGGCGCCCTGGACATTGTTCTGGCCGCGCAGCGGGTTCACCCCGACGCCGCGGCGGCCGAGATTGCCGGTCGCCATCGCGAGGTTGGCGATCGCCATGACGGCGGTGCTGCCCTGGCTGTGCTCGGTCACGCCAAGTCCGTAATAAATCGCCCCGTTGCCGCCGGTGGCATACAGCCGCGCCGCGCCGCGGATCGACGCCGCCGGCACACCGCTGAGCTGTTCCACCGCCTCCGGGCTGTTGCGCGGCTCCGATACGAAGGCGGCCCAATCGGCGAAGGCGTCCGCCTCGCAGCGGGCACGGACGAATTCCTGATCGACCAGGCCCTCGGTCACGATGACGTGCGCCAGCGCGTTCAGCACCGCGACGTTGGTGCCGGGCCGCAACGGCAGATGATACGCCGCCTCGACATGCGGCATGCGCACGAGGTCGATCCGCCGCGGATCGATGACGATCAACTTCGCGCCCAGGCGCAAGCGCTTCTTCATGCGCGAGGCGAACACCGGATGGCCATCGGTCGGATTGGCGCCGATCACCAGGATCACGTCGGCGTCGTCGACGCTGTCAAAATCCTGCGTGCCGGCCGAGGTGCCGAATGTCGTCTTCAAGCCATAGCCGGTTGGCGAGTGGCACACCCGCGCGCAGGTATCCGTGTTGTTGTTGCCGAACCCGGCGCGCGCCAGTTTCTGCACCAGATAGGTTTCTTCGTCGGTGCAGCGCGACGAGGTGATGACGCCGATCGCGCCCTTGCCATACGCTGCCTGGATTCGTTTGAACTCGGAGGCGACGCGGCCGATCGCCTCGTCCCAGCTGACTTCGCGCCAGGGATCCGAGGTCTTCTCGCGCAGCATCGGCCGCATGATGCGGTCGGGATGGTTGGCGTAACCCCAGGCGAAACGGCCCTTCACACAGGAGTGCCCGTGATTGGCCTTGCCGTCTTTCCACGGCACCATGCGCACGACCTGATCGCCGCGCATCTCCGCTTTGAAGCTGCAGCCGACCCCGCAATAGGCGCAGGTGGTGACGACCGAGTGCTCCGGCTGGCCCAGCTCGACCACGGATTTTTCCATTAGCGTCGCGGTCGGGCAGGCCTGCACGCAGGCGCCGCAGGAGACGCATTCGCTGGTCAGGAACGGCTCGTCCATGCCGGCGGCGACTTTCGAGGCGAAGCCTCGGCCCTCGATGGTCAGCGCGAAGGTGCCTTGCACTTCCTCGCAGGCCCGCACGCAGCGCGAACAGACGATGCATTTCGACGGGTCGAAATTGAAATACGGGTTCGAGCCATCGACCATCGCCGACAGATGATTTTCTCCGTCATAGCCGTAACGAACTTCGCGCAGGCCGACCTCGCCGGCGGTATCCTGCAATTCGCAATTGCCGTTGGCGGAACAAGTTAAACAGTCCAGCGGATGATCGGAGATGTACAGCTCCATCACGCCGCGCCGCAGCTTCCGCAGTTTCTCGGTAAACGTCCGCACTTTCATCCCCGGTGCCACCGGCGTGGTGCAGGAGGCGGGCGTGCCGGCGCGGCCCTCGATTTCCACGAGGCACATGCGGCAACTGCCGAAACTGTCCAGCGAGTCGGTGGCGCAGAGTTTCGGCACTTTGATCCCGGCCGCCAGCGAGGCGCGCATGATCGAGGTGCCCTCCGGCACGGTGACCGCGTGGCCGTCGACGGTCAGCGTCACCATGGTTTCCGACGGAACGAATTTCGTGCCGTGGTCGAGTTCCTGGATCAGGGACATCGAAGCTACTCCTTTTAAGCCGCCGGCCGTTCAGGCCGCCGGCGCCAGACGCGCGCGACGAAAATCTTCCGGAAAATGTTCCAGCGCGCTCATCACCGGATACGGAATGAAGCCGCCCAGAGCGCAGAGGGAACCGAATTTCATGGTATGACAGAGATCGCGGATCAGTTCCAGGTTCGCCTCGACCGCGATGCCCGCCATGATTTTTTCCAACGTCTCCATGCCGCGCACCGAGCCGATGCGGCATGGCGTGCATTTGCCGCAGGACTCGACCGAGCAGAACTCCATCGCGAAGCGCGCCTGGTGCAGCAGGTCGACGGTGTCGTCGAACACCACGATGCCACCGTGGCCGATCAACCCGTCTTTGGCGGTGAACGCCTCGTAGTCGAACGGGGTGTCGAACAACGCCGGCGGGAAATAGGCGCCCAGAGGCCCGCCCACCTGCACCGCGCGCACCGGCCGGCCGGAGCGCGTGCCGCCGCCGATGTCGTTGACGATTTCGCCCAAGGTCAGCCCGAACCCGGCCTCGAACAGCCCGCCGTACTTCACGTTGCCGGCGAGCTGGATCGGCATCGTGCCGCGCGACCGGCCGAAGCCAAGGGCCTGATACGCCTCCGGCCCGTCGCGCAGGATCACCGGCACGCTGGCCAAAGTGATGACGTTGTTGATCACGGTCGGTTGGCCGAACAGGCCCTTGTGCGCGGGCAGCGGCGGTTTGGCGCGCACCTGGCCGCGGCGGCCTTCCAGACTCTCCAGCAGCGAGGTTTCCTCGCCGCACACATAGGCGCCGGCGCCGACCCGTTGCTCGATGTCGAAGCCGGCGCCCAACACGCCGGCGGACCGGGCGATGGCGAGCGCGGCATCGAAGCTGGCGATCGCGTGCGGGTATTCCGAGCGGGTGTAGACGTAGCCTTTCGACGCGCCGACCGCGAAGCCGGCGATCGCCATGCCCTCGATCAGGCAGAACGGGTCGCCTTCCATCAGCATGCGGTCGGCGTAGGTGCCCGAGTCACCCTCGTCGGCGTTGCAGACGATGAACTTGCGGGCGCCGGGGGCATCGGCCGCGGTCTTCCACTTGATCCCGGCCGGGAAACCCGCGCCGCCGCGGCCGCGCAGGCCGGATTTCAGCACGCTGTCGATCGTCGCCGCCGGCCCCATCGCCTGGGCCCGATCCAGGCCGGCGAGGCCGCCATGCGCGCGGTAGTCCGCCAGCGACAGCGGATCGATCACGCCACAGCGGGCAAACGTCAGGCGGGTCTGCCGGGCCAGGAACGGCAATTGCTCCGGCGCGCCGAGACGCAATGGGTGTGCGCCGCCGGTCAGCAGCCCGGCGGTCAACAGCGCGGGGATGTCGGCGGCGGCGACCGGACCGTAGGCGATGCGGCCGGCTGGCGTCTCCACCTCGATCATCGGTTCGAGCCAGAACAGGCCGCGCGAGCCGGTGCGCACGATCGTGGCATGCGGCGTCAGCGCTTTGGCGACGGCATCGGCGCCCAGAGCCAGCGCGGCGGCGTCGCGGGGGACGAAAACCTTGGTCAAGACAGGGACTCCAACGCCGCCTCGATGCGCGTGGGATCCAGGCGCGCCAACGGCTGGCCGTCCAGCAACGCCGCCGGACCGATCGCGCATAAGCCCAGACAGAACACGGGTTCCAAGGTCACGGCACCATCCGATGTCGTCTCGTGCCAGGCGATGTTCAACCGTGCCCGCACATGATCGGCCAGCGCTTCACAGCCGAGTGCCTGACAGGCTTCGGCGCGGCACAGGCGCAACACGTGGCGGCCCGGCTTATGGCGGCGGTATTCGTGATAGAAACTGACGACGCCGTGCACCTCGGCGCGGGTGACGTTGAGGGCATGGGCCAGCAGCGGCACGGCCTCGGCCGGCACGTAGCCGAAGGCGGCCTGCAGATCGTGCAGGATGGGCAGCATCGCGCCTGGTTCGGTCACGCGTGCCGCGATGATCGCCTCGGCCCGGTCTTCAGTCCAGGGTTCATGGGCGTGGGGTTCGTGGTCGGCCAATCACTCCTCCTGGCGCGCTCCGGCGACATTTGCGCCACCTTACACCAACCCGGCCGTGCGCCCAACCTGGCAAAGTCATGGCTCACTGGGCGGGCTGGTTGCTGGCGGCGGGAGCGGGTGGCGGACCGCCTGATGGCGGGTCGGCGTTTGGCCGCGGTTGGGTCCTGCCCGGCCTGGTTCGCGACATGGGACACGGCTGTGTGCTGTTTCGGCGAAGGCAGATTTGACCGCGGATGAACGCGGATAAGCGCGGATGGCGTGGGAGTGAACCCGTGAACTGAGACACGGAAATCAGCCACACTATTCGACAAGGAGAATGAGTGTGGCTGATTTCTTGTCTCAGGGTTGGGGTTTGCTTCGGTTTTCGCACGGCCGCATCCGCGTTCATCCGCGTTTATCCGCGTTTATCCGCGGTTGAATCCTGCTGGGCCTGGATTACGGCATGAGCCGTCGGGGGGGATCGGTTTCGGCCAAGGTAGATTTGACCGCGGATGAATGGGATGAACGCGGATAACCGCGGATCGGGTGTTGGCGTCCGGTCAGCCACGCGGTTGCGATGGCGTGGCGTTTGCCTCGCCGCCGCTCAGGCGGCGTCGCGCTGGTCAAGCCGCTGACGGATCCCGTCGAAGTTCCATGGCAGGAACGCATCAACACGTTTGACCGGGTGATCCGCGACATTGGTCAGGACCCTGCGCGGATAATCCTCCGGGTCGAGGCCGTTCAGTTTCACGGTTTCTGTCAGCGTGTAGATCGCCGCGGCGCGCTCCCGGCCGGAGTCCGACCCGGTGTACCGCCCGCGGTTTTTGGGACACCGGATTGGAGCCTACGCGACGACGGTGGCGGCGTGAAGCCGGTTCCGACCGGAATGGTGTAACCGGAGCCCTCGGTCCCGGATGGGCCGGGCATATGGGAACGAATGTCGGATGAATGCTTACAACGAGTGCCAGGGAGCCGGCGGAGCGGACACGATACGGAAGCATCGTTTCCTCGGACTATCCAACGCTTGCCGCCGCGCCCGGGATCGTTCCGGATATTCGCCAAGAATTTGATTCATATCAAAGCCAACGGATCGAAAATGTAAAAAGAGAACAACATGGGATTTAACGTCGAAAGGGAGGCCGGCATGGCGGGCTTGAGCATGCGTACTCGTGGAAAACGCCTTTGCAAGGTGCTGCGTTTCATGGCGGTGCCGGCTGCGTTTTTGGTTCTGGCCGCTTCAGCGATGGCTCAAACCGTGAACTCCCCGCTCGTCGGAGTATGGAAGGTCGTCGGTTGGGAATCAAAGACCGCCGACAACCAAACGCTCCATGCCTATGGGAACCACCCTGGCGGCTATTACCTGTTTTCGGGGCACGGTCACTTCATGTTCATCATGATCGGCGATAATCGCTCGGCGCCCACGGCCACCCCGGTGCCCCCGGCGGAAGCAGCCACACTGTACGCCACCCTGTTCGCCTTCGATGGCACGTACAAGCTCGATGGCAAAGACAAGTTCGTTGTGCATGTCGATGATTCCTGGGCCCCGGCATGGGCCCGGACCGACCAGAGGCGGGACTTCAAAATCGTTGGGAAGACCCTGACGGTGGTCTTCACAACAAATCTCCGGACGGGCCAGGATTATACCGTCACGGTGACCAGCGAACGAGTCGAATAGCCGACATCGCCGCCTGCGCGGCGGGGACAACCTCGCGGGTCGGTGCACGCCGGACGCCGAAGCCAGGCCCGTCGCGCCGGAGGGAATTGGAGCATTGGAGCTTAGATGGATTCAGGCCTTTGATCGGGTTCGGGTGAGCCCCTGAACTGAGACACGGAAATAAACCACACTGTTCGACAAGGAGAATGAGTGTGTCTGATTTCTTGTCTCAGGGTTGGGGGTCGCTCCGGTTTTCGCACGGCCGCATCCGCGTTCATCTGCGTTCATCTGCGTTTATCCGCGGTTGAATCCTGCTGGGCCTGGATTACGGCATGAGCCGTCGGGGGGTGATCGGTTTCGGCGAAGGCAAATTTTACCGCGAAGGACCGCGGATGGTGCCTCGCGGCCCATGCGGCGCATGGGGGGTCAGGCCCAGGGGCGGGTTCGCGCGTGGTTGGAGCGGCGGCGGAGGGCGGTGGAGGTAGCCGGGCGGGAACGCGCGCTAGTCCTCGGCGTGACGCATGATCGCCAACGCCCGGCGTAACCGCAAAATGCCGCCGCGGGTCTGGCCATGCACGCACATCCGCTCGCCTTCCTCCGACAACACGGCGGCTTCCGTGGGCGGGGGCATGGCGGTGGTGCGCGTGATGTCGGTGATGCGGTCCATCAACACACCGCAATACTCCGGCGTATCGCTGGTCACGACCGGATCGTGCGATTGCGCGTGCGCGACGGTGGCGAGGTCAAATCGCGTGCTCCCGCGCGGGGTCACGTCCATGGCGAACAGACCCAGTCCCGCCAGGAGCGCCATGCCGAACGGAACGGGCCGGGTTCGCATCATGGGTGCGCGGGTAGCATGACTCGCCTGACAACATAGTGTTGCTGGGATGAAACCGACGTTATCAATCGGTGTCCTCCGCATGCGGCAGTTCCAGCGCCGCGCGCAATCCGGGCCGCGCATCCTCCAGCCGCAGGACGCCGCCATGCAAATACGCCACCGCCTGCACCAGAGCGAGGCCGAGACCGGAGCCGGGGGTGCCGCGGGCGGTATCACCGCGATAGAAACGTTCCGTGGCACGGGAACGGTCTGCTTCCGGTATGCCCGGCCCCTGGTCGGTGACCGTGATCCGGATGCGGCGTCCCTCGCGCGTCGCCGCCAGCCTGACCGTGCCATGCTCGGGCGAGAATTTGACCGCGTTGTCGACCAGGTTGGCGACCGCCTGCTGGATCAGCGCGGCATCGCCGTTGATCTCCAACGCCGGTGGGTGAGCAAGCGTCAGTTCGACCCCCTTTTCTTCCGCCACGGCGCCGTACAGATCGGCGACGCCTTGCAGCGCGGTGACGATGTCGACGCGCCGGAACGACGCCCGCCGCGACCCCGCCTCGATCTCGGCGATGCGCAGCAACGCCTGAAACACCGTGACGATGCCGTCAAGGTCGACGGTGGCGCGATCGATCGCGGCATGCAAATCGGCGTTCGAATGGGCGTTGCGGGCGGCTTCCTCCAGGCGGGCGCGGGCCCGGGTGATCGGTGTGCGTAAGTCGTGCGCGATGGCGTTCGACACCTGGCGCACGCCGTCCATCAGCCGGCCGATGCGGTCCAGCATGTCGTTGATCACTTCGGCGAGTTGATCGAACTCGTCGCCGCGGCCGGAGACCTTGACGCGTTGCGCGAAGTCGCCGGCGGCGATCGCGGTGGCGGTGGCGGAGACGTTGGCGACGGTACGGCGGAACAGGCTGCGCACGATGACCGCGCCGGCGGTCGCCATGGCGAGCACGATGGCGACCGCCCAGATCAACGCGTCGGTCAGCAGATTGCCGAGTTGCACCCTGACCTGGACGTCGCGCCCAACCAGCAGGTGATAGTTGTCCGGCAGTTCGTAGCGATACACCAGCGCCAGCGAGCGCATGCCGGAGCGGCGGACCTGGAACTGCCGCCACTCGCCCGGTTTATCGACGACCGAGGGCCAGGTATCGAGATTGCCGGCGATCCGGTTCATGTTCGAATCGACCAGCAAATAGATGGCGTCGTCGTCGACATTGGCGGCGAGGCGGTCCTCTATGGTGCCGACGAGGCCTTCGATGCCGCCCTCGTCGAAGCGTTCGATCAGGCCTTGCGCGTCGGCGCGGATCGCCGAGGCGGTCTGGCGGTCGAGCAGCCCGGCGGTGAACCACCACAGAAACATCGCCAGCGCGGCGGCGCTGATCGTCAGCAGGATCGCGTAGACGAGGCCGAAACGAAACCCGGCCGACCGGAACAGCCCAGCCTCGATCATTCGGCGCGATGTGGGCTGGTGGTGAAGCGCGGCTGCCTTGTCATGGTTCGTCCCATCCCCGTCGTGGCGCATCCGTCTCCATCACGGTCCGCCCGCCCCTCACCCGTCATGGCCCGCCCCTCACCCGTCATGGCCCGCCCCTCACCCGTCATGGCCCGGCGTGTCCGGGCCATCCGGCTCGGCACCAGGCCGCGACAGACGGACTCACTTCGCCCGGAGTTACCAGGCCGTTCGCATTTCCTTAACCCCGCGAATGCGATTGTCGCCCGATGAAAGGCGGCTGGGTCTATATCATCACGAACAAGGCAATCGGCCCACTCTATGTCGGAGTAACGAACGACATTGGCCGCCGTGCCTGGGAACACCGTCAGGGGAAAGGATCGGCGTTCACCACGCGGTACCGGCTCACCCGCCTTGTGTACATGGAACGGCACGAGGAAATTCTGACCGCGATTCAACGCGAGACGAGACTCAAACACTGGCCAAGACAATGGAAATTAAATCTGATCGAAGCGCAAAATCCACGCCGGGAGGATCTGTACGAGTCGCTGAATATGTGACGCCCCATTTCACCGTCATGGCCCGGCTCGTCCGGGCCATCCGCATCAGCCCGCGCCGTTCCAGATGGCCCGGACGAGCCGGGCCATGACGCTGAAGGGACATCGCCGCGCAGTCCGAGTCTCCCGCGCGCACCGCTCAGGGGGCGCCTTCCGCGCGCAGCATGTAGCCGGCGTACCGCACGGTGTGGATCAACGGGACCGGGAACGGCTTGTCGACCTTTTGCCGCAGCCGCGACACATGCACGTCGATCACGTTGGTCTGCGGATCGAAATGATAGTCCCAGACGCCCTCCAGCAGCATGGTCCGGGTGACGACCTGACCGGCGTGGCGCATCAGATACTCCAGCAGCCGGAATTCGCGCGGCTGCAGGTCGATCTTCTGGCCGGCGCGCCGCACCTGGCGGGACAGCAGATCGAGTTCCAGGTCCTCGACGACCAGTTTGGTCTGCGTCGCCTCGGCCTTGCCGCGGCGGCCCAGAGCCTCGACGCGGGCCAGGAGTTCGGCGAAGGCGAACGGCTTGGTCAGGTAATCGTCGCCGCCGGCCTTCAGGCCTTTGACCCGCTCGTCCACGTCGGCCAGCGCCGAGAGGATCATCACCGGCACGGCGTTCTTTTGCTGGCGTAAGGTTTCCAGGATTTTCAGCCCGTCGATGCCGCCCGGCAGCATGCGGTCCAGGATGATCGCGTCGAAGTTTTCGCTCGCGGCCATGAACAAGCCGTCGCGGCCGTTATCGGCGTGCTCCACGACATGGCCGGTCTCCTTCAGGCCGCGCACCACGAAGCCGGCCACGTCCTTGTCGTCTTCCACCACGAGTATTCGCATGGTTCGTCTCCGTTATTCTTCCTTGGTGCCGGGCCGGAGGCCGACCGCCACCGGGATTTCCAATGTTTGCCCGTCCCGCCGCACGGTCAGGCGCGTGCTGTCGCCCGGCGTCTCGGCGGCGACCGCGCGGATCAACCCGCGCGAGGTGCTGACGGTCGCGCCATTGATCGCGACGACCGCGTCGCCGACCTTGACGCCGGCGCGGGCGGCGGGTCCGGCGCGGTCGACGGCCGAGATCAGCACGCCTTCGTCATGGTCCTCGACCGAAACGCCGAGCCAGCCGCGGGCGATCTTTCCCGAGGCGACCAACTCGCGCACCACCGGGTTGACGATCTCGCTCGGGATGGCGAAGCCGATGCCGACCGAGGCGCCGGTGGGCGAGACGATGACCGAACTGACGCCGATCACCTGGCCCGTCATGTTGAACACCGGCCCGCCGGAATTGCCCGGATTGATCGGCGCGTCGAGTTGCAGAAAGTTGTCGAACGGCCCGGAGCCGAGGTCGCGGCCCTCGGCGGAGACGATGCCGGCGGTGACCGAGCCGCCCAGACCGAACGGATTGCCGGCGGCGAGCACCCAGTCGCCGACCTGCATTTGCCGCGAGTCGCCCCAGGTCACGGCGGCCAGCGGCTCATCGGTGACGACCTTGATCACCGCGATATCCGTCAACTGGTCCTGACCGATGAGTTTGGCCGGGTATTGGTGGCCGTTGGTCAGGGCGACGACGATTTTCTCGGCGTGGCCGACGACGTGGTTATTGGTGACGATGATCCCCGAGGGGTCGATGATGAAGCCGGAGCCGGCGCCCAGGGTGCGTTCCTGGCGGTCGCCGAAGCGGCGGCGGAACTCGCGGCCGAGCGGGGTATCGCGCAACTCGGGCGGCAGGTCGCGCAACACGTCGCGGTTGGGCGCGGCTTCGGTTACCTGGATGTTGACCACGGAGGGGAGCACCTTGCGCACCAGGGGCGCGAAACTGTCGGGCGCGCCGCGGGCGTCGGCGGTGCAGCCACCCAGCAGCAGGGTGATCGCGAGAATGATCAGGTGGCGAACGGTTCGCGGCATGAGGGACGGCGGATTCCTGGACATATGGCGGCGGCGAACTGGAAATGGCACCGGTAAGGCCGCGCAACAAGAATACAGTCAGGAAGATTCATGAAGGCTGTGTCATGAGTGGCGGCCGCGGCGAGACGTCCTCGGCGGTCAGCGGGTTCCGAATGTCGCGGTTGCCCAGGCAATGGTCCCGGCGCGGCCGCTTTTCTCCCCAGGTCGTCATCCGCCGGCTCGTCTCTCCCCAGGTCGTCATCCCCCGGTTCGTCCGGGGGACCCACCGCGGCACGGTGCTGGTAGAGGTCCCCCGGACGAGCCGGGGGATGACGTGGAGAGTCGCGCCGCCTTACGTCAGCAGTGCCTGTGCCAAAACAGCCCGAGGCCGAGCAGGCCGGCGCTGACCAACGCGAGCGAAGCAGGTTCGGGCATGTCCGAAGTCGTGATCCCGGTCGACGCCGGGGTGGCGGTGGCGAGGCCTTGCTGCCCGTTCAACGAGATCAGCGCGACGCCGTCGCCCGGCAGGTCAGGGGCCAAAGCAATGAACGCATTCGTCTCGGCGGTCACCGACGCCCCGGCGGAGTACGTAAAATCGTCGGGATATTCGACCGACCAGATCGCCAGTTGCGTCGCCAGGGAGTCGTCCGGGGTCCCGCCGCCGCCGTTCAACAGCGCATCGCCGTACACGATCAGCCCAGCGATCTCCTGGGTTTGCGTCGTGGTCAGCAGCCCTCCCCCGCCATTGGTGGAAAACGCACCCGTGGTGTAGGGCAGGTTCTGGCCGCCGCCGACATAGATATCGTGGAACAGATCGATACACCAGGCATCGATCATGCCGATGCTCGTGGTGAGGACGATCTGGCCAAAATCATAGGTATCGCCGATTGGGGCCAAGAGCGTGACCGCCTCGCCCTTGTTGACCTCGACGTCATAGATGGTGAAGGGCGTCGCCGCCGCTGGGGCGGATGCGAACAGTCCGATCGCGAGCGCGAGAGCGGACGTCATTGTGAGAAGCGTTTTCATGGCCGCATGCCTTATTAAGTCATCCTTACCCCGTTTTTGGGAGAAATCGTTTGGGCAAACCATAACCTAAAGTTGCAAAAGACACAAGAACAATCGGAGAACGTCGGCTGAAAACAACGTGAAAAGTTTCCGACAACTGTAGGTGGCGAATGCGCGCCCCTTCGGCCCGCGGCTGGTCCGCCCTGAGCAAGCCTCGATGCTGAGCGCGGCCCGGAGCAGCGGGTTCCGGCGGATCCGCTGGCGTGCGGCATCACCCGGCCGGTCAGCCGACCGCCCGGGAAATCGCCATCGGTCACGCGGCGTAACGGCGTGGGTTAACGACCGCCGATGTCGTCGACGGATCACGGATTGCCGCCGTCCTCCGGCCAGTCGTGCTTCGGATAGCGGCCGCGCATGTCCCGCCGCGCGTCGGCCCAGGCACCGCGCCAGAAATTGGCGAGGTCGGCGGTGACGGCGATGGGGCGGCCGGCGGGGGACAGCAACGCGAGGCGCAATTTCACCCGCCCCTCCGCCAGCTTCGGCGTCGTCACCATCCCGTAAAACGCCTGGGCGCGCGCCTCGGCGATCGGCACCGGCTCGGTATAGTCCACCGGCGCGCGGCCGTGCGGCAGCGTCAGATGAGTGGGCAGCGCCTGGTCCAGCCGGGCGGTCAGGTTCCACGGCAGCAGGCCGCGCAGGATCGCCGGCAGGTCCAGCCGCTCCAGGTCCGCCAGCCGCGCCATGCCGTGCAAATGCGGTGCGAGCCAGTCGCGCACGGTGGCGATCAGTGCCTCGTCCGAGAGGTCGGGCCAACCGGCGTCGGGCTCGATCGCGCGCATCAGGGCGACGCGGGCGCGGAACTGCCGCACGGCTGCGCTGGGTTTCAGCGGTTTCAGGTCCTGCGCCGCGACGGTGTCGGCGAGCAGGGTCGCGACCTCGGCGGGGTCGACCGGAACGGTGCGGTCGCTCAGCACCAGGGCGCCCAGACGGCGGCGGCGGCGGGCGAGCACGGAGCCGGAGACGGGGTCCAAGCCGGCCTCGACCTGCTCGGTGACGCGGGCGGCCAGCGCGGGCGGGAAATTGGCCGGATCGAGCGGCGCGGCGAGCCGGATGCGGGCGGCGGCTTTGACGTCCAGCGCGGCGGCGACCAGCAGCGGCACGCTGGCGAGCTTGTCAGTGCCCGGCATGCGGCCGCCACCGCCGCCGGAGAAGCGGAACGACCCGGGCTCGCCGCGGCGCTGGCCGATGCGGTCGGGGAAGGCGGCGGCGAGCAGGCGGCCCGGATCGCCGTCGGACTCGATCGCGGCGGGTAACCGGAGGCGGCGCCGGTACTGCGAGGCGGTGCGGCGGATGCTCGCCAGCGCGCCGCGGTCGGCGTCCGGATCGCCGTGCCGGATGGCGAGCAGTCGGATGCCGATATCGGCTGGCGGCTCGCGGGACCGCAGTGGGTCGCGTTCCTCCAGCAAGGCGGCGAGGTCGGCGGCGAGCGCCTGTTCCGGTGCGGTTTCCGCCGCCAGCATCATCGCCGCCAGCCGCGGGTGGGCGCCCAGTGACGCCATGCGCTGGCCGGCCGGGGTGATCTTGCCGTCCGCCAGCGCGCCGAGTTCGGTGAGCAGCGCGGCGGCGGCGGTCAGCGCGCCGGCGGGCGGCTGGTCCTGGAACTTCAGATCGCCCGGCGCGGTGCCCCAGGCGGCGCAATCGAGGACGAGCGACGACAGCTCGGCCTCCAGGATTTCCGGCCGGTCGAAGGGCGCGAGGCCGCGCTGTTGCGCCAGGCTCCACAGGCGGATGGCGACGCCGGGGGCTTCCCGGCCGGCCCGGCCGGCGCGCTGATCGGCGGCGGCGCGGGAGACGCGCACGGTCACGAGGCGGGTCAGGCCGGTCGAGGGGTCCAGCCGTGGCACCCGCCGCCAGCCGCCGTCGATGACGATCCGCACGCCGGGCACGGTCAGCGAGGTCTCCGCGATCGAGGTGGCCAGCACCACCCTGCGTGTGTCCGACTGGCGCAGCGCGCGGTCCTGGTCGGCGGGCGGCAGGTCGCCGTGCAGCGGCAGCACCTCGGCGCCGCAGCGGTCGAGCGCGGTCTGGGTGCGGCGGATCTCCGCCATGCCGGGGAGGAAAGCGAGAATGTCGCCGTCGTGCCCGGCCAGCGCGGCGCGGACGGCGCGGGCCATGGCGTCGGGCAGATCGCGCGGCACGGCGATGTCGGTTTTGGCGTGCTGGATGGCGACCGGGAACATCCGGCCCAGGCTCTTGATGACCGTCGCGTCCATCAGGCCGGCGAGGCGGGCGCCGTCGGCGGTGGCGGACATCGCCAGCAACCGCAGCTCGGGGCGCAGCATCTGCCGCAGGTCCAGGCACAGCGCGAGGGCGAGATCGGACTCCACCGAGCGCTCGTGGATTTCGTCGAGGATCACCGCCGCCACGCCGTCCAGGCCGGGATCGGATTGCAGGCGGCGGACCAGCAGGCCCTCGGTGATGACCTCGATCCGGGTCGCCGGGGAGGTGGCGGCGTCGATGCGGGTGCGGAAGCCGACGGTGCGGCCGACCGGCTCGTCCAGCAGCGACGCCATGCGGGTGGCGGCCGCGCGGGTGGCGAGGCGGCGGGGTTCCAGCATGAGAATCTTGCCGTCCTGCCGCCAGGCCGCGGCGAGCAGTTCGAGCGGGACCAACGTGGTTTTCCCCGCGCCGGGCGGGGCGACCAGCACGGCGGCCTGGTTGGCGTCGAGCGCGGCTTTCAGGTCCGGCAGGGCGTCGGTGACCGGGAGCGTGGGGAGCACGGGGGTTATGGCCGTGCCCTCATTGAATGACGCGACAATCGCGTCATGTTTTGACCCAGATGCACCGCGCCGCGGTTGGCGCGTTGAATTGCGTTCGATCGCTCGCCATTGGAAGCTGGCGGAAACTTATCTGTGTGCATCCGTGGGTATCTGTGTGCATCTGTGTTCCATCTTGCTGGAGCCGAAGCAGGCACGATCGACTGTTGTTGTAGTACCTGCTTAAGAAAGTAGAAACACAGATGCACACAGATATCCACAGACGCACACAGATGCGATAGGGGGCCGGCGGCATCGTGGGTCGCGGATGAGACGCTCGAATGTCACTCTGCCCTGGGCCTGGTCTTACAGCGCCGCCACGATCTTACCGACCCGTCGGATGCTGGCGAGGATTTCCTGTTGCGGCAGGCCGGGCCAGCCCATGCGGAAGCGGAATTCGGTGGCGCCGAGCTCGTCGCGGTAGCGCTGCAGTTCATCGCGCACATGCGCTTCATCGCCGACCACGAAGCGGTCGTGGGCGAACTGGCGGAACGCCGCGTCGCCGCCATCGAAGCCGCCGAACCCATGGCTTGCATAACGCGTGTATTTCGCGGAAATCGGACCTTTGGCCAGTTCGATCGCCGCGTTCATGCTCGGGCCGCAGAAGCACTCGCGGGACACCTGGCGGGGATAGTCCGTGGCCTTGCCAAGCTCGACCCGCGTCTCGTGAAACAACGTCCACCAGCGTTTCATTTCGGCCATGGTCATGGCGCCGGCGCCCTGCCACGAATCGCCGAGTTCGGCGGCGCGTTTGACGGCGTCGGGGACGGTGCCGCCGATCCAGATCGGCAGGCCGGCCGGATTGCGCGGCCGCATGCTGAGGCTGACGTCGTCGAGTTTGATGTATTTGCCGTGGAAGGTGACGTGCTCGCCGTTGAACAACAGCCGCATGGCCTGAACGTATTCGCGGAACCGCGGCACGCGGGACTTGCGCTCGATGCCCATGGCGGCGAACTCGCCGTCGCGGTAGCCGAGGCCGACGCCGAGCACGAATTTGCCGTCGGTCAGATGGTCGAGGGTGGCGGCTTCTTCCGCCAGCAGAACGGGGTTGAGCATCGGCAGCAGCAACACGGCGGTGCCCATGCGCATGCCGCCGGACAGATTGGCGAGGTAGCCCATGATCGGCGAGGCGGCGAACTGGCGCATGCTCGGTCCGGTCACGAAATGTTGCGGGAACCACAGCGACTCGAACCCCGCGTCTTTCGCCGTCCGCACCTGGGCGGTGAGATCGGCGAGATGCGCGGTGACGTCGAAACGGGATTCGGTTTCCAGGGTGACGAACAGACCGGCTTGCATGGCGGGGGTCCTTTGGGTTGGGCCGTTGACAGTGCGTCGCGGTTGCGGGAGGCGGCTGGGTTTGTGCTGGTTTTGGCGTTCCATACAACACGAAGGTCGCGAAGCGCGCAAAGGTCACGAAGCGGCAAGCGACTCCCGCCTCTCGCCAAAGGTGAAGAAAGCTTCGTGGCCTTCGCGTGCTTCGCGACCTTCGTGGCGAAGCGGTGTCGGCCACGACGTTTGACGGAGGCTGGAGGCGCGATGCCGGGCGATGGCGCGCGGCGGCGCCAATGCATTACAGCCGATATCCTCCCAATTGAACTGTTCCGCTTTATTATCGTAACTCAGCGGCTCCGCGTAACGACCCCGGACGATCACCGTTCGCGCCACACTCTGCTTGCATGCATCGGATCGTCCCGGCGGCGCGCGGGCCGCGCGGTCACGACGCCGGCGGGTTGTCGACCATGAACTCGGCCGCGCCATAGCCGGCCTCGATCGGGATGCGCAACAGCCGGCGGGTGCCGTCGATCTGGCTGACCTCGGGCAACACGGTCACCACGGGCGCCTCGAGCGCGGCGGCGATCGCCTCGGCGGCGGTGGCGTAATGCGCCAGCTTCATCAGGTTCATTTGCGTCGCGAACACCAGTTTGAACCGGCCGGTGGCGGTGTCGGTCAGCACCTGACGCGGCGTGATCCACAGCGAATCAACCGATTCCGCGCCGTCGTGCACGGCGAGGTGCTCGGCCGGCGCCTCGGCCAGAAAGAAATGCGTGTCGTAACGTTTCGGCTGGTGCCGCGGCGTAATCCAGTGCGCGAAATACGTCAGCAGATCGGTGGCGGGCAGCAGGCGATGCGCGGTCAGCACCGCGTCGAAGCCGATCCGGCCCTCCGCCAACGGCGCGCGATGCGTGCGTTCCACCGCGCGCAGGCTCTCGCCATCGATCAGCGCGGCGCCGTGGCTCGGGCGGGCGAACAGCACGCCGCATTCCTCGAAGGTTTCGCGGATCGCGGCGAGGCGGAACGCCATCGCCTCGGTGGCCAGCCCGTCCGGGTTCGGGCACAACGCCGCGTTGCCGGCGAGGGCGTAGTCGTTCTCCTCGACCCGGCCGCCGGGAAACACCAGCGCGCCGGAGGCGAAGTCGATGGCGTGGTGGCGCACCACCATGAACACTTCCAGCCCGTCCGGCCCATCGCGCAGCAGCACGATCGTCGCCGCCGGTCGGGCCACCGCTTCTGTCGCCATACGTCGCATTCCCTCTGACCGCGCGAAGTTGCTCGGCCCTGTCTTAGCGGGGTGGCGCGGACCCGGCCAGCGCTGTCTCGCCGTCCCGCGGGCGGCGGTGTAAGATCGGTCGTCGCTCTTTATCGTCATGGCCCGGCTCGACGGGCCATCTGACGCGGCAGGGCGCTGGTTCAGATGGCCCGGTCGAGCCGGGCATGACGGAAAGAGGGTCGTCGTGGTTGGAGTTGATTGGAATGGATGCCTCGCGTGCCAGTAATCCGCTGTTTGGCCCGAACCGGTTCAAACTCGGAGTGTTCAGCGCCAACTGCGACGGCGGCCTGACCATGAGCCTGGCGCCGGAGCGCTGGCCGTGCGTGTGGGACGATATCGCCGCCATGAGCCTGCTGGCCGACGCGGCGGGACTGGAGTTCATCCTGCCGGTCGCCAAATGGCGCGGCTATCAGGGCAAGGCCAACGTCTACGGCAAATCCTTCGAGACCCTCACCCACGGCGCCGCGCTGGGCGCGCTGACCAAACGCATCGCGATCTTCTCCACCGTGCATGTGCCGCTGGTGACGCCGGCGTTCGCGGCCAAGGCGATCGCCACCATCGACCACGTGTCGCACGGCCGCGCCGGCCTCAACATCGTGTGCGGCTGGAACCAGAACGAGTTCGATTTGCACGGCGTCACGATCGATCCGGCGACCCGCTACGCGCATGGCCTGGAGTGGTTCGAGATCTGGTCGCGGCTGTTGCGCGGTGGCCCGGAGTTCGACTGGGACGGCAGGTTCTTCCATCTGAAGAAGCTGCACACCAACCCGGTGTCGATCCAACGGCCGTGGCCGGCGGTGATGTCGGCCGGGTTCTCGCCCGCCGGCCGCGACTTCGCCGCGCGGGCGGCGGATGTGCTGTTCCTCAATGTCACGGAACTGGACCAGGTGCCGGGAATCCTCGCCGATGTCGAGACCCAGATGGCGCGGTATCGCCGCGCGATCGCGGTGTTCACCATGGGCCATGTCGTGTGCCGGCCGAGCCGGAAGGAGGCGGAGGATTACTTCCATTATTTCGCCGAAGAAATGGCAGATCCGGAGGGCCAGGCGTATTACATCGAGAACCGCGGCGCGACGGTGTCCGATGGCGCGCGCCAGATCGCCCGCCCGCTGCTGAACCGGTTCCATCGCGCGACCGGGCTGCGCTACGCCGGCGCCTATCCCGGGGTGTATCCGTTCGTCGGCACGCCGGACGACATCGCGGCGGAAATGGCGCGCATGAGCGCCACCGGCCTCGCCGGCTGCACCGTCGCCTTCGTCGATTACCTGAAGGAAATTCCGTATTTCCTCGCCGAGGTGTTGCCGAGACTGGAGCGCCTCGGGTTGCGGGCGCCAGCAGCGACGCCGGCTGTTTAGGATCGTGCCATGCTGATACTGCCATTCATTTTCCCGGGTTATTTGTTCGGCTCGGTGCCGTTCGGACTGTGGCTCACCCGGCTGGCCGGGCTTGGCGACATCCGCGCGATCGGCTCGGGCAATATCGGCGCGACCAATGTGTTGCGGACGGGGAACAAAGGGCTGGCGGCGGCGACCTTGCTGCTGGACGCCGGGAAGGGCGCCTTCGCCGTCGGGTTATTCCGCTATCTGGGCCCACCGGACGCCGCGCTGTGGGCCGGATTGGGCGCGGTGGTTGGGCACCTGTTTCCGGTCTGGCTGGGGTTCAAGGGCGGCAAGGGCGTCGCCACCGGGCTTGGCGTGCTGCTGGCGGCGGCGTGGCCGGTGGGCGTGGCGGCGTGCGTGGTGTGGCTGATCGTGGCGGGCGTCGCGCGGCTGTCCTCGCTGGCGTCACTGGCGGCGCTCGCGGTGGCGCCGGTCGCCGCGGTGTTGCTGGCCGATGGCAAGATCGCCTGGCTGGCACTGGCCATCGCGGCGATGGTCATCGCGCGGCACCACGAGAATATCCGGCGGCTGCTGGCCGGGACCGAACCCAGGATTGGGCAGCGGGGGGATAAGGCGGCGAAGGAGGGGGCGGGCTGAGGCATGTCCCGGCCGCGGGTTGGGCGGCCGTTGTCGCGCGGTCCATGGCCGGGGCCGCCGGCAGTGAACCCGCGTCGGTCGGGCGTGGTGCGGAACGGCTGACTTACGCAAAACCCGGCGCGTTCCCCGCGAAACGTACCCAGCGGAACGTTCTCTAGGCGTTATGGTTCTGAATTCGTCAGCACGATCACCGCGCGCGCATCCAACAACGCCGCGTGGAGCAGCCGTTCGAAGTCCGGATACGCGTCCGGCGCCACCACCTCGCGCGCGATCACCAGATCGCGCCAGACGACGATGCGCCCGTTCTCTCGCCGGTATCGCGCCGTGTAGTGGCCAACCGGCGTCACCAGGTCGATGTCCGCGGGCAGGCGCGCGACGCTCATGCCGGCGGGCAGCGCGATCGTGTTTTCCCAGCCCGCGTCGGTGACGCCGGCGATCTCCGGACTTTGGCGCTCGCCGCTTGGGGTCATGGCATCGCCCGCCGTCAGCAGGGCGGCCATCACGAAGAGGCCGACCCGGAACCGCGTCACGCGAACCTCCCCTGGCCGTTACATCATGCCGCTGCATAGCACCGGCCCGATTCGGCGGCGATTGGGTCCGCGGCGATTGCCCGGGATGCCTCCCATGGGCGCGAAATTTTCCGCCATGGAATGCCATGGCATCCCCTGGGGCGCGGCCAGACCGGCTGTGTTTATCTGCGTTCATCCGCGTTCATCCGCGGTTAAATTCGCTTTCGCTGAAGCCGGACTGGCCGCGGCTCACGCGGTATTCAGGCAAAAAAGGATTCAGCCGCGGATGAACGCGGATGAACGCAGATGTGCCCGTGCGGTATGGGCTGTCTGGCCAATGGTGGCGAAAGGCGAGAGTTTTGACCGTTGATTTAGCGCGCATGGGACCAGGCCCGGCGGCAGGCGCCGCGATCTTCCTGTCCCCACGGAGGAAGATTGCTTCGCTCCGCTCGCAATGACCG
>Ga0181536_10000619_pt1 | contig 42552 bp, 31 predicted proteins | sample PEATcosm2014_Bin_41_FD_121105 | JGI IMG/M metagenome (GOLD analysis project Ga0181536, IMG submission 121105) | Peatland microbial communities from MTU Mesocosm Facility, Houghton, MI, USA - PEATcosm2014_Bin17_60_metaG | ecosystem: Environmental > Terrestrial > Soil > Wetlands > Peat | place...
AGTTCGCGGCGCAGCTTTTCGAATGTAACGCGCTCGTGCGCCGCGTGCTGATCGATCAGGAGCAACCCCTCCTCGGTCTCGAGCGCGATGTACCCCGCGAAGATTTGTCCGATCACCCTGAGTCTCGAGTACATTGGGATTGGCGCCGGGGGATGCGCCGCACCGCCGCCGCCGCGCGCGTCGCGATCGTAGGCGAGGCTGAGCGGGCGCTGAAACGCCGCCTGATTGGGCGCATCGGGCACCAGCCGCAGGGGAGCGTCGCCGCGCGGATTCGCAACCGAATCGCCCGGCGCGTTGGCCGACTGTTCGGCGCGAGCATCCTCGCCCATCGACGCCGTCGTGATGGGTCCCGTCGCGGCGTCATTGGTGGACGGCGCCGGCGCTTCGGAGCCCGCCGCCGACGTGTCAACTAAAGTTGCGACGGGCGCATTTTCCGTCTGATCCGCCAATCGGTCGCGAATCGCGTGATAAACGACGTCGAAAACCGCGCCGCCATTGCGAAATCGCACCTCGGTCTTCATCGGATGCACGTTCACGTCAACATCTTCGTGCCGCATAGCGACGAACAGCAGCGCTGCCGGATGGCGACCGCGCGGGATCAGCGTCTGGTAGGCCTGCTCGATTGCGCGAATCAACATTCGATCGCGAACCGAGCGGCCGTTGACGAACGTGAAGATCATCCTGCCGGTCGCGAACGACTCCTGGCTGGTAGCCGCAAGCCCTCGCGCGCGAATCCCGGGGCGATCAAGGTCGAACGCAAGCATCCGGGACGCGATCCTGGGACCGAACGCCTGGCGGAATCGTTCGAGCGCCGAGTTGGCGCGCGGCAAATCGAAGATCGTGCGGCCGTCGGCGGTCAGGTGAAACGCGACGTGATGGTTGGCAAGCGCGATGCGCTGAAAAGCCTCGGCGATGGCGCCCTGCTCGGTCGCCAGCGTCTTCAAGAACTTGAGCCGCGCCGGAGTGTTGAAGAATAGCCGGCGGACTTCGATTCGGGTCCCCGCCGCCATCGCGCACGTCCGCGTATCCTCGATGTTGCCGGCCTCGGCTGCGACCTCGACGCCGTGTTCGTCGGCGGCGCGACGCGTTTGCATCCGAAGATGCGACACGCTGGCGATCGAGGCCAGCGCCTCGCCGCGAAACCCGAGCGTGCGAATCGCGCTCAAGTCGGCGGCGCTTCGAATCTTTGAAGTCGCATGACGCCGGAGCGAAAGGATCGCATCGGCGCGCGTCATGCCGGAGCCGTCGTCGGCCACCGCGATCAGCGCCGAGCCGCCGCCCAGGATCTCGACGCTTATCGAACGAGCGCCCGCGTCAAGCGAGTTCTCGATGAGCTCCTTGACCGCGGAGGCCGGCCGCTCGACGACTTCGCCCGCCGCAATCTGGCTGGCGACTTGCTCGGGCAATATGTGAACTATGTGCTCGGGCATCGGGGTCCGCGGCGCCGGACCTTGTTCAAAGAAATCTCCGGCGCAACCTGACTAGACATTGTAGCTTTCGGACCGGATACTCAAGCAACTCGCCGATCCGGCGTCAAAACCTGGAGATGGCTATTGCACGGGTTGAAGATCGCGGCGGGTTTTGAAAAGCTCTCGGCCCGGCGAACTCGCCGGAGCACTCTAGCGATGAGAAAAATTACGGCAATGCTGCTCGGTGCGGCAATCATTGTGGCCGCAGCCGCAGCAGGCGCGATTGCGGCGCCGATCAAGATCGGGGTCGGCGTGATTGGACCGATCTCGCCTCAGACCGAAGCCGATATCGACAGCATTGTCGGCACGCTGCCGAACGTGAAGGTGGTGCCGATTCAGCCGCCGGGCGGAATCGATGCCTGCGTCAAGCGATCCGTCGCAGGCGAGGCGGACGATCGGCTCGACGCGGTGATGGTGGTGAGCCTGCCGACCGAGTCCTTTCAATCGCAGCGCGACTCGAACGAAGCGCGATTCACCGGCGCTTACGAAATCTGGACGCTCGATCTTTCCACACTGGCCGAGGACCGCCATCGCTTCACCTTTACCGACAGCGAGCCGGTGATAGGCGGCGCCGCCGCGCTTCTGGCGATGCCGGCGCAGCTGTTCGCCGAGCGCGCCACCGGCAAGAAACTCATTTCGAGCGATCAATGGCAGGCGTTCGAGGCAGTGCAGACGCGCGTCGAGGCGAAGCTGGTCGCGGCGACCAAGCTCTATCTGCAGACCGCGTCGATTCGCGACACCGGTCCGCTCAACCCGCTCGACACGGCGAAGAATCTGCTCGATCGCGGCGACGGCGAGGACGCGATGCTGGTCTTCAAATCGGCGGGAATCAACAACCCCGAAGTTCAGCGGATGATCGCGAACGCGCAGGGTCAGTTGCGGCGCAGTGCGGCCAATGCGCTGCTGGGACGCACGCTCGGAGCGATGGCGGGCGGGAACGCAGGCGCGGCGCGCACGATGCTGGCCGACTATGAGAAGGCGCCGTCGGCCGAGAGCTCGCGCGCCGATTCGATTCGGCGGGTGCTTGAGGGCGTGCCCGATCGTCACGCCGAATCGATTTACGACGGCGTGATCAGGAGCGACGTGCCCGCGCTCGATCACCAGGCGTTCGTCGCGATGATCAAGCAGCTCTTCAGCGAGCAGACCGGCTCGATTCCCAACGAAGTGATCGTCAGCGCCAGGGACCTGACCGTCGAGGACAAGGACGCGCCCAAGGGGCTCAAGGATCAGCTCGACAGCTATGCGGGCGCGCTCGGGCGCAGCGCGTGGCTGATGAGCCTCAAGTGCGGATGCGACGCGGGCGCGGTGCTGACGGGAGAAGCGGTCGGCGGGGCGCTGCTCAAGGCGAAGTATTCACCCTCTTTCACGCGGCCGCACGTCGGGCTACCCTAGCAGAATTATCCAGGTTCGAACGGAAGACTCATGAGACATTGCGCATACTGCAAGAAGCATCCGTCAGTCGGCAACAACGTCAGCCACGCCAACAACAAGACCAAGCGGCGCTGGAATCCCAACCTGCAGGAAGTGCGCGCCGAGATTAACGGCAACGTGCGGCGAATCCTGGTCTGCACGCGATGTATCCGCGGCGGCAAGGTCAAGAAAAGCGCCTAGCAGCAGCGGCTACAATTCATCCGGCGCAAGACACATTGCCATGGAGTCGTTGTGATGAACATTTCCAATCGCAAGTCGGGCCGCAAGCTTCGTTTCGCGGCGGCAGCTCTATCGGTCGCAGTCGCCGCGGGTATCGCGGCGGGAGCGAAAATTGCGGGCGCCGCGAACGTGAGCGGTTTGATGTCGTACCGCAACGGCAGACCGGGAGCGCAACGCTGGCTTCATTACGAGAACCGCGTCACCAGCGATATCTACATCGCGCCGACCGAGCCCGACGGCTCGTTCACCGCCGATCTGCCGCCGGGACTTTACGATCTTCGCGCCGAATGCGGAGTCATTCTGGCCAGCAAGATTCGCGTCGATGCCCCGGACGTCTACATCGGTCACGTCGTCGAGCCGGCGCTACTGAACGTGTGCCGCCTGTTCGAAAGTGAAGGCGTGGCGGAGGCGCTCGTCGTGAGCCCAGCGCCAGCGACTGCGAACCTGAGCGGACGTCCTCTCGGGGCGATGAAATACGGTCACGAAGCGATGGCTCCGGTCGGAGCGCCGGGGACACCCGCGCCTCAAAATACCCCGCTTGGAGAGGCTACGCCCGTAGCGGCGGCGTCGCCTTCGACGATGCCGGCGCCATCCGGCAAATACTGAAGCCCCTTCGCGTCCGCGTGGTCGATCCGTTTTTCGCCAGCGACTGCCGCGAGTCAATTGCCTTAAGCTGGAGGCCGTTGTTTGAGCGGCGTCGCAGACTCGTGCAACACGAGCTGCTTTTCAGTCCGCGGCCGCGCAAGGGCACGCCGCGCTATTGGCGGCGGAGCATATTGGCGCTTGGAATGCCGGTTTTGGCGAAGGATTTTTCGCAATCCGCCGTCGAAGGACCGCGCATATTGCCTTCCATGTAGGCGAGGCCTGGGCAGCGGCTGCATCCGCCGACATGCGCGCACGTCGAGCAGACCGGCAAGTCGCGCGACCGGATCGATCGAACCTCCTGGAGCTGCGGAGAATATTTCCAGATGTCGATGAACTTCTGCTGCCTTACGTTTCCGCTCGGCACAGGGAATTGCACGCATGGATAAACGTCGCCGTAGGGCGACACGTAGCACGCGCTATGCCCGGCGCTGCACGGGATATTGTCCATAGCGCCCTGGCCGGCTCCTGGAGCGACCGGATCGAACTGGTCCTCCTGGCCGGCGATGGTTTTGTCGTTCATTATTTCGCGCAGACCATTTCGGTCGATGTTCAAACGCAGCAGCGACCGGTCGCCGTTGATATGCGGCGTGATTGTCGGGTCGATGGTGAAATGCGCGCCAAGCTCTGCCGCGAGCGCCTGCACGCCAGGATAATCCCATCGAGTCTGTTTCATGACGACGTTGGCCATCGTGACTTTGAGCCCCTGCGACACCAGAAAGCGAATCGCGTCGAGCGAGCGAGCGAGCGAGCCCTTCACTTTCGTGATCGCGTCGTGAACCTCGGGGCGATGAGAGTAGATGCTGACCTGAACAGTCTCGACTCCGAGTTCGCGAATCATCGCGGCTTCTTTTTCCCGAATCAGGATCGCGTTGGTCTTGAGCTTGACGTTGAAAGTCAGCTCGCGCGCGCGGCGGATGATCGCGAACAGGTCGTCGCGCAGCAGCGGCTCGCCCCCACTGATCGTCAGGAAGAAGACTCCCGCATCCGCCATCTGCTGGAGCAGATCGTGAATTTCGTCGGAAGTCAGTTCGCCCTGGTCGTCGTGATCGAGGTAGCAATGCACGCATCGCTCGTTGCAGCGCCAGGTAACATCGAGGTGAACGCCGAGCGGGATTCCCCGCTCGATCGCCTTGGTATTGAGATCTTCGAGGATCGTGCTCATGCGCCCTCGGTCCCAATCGGATGGTCGGCGAGCAGCAGGATTCCTGCCTGCGCAAGTTCCTCGACCAGCTCCAGCGCGTCCTGGTAGGCAACCTCCGGCTCCACATCGAATTCCCTAACGACTTTGCGCGCGACAATCTCGCGAAGCGGCGTGGAACCGTCGGCGGCGCTCCAAATCGCACTCGCGGTGGCGTTAAGGCTGAACACCCGCGAGTCCTTGACCGTCATAATGACCATTTCGTCGGCGAGCATTCGCGCCGCGATGTCCCGGCTCGGCTTGATATATTTTTCGCTCATTCGATCAGGTCCCAGACATCGGCATCGGGCCGAAAGGTCAGCTCGTAAACCGCAACCCGCGACACGAACTCGCAGGCCGTACGAAACAGTTGCTCGACCAGGCTGGCGTCGTCGGCGAAGAACAGGATGTTGCGCAACAAACGCCGGGCAGCCTCCCCCGGTCCTATCTGGCTCGCATGATTTTGCCGTCCTTGCGCCAATAAGTACAACCCCGCAATCGGCGCCGAGATATTTTCCCCCGCCCTGCCCAAGTCGCCCGCGAATGGTGTGCCGAAGGCCTGGTAGCCGTCGCCGACCCGGCACACATAAGAGAGCTCGTCGGTCAGCAGCGTCACGTCGGGCGGCGCGAGGCTCGATATCGTCGTCTTGCCCGCGCCGGATACTCCCGAAAAAAGAAATGCCCGCGCGTTGCGCACCGCACTGGCCGAGTGCACCAGGAAGCCTCCCCGCTCCGCCAACACCAGGCTGTGCACGATGCGCATGACAGAATCGATCGCGTACGGATACGCCGCCTGGCGGACCGATCCTCGATTGGTGGCGGGATCCCATTGCGCGCGAAAATCTCCCCGATTGATTATCCAGCGCCCGTCCGCATAGCGGACTTCGAGGTCTTCATCGGCGCTGCCACCTACCGATGCGACCACCTCGACGTCCAGCCGGATGCCGGCGTTGGCGGGATCGGCCACAAACCCGGCGTAGCGCTTCTCGACCATCTCGATGAATTCGAGGCTGGCGGATTGAATATCGATTGGCAGGCCGCCGATGACGACCGAGGTCAGGTACCCGCAACCCTCGATCAGACGCGGCATCGAGTCTCCGGGGTTCTCCATGAATGGTGACGGATCGCGTGAATCTTCAGGACTACGCGCCGAAGAAATTCCGAGTGACGAATTCCAAATGACAGCAGCTCCCTGGTACGCGACGAAGCAACGGGAACCTGATGACCATCGCGAAAAACCGACACCACCGAACCCAGAATGTCCTCCGACGACTTGGGGGGATCGCATTTGACCGCGGCGTCGCCACGCGTAATCAATCGGGGAGCGCCAGAGTCATCCACCCGGCCTATCAGTCGATGCGTGCAAAGCCGCCCATCGCGGACGAAGAGCAGCAAATCCCCTCGCGATGGCTCTGCGAGACCGAGCGCGCGTACCAGCAATTCGTCGCCCGGCCAGAGCGCAGGAACCATGCTGTTCCCAGCCACCCGGACGCGCACTTCATGACCCGCCCGCACGGACTCGGCGACGAGTTCGCATCCTATGCGGTCGAGCGTATCGCTCCCTGCTTCCAATCAGCGCCGCCGATCTAATTTAGTCCTGCCTGTGACGCCTGAATCGCAGTCGAGCCGGTAAGCGTGGAGAAATAAACCTGCGAAGCGCCAGCGGTGGCGCCCAGGTTGTCAATCACGATCCCGCTCGTCCCGCCGGTTTCGCCGGCTGCCGCAGAGGTTGCCGTAGGGGTTGTCCCGGCGCTGACGTTGAAAGACATGATGCACCCGGTGGCTGGGCACCCAATAGCGCCCGCTGTGTTACCGCTTGCCTGTACGCTGACGAAGGCTCGATCTACGCCGACGTTCTCGAACTCCGTCACGGGAGAGCAGGTCGTGGTCGCGGTGCTGAGCGCGGTGCTTACGGCACTCGGGGCGCCAAGCGCGTTGCCGGAGATTGGCACCCGGTAAAACGTCGCGTTCCCGCCCGCATTTCCGCAGACATAGAGATTCCCAGTCGGGCTTGTAGGAGTCGAGGCAAAGTAAATGCCATCAAACGCACCGGTATAAACAGGTATACCAGTAGTCGATCCCGTTCCCACAGTCTCCATGCTGCCGCAGCTATTTGAAGCAAAGCCCGGCACAAACTGGTAAACGGCGCTGCTGCCCGCACCATTGTTGCCGACGAAGGCGTACATCCTGTTAGCAGTGGCATCCAATATCGGCGCGTCGAGAGTCAGGGCAGTCCCAGTTCCCGAAGCTCCCCCATGACAGGCAGAACCGGAGGCGGTAGTGGGGCCCATTTCATTTGAGGCGACGTTCGCACCAGTTGAAGCATTGGTTTCATGAACCCTGCCGCCATTCGACGTGCCGTCATATGAGGAGAGAACGAGCACTGTTCCAGAGGCACTATCGTAAACCGGGTCGCTGATTTTCACCACGGCCACTTGCGCCGGCCATCCACCGGTGGTTACCTCGCTCGGGGTTCCATTGAATACGTTCGTGAACTTGTGGAGAAAGCCGCTGTCGTCGCCGACAAACATAGTGTCGGCGGCGGTTCCAAAATAAACATAAAAGGGCGATGAGTTGGTGTCGTTGTGTGCGCCGCTAAAGGCCAACGAAAGCAGACATGACCCCGCGCCCGCCTTGCAAGTGTTGTAAGCGGCGCCGGTCGTCGAGGTGGTGCCGGGACTCACTGGCGCGGTCGCTGAGGTGCCCTGACCATTTACCGGCCGCAGAATTTCCAGGCTGGCTCCGCCGGCAGCGCTGTGGACGAAGGCCATTTGTTTGCCGTCCAGGGAGAGCTCCACCGAAGTCAATATCGTACCGCCGGTATTGTAAGCCCACGCGGTCGAGGGATTGGGAGTTCCGCATCCTCCCCCGACATACAGTTTGGTGAAGGCGATGATGCTCGCGTGGGTTGCCGATCCGGCCAGGCTCGTATTGAAAGCGACGTAGTCGCTGCAGTTCGCAGCGGAAGCATCGAAGCTGTACTTCGCAGGAAAGAAGCCGGCGCCGACCTTGCCGCCGCTGCCCAGCGATACGCTCCAGTCCTTCTCTATTTTACCTTTCCTCAATGTCTTATTCCTATTTATCCTCGGCCTGATATCTGGAAGTGAGCCGACGCCCGACGCCTGCATGCCGATCTCAGCCGAGTCCTCGGATTGAAGCTGGCTGCGCCGAATCTGCTGCAGCCAGTAGCGCGGGTCCTGCTGAACCTGGAATTCCGCATCCGAGCCCGGTTCGGGCTTCGAGAAAACGAGGTGGTGACTGCTCCAGTCGGTGGGAATCCCCTGGAACGAACGGTGGGTGGTGGACTCCAAGCCGTTGATCGCGTCCCTAATCGTAGCGCGAGCGGAATCCTGGGCCCACGCGGGCATCGCCACCAATCCGAACATGACAACGCTGGCCAGAACTTTGAGAGACGTTCTCATTACGATTCCTCCTCGTCCCCGATATAATTGAGCGCGAGAAAAATTACATTCACGCCGCATCTGCGGCTGCTACTGCGCGGGCACAGCATTGCCGATCAGGAGGTCTTGGTGCTCAGACGGCAGGAACCCTGGCTGGGCGAGACCTTCCCGCAACTGAGCGCCGCCGTCTCGAACACCTTCCCGTGCTGGATTAATGACGGCTTCAGATATGGCTTCTTGGCCACCGCTGCCCGTGGCTGCGAGTCAAATTTTTCAGTTTTGATCATAAAACACCCCGCAAAGACTCCGTGTTATATAGTCCGAATTGGACCCCTTGTCCAACAATATTGCGCCCGTTCGATTGCGCCGCCGCACACGTGACCGCCAACTGGATGGCGATGCTGCTGACGATCACCTACTCCTTCTGCACCAGCAGTCTCAGCGTATGCAGCCAGGCGTTATGGCAGCACGGTCCCGCTCAGCTCGCGGCCGCGGCCGAAATCAGGAGCCAGACCTCACACTCAATCTGCCCTTGACGGTCCCGGTAACGGTCGCCCCATCCGCAGCGCCATCCGGCAGCGCGCCGTAACTGCCAAGTCAGATCAAATTTCGCGCCCGAGGGACAATCATTCCATCGGGGAGACCGGATGATGCTGTGGCTGCTGCCCGTTGTCAGGGCTGCTAAACGCTCCAGCCCCAGCCGCGATACCCGCACCGACGCCGCCCGCCAAGCCTGCTCCGAGCGCCGTCGCACCCAAGGCGCCCAAGCCGCGCGCACCTCCCGCGAAGAATCCGCCGCATGCGACCGTGGTGTGATGACCGGCGTGGACGTCCTGGCATTCGGGGGGAGCAGCAGTATTGCAGACCTGCACCGTGCCGTCCTGGACGTCGACGTCAGTGAACTGACGGCAATCCGGGTATCCTTGGCGCGGCTGTTCGCCGTAATTTTCAGTCCAGTCGGTTCCTCGAACCGCTCGGATGCCGTTGGGTGTATGAACTTCAAACCTCGTCGAACTGCCGCGCATCGCGCCGACGATTATCGAGCGCAGCCGGCCGCCGAGCAGTCCGACCTTGCTCGGTGCACCGACTCCGTTCACCAGCACGCTCTCATCTATCGTCAGCGTTGCCGATGCGCCCAATTGTAGGGAACTGTTATCGATCAGGCCGATCGTCAGCGATGCGTTCGGCTCGGTTACAATCTTGTCGTGCAGCATGACGGCCATGTTCTGCGCGGCTGCGATTGTCCCGCCGTTGCGTTGGATTTGCGCCACTCCCTGAATTTGCGCGATCGTGCCGACGGTATTTTCCGCGTGGGCGGCCGGAACCGCCGTCGCAATCGTCAGCATCGCCAGCGCGAACAGCGAAGCAATCCTCGAAAATTTCGTTTGGCTTCGCCTCTGCATTAGGTTCCTGCCTCCGTATGGCGGAATGCCGCGTGCCCATCTTCATTAGCCGCGCAATGATCGCTCTGAAGCCGCGCCGCGTCACCGCGAATGCCGTTGCGATTATCCATAAAAAGCACGCTGCGATAGAGCTCGAGCGTTCGCGCGGTCATTTCACGGATTCCGAATTCAGCGACGGCGCGCTCGCGCGCGGCGCGCCCCATCCGCATGCGCAGCTCGGGGTTGTCCAACAACCGGTTGAGCGCGGTCGCCATTGCATCGGAACTCTTGGGCTGCACCGTAAAACCGCTGACGCCGTCGAGCGATACGTACGGAACGCCCGAATCAATCTGCGTGTTTACCACCGGTCTGCCGCACGCCATCGCCTCCAATTGAACTATCCCGAAGGCCTCGCTGCGCTCGCACGACGGCAGCGCAAAGACATCGGAGGCGTGATAGTAGCTGGTGAGATTATCCTCAATCTCGCCGAGAAAAATCACCCGGTCGGAGGTTCCACTGATTGCCGCCTCGCGCTCGAGCTCGGCGCGCAAGGGCCCTTCGCCAACAATCACCAGCTTGGCGTCAACCTTTGCCATCGCCCGGATGAGAAACTTTATTCCCTTGTAATAGACCAGGCGTCCCACTGACAGTATGATCCTCGGTCCGAAGCGCTGGCGCAGCTTCTCGACCAGCGACTGGTCAACACGATCGTCGTCGAATTGCCCGGCGTCGATTCCGTAGGGAATCAAATGGCACCGGTTGGCGTGCATGCGCAGCACCGGCGAGCCGGCGATGTATGCCGGCGAGGTTGCGACAATCGCCGAGCATCGCTCGAGCAGGATTCGTTCCAGCGGCTGATACAGGCGGGCCAATCGCTGCTGGCGCACTACGTCGCTGTGCCAGGTGATCACGATCGCACCGCTAGGTCGTCCAATCAGGCAGGCAATCGCAGCCGCCGGGTTCGGTAGATGCAGGTGCACAATGTCCGCCCGCTCGCGCCGAATGCTATTGACCATCGCCGGGCATATCGGCGCCGAGGCCAGCGTCATCACGCGTCCGAGCCGGGTGACGTCGGTACCCTCGATACTTGCGCGGTCCTGACGCAGACGATCGTTGGCGACGATCACTTTCAGATCCACGAACTTGCGCAGCTCCGAGCACAAATCCCGCAGATGCGACTCGATGCCGCCATGGCGGGGCGCAAAGTACTTTCCAATCTGCAATACGCGGAGCCGGCTTCCGTTCGAGGTCATCGATGGATAGGACAACATCGTAGGCGCGGTCTCGCTGGCGAATCAGGCGGCAAGCCGCCTGCGGTCCGCAAGCTCCCGATAGTAGGCGCTATACTGCTGCGCGACGGCCGCAACCGAATAGGCTTGCACGCGCTCGAATCCACGCCGCGCCATCGCGACGCGCAACTCCGCGCTGCCAATCACTTCGACTATCGCTTTGGCCCAAATCCCGGCGTCATTCTCGGGCAGGACCTTGCCGGCCTCCCCGATGACGTAGGGTATTTCCCCCGACTCGCTGCCGAGCACCGGCACACCGCATGCGAAAGCTTCGATCACCATGCGGCCGAACTGCTCTCGCCATCGGGGCCCGCTCTGACTCGGGGCAAGCATAAGATCCGCGGCGCCAAGATATGCCGGCACGTCGCGATGCGGCGCCAAACGGACCTGCACGCGATCGCTCCAACCGCGAGCCGCCGCCCACCGGCGAAGATTGCCTTCCATCGGACCTGCCCCCATGACCAGCAAGCTCCACGGCGTCGAGCCGCCGACCGCGTCCATCGCGCGCATCATCAGATCGATTCCCTTCGCGTGGGTCAGTCTGCCGACATAGGCGACAATCGGGGGACGCAAACCGATATCGCGCGCGACCGTTTGCTTGCGCTCCGGTGCAAGCGGCTTGAAGGCGTCGAGATCGACGGCCAGCGTCATCATTCGTCCGCGCTCTTTGGGATAACCGCGCCTGATCATCGATTCGAACACAAGATTGCCGCCTGCAATCCACCCTTGTGCCCGTTCGCGCACGGCGCGTTCGAAATGAGAAAACGGAAACGGGTAGCGCTTGTCGATGTTCTGCGCGGTGCGAAAGCACAACGCCGCGTCCGAATTCGCCATCGCCCGCGCGATTTGATAGCCCGCGTAGATGTACGGCTCCTCCCACGCGTGCACGACGTCAAAGCCGCCCTCTTCGATCAGCATCGCAAGACCGCGGCGATCGTAGGCGAATACTTGCGTCCACTGTGTAAACCGCGCGCCCAGAGCTTTCAGCTTGAGGTTGGATTTCAGCGCTGGCGGTTCCGGTTGCAACTCGATTGGGCCGAGTCCGCTGCGGAAGACCGCGGGTGCGGCCACCGTCACGTCAAGCTCGGCGTCGCGCGCGACCTCTCGAACCAGCGCGCGGTTTTCCGCGACCACGTAGGAATGGCCAATGGTCAGGATGCGAATGCGGCGATTCAACGGCTTTCTACCGTCGGCATCGAAAGCGTGGCGATACACTCATCCAAATCCGCGCGTTCCGCCGGCGTCGCGATCACGTACGAGTCCCATGGCACTTGAAAAATCGATCCGCTCCTGCCGAGCACGCTCGCGCGATAACCAATAGCCTCGAGCGCCGACGCGACTTGCGCATTGGTGCCGTGCAGCTCGATCATCAGGATCGGCCTGTCACGCATCAGCGTTTCATGCCCTCCGGCGATCACGTCGGCTTCGGCGCCTTCGACATCTATTTTCATGACGTCGGGCGCCGGCAGATGCGCTTCACTCATCAGCGTGTCCAGGCGCCGAATCTGCACCGTCGCGGCTCCTGCCGGATTGGTTGGAACCCTGCCCGCCGTCTCGAGCGCGCCGCGGCTTGATATTTCCGACAGGATAAACCGCGCTTCGCCGTCGTCGTTGCCGATCGCAACCCGCATCACACGAATGCAATCGAAGTGATTCAGCCGCGCGTTGACTTCGATCTGATCGGCATTTCGCGCCAGCGGCTCAAAACTGATCACACGCCCTCGCGACGGATCGATCAGCCGGCATGCCACCGTCGAGTGAAACCCGACATTGGCGCCAACGTCGAAGAACGTCATCCCCGGCCTCAGGATCGCGAGCATCGCGCGCTGCACTCCCGGTTCGGACGTACCCAGGATGTACCCTGCATTCGAGCCGCCGGGATTGAAGAGCAATCCTTTGCCGATCCCCTGCCGAATCGTCCCCTGCTGCTCCCCGATCCGCTTGGCGGACCATTCGAACGCCCGTCGAACCGCAGGATATTTCCACGAGGCGCTAGACACCGCCTTGATCCACGAGCGCGGCATCATTCCAACCATCGAAGTCAAAACACTCATAACTCGCCGCCAACTAAGGACGGCACTTAGCCCGGATTTCCATTTTCTAGGCGAACTGCCAATTTGATAAAATGCGAGAAAAGCCTTGATGGATGCGGGTTTCGACGCGAGCGGGCTCAGACTTCCCGTTTGCAAACCGCGTGCTGCCGGTGCTAGTCCGAATCAGGATTCAAAATGGGAATTCCGCTTTACACCACTGCGGCGGACGAGACCGCGGAGTCGGCCCATGCGGGCGCTGAGCCCGCGTGACCAATCAGGGGAGAGAGTCATGGCTCGTTTGTCGCGCCCGCAGGAAAAGCGCAACGCCAAGCCAAAGGCAGCGAAAGCGAAGTCAGAGAATGTGCTGCTCTATGAGGTGAGGGACGAAATCGCCTTCATCACGTTGAATCGGCCGGAAAAGCTCAACGCGCTCAACGGCGCGCTCAGTGACGCCTTGTGCGCGACCTGGACCCGGTTCGAGGCCGACCCTGCCGCCAGGGTCGCCGTCCTCACGGGCGCTGGCAAGCACTTCTGCGCCGGCGCGGACGTGAGCCCCGGTGCCATCGATCGCCAAGTTCCATTTCAGGTCCATCAAGGCTATCCGCAAAACGGCATCACCGTGTTCAAGCCGATCGTCGGCGCGATCAAGGGCTACACGCTCGGCGCCGGCTATGCACTCGCCGTTCGCGGCTGCGACATTACGATCGCCGGCGAGAGCATGATGATGGGTTTTCCGGAAGCACGGATTGGCACTCCCCTGCCGCCGGTCGAGTATCTGCCGTACATGCCCTTCAAGGTAAGCCTCGAGTTCATGCTGCTGGCGTGGAACGGCGGACAGATCATGCACGCGCAGCGCGCCTATGAGGTCGGGCTGGTCAACAAGGTAGTTGCCGATGAGCACCTGATGGACGAGGCGGTCCGATGGGCTGAGCTGTTGAAAAAAATTCCGCCACTCTACATCAAGGCGGTCAAGTACGGGCACTACAAGACCACCGACAACAAAGTCCGTGTCGATGAACGAGAATATATCCTGTTCACCCATCCACAGGAGATAAGCCGGGACCGTCAAGAAGGGCTGGATTCGTTCTTGCAGCGCCGCGAGCCGAAATTCACCGGCCGCTGAGCTTTAGTTTCCTGTCCCTGTTAGGAGAGCTTTGCATAACCGGATGTTGCTGCTGGAGCTACACGCGCTGGCACCCTCTTTTTTTGTGTCATTCTGAGCGCAGCCTCTTTTTGTGTCATTCTGAGCGCAGCGAAGAAACCCGAATCTTTCTCGGCGCAAAATACTTCGACTTCACTGAGGGCATGCGAAGCCGAGCTGCTCATATGCAGTTACGCAAAGCTCCCCTGTTAGGAGACCTTTGCATAACCGGATGTTGCTGCTGGAGCTATACGCGCTGGCATCCTCTTTTTTTGTGTCATTCTGAGCGCAGCGAAGAAACCCGAATCTTTCTCGGCGCAAAATACTTCGACTTCACTGAGGGCATGCGAAGCCGAGCTGCTCATATGCAGTTATGCACAGCTCTCTGCAAGGGAGAGGGATGAAGGTGAGAGTGAAAAGTCAGATTACAGCGCGCCATGTTGTCTCTTCTTAATACTGGCCTCCCGTGCCAACGGGTGGCTACCCGTGCCCACGGGCGCGCGAAGATGCGTTGTCCAGCACGCACTTGATTCTCGAACAGATGAACTCCACGTCTTGACGGGTGAGTTTCACGCCGCTGGGCAGACTGATGCCGCGGCGTGACAGGTCTTCGGCGACCGGGAACCGGTTGCCGCAGTCGTATTTTTGCATCGGCGGCAGCGTATGCAGCGGTTTGAAGAAAGGACGTGAATCGATTCCGCTGGCGCGCAGACTGGTCATGACAGAATCCGGATCGAGACGGCTGGAAAAAATCGCGCAAATCATCCAGAAAGAACTTTCGGCCCAGGGCATCGACGGGTTGAGTTTCAATTCCTCTTCATCGCCCAGAAATTCCCGATACCACTCCATGATCCGGCGCTTGCGCGCGATCAACTCCGGCGCACGCTTAAGCTGCGCGACTCCCAGCGCGGCTTGCAGATTGGTAATCCGGTAGTTGAACCCGAGCTCGGGATGGTAGTAGCGCGCCTCGGGACGCATCGCGTGATCGTGCAGAAAGTTGGCGCGATCGGCCAGCCCGGAATCGTTGGTCACTATCATCCCGCCTTCGCCGCTGGTGACGAGCTTGTTGCCGTAGAAAGAGAAAATACCGGCCTTGCCCAGACCGCCGGTCACGCGGCCCTTGTACAGCGCCCCGTGAGATTCGGCGGCGTCCTCGATCACCATCAGCTTGTGACGCGAAGCTGTATCCAGGATCGGATCCATGTCGGCCGGATGACCATAAAGATGAACCGGAATGATCGCGCGCGTGCGCGGCGTGACGGCCCGTTCGACTGCGGCCGGATCGAGGCACCAGGTATGCGGATCGGAGTCCACGAACACCGGCCGCGCGCCGGCATAGATGACTGCGCTCGCAGTCGCGATAAAGGTCAGGGTCGGTACTATAACTTCGTCGCCCGGCCCGACTCCCAGCGCCGCCAGCGCAAGATGCAGCGCGGCGGTGCCGTTCGAGGTGCTGACGGCGTGGCGTGTGTGACAGAAATCGGCGAACCCGCGCTCGAACTCCTCCACGTAGCGTCCCAGCGACGAAACCCATCCCGAACGCACCGCATCGGTCACATACTCGATCTCGAGCTCACCGATGTCTGGTTCGGCGATCGGATAGAATTTCCGCGCGGCTGTTTCCTCAGCCAATCTTTTCGGCCTCCGTCCCGCGATCTTGCTTCAGCAAATCGTCGATCAGCCGGGCGGTCTTGTTGCGAAAGCCCTCATAACTGAACTCCGCTTCGATTCGGGCGCGCGCGGCGAGACCCATCCGCTTTCGATTTTCGTCATCGAGCAGGATCGTCGCGATCGCGTCGCGCATCGCGCCCGGATCGCGGGGCGAAATGACACGCCCATTTTCGCCGTCTATCACCGCTTCCCGCGAGCCGTCTTCATTGCCGACCACGATTGGTTTGCCGCACGCTGCCGCCTCCAGCGGCGTCAGCGGCACACCCTCGCCCTTGCCATGTCCGCGTTCGCTCACCAGGGCAAACATGTCGCCGAGGTTGTACACGTCGGGAAGCATCGCCTCGGGCACGGAGCCGATGAAGAAGGCCTTGTGCTCGAGGCCCATCTCGTGGGCCCGGCGCTGGAGTCTTTCGCGATCGTCACCATCGCCGGCGAAGATGCCGATCACGTTTGGATTTCCTTTGAACGTCTCGAGCGCATCGAGCATTCGGTCATAACCCTTGTACCTCGTCGCCTGTTCCATCCTGCCCAGCGTCAACAGGTAGCGCAGCCCGGCACCGCTCGGGATTCCGAATTGCTCCAGCAGATCGGTACGCCGCGATTGCGGACGGAAGCGCGACAAATCGACGCAATCCCAAATCACCCGGACCCGCTCCGGCTTGACTCCATAATCATCGACGACGAAGTCGCGCGAGAAGTGACAGTCTGAAACCACCGCGTCGGCTCCCGACAGCAACCGTCGATAAGCCCATTGCCATCGGCCCCACAGTTCCCGCCCGTAAACATTGGCGATCAATCGCCCGCCGATTGCGGCCATTCGCGCCGCCCACGCCGCCGGCAGCAGCCTCACGTGACTCGACCATACGATCGCCGGACGCATCGCAAAGGCGCGATTCGCGCCGTTGGCAAGATATGAACCCTCGCTGCCCAGCCCAATCCCGCGTCCATGGTAATCGGCCTGGAACGGCTCCTCGAAGTCGTTCGGACCGGGCGGAAAGAGCGACATGACATTGACGTTTTCGGCGCCCGCGAGTTCGCGCAGCGCGCGAATCTGGTAGCGGCAATATCGCGAGATTCCGCCTTTGTCGAAAACTCCGATCCCGAGAAATAGAATCCTCAAATGCTTGCTCGGCGAGCTGGCGAAGCGCGGTTCTCTATGCTTGCGGCAAAGTCATAATGCAATTCTGCAGGCGGACGGGATCCCGCACCAAGGGCCGCCGCCGGACGTATCCCGACGATTCAAGCAGCGTCACCGGATCGCCACCCGAAACGTCGCGCCATCCCGGGTTGTCCTCCATGATCAAAAAACGCGGGTACAATTCGCGCCCTGCATCCGCCAGGTACCGCTTGAGCACCCGGTATTCGAAGCCGCAAATGTCGATCCATGCTCCGTCAACTTTGCGAATTCGCTGATCATGAACCACCGCATCCAAAGGCCGGCCGATGACGCTCACGCGCTCGCTTGAATCCGACAGGATTGAACTTCCGGCCCGGCTGCCGCACCGCGGAACTCCGAGACGCATCGCGCCCTCGCGATCCGATACGCCCAGGTTGAGCGCCGTCACATTGCCGACGCCGTTTATGCGGATGTTGTGCTCGAGCCGCTCGAAGCTGACCGGATTTGCTTCGATAGCTACCACCGATCCGCTCGAGCCGACGAGTGTGGATGCGATCAGAGACGAAAATCCCACGTGCGCGCCAACATCAAGGAACACGTCGCCGGGTCGAAGGTTGCGAACCATGAAGCCGACTTCGGCGGCGTCCCACAGTTGAGGAGCGAACAGCAGACCTCCTTCCACCCAATCCGCCGGCTCCAGGCACATCTTGAAATCCCGCACTCGAACCGTAGCTCGGGGCCGCCCCTTGCGCATGTAGATGCGCTGTGCGAGCCGCACCAGGCGGATGGCGCCTTTCACCCTGGGCAGCCTTCGGGTGACAAGCAGCCAACTCCGCAATTCGGGATCGATCATAGGCCTACTCCGCTCCGTTGAACGATGCGCGGATAGCCGCAACCGTATGCCTGATATCGAAGCGTCGATCGTAAAGCTCGCGCGCCGCCGTTCCCAGCCGCCGGCGTTCATCCGCGTCGTCGATCAATCGCCGCACCAGCCCCGCCATCGCCGGGAGGTCATTCGCCGGCGCAATCGCCACCGCGCCCGACTCGTCCCACAGCGGTTCGGTCAGGCGGCCTGAGCTGGTCACGACGGGACGCCCATGTTCCAGCGCCACCATGCAACTGGTCCGCCGTGTAGTGACGCCGTCGGGATAGTATTGGATCATCAGGTCGCAGGCCGCGATCGAGCGCGACACGTCCGCAGGCGCGAGCGCGCCGGTAGCATGAATTCGATTCGCCAGCGAAGGATGCCGATCGATCATTCGGGCGCGAAAATCCGTTCCGCCGTTTCCAATCAAGAGCACCGAGAGCGCCGCGTCATTCGCCAAACCAGCCGCGAGCAATGCCGTAGTCCCGGCCGCGTAAACCGATCCGTAAGCGCCGAAGTGCCCCGCAATCCTGCCGCCATCCGGCGCGATGCGCCGCCGTATCGCGCTGGCGCCCGCTTCGTCTTCGACCACCGGAATATTGCTGAATGCTGGAAGCCATTGGATTGGCCGCGTCCGGGTAATCGACCGCAACCACGGTTCCCACGCCGGCGTCGTCACGAAGATGCGCCGCGCCGATCGCGCCATTATCAGCGCCATCGCGCGCGTCACGCCGCCGAGAAAGTTGTGCCGCATCGACTGACCGCGCGCGATCGGGTACGCGACTTCATGGAACATCACGCCGAGCCGCCCGCGTTGCCGCGACGCAAGCCAGATGCACAGCGGCACATTCATCGCCTTCCATCCGAAAGCGTGCGGCACATATTGGACGAGGACCTGGGACTTCGACCCGCGATCGATTCCGCGCTCCATCGCCGCCATCGATCGCGGCCCGAAGTTATCGGGAATGCGATGCACCCGGATCGGGCCGGCCTCGTTGGCCGAATTGGAAGAATTGGAATTCCGCGGCGCCCAGACGTGAACTTCGTCACCGCATCGGGACAAGGCCTCGCCGACCTGACGCGTATAGTCGCCCACGCCGCCGATGTCGGGTGGATACTCACCGGTTATCAGATGCCATATCAAGGGTACTATCGATTCCGTTCAGGCGGTTGCCGCCCTGACCACCAGCCTGAGGCGGCTGATCAGACTGGCGCGCTCATCCGGGTAAAAGACCATCAGCCACGCGAGCAGGAGATAGATCACCGCGGCAGCCGACATCTGGTACGCAATTCCGATCCAGCCGGTGGCGCCATAGGAGCGGACCAGCCAACCCGTCGCAGCGGCATAAGGAAGCGCGAGCGCGACCGGCGCGCCAACGGAATAGATCAAACTCGAAGCCGGCACCCCGAACATCTCAGACATCAGCATCGGCATGTACCATACGCTGACGGCCAGAAAGGCGGCGGTCGTCCCGAGCAGCGGCCCGGCGAGTCCGAACGCAAAGGTAAAGGTGACGCTCAAAACGAGATTGAGCGCAGTCTGAACGATCGTCATCGGAATGATTCTTCGGATCTGGCCGGTTCCGGTTACGCACCATCCCCAGAGCGAGAAGATCGCCTGCATCAGTGCGTTTGCGGCCGCCAGCGCGGTGATCAGGTCGCCCGCGTAACGTCCCGCTCCGACCCACAACGAAACAAACTGCCGGTTGAACGCTACGATTGGAACCAGCGCCGCCAGACCTACTACTGCCACGACGCGGGTGAGTTCCAACAGCCGGCGATTGAAGACGTCCTTGCGTCCTTGCGTGCTCAGTTCTGCCAGCGCCGCCCAACTTGCGTTGCCGATTGTTTGCAACTCGCGCTGCGCCAGTGACGTCAGGCGCTGGGTCAGAACGAATGGGGTGACCAGCGCCGGGGAAAGCAGTCCGGACACCACGATGTTGTCGGTTAGCAGAGAGACTCGTCCGCACAGATTCATTACGAAGGTTGGAGCGTTGAGTTTGCGCACGTCGATGCGGGCGGTTTCAGCCGCCGGACCTTTAACCGCGGCGATGAAAATTGCGGAGGCTTCCCGGCGGCATAGCCAAAGCAGTGCGGCGTTGAATACCGCGGCTCCAGCGACGACCGCGATCGATTGGCCGGTGATCCCCCAGCCGGCCCACGCCAGAATGAGCGCCCCCGTGGTGATCGTGATGGATTGCGCGGTCAGAAATGCACTCAGCCAGTAACCCTGCTGGCGGCCCTCTATGAGCGCGCGGAAAGGCGCTATCGGCATCATCAAAATGCCGACCCCACCGATCAGAAATGAGGTCCGCAGGTCCGATGCATATTTCACGTGAACCGGAATCAGCCGCGTTGCGAAGACCGCCAGCAGAACTACCGCGCCGACTCCCGCCAGCGCGACCTTGGTGTATGCGCGGACACCGGTGACCATCAGGTCGTGCACGGACTTTTCATCGCGGCGCGCTTCCGAAATCGCGATCAGCGGCATGAGAGCGCCGCCAAGCCCGAACTCCAGCAGCACGAGATAGCCCATCCAGTCGGTCGCAACCTGGAACGCGCCGAATCGTTCGTCGCCCAGCCAGCGCAGAATCAACGGCGTGGCGAACAGGCCGATGACGACCATCACGATCGTGTAGGCCTCGTGCGAAACCATCGTCAGTATGAATCTTATCGTTCGCACGCCGGCTGATCTGATGTCGTTGTCGTCTGCTTCGAGTCGGCCGCGCGGAGCAACGATTCGTACACTGACAGGGTCTGCCGCGCTGTTTCCGACCACGAGAATTCCAGCGAGCGGGCGCGTGCCCGGTCGGATAGATCCTTGCGGAAATCGCCGTCCATCGAGACACGCCGGATCAGCTCGGCGAGCGAACCCGGGGAATCAAGCGCAAAGGTTGCTCCACCTGCCCCCAACACTTCCGGCAGGCTGCTCGCGCGGGCGGCGAGTGTCGGGCAACCGGTTGCCATCGCCTCGCATAGCTGGAGACCGAATCCCTCATATTCGCTGGGATAGGCGAAGCACAATGCGCCAGAATAGATCGCGGGCAGATCTTCGTCGTCTATCCATCCGAGCATCCTGGTGCGATCGCTTACGTGCAGTTCGCGAGCGAGCTGCGTGAGCTGTGCGCGCTGATGCTCGCTTCCACCACCGAGCACCAGGCTGACTCCATTGAGATTCGCGGCGGCGAACTCGCGCATCAGGAACGGGATGTTCTTCCGCATCTCCCATCCGCCGACATAAAACACGTAGCGTCCGGCGAGTTCGTATTTCCGGCGCGCGCGCTCGAGCGCGTCGTCAGAAACCCGCTGGCCGAATCGGGGCTCCGCCGCCAGGTAGATAACCGCGATCTTCGCCGCGGGAATTCCCAGAACTTCGACCAAATCGCGCTTGGAGTGATTGCTGTCGGTGATGATCCGATTGGCGCAAGCCGTCGCGGCCCAATTGTGCAGCCTCCCCTTCAAGCTGCGCGGTGACAGGTTGTCCGGCCAGCTCATTCGAGGCCGGTAGTATGCCGCATCGATTGCGTCGTGCAGGGTCAGCACGCGCGGACAGCTACTCGACCACGGCAGCGAATAATTATACGGCGAGTGCAACACGTCGATCCGATCCCGCGCGCATTGACGCGGAAGCCAGACCTGCTCCCAGACCACGTACCGCATCGGCGGCGCCTGCACGACTCTGCAACTTTCAGACTCGAAGCGCGCCAGATGCGCCGTGTGCACCGGCCGATCGGAATAGAGAACCAGTTCGACTCCACGCCGCAAAAGCTCCGCCACCAGGTTCACCGTGTACCGGTTCCATCCCCGCATGGTCGAATCGCGCAACAGGCGAGCGTTGATCCCGATTCTCATCGCAACCCGGCGTCCTTCATCGAACTTCGCCGCTTCATCGATGGACCGGCTCGGCGACTGCGAAGGTCTGGCTTCGGCGAGCCTGGTATCCGGCCGACAACGAATGTCCAAAAGCGACCAGTGGACGCTCGAGCAGGTAGTAGCTGGCCGAGGCGCAGACGAACACGGCCACAATGTTCAGAGGCCATTCCTGCAGCCGGCCGAACGGGAGCGGACGCGGAATTTTCCATTCCACCAGGAATAGCTGCTGCCATAGGTAGAGGCTGTAGGAAATCCTTCCGATCCAGCGCATCGGGGAGGCTTCGAGGATTCGGCTGAACAACAGCGTGGGATTGAAAACCGTGCCGACCAGGATGACCGGAACAATGAAACTGTCCCACGCCATCTGCAACGGCGGGTTCAGGGCGAGGCATGCGATCAGCACAATCACCAGACCGGCTATCACGGTTGCCGACAAGTGCCGGGCCATGGTCGCGCGGTAAGTCGGAACGCTGGCGATCAGTGCTATCCAGCATCCCCACAGCAAGCCATCGAATCGCGTATCCGTTCTTTCGTACAGATTGCCGGACAGGACGCCGGGCCAAATCTGTCCGTGGAACCAATGGAAGTCCGCCATTCGCCAGATCGCGACGGCGATCGCTATCCCCGGCGTGAAGCGCCTTGCACGGCCGGAGCCGAGAGTCAGCAACGCGGCGGGCCAGATCAGGTAGAAATGTTCCTCGACTGCGAGCGACCAGAAGTGTCCGGTGTACCATCCGGTTCCATCCGGCATCACGATGTAATTGCGGGAAAAGAACAGACTGCTCAGCCATTCGCGCGGACTCACGACGATAACGCCGGCTATCGCGAGCAGGCCAACTATCGCCAGGTATGCAAACGCCGGCGGGAGAATCCTGAACACTCGGCGGACATAGAAACTGCCGAGACTTATCTCGCCGGTTTTCTCATTCTCGTCGAGCAATCGCCCGCAAATGAGTAATCCGCTGATACCAAAGAACAAGTCAACTCCGAATACTCCGTGTTGGCTGACTGAGTACCAAGTCGAATCAGCAAATCGACCACCCGCATAGAACAATGCGCTGCCGCCATGCGCGAACATCACCATCAGGATGGCGATCGCGCGCCATCCGTCGAGAGTCGGACGGTATTCTTTCGAAGGATGACTCACGGAGCGAAAGAGCTGTGAGTAATCGAGTCAGACGGCGGTGGTGAGACGACTGTCACAATCCTGTTTTCGTGGTCCGCCGCCGTATCGCGCGATCATGTCCCGGTAACAGCCTTCGACCGCATCGAGCGCGCGCGCCGGCGAACACTGCACATCGATCAACTTTCGCGCCGCAAGCCGCATGCGCTCCTGCTCCGGGACGTTTCGCAGGATCGCCGCGGTCCGCTCGATAATTCCGCGATCGTCGCCACTCACCAACAGATGCACGCCGTCGCGAACCGGCAGTCCTTCGATGCCCTCCGTGTTGGTGACGACCGGCACGCCAAAGGCCATTGCCTCTACGATCTTCACCTTGATTCCGCTGGCGTGATCGGGCGCATGCACCAGCACGCTGCTGTCGTTGAAGTACGGGCGGATGTCGGGGACGTCTTCGATGATTTCAACATCCGGCAAGTCGAGGTATTCACGCAGCATCGATCGCGCCCGCCAGCCGACGATTCGAAGCTTCGCATCCGGGACCTGGCGCTTGATTCCGGGCCACAATCGCGTCACCAACCGCACCGCCGCCGAGTACGACGGGCGCCAGTTCATCGACCCAATCGAACTGACGATGGGGCGCGTTGGCCGCTCGTGTGCCGGGACGAATCTGTAAAGCGCGGGGTCGATTGCAAACGGAAACCAATACACAGGCACTTTGCCACCGGCGATCTTGCGAGCTGCACTCTTGAGCCGCGGGGTGATCGCCGCGATCGTACCGAAGCGGCGGATGAGATTTCGCTCCGCCCGTTTTCGCAACGCACGTTGCAATCCCGTGCGAATATCCACGAAGCTGCTGTTCGCATCGTCGATTGCATATAGCGAGTGAATGTTGACCAGCACCTTTGCCGGATCGGCGTCCAGCGCGGTCCATCCGCTCCACAGCGTCTCGAGATGAAGTAGGTCGTAGCCCTCGCGCAGAACGCTCGCCAGTTCGCGCCTGACTCCGTCACGGAAGAGGTGTGAATGAGGCCGCCGAATCGTTTCGAGTTTGGCAGCGACTCCCCTGCGAGCCTCGATTGGATGGCAGCGGAGATCGTATTGCGCCGCCGGGAACATCGATGCGGCCGCCTCGACGTCCGACGGATTGCTGCACACCGCAAAGGCGGTAACTCGATGGCCGCGTTCGACCAGGCCGCGGATCAAGACGTAATACCATCGCGCAGCCGCACTTGCGAAAGGGAGCGGCGGTTCGATCATCACGACGACGACGCGCAGCCGCTTCACGGCGTATTTTCTCCAAGCTCGACTATTTTCGCCGCCATGTGATCCCAGGTGCAGGCCCGCATCGCGCCCGACAATGTGTGCGCCGCGTTCTTGAAAAACTCCGGGTGCGCGTTCCACAGGCGCATCCGCGCCGCGACCTCCTGCGCGTCCTCGGGATCTGCAATCAACAGGTCCGCAAGTTCGCCGGGATACCGCTCCGCGACGCCCGCATTCGCCGATACGATCGCGGGAAGCCCGCAGCACAACGCCTCATGCACGGCCAGTCCGTACGGCTCGTATCGCGACGGTGCGATCATCGCATCGCACGCGCGGATAATGTCGGGCACGTCGATGCGAAAACCCAGGAAGTGGATGCGCTCGCTCACGGCGCGCTGCGCCGCGCGCCGCTTCCAGATTGGAAGTTCCGCGCCGCTCCCGACCACCGCCAAGTGAGCGTCCCACGCCGAATCCGCGCAGAGCATTTGCCAGGCCCGAAAAACGATATCGAATCCCTTGCGGCTATCGCCCAGAGCGCCTACGAATACGACCACCGGCTGGTCGGCGGGCAGCCCAATCTCCCGCCGCATTCGAGCGCGCTCGGCGGCGGTTCCCGGCCTGAATTCCTGCGGATCGGTCCCCAAATAGACCGTGTGGATCTTTGATCCATCGATTCCCAGCTTTTCGATCGCGTCTTGCCGGGTCCGATTCGAGTTTGCCACCAGTATGCGCGCCCGAGGGAGCACATCGCGTTCCTGCGCGGCGAAATAAAGGTGCGCCGCTCTGTTCCTGGTTCTCGATAGAAGCGCCGACGACGACGGCCGCCGATAGGCAGCGTGCAGGTAGTGGATCCAGTTGATATCGCCGAACCGGCAGTTACCGCCGTTGGACACTACCCTGCCGCCGCGGCCGCTGATGACCCCGGCCCATTTTTTCGCGACCCGGCTGAGGATCATTCCAGCCGCCAGGTACGAGCCCATGATCTTCCGCACCTTGTGCGTGATCACGTTGGGCATTTCTTCCAATTCAGGATCGACGCGGTATGCGACCAGGTGCGTCTCGGCGCCGCGTTGGGCAACGTATCGCGCCAGCGCGTAGTTGGCCCGGTCCATCCCTCCGGTCTTGACGAAGTCTCCGGTGACGATGAGGAACGGATTCATCGACCCCGAACCTGGCCGGCATTTACCGGGCCGCTCGAAGCCGCCGCCGCAAACAAGACCGCGTTGATCATCCAGAATTCCAGTCCCATCTGACTGCCGAAGAAAGGATAGTCGAGACAAAGCACCAGCGCGCCGACGTCGTATGCGCAAATTACCGCCGCCACGATAGCCATTTCCGGATCGATTCGTTTAAGCGAGAGCCTTAAGGCAAACAGCGTCGTCACCGCGATTGCGTATATGTAAACCAGGATCAGTGGAACGCCCCCGTCCACCAGCCAGGCGGTAAACTGTTCTTCCGACCAGATCATCGCGGTCTTGGGATCGGAATTGTCGCCGAAGTAACGATTCATCATTCCCCAGCGGCCCAGTCCTGCGCCGAGCGGATATTGAGGCAAAAGTTCCTGGATCGAGTACTCGATGGAATGGCCGCGATGCTGTCTATAAACGGTTGCGGGGTCTGCCGCGGTAAGTTCGCCGAATCGTTCGACGATTCCGCTACCCCCGGCCGCGACCGCCCAGGTGAAGCCGAAAAACGCCACCACGCAGAGCACTGCCAGCAGCCGGGTCAGCGTTCCGGCTTCGTAGCTCCGCCATGCAGGCCGGGTCGCGCGAACCCTCGCGCGCCGGATGGCCAGGATTGCGGTCAGCACGGCTGCGCAGATAATCAACATCACCAGCGACGCCCGCACGTGAGAGAGAAAAATCGCAGCCACGCCCGCCACCATCGTCCCGATCGCAAGCATCCTGCCCGCCCAATTCTTCCAAGTCAGCATGAAGGCGGCGCCGAACAGCGCCGCGTAAAAGCCCGCCGAGCCGGCTCCGCCCGGGATGTCCGACAGCCCCATGGCGCGGAACACCAGTTCCCCGTACGCGTTCCTGAACTTGAGGCCTCTTACGTACGCGCTGCCCTGGTTCAGGATGACGGTGGAAAGAGCGGGTTCGAAGCGGCCCGGAAAGTACACCTGCAGGATACCGGCCACGGCGCTTATCGATTGGAAGATCCAAATCATGAGCAACACGCGGCGCAGATTCGACAGATCGATCGAAAGGCGCGGAACCCAGAACAGCGGACCTAGTATCGCAACGTACATCGCGACTTGTGCTGCACCGGCGGACAAGGTGTTGGTGGAGGGATTGAAAAACGCCAGCGCAACAATTGCCAGTATAAACTTCGCCGGCTTGACCGCCGGCGAAGGCGTGCCCCGGCCACGCAGCGCGAATAGAAGCGCGATGCTCGTGCCAAACAGCGCCATCCGTACGAACACCCGGACCTGTCCGATGGCGCCAGACAGCAACGCGACCTGGCACACGAATCCAAGCGCGAACACGAGTTCGACCGCGTGCGTGCGCACGAAGCTATCCGAAACGCGCCGACGTTCCAGCGTGTATCGGTTCTCCGCATATGAGGCTGCTCCAGAAGTCATCTCGCCCGCTGCCCCGAGAGGGCCAGGTTGTCGCTGAACGCTCTTCCTCGAAGCCGGCTCGGCCAATGCCATCGCGTCAGCGGAATTCTCCCGCTGCCGGAGTAGAAGATCGCGCAGTCGACGAGGCCGCACTCGAGCGCAATTCGGATGAGATCGATTTCAAGTAATGCCGTGATGTGCGTCGGATACAGTCCGGGCGCGTCCTGGAAAGCCACAAACCGATTCTTCAGAAGAAGAGAAGCCTTACTCGCAAGGCTAAGCTGGTTAGGCGTCGTTACAACCACCCAACCTCCGGGACGGCAGAGGCGAACCATTTCGCGCATCAGAGCGCGCGGGTTCTCCAAGTGCTCGATAGTTTCAACTGCGACGACAACGTCTGCGAATCCATCAGTCAGCGGGGTTGGCAGACGATCCAAATTTACCGGATAAAACTCCGCATCGGTTGAAAAGTCCTGGTAGCGGGCAATATCTGCTCCGACATAGCGCGCAATTCGATGAGCGACGAAACCCCTGAGGGCGCCGCTGCCACACCCGACATCGAGCAGAACATCGCACCTGCCCGCACGTTGCACGGCGCGCGCGGCCATCTGGTAAATCGCCGCCGCGCTCGTCCCGCGTGATTGCAGAGCGCGCGATTGGGCGCCCGTCAATGCGAATGCGTTCATCGCGCGTGGCTCGCAAATTCCCGGCGCTCGCCGCACAGATTGAGCAGCGTGCTCCGCAAGAGATCCATTTGATCCGCCGGATCGCACAGCTCGCGCGCCCGCGCCGGCCCTGCCCTTCCCAGCCGCCGGCGGGCTTCGCCGTCAGCGATGAGCCTGTCGAGCGCGGCAGCCAACGCGCCGGGATCGTCCGGCGGCACCACGGCGCCGCACGAACCATTCACGATTTCGATTGCGCCGCCGATTTGCGTCGTGACCACCGGGATTGCGGCATAGAGCGCCTCGATGAAGGCAATCCCGAACGGCTCCGGAGAAATATTCGGCTGGCAGTGAAGGTCAGACGCGGCGAGCAGCCGCTCGACGTCGATCCGTTGGCCGGCAAATCGGACCCGATCCGCGATTCCGAGTTCGGCGGCACTGGCACGGAGACCGGCAAGGTAACGATGCTCGGACTCGCGCTGCGCGCCGCCGACGAACCAGATAATCCACTGGCTATTGGACTTGATAATCGATGCGGCGCGCATCAGCAGCCCTTGACCCTTCCATTCCTGCATGCGGCCGGTGTGAACTATGACTACTGCGTCAGCCGGAGTAGTCAATTCAGATCGCGCCGCGTCACGATCGGCCCGCGAATAGCTAATCGACGGCGGCGCTACCGGGTAGTACAGCACTTCAACCGGAACCGACGGAAAGGCGCCGCGAAATTCCCGCGCCGTAAACCGGCTATTGCAGATCACGAGATCGGGACCCGCCAATCGCGCCCATTGCTCCAGCCAATGGCGCCCGTTCGACGCCATGTGCTGCCACATCACGACCGGCACGCGCGACGCCCGCGCCACCGAACCGAACAGCGCTTGCGTCCAGGCCATGTGGCACACGACGGCGTCGTAAATCCCCGACGAGAGGATTTCACGCAGCCGCCGGCGCGCACGCATAAGAGTCAGCGGACGGCGTATGCGGACCTCGCCAAGCATGTGGAGCGGACTTCCGGCGGCGGCGAGCTCCCGGCTCAGGCGTCCGTTGAAGCAGACGGCGAACTCGGGTTCGACGCCGGGGGTAAGCCCGCGGCTTCGCGCCAGCGTCGCCAGGAAGGTCTCGACGCCTCCGAACATGTTGCCGGCGTTGATATGCAGCACTCGCATCGGTTCAGTTCCGCGCCGCATCGAGCGCTTCGTAAATCGGTATCAGTTCGCGCGCCATGCGGGCGCGATCGAAGCGATCCAGCGCGGTTTTGCGCGCGGCCGCGCCCAGTCGCGCTCTGGGCGGATCGGCACAGGATAGTTGACGGATCGAATCGGCCAGCGCCGCAGCGTCACCCGGCGCGACCGCGATAGCGTCATCCCCGGAGGTCACGATTTCCAGCGCGCCGCCCGCGGCGGCCACGATCACCGCCTTTCCACACGCCATCGATTCTGCGATCACACGCCCGAACGGTTCGGGACGGGTGCTGGCATGGACGACGATATCAAGCGCGCGAATCGCTGCGGCCGGATCGTCGATGAAGCCGGTGAAGCCGACGTTGCCGTTGAGCGAGAGTCCATCGGCGATGCGCCGCAATTGCTCCAGGCTCGCTTCGCTCCCGCGGGTGCGGTAAAGGCTGCCGCCGATGACGTATCCGCGCACGGGCAAATCCCGCGGGAGCATCGAGAGAGCGCGAAGAAAAATCTCGTGCCCCTTCCATTGCGCCATCGTCGCGACCAACCCCACTCGCACGACCGCGTTTTTAAGCGGTGTCATCCCGGCGATTTCGTCCAGGTCCGCAGTCGCGCCGACCGGATTGAAGTTTTCAAGGTCGATCCCGTTGTGAATCGGCACAGTTCTGGAAATTCCCGGGCACGCGGCCCGCAAGTCGTCCGCGACGCTGCGTGAATTGGTCAGCGCGAGCGCGCATCGGCGCGAATGCATCGCCATAATGCGCGACATTGCCGGGCGCTGTCCCACGTAGTCGCGTACGTGCCATATGACGGGGATCGAATCGGGGGCAGCCCACGCGGCCAGGATGTGCGCCTTGAATCCGTTGGAATGCACGAGGTCGGGACGATCAGCGCGAATCGCCGAGCGCAACGTGGGCAGATGCGAAAGCGCCGCGATTCCCGCACGGCCAAGTCCCGCGACAAACTTCGCTGTCGATTTCCAGGTTGCGCCGCCGGGCGAGTTTGCGGCGGCCGAATCGCCAAATCGCGCCAACGCCGACGGATACTCGATCGCCCTGGCCGCGACTCCGATTTCGCGCGCGGCTTCGAGCAACGGCCCGTCCTCTCCTGCTATCAGCGACAATCCCCAATGGGGACGGAGCGCGCGCACCTCGGTCATGACGTCAAGCAGGCTGCGCTCGGCGCCGCCAAACTGCGCGGCAGGATTGAGGTAGAGTATCTTCACACCCAGACGCGGAAGGATGCGGTAAGGATACTTAGCTCAGGGGCAAGTCGTCGCTCAGAGAGGGTCGGTGATCTCGCCAAGCATTTTGGTCAGCGCGAGGTTTTGCGAGTAATCAACCTGGCAAACCACGAGCGACACGGAATCACCGGCCAGTGCGCGCTTTAGGGTAGGCAGGAGTTCGTCGGCGGCATTGACGCGGAACCCCTTCACGCCCAGGCTCTCGGCGTAGGCCACAAAATCGGGGTTGTCGAAGTCGCAATTGGAGTCACGCCCGAGCTCGAGACCCATCTTCCACTTGATCAGCCCATACGCACCATCCTCCCACACAAGCACGACAAACGGGATCTTCTCGCGGACCGCAGTTTCCAGTTCTTGCGAATTCATCAAGAACCCGCCATCTCCGGTCACCGCGAGCACTTTGCGGTCCGGATACGCAAGCTTGGCTGCGAGGGCGCCGGGCACCGCAAAGCCCATGGTAGCGAGTCCGTTCGAGACCAGGCACGTGTTCGCGGCGTAGGTCGGGTAGAGGCGCGCCATCCACATTTTCACCGCACCTGTATCCACCAGCACGATATCCTGTCGGCCCATCGCGCGGCGGATATCCGCTACCAGCCGGCGCGGCCGTACCGGGAACGAATTATCGCTCGCGCCGCGGTCAATCTCGTTGCGCAACAGCGAGCGGATCCTGGCGACGGCCGCGGATGCGCCGCTCGACTCCTCGCACGCACTGGCGAGCGCGTCGAGGGATTGCGAGATGTTTCCCTCGATTCCGACCGCAACGTGATAGTAAGCATCGACCTCGGCAGGATAGCGATGAATGTGAATAATCTTCTTAACTGCGCCGGGATTGAACTTCTCGGGCGCGTACTCCTGCAGGTCGTAACCCACGCAGATGATCACATCGGCACGGTCGAAGCCGAAATTTGCATAGTCGTGGCTCATGAAGCCGAGCGCGCCCAGGGCGTTGGGATGATCGTCGGGAAACACGCCTTTTCCCATGAAGGTGGTGGCCACCGGAACGCTGAGCCTTTCCGCGAATCGCACAAGCGCATCGCCCGCATCGTTGCGCGCCGCCCCGTGCCCGGCGAGTACGATCGGCGCTGTGGCGCCCTTGAGCACCTCCGCAGCGCGCCTGATTTGGCCCGCCGACGGAGCCGTGTCATACACCACGTTGACCGGCAGCGGCGCGGCGTCACGACGGATCGGAAGCTTCTCGACATCCTCCGGCACAGCCAGATAGACCGCGCCGGGCCGCTCAGTCTGCGCGAGCTTGAACGCCTTGCGGACCATCTCTGGAATTGCTTCGGATCTTAATACGGTTTCGGCCCATTTGGTCACCGGACGGAACATCGCCACCAGGTCCACGGCCTGATGCGACTCTTTGTAGATTCGGGACAGAGCGACTTGCGCCGAAATCGCCACCAGCGGAGCGCTGTCGGTTTGCGCGTCGGCGACGCCGAGTAACAGGTTGATCGCGCCCGGTCCCAGCGTCGCGATGCACACGCCCGCGCGGCCGGTCAGGCGCCCATACATGTCTGCCATGAACGCGGCCCCTTGCTCATGACGTACCAGGATGAAGCGAATTGATGAAAAGTTCAGTGCGTCGACGAAGTAGATGTTTTCTTCGCCGGGGATGCCGAACACGTATTTCACGCCCTCATTCTCGAGGCATCGCACAAGCAGGTGGGCTGCATTCGAGCTGTTGTCTTCCGCCATCCGACCTTCTCCTCGGCCCAGATAGTCAATCTCCCCCTTACGGCGTTTGCGCGCCAGCCTGAGCGGCCCCGGCGTTGATAGACCTTTTATGGAATTCAGCGAAGTTTGTCTTGTAGGTTTGATTTTCGGGCGCGAGCTGCGCGGCGCGCGCGTATGCCTTGTCGGCGTCGGCGTAGTTGTAGGCGCGCTCGTCCGCGACCGCGAGCGAATAGTACGCCAACGCGGAATCCGGCCGTAAATCCACCGCCCTGGTCAGCGTGATTACGGCCTGGTTGAAATCGTTGTTTTGAAGGTAGAGTCCGCCCAAGTGCATCAGCAAGTCGAATGAGCCCGGACGTTGCGCGGCTATTTTCTTGAGTGCGTCGATCGCCGCTGGATAGTCGCCCATCGATTGCGCGGCATTCGCAAGCAGTATCTCCATCCCATAGCGGTCGATTCCATTGTCGATCGCATCCGCGATCGTGCGCTTGATGCCGGCGAGGTCGTTGCGTGGCGCATATACGTTCATTACCAGCGCGAAATAGGCCCGCGGTTCGGCGGGCTCGATCGCGATCGCCTGTTCGAGGAGCGACTGCGCGCGCTTGAAATCGCGTCCTCGCGACGCGGCGGCGGCGGCGCTCGCCAGGTGGAGGTACTGCACATGAGAATCGCGCGAGCGTTGCGCGGCGGCGGCGTAGAGTGACGCTTCATCGGAATATTTCCCGACCCCGTCATAAAACGTGGCGGCGGCGGCGAGCGCGCCGGGGACCTGATCCGCACTCGCGCGCCTGATTCCTCGTTCGATCGCGCTGCGTTCGTCCGGCTGGAGCCATCCGATTACCCGATCGGACATATAAGGATGCGTATCCGGCGCGGGCGAGTTGAACACCGAAAGTTCGATCTGCTCGAGCGCGTCCGCGCCTCTGCCGATCTCCGCAAGTTCGCGCATGTATGCGTCGCGCGTGTACGGATTCATGGGGTCGAGTGCTACCGCGATCTCCCTCTCCCGGATCCGGTCTTCCAGCCGCATGCGAGCGCCGAGAAAGGTGACCGTCGATTCATGCGAAAACGCATTGGCCGGGTAGAACAGCAGCATCGACGTCGCCTGCGCGATCGAACCAGGCGTCTCCAGATTGTACGGATACGCAATCGAGGGTTGCACGAACGTCGCCACCAGCAGCCCGAGCGCCGCTATCGGCGCCCAAATTCGCGCAACCGCGCCGCGCGGTTTCTCGTATTCGTCAGCATCGTCGTGGATGCTCCATGACCACGAGATTCTGACGGCGAGGCCGAGAATCATCGCAAAGAAAAAAGCGATCGCTGGAATCTGCAGATCGAAATCGAAAAACTCGACCACGCACATGATCGCCAGCGCCGCCACCAGCGCCGCCTGGACGGGTACGATTGTTCCCGGCAAATCCGCGAACCGGCGATAGATGAAGCTGCCTGCACGCAGGATAAACCACGCCGCCAGCGCCAGCCCGATCATCCCGGTCTCCGCGATCAGTTGCAGATAGTCGTTGTGGGCCTGTGAAAAGTACAGGTCCGACCACGGCCGCGCGCGGTATCGCGTGAATAGCTCGGGCCACGTCCCCAGTCCGATCCCCACCGCGGGAAAATCTTCGACTATCCTGAGTCCGCTCGCCCACGCACTCACCCGGTTTGGCAAACCGGCTTCGGCGTCGAGCGAATTATTCACGCGCACACTCACCTGGCCCCTGCCTCTGGCTCCGATGAACAACATCGCCAGCACGAGCATGCACGACGCTCCCGCCAGCGCGATTCGGCGCAAACGCATCGTAGCTTCGCTACCCTCCTCCCGGCGCGCAGTCAGAAACATCACCAGAGTCACGCCGAGTGCGAGACCGATCCAGCCGGCACGCGACTGGCTCATCAAAATCGCGGCCATCAACACGAACGACGTAACGGCGCAGGCGATCCGGTACGGGATCGACCATCGCGAGGAAACCAGCGGTCTGCCGAAGAACGTTCCCGAAATCGCCAGCGGAAAAATCATCGCGAGGAAGCCGGCGAAATGATCGGGGTCAACGAACGGACCGCTGGCGCGCGGCATGACGGCGGGAAGCGGAGCGCCCCAATCGAGCGGCACGAAAAACCACAGAATCCTGCCGTTCCAGGTTGCTTGCTGAACCAGTCCGAGCGTCGCGATCAAAAGCCCCACCGCAAGCAACACCGTCAGCACAGCGCCGACAAACCAATCACGCTCGACCGCGGAAGCGACGGCACCTACAGGAACGAAGGCCACCAGCATGAAGAGCGCGGCGCAAGCGGCAAACAAAATCAGTCGCGACCACGACAGCACCGGCGCGATCGAGATCGGCCGCCAGGTCGTAGAGTAAATTTTCGAAAGCCGCTCCCAGCTTCGAGCCCGGTAACCGCTGCGTCCTGCGTTGGCGCTGTTACCCGCCGCGACGCCGGCTTCGCGTGATTTCGGAGCAAACGGAATCGGCGTCCCCGCCTTCACCTCGGCGACCGTGGGCAGCACGACGGTGCCTGCGCCTGTCCGCGTGGGCCGCGCGGACTCCGGCTTGAGAGAACCTTTCAGCCCGGCGTATGGCGACTGTGCCGGCCATCCGGGAAATACCTGCTGGTAGAGCAGGTAAGTGGACGGCGACAGGACATGAATCGCGGCCGGGGGCAGAGGCGCCAACTGTAGCAGCGCAAACGAGAGAAACGCTGCGATCGGTATCGCGAAAGATCGAACCTGGATTCGGAGTTCCGCCCGCGCTGCGCCGCATCCCGCACGGCCAAAGGAGCACAGCAGCGCAAGCGCGAACGCCGACGCTTCGCCGATCTTGTATGCCCACGGATGCACCGCCCCGAACGCCAGCGGCATGAACACGGCCAGAAAGATGATTCCAGCCATCAGCAGGACCCGGCGCATCCGGCTATCGTGCACGCGACTCAAATCGGACATGGAATTTCCGCGCGGGATGCTCGATCGGATCGAGCGACGACGGCCCTCAACGAACTCGGAAGCTAGGCGTTGTCCGGACCAGTGGTCTCTTTGTAGGGCATCTCGAACTCGGAATCGGGTATCGGGTAGTGATCGTAGTAGTGCGAGTAGTGCCCGTAGCCAGGATGTTTTACATCTATCTCATTGAGCAGCACGCCGAAGATTTTTGCGCGCGCGTATTCGAGCTTGGCGCACGCCATCTTCACGTGATGCTTCGAGGTCTTGGGGCTGTTGACGACCAGCACCACTCCATCGACGATTGTTGACAGCAGCAGCGCGTCGCTTACCGGCATCACCGGCGGCGAGTCGATGATGACCACGTCATGCTCATGAGCGAGGATGCCGAGCACCTGGCTCATCCGCTCGGAGCCCAGGAGTTCGGTCGGATTGGGCGGCAACGAGCCCGCACTCATGAACGAAAGACCGTCAACGATGGTCGTTCTGGTCGCATCGCGCACTTCGCAGGTCCCGGTCAGCACTTCGGTCAATCCCGAAGAGTTCTCGAGCGCCAGAACGCGATGACAGCGCGGCTTTCTGAAATCAGCGTCGATCAGCAGCACGCGCGCACCGGTCTGCGCGAACATCGCCGCGGTATTCGCCGCCGATACGGTCTTGCCCTCGGCGCTGTGCGCGCTGGTGAACAGGATCGTCTTGGGCGGCGCGCCGGCCCGCGACAACATCAGCGCGGTCCTGAAACTGCGATACGCCTCGGCGACCTGCGAAGACGGATTTGCCACTCCGAGCAGTTCGCGCCCGTAGCCGATCTTCTTGATGCCGTTTTCTTCCGGTAGCAGCGTCGTGCCTTTCGCCTTCAGGCGAATATTGGCGAACGACGGAATCGCGCCGATATTCGGTACTCGCAGGTATCGTTCCACCTGTTCCGGCGTCTTGAGCGTGTTATCGAGGTATTCCAGCCCAAAGATCAACCCAATCACGGCGACCAGCGCCAGCGCGGAGTTGCGCACGATAGTGCTGAATTTTTTCGGACTGGATGGCTCCGGCGGCGTTTCCGCCGGATCCACAATTATGATGTTCGAGGTCTGCGACTCTGCGGCCAGCGCGATTCCCTTCATCCGCTGAAGCACGTTCTCATAAAGTTCGCGGTTGGTATCGGCTTCGCGCTGAAGAATTGCGTATTCAACCGCCGCATCGTTGAGCCCGAGCGCCTGTTGGCGCTCCTTGTCCATCTCCTGCTGAAGCTTTTTTTCCTTGTCCGATGCGGCCTGGAAAGAGCCCTGGATCCCCGCGATGACCCGCGAAATCTCGGCATCGAGGCGCCGCTGAAGCTCCTGCCTCCTGGCCGCCATCTGCATCATCGGCGGGTAGTCGAGCTTGAACTTTTTCGCCATGCTGGCGTAGTCGCCTTCAAGCGTAGTCAACTGCCCTTCCACAGCTTGAACCGCGGGATCGCCCATCACCGCCGGCATCGAATCGTATTTGCGGCTGTTGATCAGTTGCACCTGCGCCTCGAGACCGATCCGCTCCACCTGCGCGGTCGTAAGGTCCTTGCTCAATTCCGAGACCCTGTCGAGAACGACTGTCTCCTTGCCGTCGAGCGAAATCAGTCCGGGGATGATTCCCTTCGCGCGGCGATAATCATTTAGCGCGACCTCGGACTTCTCGAGGCTGTCCTTCAGTTCGCCGAGGCGCTCCTTGAGAAAATTCTCCGCTTCCTCATTAGCCTGGCTGCGAAGCTCGACCCCCAGCCTGATGTATCCGTGTGCGTGCGCATTGGCGAGTTTGGCCGCAAGATTCCGATCGGTCGAAACGTATCCGATGGACACGAGATCGGTATCGGTTACCGGAGAGATCCGCAGACCTGCCAGGTAGGTATCGATCAGCCCCGCCGGAACTCCGTTGCGCGCCGTCTGGCTGGAGTCCGCCGGTTGGTTGTGCGTGGCCTTGCGCCCGTTTGTCTGATTAAGCCAATGACTAAGCGACGACAGCGCGGACGAAATCAAGCCCGGTTGCGGCTTGGGCCCCATGAACGCCTTGCTCTGTTCCAGGTTCTCCGCGCGAATTACGTATGCGGCCAGACTTCTGCTGCGCAGAATTTCATACTGCGTCTTCTGGAAGTCGGCGTCGTAGGCCAGCGCCTGGTCCTGCTCCGTGTCCTTGCCCTCCATAATCTGCGGACTTCCGGGTTTCAGCAGTATCTTCGCCTGTGCGGTGTAGAGCGGGGTCTGCATGAATACGTAGATTGTGGTCAGAACTACGGCCGCGAACACGACCCCGACAACCAGGGCCAGACGCTTCCTGATTACATGCCAGTAGCCAGCCAGATCTACACGACCTTCTTCTTCGTCGAAACTTCCGTTGCCGAATCCGGCCCCGCGCATAGGCTCCTCGAGAGGGCTCGTGCGGCGAATGAAGTATGGTGACGGTTGCGTCATATCAGTCGCGCTCTAAAAGGTCGGCAGCGGCACTGGCATGCGTGACAGGATGTTGTACACGACGTAGGGACCAATCCTGGCTTCCGAGTATGGAACATCGATTACATCGTTCGCTCGGACCGGGATGTCAGGTGCTTCACCCTTGCCAATCTTTTTCAGGTTGACGGGCATCGACACCTTGTTCCCGTTGCCGTCGCTGCGCATCAGCGTCGCTTGCGTGGGATCGGCGGCGTACATCGCTCCGCCGGCTGAACCGACCGCACCCAGCACCGTGAGTCCGGAGCCGACCTGGAAGTAGCCCGGCCGGTAAACCCATCCTGTGACCATAACGTTGCCGCCGCCAGGAACCAGGACGATATCGCCGGGTTCCACCGGCATGTTCATGAAATGCGCGCTTCCGGTCAGCGCGGTAGCCTTCAATGGAATGACGACTGCGGGTCCGTTGGTGATGCTGTTCTGCAGGTCATTTAGAGTGACCGTGTCATGCGGCGGGGGCACTGTCAGGGGATTGACGGGATCGCCAGAATGAGGCGCATGGTTGACCGCAACGCTGACCGGAACGCCCGCTTCCATGCTCGGCGACGCGACGGATTGCGCGACGCGTTGCAGCTGGAGCCCTGCACGGTTGACCCGTGGCATGATGACGACCTCATCGGCTGCGTCGGCAGTCGGGCCGCCCGCCTGCGTCATCACGTCGAGAATCGATTCGCCCGCTCCACTGAGTGTTATCAGCCCCGGCGCTCGAACCGCACCGACCACGGCGACCTGCCGGCTCTTGTATTGCTTGACGAACAGGTCCACCTGCGGGTCGTACATGTATTTTTCGAGCGCAGTCTTGAGCTTGTCCCGGAGCTCAGATTCGGGCATGCCCGCGGCCTGGATTGAGCCCACCAGCGGCAAGTCAATTTTGCCTTCGCTTCCAACCCGCACGGTGCGGCCCGTGAAATCGCCCACTCCGGGCACCGAGATCTCGAGCACGTCGCCGGTACCGATCGGATAATCGGTCGAAGCGGCTTGCGATCGCGCGGTCCAAAGCGCCTGCAGCCGCTCCAGGTTCTTCGGCGAATTCACAACGCTCGGAACGCGTTCCTCCGCCGATGGAACTGCCGCCGATGGAGCGGCGCCCGATGGCGTGGCTTCGGGAGGTGGTGCGCTCGCGCAACCGATCAGCGCCGCGGCCGCAATTGCAGCGATTGCGAGCATCCCAGCTACGGCCAATGTCTCGAGCAATTTTCTCATAGCTGTGAACAGTTGGGATCGAACAGCGTTCCGGGCACGCGTCCGCCCTCCCATCAAGCGAGCATTCAGATCAAACCCATTAGAGCCCTTGCCACCCAAGCGGTCTGCCGCCTCGAAAATGAACACCCCTCAGCGTCGGCGCACCTTCTACGCGTTTGTGCAGCCGTCAGCCGCGAGATCATCGCCCAAATCCCCTTCGATTAGGCAACACTCTCGACTCCGACCTAGTCAGGTTGTTAACAACCGTTGACTGTAAAGCACAAAAGGAACGTCTAAGAACAGACGAGATAAGTTACGCAAGGAACCAAAGACTAAGAAAAGATGAGACAAGTTACGACGCGCGAAGGCTCGCGACTCGTCATTGGCAGCTCAACACGATCGAATCTGTCCCAGTGCCGCTCACCGTGATGCTTCCGTTGGCGGGGACGCCCAGCGCAACCGCATTTGCCGGCGTGATCGCATCTCGCGCGCTGCAAAGACTCGTGGTAGTGACGCACGCGTTGCTGAACGTCCCTGTTCCTGCTGCCAGGATTACCTTGCCCTTGCACGGAATCATCGTCACCACGCCTGCCGTCGTCGAAAGTGGAGCACTGCCCCACCCGTTCAGGACAGGATTGACGAGCATAACCGACTGGCTGCCACCGCCTGTCAGTTTTACTACCTGTGCCGGCGATCCCTCGATCGAGCCAAGATCAGTTCCCACTATTGACGCATTGCCACCGTTGTCCAGCCATATCGCGGGTGCCGCGGTCGCCGTGCTCACTTGGCCTCCAAAGACATCCACATTGTTGACGCCGGAACCGTAGATGCCAGCTTGGAACGAACCTGTGCCGCCGTTTTCCACGTCCCACCAGGGGGAGTGTATCTCGACGCTCACTTCGCCACCCGGCGGCATGACCAGCCCGTAAGCACTGCCGGTTCCGGTCCCGCCGTTTTGTATGAAGATGGGATTTATCAATGTACCGCTTCCACCGAAGTCATATCCGGCCCATCCACCGTTGACTTTGGTGTAGGTGTAGTTGTTGTCGTTGCTGTTGTTCACGATTCCGTAGCGGCCCGGCTTCGAGGAAATAGTCAAGTCATGAAAATTATTCTCGTAGGCTATGTTCCAGACCTCCAGCCCTATCTCCATCGCGGACATCTGGATCGGCCCGACGTCATCATCGTGTGCCGCGTCTATTACAACCCCCGAATTGTCCAGCCCGGCCGGACTTATGGATATGTCGCGAATGCTGTTGCGATTAAGCGCAGTTATCCCGGCGCGATTCGCGTTGTACTCGAACAACCAGCCGCTTCCTACCAAGTCGTATGCCCTGATGAAGGGCGATCCGTTCGGGTTCTTTTCGAAGTTCGTCAGGGCCAGTGTGTTTGAGTCCTGGCTGAATTTGGCATTCGGCACGGTCGCTATGGTTCCGGTCCAGCGCGCGATTTTGGAGATTCGTACCGAGTCGATATATCCCTTGATAGCGTAGCGTTGCGCCGCGCCGTTGGGCCAACTGCCGCCTGCCAGGCGGCCGATGTCAACATCTTCGGTAGGGTCTTGAACGATAGTGCCGGTAACTGCAGTTGAAGCATCCGGCGCGCAATTTGTTCCACCCGGCGTGCAATCATATTGCCGCAGTGTTGTCCCATCATAAGTTTCGGCGACATATTTTACTGCATTCAATGGAACTGCCGGCCCATAAAGACCGTATGACCCGCCAGTGGTATGCAGAACTGAACTCCAACTTCCGCCATTGATCCTTAACTCGAACGCCGAGATGTAAGACCGTACGCTGTCCGGAAGTGAACCGCTGCCGACGATGGTCCCGTCGGCTGCCGTCTTGTCTTCGACGAACGCCTCGACCGTAAAGGCTCCCAACCCATTGAGATTGAGGCCATCGGGAGCACCTAGTGGACCGTAGCGGCCTCCCCATTCGCGTAGATTCACATAATAGTTGCTCTGGCTTATCGTAAAATCGGCGGCGTTACCCGCTCCCGCGACCAATGAGGCTACCGTCGGCAGTCCCTGATACCCCGTACCTACTACCGCAATTGTTTTGCCGAAGTCGTAGGCTGGCTCTAACACCGACGAATAGCGCCCGGCTCCAGCCAGTTGCAGGCCGGAGCAATTCACCCACAGTGGATTTAGCAGGTAGTAAGGCGCGGGCGGCAATACCACCTGACCTGCGACGTTGGTAAAGTTGCCGGCTCCGTCGCTGCCGCTATTAACCGCGCACGCTGCGTTGATGGCTGCTTGTATCGCACCGGAATCGTCGCTAGCGCCATCGCCTTTCGCACCGTAAGCCTTTACGTTGAAAATCCCGTTGACGTTGAACCCGGTGAGCGCATCTGACCCATCGCCCTTCGACCCTGCCAGCGTGTTGATCTGCGCGCCCGTCTGCCCCGAATAAATCGGAGTCTTTCCGCCCAGCACCGTGGCTACGGTCGGATTCGGCAGCGAGCCTCCCAAGTCGCCTCCCGAGGTCTGCCCGAATGCGAGCGCATCTCCCGTCGTTGTTCCATTGGCCAACGCCGCGACCTTGTTGCCATTGGCGTTGAGGCTGGCCTCGAGTGCGCCGATCGAGCATGACCATTGCCCTCGCGTTCCCAGCGCCCATGCGCCGCTGCCTCCGTTGGCGCACGGCGTCGTTCGTTTGCAGTCCTGACAGTACAGCATCACCCCGTCCTGCTCCGCCGGGATATTTGCGAAGCTTGGACCCACGACCATCGGCAACACAGGCTGCACGCCGGAGAAGCGATCATTGATCGCCTCGCGGAACTGAAGTCCCGCGCCAACACCGGTGAAATTTGGAATCGCTTGATATGCTCCGGGTGGCGGGACGTTCGGTGGCGCTTGAGCCCGGACACTTGCGATGGCGATGAGGATCGATCCCAGCGCCGACATGACCGGCCACCAAGTCCGTTTCGAGTACATTCCTTATACCTTGCAGCGGATGCCGGTCGGTTATCGCGCGAACTCAAACCGTGATCGTGAATGACGCGGGCGGTGATCGAAAGAATTCGAACATCACCCACAGTCTGCCATCACAATTTGGAGAGCATAAGGCGGAAAAGTTCAGGGGGCGGAAAAACGAAAAAAGCGCAAACTCCCGGCTTCGCCGGATTCAGGCGGTCGTGAGCTGGCGATCTGAAATCGCGGGCGCGCTCATGTCGGTTACGCCGAGCCAGAAGCGCCGAAGCGTTATCCGATGACTCAGCGTGAACGACTCGAGCGCCGCCAGTTGCGTGGCAGAGAGCGTCTCCTGCGCAACAACGATTTCGTCGAACGGCGTTCGCGCCATGATCGCGCCTAGATTATCCAGCGACCCCAGCACCGGATAGCCGTGGAACAGCTTGCCGTGCTTGAAACTGTCGTCGTCCAACAGTCCCAGCAGTTCGGCATTCGCTCCGATCGTCGAGTACAGGTGTTGAACCGCCGCCGCGCCGCGCGCGTCTGCCCCTACGATCACCAGGCGCCTTGCCGAATGCGCAAGTAACCGCGCGATCCGCTGGAAAACATGGAATGACCAGCGCGTTGCGACCAGGAAATTGAACAGCAAAATTACGAAGACCACCACCGCTGCGCGCGAAATAGTTATCGGCAGTAGCGCCGACGCCAGCTCCACGGTGAACCCCGCTATCATCGCCGCCAGCACAAAGCGCACACCCTCCGCCAGTCCCGTGTAGCGCCATATCCCGCGATAAACGCCTGCCACCAGGAACGCGCCGCAACCGATCATCACAACCCACGGCAGGCCGATCAGCATTTGCTCCACCTGCGCGGCGCTCAGGTCGAAGTCGAATCGCAGCATCATCGCGCCAAAATACGCCGCCGCCACCAACGCCACATCCAGAATCAACTCCACGAATCGACGCTTGTACCCGAAGCTCAGGATAACGCGCGCGATCGCGGGCAGGTGTTCGATTTGACCCGGAGACTCCCCGTCGAACGATCGATCCATCAGGAACAATGCCACCAGCGCAAAGAACAGCGCCATGAACGGCAGCAGCAGCACCGCGTCGTAACCCGGAACTACGGTCAGCGCGATCGCGCAACCGCCCGCTATCGCCTGCAGGCCGATCAACGTCGCTGCCGCGCTCCGGGTCGACATGCCAAGCCGCGTCAGCCGATGATGCGAATGGTCGAGGCCGCGCTTCGATATCGGATTTCCCGTCGCCAGCCTCGTCACCGTCACCGTCACGATGTCGAGCAGCGGAACCATGAGCGCCAGCAATGGCATCGCCAGGCGCGCCGGCAGAGAACCCTCGCCATAGTGACTGGCTTGAATCGACAGCACTCCCAGCACGAGCCCGACCGCCAGCGCGCCTTCGTCACCCATAAAAATCGACGCGGGCGGAAAGTTGAAAACCATGAATCCCGCCAGCGCACCGGCCAGCGCCAGCCCCACGACCATCGTTCCCTCGTGCTGATGCAACCCCGCGACGGTCGCGATACTCAACGCCGCGACAATTCCGACTCCCGCCGCAAGGCCGTCGATCCCGTCGATTAAGTTGAACGCGTTGGTCGCCGTGATCAGCCAGAAA
>Ga0181536_10000620_pt1 | contig 42488 bp, 32 predicted proteins | sample PEATcosm2014_Bin_41_FD_121105 | JGI IMG/M metagenome (GOLD analysis project Ga0181536, IMG submission 121105) | Peatland microbial communities from MTU Mesocosm Facility, Houghton, MI, USA - PEATcosm2014_Bin17_60_metaG | ecosystem: Environmental > Terrestrial > Soil > Wetlands > Peat | place...
ATAATGGACACAGCGCCGGACATTCGTCGTCATTCCCGCGAAAGCGGGAATCCACGTGTTTGCGCGGGCTTCTGGATTCCCGCTTTCGCGGGAATGACAACAGAGCCGTATCCTTTTGTGGGTCAATGATCAGTAATCCAGCTTCAGCAGCCGCGCGGCGTTTCCGCCCATGATCTTGTCGTGCGCGGCGCGGGAGATCTTGCCGGTGGCGCCGGCGTCGCGCATGAAGTCCACCAGCGGCGTCTTGCCGCTCGGCCGGCAGATGTCGAGGCCGAAGCAGAGGCGGTCCTGGAATTCCTCCAGGAACCGGCATCCCCATTCGGGATCGCGGCTGACGGCGTTGAAGCCGCTGCCGGCGGAGAGGTCGCCCCAGAGGTTCGGATACTCGCGCAGCAGCCGCGGCACGGCGCCGCCAGGCAACACCTTCCCCGGCGGATAGCCGCCGCGCTCGTCCTCATTCACCGGCCCGACTTCGGACCAGAACGCCTGGGAGTGGCCGACCAGTTGGAGCTTCGGGAATTTCTTCAGCGCGCGTTCGAGGCCGCCCAGGCCCGGCTCGCTGATCAGCCCGTACGTGCGGAATTCCCGCACCCCCACGTGGAAGATCACCGGGAAACCGACCCGCTCGCACGCCGACAGGAGCTGCTGCACGCGCGGATCGTCCCACCAGAGATTCGCCACCAGCTCGCCCAGCCCTCGCGCGCCGCAGCGCTTGTAATACTCCAGGATGGGCGTGAAGTCGGTCTCCGGACTGTTGTACTCGATCCGCGGGTCCACGCTGCAGAACTTGATGAACCGGCCGGGGAACTGGTCGCACGCCTCGAACGCCTCCTCGTTGGATTGCTGGAAATGGAGCGCCTCCGGCGAGGCCAGCGGCAGCGCGACCATGCGGTCAATGCCGCAACGGTCCTGGATCTGCACCAACTCGGCCGCCGTCGCGGCTGTCTCACCCTTGCTGTCCAGGAAACCGCGGCGCAGGATGACGTGCGTGTGGATGTCGGTCACTTTCACATGCAGACTCCTTTCTGTTCGCCTCGATCCGAAAATAGTATAGCACGCAAAGCGCACCAGCGGAACTGCGGAACGGGCGTCCTCCTGCGCCCGGCACGCCAAACGAATTCAACCCCGCGCCTCAAGGGCCTCAGCCGCGCGGGATGAGCAGCAACTGGAGCGCGGCCAGCGCGGCGAGGAGCAGCACGGCGCGGTTGAACCACTTCTGCGGGATCAGGCGGAAGGTCAGAATCCCCACGATCGCGCCGATGAGGATGACCGGCGCGGTCTCGAGGTTGAACATGAGCGACCGCGCCGTGATGAGGCCCAGGCCGGCGCTGAAGGGCACCTTGGCGAGGTTGCCGATCAGGTAGTACCACGCGCCCGTGCCCATGAATTCGCGCTTCTCCAGGCCCATGCTCAGCAGGTACACCGTCGCGATCGGCCCGCCGAGGTTGCCGACCATCGTCGTGAATCCCGCAAGCGCGCCCATCAGCGCGGAGAACCACCACGCGCGCGGCAGGCGCTCCTCGAGCCACTCGCCGCCGCGCTCGCGCACGAGCTGGAGCGCGATGAGCAGCAGGATCAGCCAGCCCATCATGTGGCCGAGCGCGGCGCTCGACGTGAATTTCAGCGTGACCGTCCCCACCACCAGCCCCGGCAGAACCCAGGGAAGGATTCTCGCCAGGACGCGCCATTGCGCGTGCTGCCGGTACCAGGCCACCGCGAAGAGGTCGCCGAAGATGAGCATCGGCAGCAGCGCCCCGGTAGAGGCTTTGGCCGGGAAGACGCTCGCCATGAGCGGCACGATCAGCACGCCGAGTCCGACCATCCCGGTCTTCGAGAAGCCGGTCAGGAAGGCGGCGGCCGCGGCCTGAATCATCTGGCTGACGGTCAGTTCCATGCCGCATATCTATGGCAGAACCGGCCGTTCCGGTCAAACGAGGCGAAGGCGGACTCGGGAGCTTGCCCGCCGGAGGCGGGTTCGGAGAGCTGTTCGAGGACGGCAGACCGCCGAAAAAGTTGACAGCGGGAATTCGACTCTATAGTCTCATGTTGCAAAGGCTCGTGCGAACCTTCGCCAGGTTCGGTTTCGACTGCGCCGCACTGCGGCTTCTCTTCCTTGGTTTCTCAGCATTCATAAGGCGAGGATATGAAAGAAAAAGTCGTCTTGATCGGCGCGGGCAGCGCGATGTTCACGCGCGGACTGGTGGCGGACATGCTCCGGAGGAAATGGCAGGGGGAGCTCCGCCTCGTTGACGTGGATCCGGAGGCGTTGGCTGTGGCGAAAGGGCTGGCGCGGAAGATGATCCAGGCGAAGAGGTCACCGCTGAAGCTGTCCGGCTCGACCGACCGCCGGGACCTCCTGAAGGGAGCGACGGCGGTGATCTGCACCATCGGCGTCGGCGGGCGCCGCGCCTGGGAGCAGGACGTCTATATCCCGCGCAAATACGGCATCTACCAGCCCGTCGGCGATAGCGTCATGCCGGGCGGGAGCGCTCGCGCCTTGCGCATGATTCCCGCCATGGTCGGCATCGCCTGGGACGTCCTCGCCCTCGCGCCCGGTGCGCTCTTCTTCAATTACGGCAACCCGATGGGCCCGAACTGCCGGGCCGTCCGAAAGGCGACCGGCGCCAACGTCATCGGCCTGTGCCACGGCGTGATTCACATTGCTCAGCACATCGCGAATCTGCTCGGCGTCCCGCTGGACCGCCTGAAATACAACGCCGTCGGCATGAACCACTTGACCTGGTTCACCCAGGTGCGCGTGGAGGGACAGGACGCGATGCCCAGGCTCCGGGCGCTCGCGCGGGAGAAGCTCCGCCGGAGGATCAATCGCCTCAGCCCGCCGGGCCATGCGGGCCAGGCCGCGTCCGGGCGCGGGCGGGTTCGGCCGGATGAGTCGGAGCCTTTCACGTGGGAACTGGTTGACCTGTTCGGCGCTTTCCCGGCCGTCTACGACTGCCACATTATCGAGTTCTTCCCGCACTTCTTCCACCGCGAAGGTTCGTACTACGGGCGAACGCCGGGCGTGAACTGGGTCAACTTCGAAGAGCGCATCGCGAGCGGAGACGCGATCTTCGAGGAAATGCGCCAGGTCGCCCGCTCCCGCGGCCCGCTCGCGAAGGACTACTTTGCGCGGATTTCCGGCGAGCATGAGCAAGTGATCGAGATGATCGAAAGCATCCGGACGGACGCCGGCCGCGTGTTCTCCGTCAACCTCCCGAACCGGGGCATTGTTCCCAACCTGCCGTACGATGCGGTCATCGAGTGCCCGGGAATTGCAGACGCAGGCGGCATCCGCGCGATCGCCCAGCCGCCGTTGGATTCGGCGATCGCCGGCACATTGGCCACGCGGTTCCAGTGGGCCGAGACGATCGTCGAGGCGGCCCTGGCGGGCAGCCGGGAGAAATTCGTGCAGGCGCTCCTGCTCGACGGGTCGGTGGAATCGGTCCCGATGGCCCATCAACTCGCCGATGACCTGCTGCGGGCGCACGCGAAGTATCTGCCGCAGTTCCGCCGCCCAAAGCAGGAAGGGCGCATGTTCTGCCGCAAGCCGGAGCGGGCTGAACGAGGGCGCCCCTGGGCTTGACCCTGCCGGCCTGCGTTGTTATCTTCGCGGCGGCTCGTGCAATCGGCCCGTTGAAATAAGGCGGGAGGGCGGAGGATGGAGGACTGCCGAGGGGGTGATGAGGCCGGGCCGAAGTCCGGCGGCGCGAGGTCCCAGACGACCGTCCAGAATCCGGACGGCGTGGACGTGACGCTGATCCGGTGGATGCTGGCGAAGTCGCCGCGCGATCGGCTGCTCGCCGCGCAGGCGGCGGCGCGAGCAATTCTGAGGTTGCGCAATGCCCGATCCGGCCCCTGATTTTCTGGCGATCCTCGAAGAGCTCGCCGCGCAGTCGGTGGATTTCATCGTCATCGGCGGCATCGGCGCGGCGCTCCAGGGCGCACCGGTGACGACGTTCGATCTTGATCTGGTCCACTCGCGTGAGGCGGAGAATGTCAAACGACTTCTCCGCGCTCTGCGGACCCTGGAGGCTTTCTACCGCGAGCAACCCGCAAGGCGTTTGACGCCTTCGGCCGCCGACCTCGCAGGCCCAGGGCACCATCTGCTGATGACGCGCGCCGGCCCGCTCGACCTGCTCGGCGCCGTGGTCGGCGGGCGCAGTTACCCGGAATTGATCGTGCGCGCTTTTCCGATGCAGCTAGCGCCAGGCAGGTCCATCCGGGTGCTGGATCTTCCCACGCTGATCCGGCTCAAGGAGGAATTGGGCCGGGAAAAGGATCTTGCGATCCTGCCGGTCCTGCGTCGCACGCTCCAGGAGCAGGGACGAACAAAGGCCGGCGAAGGTCAGGCGGGCGGATGACCGGCGATTGGCGACTGAGGAAGAGCTTTCAGTTCTCGGCTTTTAAATGGAACGGGGCCCCGGCGGCTGAGAGCGGATGCCTCATTTGCTTTGCCCGTTGGAATTGGCGTATGTTAGTTGCAAGAGGCAGGTGGGTCGGTTTCTCGCGCGGAAGGCATGCGGTTCCGAAATGGCCCGAGCGGTTTTCGTCCTCCTGGTCGTTGGGCTGGCGCTGGCGATCAGCACCGCGGTGATCCGGCGAACGCGCGCGGCGGGAGTCGAGGAGACCGCCGCAACTTCGCGCGCCGGCGGTTCGCCTTCGCCCAGTGCGGGCGGCCGGACGCTGGTCACGCTGAAGAACGGCAATCAGCTCTCCGGCGACGTGCTCAAGGAGAAGGCCGATTCGATTGTGCTCGATCTGGGATTCGCGGTCCTGACGGTGCCGGTTGAGGATATCCAGGAGTGGCGGCTGGAGTCGCAGGCGGCGGACCTGAAAACCGAAGGCGGCTCGGACCGCATCTACACGGAGGTGGACCCGCGCGCGCGCCAGGAGCGGCCGGTGAAGGCGCTCGCCGACGAGTTGGGCGGATCCGTGGCGATCGTCCAGACGCCGGCGGCGTTGGGTTCCTGCTTCGCGATTGACGAGCGGGGCTACTTCGTCACGAACTGCCACGTGATCCAGGGCGAGCAGGAGATCAGCATCAAGCTGTTCCGAAAAGGGCTGGCCGGCTCGGACACGCTGAAGATCGACAAGGTGCAGATCGTGGCGATGAGCCCGTTCATGGACCTGGCGCTGCTGAAGGCGGCGATCCCGCCCGAGGTGCGCCTCCGGCCGCTGCCGCTCGGGTTCAGCGATTCGATCCAGAACGGACAGACGGTCTTCGCCATCGGCAGCCCGCTCGGGCTGGAACGGACCGTCTCGCAGGGGATTGTGAGCGCCCGGCGGCGCTCGTTCGAGGGACAGCCCTTCCTGCAGATGACCGCCGCGATCAACCCGGGCAATTCAGGCGGGCCGCTCTTCGACCTGCGCGGCGAGGTGATCGGCGTGACGAGCATGAAGGCCGGCCTCTTCAGCGAGGGCCTCGGCTTCGCGATTCCGGTGGATACGCTCAAATCCTTCCTCCGCGACCGCGATGTCTACGCCTTCGACAAGGACAACCCCAATAACGGCTACCGATATCTTCCGCCTCCGCGAAGACCGTCCGCGAAACCGGCGGAGTAGGCCGCGGGGAGAGCCAGAAAACTACCGAGAATTTTTGGCGCAAAGAGGCGCAAGAAACCAAGGCAACTTTATTCTTCTTTAAGCCGTGCCTCTTGCGCCTCTTTGCGGCAAAACTCGTAGCCGTTTTTTCGCGCTAGAGAAAGGAAGGCCCGTATGAAGACGCGCTGCGCCGTGCTCGCCCTGTTGGGCCTCCTGATCGCGGCGTCGTGGAGTTGCGCCGCGCCGGCATTTGAGAAGGCCGCGCCCGAAGACACGATCGCCTTCGTGACCGTGCGCAGCATGCCGGCCTTCCAGCAGCACCTCAAGGCGGATGCGCTCTATGCCATCTGGCAGGAGCCTTCCGTGCAGAAGTTCCTCGAGAAGCCGGTCGAGAGTCTGAGGCAGAAGCTGGCCGCAGCCGAGGGCAACGCCGGGGTAAAGTTCGACGAGATCTGGTCGCTCTTCCACGGGCAGGTAGCGCTGGCGGTCACCAGCGATCCGCACGGCTCGGATGGGTCGGACGTTGTGCTGCTGGTGGACGTCGGCAACGACGGCGAACGCGCGATGAAGCTGATGGCGCTGATCGAGGCCGCATCGAATACAGGACCCGATGCGTCGAAAGAGACGGCGGTCGAGGAGACTTACGAGGGCGTGAAGCTCATCCACATGCAGCCTGCAGACGACAAGGGCGCCAAGAGCGGCGAACGGCGTCACACCTACGGCGTCGCCGGCGACGTGCTCATCCTGAGCGATTCGGATGAGGCCGTCAAGCGCACGATCAGCTTCCTCAAGGCGCCGCCGGAGAAGAGCCTCGCGACCACGGCGACGTACCAGGCGGTCCTCCAGAACCTTTCGCCCGAGGCGGACGCGCTCGGCTTCGTGGACATCACGCGGGTCGTCGCCCTGGTCCAGAAACACGCCGCGGGGACCAACGGCGGCCCCGATCCGCAGATGTTGCAGAAACTCGACACGCTCGGCCTGACCGGCTGCGGCGGCGTCGGCCTCAGCTTGACGATCGGGCCGGATTTCGACACGGTTAAGCTCTTCGTGCAGACCATGGGCGAGCGCAAGGGATTGCTGAAGATCTTCTCGCCGGCGCCGGGTGAACTGCACTCCGGCGCGGAAGCGCCTGCCGACGCGGCGACGTTCCTGTCCGTCCGATTCGATCCCGCCGGGATTTACGAAGAGTTTGAGAAAATGCTCAATAGGACCAACCCGCAGCAGATGGTGGCGCTGAACTCGCTGATGGACGCGGCGGCGAAGCGGATCGGCGAGCCGTTCAATCTGCGCAACGACGTCCTCTCGGTTTTCGGTCCGCGGCTGGCGGCGTACTCGCGCTATGAGCAGCAGGCCCGGCCCGACGCGAAACAGCAGGTCGTCTTCATGATTGACATCGTCAACAAGGCGGCGTTCACGGTAATGTGGGACAAGCTGAACAAGGTGTCGCCGGAGTTCTTCGCGCAGTTCCAGGCGCGCGAGTACCTGGGGCAGCAGATGTACGTGTTCGCGCCGCCGGGCCAGCCGCAACCGCCGCCGCAAGGCCAGTCGCAGCCGGCGTTCGTGGCGACGGACCGCGAGTTCATTTTCTCGCCGACCGTCGAGGCGCTCCAGGCGCACCTGCGGCGGATGAACGCCAACGGCCCCACGCTGTGCGACCAGCCGATTTTTCAGGAAGGGCTCAAGACGATTCCCGCCGACGGCCGCGTGATGTTCGGCTTCGAGGACCGCTCGCGGCAGGTGGAGTACGTCCTCAAGGCGATCAAGGATGGCGACTTCGCCGCGGTGGCGACCGCGCTGCGCCAGGAAGCCAGCGCGGCCGAATTCCTGGATCAGTTCGACCTGACGCTTCTGCCCGATGTGGCGGACATCACCAAACACCTCTCGCCGAGCGTTTGCTGCGCGGTGGTCCAACCCGAAGGGCTGATGCTCATGTGGCGGTCCAGAACGGCGCCGCAGAAGACCGAGCCAGAAAAGTGACCGACGCCCGGTTTTTGCATTTGACAAGAAGCCCTTCCATTTGGTATAATATGCTTGTTGGAACTTGGTATTCAGTAAATAGTTACGACTCAGAATTGTGATTTGAAAAAACGAACCCAATTTGTTGTAAATGGCTGGTACGCACTATCTTGCAGCATGTTTATCGTAACACAGTGTACCATAGTAACTTACATCAATACTAGTAAAGTGTAGCAAGGGCATTTTTCGAACCGCTATCCGTGCCGGTTGCCGTGGGAGATGGATTCCCGCTTTCGCGGGAATGACGTAGGAGGCCGCCGCGCAATGTCAGCGGTTGCCGTTGATTCTGCATTCTGCACTCTGCATTCTGCACTCCCCGCACCGCGCTCCGCACCGCGCACTCTGCATTCCGCACTCTGCACTCCGCACTCCGCGCTCCGCCCTCGCCCGCGGCTGTCTCCGCCGGAACTCGCTTGCATTGGAGGGCATTTTCCGCAATAATACGGCTTTGGCGGCAGGTCGGGCGGGCGTAGCTCAGTGGTAGAGCACGACGTTGCCAACGTCGTTGCCGTGGGTTCGAGCCCCATCGCCCGCTCCATTTTCTTCCATCCGAGCGATTTTCCCGGAGGTGAGCGCCGTTGGCGAACGTCATCGTCGAAGACGTCGGGCCGTGCAAGAAACACCTGAAGATCACCATCCCGAAGGAAGACATCGAGAAGAAGGTCGAGGAGAATTACAAGCGCCTCGCCTCCAGCGCCGCGGTGGCCGGCTTCCGCAAGGGCCGCGTGCCGCGCAAACTGCTCGAGCGCCGCTTCAGCGACGATGTGCTCGAGGATGTCAAGCAGGCGATCCTCTCCGAAGCCTCGCAGAAGGCCGTCGAGGAAAAGGGCCTCAAGCCCATCGGCGATCCCTCCTTCGACAACGTTGCCTTCGAGCCGAATAAGGACTGCATCTTCGAGATCACCCTCGAAGTCGAGCCCGATTTCGACCTGCCCGTCTACAAGGGCCTCGAGCTCCAGCGCGGGCCCGTGTCGGTGGACGACGAAGAAGTCACGCGCGGCCTCGACGGCCTGCGCATGCAGCGCGCGCGCCTGGAGCTCATGCCCGCCGGCACGCCCGCCGCCGCCGACGACGTCATCGTCTGCGACTGGAAAATGGTTAGCGAGGGCGAGACCGTCGCCGATCAGAAGGACGCCGAGCTCCACGTCCATGGCCGCCGCTCCGGCGGCCTCGAGATGGCGCAGGATCTCTCCGAGACCCTCGCCGGCGCCAAGTTCGGCGAGAGCCGCGAAGTCAAGGCCAAGTTCCTCGACAGCTACCCGGTCGAGAAATGGCGCGGCAAGGACGGCACGCTCACCGTTGAAGTCAAAGAAGTCCGCCGCCCCGTCGCGCCCGAGCTCAACGAGGAATTCGCCAAGGCGATGGATTTCGACTCGCTCGCCGACCTGAAGAAGGCCGTCTTGCACGGCATCACCCAGAGCAAAGAGCGCGAAGTCTCCCTCGCCCTCGAGCAGCAGGCCTTCGACCAACTCCTGGCCGCCGCCCCGTTCGAATTACCGCAGGGCGTCCTCAAGGCCCAGGCGCGCCACATCATGCTGCGCCAGCAGTACCGCCTCCGCCAGCGCGGCGTGCCGCCCGAGGAAATCGAAAAACACATGGACGACCTGCGCAACGCCTCCGAGGAGTCCGCCGCGCGCAACCTCAAGATCTTCTTCATCCTCGATCGCATCGCCGAGAAGGAGAAAATCTTCGTGACCGAGGACGAGGTCGAGAGCCGCATCGCCGCCATGGGCGTCAGCTACGGCCTGACCCCGCAGCGGATGCGCGCCCAGATCGAACAGGAAGGCTCCCTCTCCGAACTCCGCGCCGGCCTGCGCGAGAACAAGGTGGTGGATTTCCTCCTCAAGAACGCCAAGATTGCGGAGGCGAAGTGATGAATATCGAACAGCTCCTCCGCGAGCGCGCCGAGCGCGAGGCGCTCCAGTCCTCGCTCGTCCCCACGGTCATCGAGCGCACCGGCCGCGGCGAGCGGGCGTACGACATCTTCAGCCGCCTCCTCAAAGACCGCATCATCTTCATCGGCTCGATCATTGACGACGTGGACGCCAACCTCATCGTCGCGCAGATGCTCTTTCTCCAGAACGAGAACAAAAGCTCCGAGATCAGCCTCTACGTGAACTCCTTCGGCGGCTCGGTCACCGCCGGCCTCGCGATCTACGACACCATGCAGTTCGTCCAGTGCGACGTGGCCACCTACTGCATCGGCCAGGCCGTCAGCCTGGCCGCCATCCTGCTCGCCGCCGGCGCCAAGGGCAAGCGCTACGCCCTGCCGCACAGCCGCATCATGCTCCATCAGCCCTGGGGCGGCACGCGCGGCACCGCCGCCGACATCAGCATCCAGGCCGAGGAGATCATGCGCCTCAAGAAGCATCTCAACGAGATCCTCGCCAGCCACACCGGCCAGCAACTCGACCGCATCGAGGCCGACACCGACCGCGATTTCTACATGGGCGCTCAGGAAGCCAAGGCGTACGGCCTCGTGGATGAAGTGCTCACGACGCTCAAGCAGAAATAATTTCGGCCGCGGAGAAGCGCGGGAATGAAGCCCTCAGCTATTAGCGGTCAGCCGTCAGCGACGGTTCCGTTTCGTTCGGCTGAGAGCTGATAGCTGACGACTGATAGCTTTTCCCTTGCGGCCGTTGGGAAAACGCGATGACTGATAAGAAGGCCGGCAGAAAATCGCCGACGGAAGCCTGTTCCTTCTGCGGCCGCGGCGCCTCATCCGTCAGCGTCCTCGTCCGCGGACCGGGCGACCTTTTCATCTGCAACGAGTGCATTGACCGCTGCCAGGACGTCCTCAAGGCCGACGCGCGCCGCCGCCAGCACGGCCGGCCCGCCATGAAGGAAGTCCCCGCGCCCGTCGAAATCAAATCCCAGCTCGACGAATACGTCATCGGCCAGGAGCGCGCCAAGAAAGTCCTCTCCGTCGCCGTCCACAACCACTATAAGCGCATCCAGCGCGATTACGAGCAGGGCGGCGTCGAGATCGAAAAATCCAACATCCTGCTCATCGGCCCCACCGGCTCCGGCAAGACGCTCCTCGCGCGCATCCTCGCCAAAATCCTCCACGTCCCCTTCGCCATCGCCGACGCCACCACCCTCACCGAGGCCGGCTACGTCGGCGAGGACGTCGAGAACGTCCTCCTCAAGCTCCTCCAGAACGCCGACATGAACATCCGCCGCGCCGAGCAGGGGATCGTTTACATTGACGAAATTGACAAAATCGGCAAGACCTTCATGAACGTCTCCATCACCCGCGACGTCTCCGGCGAAGGCGTCCAGCAGGCGCTGCTCAAAATGCTCGAAGGCACCATCTCCAACGTCCCGCCGCAGGGCGGCCGCAAGCATCCCGAGCAGGCGTACATCCCGGTGGACACCACGCATATCCTCTTCATCTGCGGCGGCACCTTTACCGGCATCGAGCACCTCGTCGCCAACCGCATCGGCCGCAAGCCCGTCGGCTTCAACCCGCACGCCGTCGGCAAGGACGAGCAGCAGCAGCTCAGCGAATTGCTCCAGCAGGTCACCGAGGACGACCTCATCGAGTACGGCATGATCCCGGAATTCGTCGGCCGCGTCCCGATCGTCGCGCCGCTCCTGCCGCTGACCGAGGACGACCTCGTCCGCATCATCACCGAGCCGCGCAACGCCCTCGTCAGCCAGTACCAGGAATTCTTCAAACTCGAGAACTGCGAGCTGGCATTCACCCCCGAGGCGCTGCGGCTCATCGCGCAGAAAGCCCTCAAGCGCGACACCGGCGCCCGCGCCCTGCGCTCCATCTTCGAATCGCTCATGCTCGACCCGATGTTCCATCTCCCCTCGCTCAAGAAATCCGGCCGTTTCCTCATCAGCCCCGAGGTCGTCAGCGGCGAGAAAGACCTCCTGCGCGACTCCTTCACCGAAACCGTGGTCCCGCCCAAAGCCCGCAAGCCCGAAAAAGGCGAGTCGGCGGCGTAGGACGACGATGGGCGATATCTGATTACTGATATCCGATTGCCGATTGCCCCATCGGCGCGCGGCAGCCCAAGCAAAAATCAGTAATCAGCCCTCGGGATTCGCTAATCGGCCGTTTTCCGCCCGATCCGATTCTCCGTCCCCTGAACGAGCCGCCCGATGTTCGCGCGGTGCCGGACGATGCTCAGGACGGCGGCGACGGCGGCCAGCGCGGTGAGGAATTTGCCGGTCCCGAACGGGTCGCGCCCGAGGAGCAGCGCGCAGGCGAGGAGCGTCGCGGCGGCGACCATCGAGCCGACCGAGATGTAGCGCGTCACCGCCACCGCCGCCGCCCACACGCCCATCGCGATCAGGACCCCGAGCGGGAAGACGGCGAGGAACACGCCGCAGCTCGTCGCCATGCCCTTGCCCCCTTTGAATTTCAGGAAGAGCGGCCAGTTGTGCCCGGCCACGGCGGCAAAGCCGGTCAGCGCGACCCCGGGCGGAAGCGCCGGCTCACCCACGCGGCATCCGTGCAATAAGAGAGCCGCGAGCGTCGGCAGGAACCCCTTCAGCAGGTCCAGCGCGAAGACGAGGATTCCCCACTTGCGGCCGACCACGCGGCCGACGTTCGTCGCGCCCACGTTCCCGCTGCCGACCTCGCGAATGTCAATCCCGCGCACAGCTTTGGCGATGAGATACGGGAACGGCACCGAGCCTATCAGATAGGCGCCGAAAATGAGCGGAATGTCCCGGACCTGAATCACCGAATCGGTCTCCCCCGGATCAGCGAACAAAGCCGTCAGCTAAAGCGAAGCGCGCCGCAGCCGATGGCTGATCGCCGCTTTCTGCGCCCTAACGGTGAGCCATTCTAGCCGCGCGCCGGAGAGCAGGCAAGACTCGCCGTGCCCAGTGCGGAACGCGGAACGAACACTCACTTTGCCGCGAAGAGGCGCAAGAGACGAAAGAAACGAAGACAACTTCTATAGTTCGCTAAGCCGTGCCTCTTGCGCCTCTTTGCGGCAAAACGTCGTTTCTTTCGAATCTTCAGTCGCTAATCGCCAGCTTGTCCGCTTTTGGCTGCAGCAGCGCCGGCGAAGATATCCTCCGGCGCGTGGGCCAGGTCCGGGGCGGTCCAGTCGGCGCCGGCGGCGCGGAGGGTGGCGGCGTCGAACTTGGTAGTGAGGCCCAGACAGGCAGCGCCGGCGGCTTTGCCGGCGCGGAGGCCGTTCGGGGCGTCTTCGACGACCAGGCAGTTTTCCGCCCGCAGCCCCAGGCGCGCGGCGGCGGCGAGGAAGATTTCGGGGTCCGGCTTTTTCCGGCGCACGTCGTTCCCGGTGAGGACGGCATCGAATGTCTTCGCGCTGAGGCCGATCTGCCCCAGGTTGCCGGCGACTTTGACGGAGTCGGCGGCGGAGGCGACGGCGATCTTCAGCCGGCGGTCGCGGCAGCGGCGGACGAATTCGCCCACGCCCGGCAGCGGCTTGAGCCTCCCGCGGATGATCTCCAGGTAGATGGCGTACGTCCGCGCCTTGTCGCGCTCCGCGTCGAGGCGGATGCCGTATTTCTCCGCCACGCCGCCGATGAACCGGTCCTCGCCGGCGCCGACGAACGGGTAAAAGTCCTCCTCCTTCGGGTCAATGCCGTACGTCTCCACGAACATCCGCCGCGAGGCCTCGTAGATGAACGGCTCGGAGTCGCACAGGACGCCGTCCATGTCGAAGATCACGCCGGTCAATTTCATGGCGGTATTATCCAATGGGAAGAAACCGGGAGAATTGAGATTAACATTGGCGACCGAATAAGGCAAACAAGCTGATGATGCTCAGGTTGTCCTTGTCCGGCCTTTGTGCTAGACTCGCGCCGTGCCAAGCCGGCGCGCTCGCGGACAACCCAGGCCAGATACGGCGCCACGATTTTACTGAATCGGCGGGAGAATGAGAATCGCAATTGTCGGCCTGCCGTACAGCGGGAAGACGATGCTCTTCGAGGCGATCACCGGCGCGCACGGGACGGCGGTGGATCGGGCCGCCGCCGCGCACTTGGCGACGGTGGCGGTTCCGGACGAGCGGCTCGACGCGCTGGCGAAGGCGTTCAAGCCCGAGAAGGTGACGCCCGCGCACGTGGATTTCCTGGACGTGGCCGGCGTGGATTCGGACATGGCGCGCGACCACGTCGCCGACGTCCTGGCCGCCTGCCGCGAGGCCGACGGGATCGTCAACGTCGTGCGGCATTTCAACTCGCCCAGCGCGCCGCCGCACCCGCGCGGGTCGCTCGACGCGAAGCGCGACACCGCCGAACTGGAGGCGGAGTTGATCGTCGCCGACCTCGACGTCGTCGAGCGCCGCATCGTGCGCGTGGAGAAACAGGTCGCGAAGCACGCCGCGACGATGGAGCGCGACAAGAAGGAGCTCGCGGCGCTGCAGCGGCTCAAGGAAGGCCTGGAGCGCGGCCAGCGCGCCTCGGCGGTCCGGTTCTCCGCCGAGGAGAGCGCGCTGCTCAAGGAGATGCAGTTCCTCAGCGTGAAACCGATGCTCACGGTGCTGAACGTGTCGGAGGAGGGGCTGTCGTCCGAGGCGGCGCGCGCGGCGGCGCAGGGCCTCGGGCCGGACACGGAGGTGATCTGCGCTCAGGCGGAGAAGGAGATCGCCGAGCTGGCGCCGGAGGAGCGCGGAGAGTTCCTCGAAGGGCTGGGCATTCGCGAGCCGGCCTCGCGCCGCATCATCCGCGCCTGCTATCACGCGCTCGGGCAGCGCTCATTTTTCACCGTCGGCGAGCCGGACGCGCACGCCTGGACGATCCAGGCCGGCGACAACGCGCTGACCGCCGCCGGAAAAATCCACAGCGACCTCGCCCGCGGCTTCATCCGCGCCGAGGTCGTCGCCTACGAGGATTTCGCGAAATACGGCGGCGTCAAAGAGGCCAAGAACGCGGGGCGGATGCACCTCGAGGGGAAAGATTACCTCGTCCAGGACGGCGACATCCTGCTCATCCGGTTCAAGGTGTGACGAAGAATGACCATCCGCAGATTAAGGCAGATTCAGAGGCAGAACAACGGCAATCGCTACTGAAGCCGTCGCCGTAATCTGCGCGAATCCGAGTAATCTGCGAATGCCGCCGTTCCGTTGCCGCTACTCCTTCGTCGGCGGCGTAACATTCGTCGCGGCGAGCGGATCAGGCCCCTAATTCGGCTCAATGCGCTCCACAGACAGCAACTCCGTCTTGCGCGACTCCACGGAAAAAGTTAACCCGGTCTGCTCGGCCAAGTGATTGAAGACAATTTCGATCTCAGCTTTTCGTGGAGGCAGGATAAGATTTCCTTTGTCGTCTCGCTCCTGCGGCCCGTCGAGGTACGAGATGCTTTCGGGTAGGCCGTCCTTTTCCACCTCTGAGATGATGGGCATGAACAAGTAGTCGCCGACGCGCCCGACAAAACCGCCAAAATCGCCTGTCCCGCCGCCCCCGACGTGCATATCTTCGCGGCGCTTGCTTCCATAAATAAGCACTTCATCGAGGTTCTTGTTCAAACGCTCCCCGGGATGCGGCCGGTACCTGTACTTTCCGCGCACTATCACCGTCGGCCGTTCCTCTTCGATGACCCGCAATCGAACCGGGAGATTAAGAACAGTCTGGAGGATCTTCTCTGTTTCGGCGACACGGCTCTCCCGTGAGGCGCCGATACGCAGGATGGAATCACCCTTCCAACTCGCCTGAAGGATAACTGGATCGCCCTTGATATCGTGGTCTCTGAATCCCGTAAGTCCAGAGACGCCGTTCTGCAGGGTGAACCTGCCATATCCTTCGCCATACGGGCTTAAGGTTTCGCCGTGGAAATGAAAGGTAAGGCATGCGAGATTTGCATAATTCTTTATGATACTCTCTTCCTCATCTTTCAAGCGCGCTTGAAACTCTTTTGCCGCACCCTTCGCACGCATCTCGTACATCTCTTGTGTCCTTAGCTTCATGAAGGACACGTATACCTCGCGTTCTTCCGGGAACGGTGCAGTAATCAGCTTTACGTTCTCGTGCGGTCCGAGCCGATATAAATCGTAGAATTGCTTCAGAGCCTCAACCATCTGTGCTTTGTCCGAATCCGCCAGGAACGGGGCGAAGCCCAAGTCGAGACAAGTCTTGAGTGCCTCCACTTTTTCATTGATGTTCTTAACCCCGATGGGCGTCACATTCGGGATGAAGGCTGCGGCGATCTTCTGCTCCTTAGTTTGGTCGCCGACCGCCCGCGTCAGAACGTAGTAGCAGGGTTTCATCTTCCGAATCGTGTAGTCGCCGCTCTTCCACTCGAAAAAGAGGTACTCCTTCCCGCCGAGCGTCTTTATCGTGTACGCGGAGGCGGTCTTGTCTCCGTGGTGTATCACCAGTCCCTGAGTCCAGGTCATCCAACTCTGCGGCATCTTTCCGCCGTCGAGGAAGGTCAACTCAGTCAGAAACAGACGGCTGGACCAGTACCTGCGGCCAGGGTGGAACTGATCCATGGTCCTCACGAAATCCACCGAAACCCACTTCCCATGGACGGCCGGGTCGTCAACGAAGGGATAGTCGGTGCGGTCCACAAGCCGATCGTCCGTTCCGCCCGGCATAAAGACAAAGTACTTCGGCTTCATCTTCCTGTAGGCGTAATCGTCGTTCTTCCATTCGACGAATAGAAACGTCTTTTTCGCCAGGGACTTGATAACGTATTGCGCCGCCGTCTGATTGCCGGGATGAATAATCATCCCCTTCGTCCATGTCCACACTCCCGAAGTCTTGCCCCCTTCATCGAACGTGAGCTCTGCGGGGTAGAGCCCATTCTCGCCGTGCCACTGCCGCCGGTCGGGATCGAAGCTGGCGATGGTGGCCACGTAATCAACGGCCTCCCATGTGCCGCGCAGCGCCGGATCGTCAACGAAGGGATAGTCTGTCCTGTCAACGACGCGGTCACCCGGAGCACACCGGGTCAAGACGTAGTACCAAGGCTTCCTCTTCCGGATCGAGTAGTCCCCGCTTTTCCACTCGAAGAAGAGGTAGTCTTTCCCGGCAAGGGTCTTGATTTCACAATGCGCGGCCGTCCTGTCGCCGGGATGAATGATCAGCCCCTTTGTCCAGTTCCAGGGCCCGGTCGGCTTGTCGCCTGCGTTGAAATCCAGATCAGTCCAGCCCGTGGTCCCGCCTTCTTTTGTGAACACCATCCCCTTAAGGAAGAGCGAGCCGGCCCATTGCTTCATGTCGGGCTGGAATTGGTCAATGCTCTTCACGAGATCAACGGCAAGCCAAGCGCCTGGCAGCGAGGGGTCATCCACAAAAGGATAATCAATGCGGTCCTCAATTACGCTTCGCTCCGTGCAAGTGATGCCCGGAAGGGCGAGGACGGCAACCAGCAGCAGACAAACCCTCGCCTTTCGGGAAAGGGCCGCGCGAGGACGTCTTTCGTCGGCAATGGACTTGAGCCGCCGCTCGAGGTGCTGGCCGGACTCCAGAAGGACCGGGGCGCAGGAAAGGCGCGCGGCGGCGGGGCGGGTAAAACCTGTCGCCGAAAGCAAGGCCCGCGCGTATACGGCGCGCGGCGCCTGGGCCAGCGCCAGGACCTGCTCGTCACAGGCCCGCTCGCGCTCGAAGATGATCGCGCGCTTGACAAGGTGAACGACCGGGTTGAAGAAGTAAATGACGTCGGAACACGCCAGGGCCCACCCGGCGAGCGCATCGCGCCGGCGCACGTGGGCGAATTCATGTGCGAGCACCGCCCGCAGTTCATCCGCAGAGACATGGTCGGCAAGCTCGGCGGGCAGGACTACCACGGGACGGAGGAAGCCCAGCACAAAGGGTGATACGCCTTCCGCCGCCGTAATGATCCTGGGAATCTTCCGCAGTCCGAGCATGGCCGCCGCCTCGCGGGCGCAGTCGCGAACGCGCGCATCGCTGTTCTCTCGCGCCTGCCGGGCGATCCGCCGCATCTTCAGCAGACCTCGCGCGAGCCGGAACGAAAAGAGACAGCAGCCGATGGCCCAGGCGATCATCAGCCATGACCGCAGGCTGAGGTTGACGGAACTTCGGGGCGGGACGACGGCCCTCGACGCGGTCGGTTCCGCGGTCCATTTCGGAGGCGTCGGACTCACGTCCATTCGAGAAACGACGTTCGGCGGCGCGACGACAGCCGGCGGTTGTGGCACGGCCGGCTGCGCAAGCACGGGCAGTGTGATGACGATGAGCGGCATGACCAGCAGCCGCAACGGCACGAGCATCCAGAGCCAGAACCGCACCGCCGGCGAGATGCGGCGCGCGCAAAGGAGGATCAGGCCGACGATTCCGGCCAGCGCCGCCGTTTGCCAGAGCACCGGCCACATTCCCCGCGCCCAATGCGCGGCGAGGCCATTGGCCCATTCGATGGCCGCGTTCATCGCCTGCCCTCCTTCTTCTCGAGGTCTCGGACGATTGCCTCAAGGACTGCCCTCTGCTCCGGCGTGATATTTCGCGCTTCGGTCAGGTAGGCCACGAACGGCGCGGGAGAACCGTCGAGGAAATTCTCCACGAACCTTGCGATGAGCCGCGATAAGACCTGCTCCCGCTGCTGCGTCGCGGAATAGCGGAAAATGCCCGCCGTCTTGCGGCGCACCAGGAGTCCCTTGGCGTGGAGGCGCTGGATGACCGTGAGCACGGTTGTGCGGGCGTACTTGCGGCGCGGCAACCGTCCGGCCACCTCCGCCACCGTGCACGCCGGGGATTCCCAGATGGCCTTGAGGACTTCAAGCTCCAGCGCGCCAAGACGCTGTTCCTTCGTTGCAGGCATCGCGTTGTCTCCATCAATATCCAAGCGGACTACACTCGTAGTCTTACGGGATGATACTACACGCGTAGTCGCGTGTCAAGGAAAATATCCGGAATTTTTTCTCCGCTCCATTCCGGCAGAGCGGGGGACCGGCGGGGAGTTCACAATGCGGGCCGATTGTCCTGAGCCTGTCTTCGGGATCAGCGATCGTGATCCTTCGCCGGCGGCGGCAGATTGGCCCCGGCGGGGGCTTTTCTGAAGATCATCTCCTTGATCCAGAGGACGAGGCCGGAGAACACGTATCCGCCGATGAGCAGCGGCAGGCTGAACGGCCAGGTCAGCACGGTCAGGATGGCCACCAGGATCAGCTTGACCAGGTAGTCCAGCGGCTCCTGGCCGCGCAGCAGCTTGTTCAACACGTGAACGTAGCGGATCCGGCTGATCATGAGGAGCGCCAGGACCAGCGCCACGAACGGGACGGCGGCCAGGAAGCCGTCCATGATCGGCAGCAGCGCCCGGGCGACGCCGGCGAACTCGTGGGCCGCGCCGGCCGCCACGCGTATCTCGGAGATGTTGACCGCCAGGGCGGCGATGAACCCCGCCGCCGCGGGACTCGGCAGGCCCTTGAAGTACCAGTGCGCCTCCTCCGCGTCGTCGGTCTCGACGTTGAACCGCGCCAGCCGCAGCGCTGCGCACATCACGAAGAGCGCGCTCGCCGCCCAGCCCAGGCGCGGCAGATAGTTCTGATACGCCGCCAGGGTCTTGACGATGACCGCCGGGGCGACGCCGAACGAAATCACGTCGCAGAGCGAATCCAGCTCCCGGCCCATGTCGCTCGTCGCGTGCGCCAGGCGCGCGACCTTTCCGTCGAGCGCGTCGAACACCATCGCCAGCAGGATCAGTCCGCCCGACCAGCCGATCCAGTGATAGAACCGTGAAGGATCGGCGGCGGCGCGGGTGGCGTAGTCAATGGCCGCGAAGCCGCAGAACGCGTTCCCCAGCGTCACCAGCGTCGGCAGGATGGGCACCCGTTTCGTCGTCGTCATCGCCAGTTCCCGAGCACCGTTCGGCCCGCGCGCACGCTCTGGCCGAGCCGCACGGCCGGCTCGAACTTCTCCGAGCGCGGCAGGAACATCTCGACGCGCGAGCCGAATTGAATCATGCTCAGCCGCTGCCCGCGCCGGAGCGAGTCGCCCGGCTTGAGCGGACAGACGATGCGCCGCGCGACCAGGCCGGCGATCAGCTTCAGCAGCAGCTTGCCCTCAGGGCGGCCCTGAGCCACGGTCGCCGGGCCGCCTCGCCGCAGCGCCACGAGCACGCGCTCGTTCTGGACGCTCGCCTGCGGGCCCATCGCGTTGAGGAATTTCCCGTCCTCGTGCCGCGTCCAGTCCACGCTCGCATCGCACGGCGAGCGGTTGACGTGCACGTCGAAGACCGACATGAAGATCGCGATCTTGTGCGCCGGTCCGCCGACGAACTCCGGCTCCTCGGCCGCGCCGAGCTCCACCACCTTGCCGTCCGCCGGCGAGAGCAGCGCCTCCGGCGGGGCGTCGCTGCGGCGCTCCGGATCGCGAAAGAACCAGAGGGTGAAGAGCAGCCCGAGGACGAAAACAGGGCTGATCCATGGCAGATAAACCGCGCTCAGCGCCGACGCCGCAAGCAGCGCCAGGCCCAGCGGCAGCCAGGTTTTCCGGCCGTAGGAGGCGAGAATGGTTCATTTCTCCGACTGGGGAATTTCCGGCATCTAATCAACTGCGCCGCGCAAAGTCAAGGAAGGGCGCTGCGCCGGCGCGCGCAGCGTGGCGGAACAAGCGGACCGATTGTCTAGCCGCGAAGAGGCGCAAGAAAAGCAACCATTGCCCTCTTCGGGCTTCCCGTGCCTCTTGCGCCTCTTTGCGGCTGAACTGTGCCGCTCGCCGGATGTCACTCTTTGTAATGCGGCTGCAAATCGCCGGCGTTGAACATCTGGCGCTTGAGCTTCAGGTAGAACTTGTAGTTCTCCAGCGTCACATCGGCCGGGCAGCGGTGGTCCACGTGCGGGACGAAGCCGCCCTCCTCGACCAGCGGCTTAAGGCGGAGCAGCTCCTGCTCGATCCCTTTCGGCCCCTTCAGCAGCGCCACCTTGTCCACGCCGCCCTGGAGGAGCACCTTGCGGCCGTACTTCTCGCGGATCGCCACCGGGTCGGTGCCGCCGGCCACCTCCAGCGGGAACATGCAGTTGATGCCGCCGGCGAGGAACTGGTCGAGGATCGGCATGATATTCCCGTCGCAGTCGGTCCAGACGACGTCCACGCCGTGCTTCAGGAGCAGGTCGGTGATGCGCTTGTAGCGCGGGACGATCCACCGGTCGAACATCTTCGGGCTGATGATCGGGCCGTTCTTGAAGCAGATATCCTCCCAGCCGGCGCCGAAGTCGGGCTGCACCTGCTGGAGAGCGCGTTCGAGCACCGCGCAGCCGCAGGCGCAGATCGTCTCGATGATCTCCTCGAACAGCGCCGGGTCGTCGTAGGCGAGCACCCCGATATTCTCGAAGCCGGCCCAGTTGCGCGGCTTGCCGATCAGGCTGCCGATGCTGATGCACATCGGGTAATCGCGCGTGCGCAACTCCTCCACCCGCCGCTCCCAGTCGGCGGGGAACCGCTCCGGCGTCGCCGGGTCGAGCCGCGCCTTGAAGAGCTTCCAGTCCTCGCGGCTCCTCAGCCCGTACTCGATGAAATGCGGGATCGTCTTGATGACCTTCTTGGATTCCTTCTTCAGCGCGCGCTCCTCATCGCGCCAGACGATGTAATCGGCGTCCTCCTCGATCGTCTCGCGCTCGAAGGCCGGGCAGAGACCGTTGGTATTGACGCCTGAATCGTGCCAGTCCTCGATCCCGAAATAGGCGTACGCCTGCGCCTCGGTCGTAATCGTCCGCGGCAGCCCCTGTTCGTGCCAGAGCGGGAGCGTCTCGTCCCAGTAGCCGAACTCCATGAACGGCAGCCGGTCGGCCTTCCGGTAATGCATCGTGCGGACCCAGCGCTCGCGGAGCGTCATCTTGCTCAGGCCCGCGCGGATCGGAGTCCACTTGCCTGCAGCGGCGGACTTGGATTTGGCCATGGCGTTGTCCTTTCATGGAAAAACGCGAACGACATGGCCGCACATGTTACCGGAGGCCCTGAAGGAAATCAATGCTGCGGGCCGTGAACCATCTCGCGTCATCGAAGAGGAAATTCATCCCCTGTTCTCACTCTTCTTGACAACGCCACTGCCGCCGGATAGATTGCTTCATGCCGTCATGGGCGAAGTTCGAAAGGGCGGAGGGGAAACAGGTCGTCCCCCGGATGCCTCGGGAACTCATCGGAGGAAATGAGGTATGAGCCTCAAGAAGATCGGACTCATGGCGTTGCTGGTCGCCGTCATCGCTGTCGCAGCAGTGATCACCGCGAAGCGGGTCCGGAGCGAACTAAAGGGGCCGCCTTTGCTCCTGGACCGGAAGTTCGACAAGATTGACATGAAGTCTTTTGAGATTATTTCGGAGACGCTCCGCGACTGGAACACCAAATATGCAGCCGACGCGTCCGGCCGCTACAAGAACCCCAGGACTGGCGCATACACGATGGTGGACGCTATGAAGTGCGCGTCGTGCGGCCAGCTCATTCCTGTGCCGGAGATGCCCGCCGACCTCCGGCCGAGCCCTAAGCTTGTGAAGGCACGAGGCCGCGGATTTGGCGGGGAGCTGCGGGCATTGGAGGCCGCGAAGGACGAATTTCTACGCAACTACAAATGCCCGAAGTGCGGCAAGAACGCCTTTGCGATGCCCGCCAGCCCAAGCCCGCCCAAATCCAAGTGACCGCAAGCAGCGCATTCCGAACTCACACGACACACTTATCATCCAGTGCGGATGTAAATGGTCGTTCAGTCCATACGTTCATTTTTGCGGGCTGGGCGCCGGGGCCGGCGCGGGCGGCTTGGCGTGTTTGAAGTCGGCTCCGATGGACTGCGTTCCGCGGCCGCCGAAGCGGATGTCGAGGGTCGAGCCCTTTACGGCGACGCCGGTCACGCGCAGGCGATGCAGGCCCTTCGCAAGCGAGACGGGTAGAAAGGTCCACACGGCGTCGCCGGCCGGCTCGACGGCGGCGGCCGGCTCGGTCTTTTCGTTCGCCGGCCGGAGGTTCGGCTTCGGACTCTGTATCGTCCGGCCGTCCACCTCGACGATTGGGCCGACGTTGCCGCGGACCTGGAATTGATAGACGGTCTCCTCGGGCGCGTCGAAGAACCCTTCGAGGGTGAACGACCGCCCTTCCTTGACGCCGGCGACGCTGAGCCAGTTCTTCCTGCCGGCGTCGGCGACGACGACGGGAGCGCCGCCTTCCGCCGTCAGCAGGAGCCCCGCCTCCGACAATCCCTCTTCGGGCGGCTCGATGGCCGGCGCGGGCGCGGGCGGGACGACGCGCAGCTCGATGAACGCGCTCACCGCAATCGGCTTCCTCTCGGCGTCCACGGCCATGCACCAGATGCGGCAGAGACCCTGCCCGAGAAATTGCGGGTCAATCTCGACGGCGCCTTTGTCTCCATGGACGACGCCGATCGGGCGCAGGTTGTGGAAGAATTGAATCTCCGCCGCGCCGGCGAGTTCGGTGTGCAGGCGCAGCGGCCGGTCCCAGGGCGCGTCGCTCTTCTCCGGGCCGGAGATCGCCAGTCGCCGGCCGGATTTGTCCACGGTGAACGGCAGGATCGTCGTGGTGCGTTCCTCGATCGGCCCGCCGGTGACCGCGACGACGCGCAGTTCGTGATAGCCTTCGAGCATCCGCTTCGCGTCGCCTTCGCCGCTCTGGCCGGGCGAGAGTTGGCCGAGGCGCCGGCCGTCCATGTAAAGCTCGAACTTCTCTACGGGGACGGCGCTGAGCGGCAAGGCGGACGCCTTCACGGAAAACGCGCCGTTGACCGTCTGGCCGGCGGCGAGGCCCTCGATGACGACGTTCGGCGGGTCGCGCCAGGGCGCGCAGAGCGGGTCGCCGACGATGAGGAGCTGGTACGGGGTTGCGACGGATTGATAGAACGCCTCGGCCAGCGTGCAGCCGCGCGCGTAATGGACGTGGATGAACGGCGAGGGGAATTTTTCCTCGATGGCGATCGGCTCGGTCACGGTGCCGCTGGAGGCGGCCGCGCCGCAGGCGATCAGGCTGGTGAGCGGCGTCTGGCCGGCGCCTGCGGTCAGGATCCCGCCGGCGCTGGTGAAATCCTCGCAGATCGCGCCCGGAAGGATCCGGCTGCCGGAGCTTTTCCAGTCGTACTCGGCCGCGCCGATGACCGCGCCCATGACGTCCGGCTTGTTCATGGGCACGATGCCCTCCTCCAGTTCGGCGCTCAGCCCCATCGTGCGCAGCTTCTCGACGGCGGAGGGAAAAAGCCAGTCGCGGACGGTCGAACGGATGTTCTCGTTGCGGATGAAATAGAAGACGCCTTTCGGCCGCGCGCCGTCGGCGCGCGCGGCGGCGCGGAGGGCGTCAAGCGCCTCCGGCACCGAGTTGCCGCGCCCGCTCGTGACGGCCAGCATGACGGAGAGCAGGTATCGCACACCCGTGTCCGACTCGGTCCGTTCGCCCTGGGCGTTCCAGCCGCGGTCGCTGCGGAACCCCAGCGAGGGCTCGACGTCCTCGATGACCGCCTTCGATTTTTCGAGGGCCTCCTTGAATTCCTTCCGGTTCCGCAGCGGGGCGAAGGCTTCGTTATCCTGCCATGCGCGCCAGTCGCCCCAGCCGCACTCGGCCGCGCGCTGAAGCGATTGGACGGCCTCGTCCAGGTCGCCGCGATGGGCTGAGCAGAGCGCGAGACAAAAGTGGGCTTCGGCGTTGTCGGGGCATTCCTCCAAGAGGGGGCGAAGCGTGGCTTCGGCGTCAGTCCACGCCTTGCCGTGGATCAGCCGGGCGGCCTCCCTCAATCGGCTCTGCTGTGCGTCGGTCGGCGGCGGGCCTTTCCTGGGCGCGATGGCGCGGCGGAAATAGCGATTGTTGCCAGGCAGCGTGTAGCTTCCCGGCGGCGCGTGCTGCCGGTCGGCGAAGACGAACTTGTAGAGGTACGTCAATCCGGTGATGGAGCCGGCCCTTCCGACGGTGGCCGAGGGCGCGGAGGCGAAGTCCTTCGTGATGTCCACGATGTACGGGATGTCGGAGGACCAGGCGATGCAGTCAATCTGCGCGGCCAGCCCGCGCTGTTCCAGGGTCTTGATGATCGGGTTGAGCAGTTGCGCGCGCAGGAACTCGATGTCGGTTTGCTCGAAATCCGGCAGGCGGTTGATGTAGATCACGTTCGCCGGCGGAATGCGGTAGAGGGCGATGAATTCGTTGGCGATCGCCTTCGAGGCCCAACTGTCCTCGTTGATGATGACCGCCACGTTCTCCGGTCCGAGCCCGGCCGAACAGCGCGAGGCGAACCCGAACAGGAGCGCGATCTGCACGACGGCCGCGAAAGCGCGAAAAGTTCTCATTCGATTCCCCTTCCGCCGCCGGACGGACGCCCTAATACGGCGGCGCGTCCGCCAGCGTTTCGAGGGCCAGGACGCAATAGGCGGTGACGAGGACGGCGTCTTTCTCGGCGTTGTCGCCCTGGTCATTCACCCAATAACCGAGTCCCTGCGAGTCGGTGCGCTGCAGGGAGATCAGCCGGATCATCAGTTCGCGGCGCCAGTCGGCGGGGCGCTTTTCGGCGCGCAGGAGCGGCTCTTCGCCGTAGAGGCTGAGCGCGCCGGCGAGGGAGTAATAGTAGAAGCAGGGGCCTCGCCTGTCCAGGCCGCCGGCCGGCTCGTCGAGCGTGTAGTTGGCGCGGAGCCAGTTGACCGCGCCGAGCACGCGCGGATCGCTGCGGGCGACGTTGGATTCGAGCAGCGCGGCCAGCCCGAGCGCGGTGGCGCTGCCTTCGGGATGCCGCGTCGTCAGAGGCCCAGCCTTGTCGGGCACGTCGAAAAAGCCGCCGAGATCCTGCGGCCGCTCGCCACAGGCTGGCGGCAGGTTCTGGCAGCGCGAGAGAAAGGCAACAGCCGCGGTCCAGTCCGGATCGGCAGGAGCGGAACGGCTCTTCTCCGCATCGGCGGTTGCGATGCGCTGGGTGGCGGCCAGCGCCTCGATCGCGAGGGCGGTCGTCTTCATGTCCGCAGGCGGATCGCTGCACGCCCATCCGCCGAACTGGTCGGAACCCTCGCGCCGGTTCTGGCCGCGCGCAAGGAAGCGGCGCGCGGCGAGGATCAGCGGTTCATAGCGCTCCTGCTGCGAGCCTGCCAACGCGAGCACCGACGCGGCCGTGCTGTAGTTGCCGCGCGCGCCGGGAAGGCGCGAATCGCGGTAAATGCCCCCGTCCTTTTGCGCGCAGGAGGCGATGAATTCGAGCCCCTTTCCGGCGCTCGCGTCCAACTTCCCCTGCTCACGCGCGGGATCCCGAAGGATCGCGCGCGTCGCAAAGGCGGATACGGCCGGCTGCGGCGACGACGGCCAGGAGCCGTCGGCGTTCTGGCGGGCCTTGAGCCATTGAATGCCCTGATCCACAGCGCGGAGCGCGTCCTTCTTCGTTGAGAGATCCAGCCCCGGCATTTGCTCCTTGTCGCCCCAGGCCGGCCGGGCCGCCAGCGCAAGCGCGCCGCAGAGGGCGATGGACGATAGGCGATGGACGATCTCGCGTCGTCCGTTGTCCGCCGTCCCTCGTCGCTCGTCCATCGCCGGTCGCCCGCAAAAAAGTTGACAGCTCCGCTGGAGAGGGTAACATTAACTTCCCCCTGTGGAAAAGCGCCGGAGATTGCGCGGATCGAGGCTGGCCGGAACCGATTCCCCCGCGCGTGCGCCCGGCGAGAAAAGAGTTGACAGCCTCGCGTCAAAAAGAATAACATGAATCGTCCACTGTTCTCCGCGCAACGCCAGCCGCCGGCGCGCCAGGCGCTCTGGACGGTATGCGGTCGCGTCCCCCGTGACGCAGTTCAGGGCCGCGAGCGTGGTCGAGCCTCTTGGGGAGCGCCAGCCGATGAGAAACCGGATTCCAACCCCATCGCTGGCGATCCTGTGCTCGACAATCCTGGCGGCGGCCGCATCGGCGGAGCCGCGGACGTACACGGTCTATCGCGCGCAGACTCCGCCGAAGATTGACGGGTGCCTGGACGATGAATGCTGGCGCGCCGCGCCCTGGCAGACGGGCTTTACGATGCTCGGCGGCGGCATGGTCGGCGAGCCGTCGCAGACGCAGTTCGCGATGGCCTGGGACGACCAGTCGCTTTACCTGGCCGTGCGCTGCGCGGACTCGGCGGTGGATCGGCTGGTTGCGAAGGCGGACGACGGCAGCCGGGACCTGTTCCACGACGATCACGTCGAGGTATTCCTGGCCCCCGAGAAGCAGCGCGAGGATTATGCGCAATTCGCCGTCAATTCGCTCAATAAGAGAATAGACCTGTCTTACCAGGCGAAGAAGGAAACGGCGATCCAGGCCATCAGCAAGGGGGGCAAGTGGGTTTCCGCCTGCCGCCGCGGCAAGGCTTCGTGGGAATTGGAGATGGCCCTGCCGCTGGCCGCGCTGAAGATCGAGCCGCACGAGGGCGTCGTCTTCGTCGGCAACATCGGCCGCGTCCGCTGGGCGGACCCGCCGGAAAAACCGGTCAATTTCACCTGGACGCCGCAGACGGACGGCTTCGACCATGACCCGGCCGCGTTCGGCGTCTTTAAGCTGGCCGGCGCGCCGTCGCCGATGATGCGCACGTATTCGCTCGCCGTCGAGCAGTGGCGCGACATGGTCTCAACCCTCCAGGGCGATCGCTTCACCGGCGCCGTGCTCGGCATCGGCGCGGACGGCTGGCTGCGCCTCAACGGGCCTCAGTTCGGCGGCGACGTGGCCCTGGCCGCCTCCGTGGTTTCGCACGTTGAGTTTGCGCCGGTCCGGGAAGAGAAGGCCGGCCCGAGAGTCGTCCTGAACAACGGCGACTACGTCCTCGGACAGGTCCAGTCCATCACTGCGGAGCAGACGGTCATCGCGAACCCGGAGATCGGGACCCTGACGGCGCCCACCGCGTCGCTGACGGAAATCCTGGTGGACAGCGAATCGGCCAACTTCGTGGATACCGGTTTCGAATGGGGCACCCTGGAACCCTGGACGCCCGTCCAGGGCAACTGGACGCTCGGCGGCGGAAAGGCAACCTGCATGGCCGGGCCGCAAGGGGAAGCCGTCCTCGGCGCGCTCTCGGTCCCGCTGGATCAGCGGGGCCCGGTCACCTTCTTCGCCGACGTCGAATTGCCGCAGGCGGGGGCGTGGCTCGACTGCGAGCTGTTCGTGTTCTGCGACCGGCCGGACCTCCAGAACATGCACAGCGGCGTCTTCTTTCACTTGAAGGGCAACGACAGCGGCTGCGCCGTGGTGACGCCGGAAGCGGGCATCCAGAACCTGGGCAGCTGGGGGACCGGCAACCAATTGGTGTCCAAGGCCCGCGTCCAGTTTCAACTGCAGTACGATCCGCGGGAGGGCGCGATTCAGCCGTGGGTGAGCGACGTGCCGAATTTGGGGGACACGCTGGCGGGCCAATACCGTTTCACGGCCGGCCCCAGAACCGGGCGATACGTCCTGTTCGTCACGCACGTGCCCCTGTCCGTGAGACATCTTCGCGTGGAGCCCGGCTTCGTGGCGCCGCGCAAGACGCTGGCCCCCGCGATGGATTCCATCCAGGTCATGCTGCTCAACGGCGACACAATCTCGGCCAGGGCGGTGACCTTCGCGGAGGGCAAGTTCACCATCGTCACCGACTTCGGCAGCATCGAGCCGGAGTCGAAACGAGTGCAACTGGTCCGCTTCCCCCGCCGGTCCGCCGCGCCGCCCGCGCAGGAGGCGGAGGCCACCGTGCAGACGACGGAGGGCAATTTCACGCTGCATTCCTGCGTACTGGCCGATGACCGGCTCACCGGCCGGTCGGACCTGTTCGGCTCGGTTTCCCTCCAGCGCGACGCGCTCCGTTCGATTCATTTCCGCCGCAGCGTGCCCTAGCCGATACGAGATCATTTTTTGAGGAGCCTTCTCATGGCCGACCGCGCGCCGAACGTGCAGGATCGTGACGTGGAGGAGGTCGAACGGTTTCGAGACTCCTGCGCCAGGCTCGTCCAGGAACTGCAGCACGTCATCGTCGGGCAGACCCAGGTCATCGAAGACGTGCTCATCGCCATGTTCTCGCGCGGGCATTGCCTGCTCGAGGGCGTGCCCGGCCTCGCCAAGACGCTCCTCGTGCGCACCCTCTCCGAGGCGCTCTCGCTCCAGTTCCACCGCATCCAGTTCACGCCCGACCTGATGCCCGCCGACATCATCGGGACCGAGATTCTCCGCGAGGACCGCGCCACCGGGCACCGCGAGTTCGCCTTCGTCAAGGGGCCGATCTTCGCCAACGTCATCCTCGCCGACGAGGTCAACCGCACCCCGCCGAAGACCCAGGCCGCGCTCCTCGAGGCGATGCAGGAACACCACGTCACCGCCGGCGGCAAGGAATACCGCCTCAACGAGCCGTTCCTCGTCCTGGCCACGCAGAACCCGATCGAGCAGGAAGGCACCTATCCGCTCCCCGAAGCCCAGCGCGACCGCTTCATGTTCCACGTGAGAGTGGATTATCCCTCCTTCGACGAGGAGATCCAGATCGTCCGCCAGACCACCACGCAGCGCGAGGTCTCCGTCAGGAAAGTCCTCAGCGGCGAGGACATCGTCTCGCTGCAGGACCTGGTCTATCGCATCCCCGTGCCCGACCATGTCTACAAGTACGCCGTGACGCTGGCCCGCCGCACGCGCAAGGGCGAGGCCGACGCCCCCGGCTATATCCGCGACTGGGTCGCCTGGGGCGCCGGTCCGCGCGCCTCGCAGTACCTCATCCTCGGCGCCAAGGCCCGCTCGATCCTCCGCGGCCGGCCTTACGCCTCCATCGAGGACGTGCGCGCGGTCGCCGCACCGGTCCTCCGCCACCGCATCCTGCTCAACTTCAACGCCGAGGCCGACGGGGTGACCTCTGACGACGTCGCCAAGAGACTGATGGACGAGGTCCCGGCGCTGGAACAGGAATGAAGGGCGGCCGATCGCCGGGCCTTCAGCGAAATGATTCGTTCATTCGGCAATCGGCATTCGGCACTCGGAAATAGAAAATGCCTCCCAAAGCCAGGAGAACGATTGACCGCCGCGCCGTGGCGCGCATCAGCCACATGGAGCTCCGCGCCCGCAAGGCGATGGAAGGCTACTATACCGGCATCCACAAAAGCCCCTACCACGGCCTGAACGTCGAGTTCGCCGAGTACCGCGAATACGTCCCCGGCGACGACCTGCGCTACCTGGACTGGCGCGTCGTCGCGCGCTCCGACCGCTACTTCATCAAGCAGTTCGACGCCGAGACGAACCTGAACTGCTACCTGCTCCTGGATTGCAGCGGCTCGATGGACTTCGGCACCGCCGGCACGACGCGCCTCGACTACGCCGCCTCGGCCGCCGCCGCCCTGGCGCTGCTCATGCTCGGCCAGGGCGACCACGTCGGCCTCGTCTGCTTCGACAGCGCCGTGCGGCAATTCATCCCGCCGCGCGGCAACGCCCGGCACTTCCACGCCCTCCTCGAGACGCTCGAATCGGTCGCGCCCGGCAAGGACACCGACCTGCCCGCCGTCCTGCACGAGATCGCCGAGCAGGTCCGCCGCCGCAGCATGGTTATCCTCTTCAGCGACTTCTTCGACAACGTCGAGGAAATCCTCAACGGGCTGCAGCACTTCCGGCATCGCCGCCACGAGGTCATCGCCTTTCACCTGGTGGACGACGCCGAGATTGATTTCCCGTACGACCGCGTGACGCTCTTCGAGGGGATGGAGCGCGGCGAGGAGATCATCGCGGACCCGCAGGTGGTCGCCGAGGGCTATCGCCAGCGCTTCCGCGAGTTCCTCGCGAGGATCAAGCGCGGCTGCACCGAAAAGGACATTGACTACGAGCTCATGCGCCTTTCGCAGCCGTTCGACCGCGCGCTCACGGGATTTCTGGCGAGGAGAAAATGACGATGGCCGCGGAGCGACGATGAGCTTTCTGCATCCCGAGTTTTTCTGGCTGATCCCGCTGGTGGCCGCGCCGCTCATCATCCACCTGCTCACGCGGCTGCGGTATCGGCGGGTGCGATGGGCGGCGATTGACTTCCTGCTCAATAACCAGACCAAGGCCGTCCGCCGCGCGCGCCTGCAGCAGATTCTCCTGATGATCCTGCGCACCCTGATCCTGGCCGCCGCGCTCATGGCGCTGCTCGAGCCGATCCTGCGCGGCGGCATCGGCCGGCTCCTCGGCGGCGGAAACAAACTGGTCATCCTGCTCGACGGCTCCGCCAGCATGAGCAGCGCCACGGCCAACGGGACCTGCTTCGAGCGCGGCAAGCGCGCCGCCCTGAACGCCCTCGCCGGGTTCCCGCGCGGCGCCGCCGCGGCCTTCGGGCTCATGGCCGGCGAGTGCCGGATCGCCTCGCGCGAGCCGCTCCGCGACCTGCGCGCCGTCTCCAGCGCCATCGAGGCCGCCCGCCTCACCGATGGCGCGGCCGACGTCCCGCAGGCCATCGCCGCCGCCGCCGAGACGCTCCAACGCAGCGGCGGCGGAGGCGTCATCTGGATCCTCACCGACACTCAGGCCACCGACTGGCGGCCCGCGGACTCCGGCGCCTGGGAGGCCGCCCAAAAGGCCCTGGAGCTGGCCGGCAAGCCCGAGATCGTGGTCACGCGCCTCGAACGCAGCGCCGGGGTCAATTTCTCCTTCGCCGGCATCAGCCTGTCGCCGCCGATCCCCACCGAAGGGGATGCGCCGCGCCTCACCGCCACCGTGCAGCTGAACGCCGAGCGCCGAACTCCCAATGCCGAATCCGCCCTTCCGCAACCGGGCGCCCTGGCGAACGTGACCTTGTTCTTCGACGGCGAACGCGTGGACTCCGCCTCCGTCAACTTCCACGAGGCCGGCCGCGCCGATTGCGTCTTCAACCTGCCCGCGCTCAAAGCCGGCGCGCACTCCGGATACGTCCAGCTCGATCCGGACGTCATCCCCGCCGACAACCGCTGCTACTTCACCCTCAGCACCGAAGACCGGGTGCCGGTCCTCGTCGTCGAGGGCGCGCCCGCCGCCCGGCCGGACAACGCCGCCTCGCACTTCCTCTCGTTGGCGCTGAGGCCCACCGAGGCGGAGGCCGGCTACCGTTCCCCCTTCCTGCCGAAGGTCGTTGCCGCCGACGCGCTTTCCGACATCCTGCTGCAGCCGTTCGAGGCCGTGTTCCTGGCCGACGTGCCGTCGCTTTCCGACCCGGCGCGCCGCCGCCTCGACGAATACGTCCAGGCGGGCGGACTGCTCGTCATCTTTCCGGGCGGGCACACCGTCCCGGCCGAATGGACCGCCGGCAAGTTCCCGCGCATACCGCTGCAGCCGTTCAGGGATTTCCCGGCCGACAAGCGCGCCAAAGTCACCTGGGCCTCGCAACAGAACCCGCTGACCCAGACGCTGCCGCTCGAAGGCCTCAACCGGCTGCTGATCTCGCGCCTGTTCCCCATCGAGCCGGCGCCCGCCTCGACCGAGAAGCTCGCCGCGCAGGCGCTCATGAGCACCGACTCCGGCCAGCCGTTCCTCGTCGTCCAGCAGAACGGCAAGGGCCGCATTTTCCTCTTCGCCGTCTCGGCGCAGTTGGACTTCTCGAACCTGCCGCTCATGCCGTTTTTCCCCCCGACGGTCCATCGGCTCGTCCTGAACCACTTGATCGAAAAAGGCATGGCGACCTCGCACCGCGCCTTCACACCGCTGATCGTGCCCGTCCGGGCCGAATGGCCGCGCATCCTCACCCCCGACGGGCGCGTCGAGCCGCTGACCCCGATGAAGAGCGACCCGGACAAGGTGTCGTTCGAGGACACCGGCGTCGCCGGCTTCTATCGCCTCACCGCGGCTCCCGCCGGCTCCGTCCCGCCCAAGGACGAGGGCGGGCCGATCGTCGGCACCATCAATGTGCCGCCGGAGGAATCGAGCATGGAGTTGATTCCCGAAGCCGTCATCGGCAATCTCCTGCGAGGTTCACGCGTCACCACCATGGCCGCCAACGGCGACCTGGCCGCCACGGGCCGCGAAGCTTCCGTCGGGACGTGGAGTTTTCCTTTTGCGGTCATGGCCCTGTGCGCTATTCTAGGGGCCGTGATCCTGGCTTGGGCGATTGACCGGCCCGCGCCGGCCAGACCCGCCGAGGCCTCCGCCGGTGGAGACCGGCGATAGGCCGGAGGCCATAGAAGATGGAATCGCAGCCGCGGGCCGAGTTCATCATCTATCGCCCACCCTCTGCTATGAAGGCGGCGCTGCTTGACTAAGACGAACATCATTTTCGACCTGCCGGTCTCGCCCTGGGTCGCGGGCGCGTTGGCGCTCCTGGTCCTTGCGGCGGTGATCTTCTGGACCGTCCGCGACCTCGCCCGCATCAGGCCGTTCACCCGCGTCGCCGTCGTCTTCCTGACCGCCGTCGGCACGCTGCTGGCCATCGGGCTGCTGCTCAACCCGCGCCTGGTGCGCGAATGGCCCGATCCGCAGAAACCGCTGCTCTACGTGCTCGCGGACAACTCCCGCAGCATGAGCCTGACCGATTCCTACAAAGGGGCCGAGGCGGACTATATTCGCAACGCGCAGATTCGAACGCCGGACGCGCAGGGGGCCGAAGTCGCCCGCGTGGACATCGAACGTTCCCTGCTGAGCCTGGCGCCGGGCGCCTGGCTCGCCGACGCGAGCCGCGACTTCGACATCCAGCTCTGGGGCTTCGCCGGCGCCGCAAAAAAACTCCCGCTCGAAGGGGCCTCCACAAGCTTCCGGGTGGACGACGAAGGCCAGGAGACGGCCATCGGCAATGTGCTCGAATTCATCAACTCCGGCGGCGACGAAGGGGCGCAGAGAACTCCCGCCGCCATCGTCCTGATCACCGACGGCGCCTGGAACGCCGGCAGCGACCCGGCCGAAGCGTCGCGCGAGCTCGGCCTGCGCAACATCCCGGTCTACCCGATCGGCCTCGGAAATCCGGAGCCGCCGCTCGACGTCTCGGTCCTCTCGCTCCGCGGCCCGCAGGAATCCCTCCTCGGCGACATGCTTTTCCTCGAGGCCACCGTCATGGCCACCAGCGCCGTGCCCTTGCGCGTCACCCTCGAACTGCTCGATGACGGCCGCGTCGTGGCCGAACAGCCGGTCGTGACGCTCCCTGGCGCCCGGCCGCTGCAAGTCGAGATGACTTACGAGCCGCGCACCGCCGGCCGCCGCACCTTCATCGCCCGAGTCCGCCCCGCCGCGGACCAGCCCGGCCTCGGCAAAACCCACGCCGAGACGACCGTGGAGATCGTGGACCGCAAGATTCGCGCGCTGCTGATTGAGGCCGAGCCGCGCTGGGAGTTCCGCTTCATCCGCAGCGTGATGGAGCGCGACCCCGGCGTGACGCTCACGATCTGCCTGCTCCGGCCCGGCATCGGCCCCATCCAGGGAACCGGCTACCTGGCCGAGCTGCCGACCGACAAGAAGGAGTTCGCCGATTACGATCTGGTTTTCCTGGGCGACGTGCCGCGCGACCTGCTCCCCGACGCCTTCCTCAAGGAACTGGCCGACATGGTCCGCGTCCGCGGCGGCGCGCTGGCGCTGATCGCCGGCCGGCGGCAGAACTATCGCAACCTGGTCGGCACGCCGATCGAGGAGATCCTGCCCGTGCTGATCGCGCGCACGCACGCTGGCGCCGGCGAGCGCGCCGTGAAGCTGGAGCTGACCCAGGAAGGCGCCGCGCACCTCCTCACGCGGCTTTCGCCGGATGCCGCGGAGAACGAGCAGATCTGGGCCAACCTGCCCGCCATGGGCTGGTCCGCCGACGTCACCGGACTCGCGCGCGGCGCGACCGTGCTCCTGGCGAACTCGAACCAGGTCGCCGGCACCGGCCACCAGCCCGTCCTCGCGATCCAGTACGTCGGCGCGGGCAAAACGCTCTTCTCCGGCGTGGAAGAGACCTGGAGATGGCGCAAGAGCATCGGCGACAAGTACCACTACCGCTTCTGGGCGCAGGCGATCCGGTGGTTGATCCGAAAGCATTTCAACGAGGGCGACCGGCTCTGCCGGCTGAGCCTCAGCCGCGTGGAATGCAACGTGGACGAGAAGGTCGAGGTCGAGGCCTACTGCCTCGACAACGACGGCTTCCCGCTCTCGAACGCCGATGTTTCGGTCCTGGTCACGCCCGAGAAAGGCGAACCGCAGCGCATGGCGCTGCAGGCGGCGCCCGGCGGCTGGGGAATTTACCGCGGCGCCTTCATCCCGCAGCAGGAGGGCCAGTTCAAGTTCAACCCGATCGTGGCGAAGTACGGCCAGAACCCGCTCGCTTCCAAGGCGATCCTCCAGGTGATCCGGCCGGACCTCGAAAAATCGTTCCTGGCCCAGGACGTGAGCGCGTTGAAGGCCATTGCGGCGACCAGCGGCGGGACATATAATACCATTGCCGGGACGGGCGACTTGAAGTCGCTCCTGACGGCGAAGGCGGGGCGCCGCATGTTGACTGAGGAATACGCGCCTTTCCGCAACCGAATCTACTACGCCGTCCTCGTTCTCGTTCTGTCGGCGGCATGGTTCCTGAGAAAAAGGACGGGACTGGCGTAAAGCATTTCTGGTTCCCGAATGCCGAATGCTGACTACGGATTCCATTCGGCATTCGGCATTCGGCAATCGGCATTGTAAGGGACCCTCGATGCCTGCGATCCCGAAGCGTCTGCGCGATCTGCTGGACCATTATCGGCTCCGGTGGCGCGTGGTGCAGGCGACGATGGGCCTGCTGATGACGCTCTGCGCGATCCTCGGCGGCGCGGGGCTGGGCGTGCTGGTGGACCGCGTGTCGCTGGGGGCTCCGAGAGGCGTCCGGTGGGCCTTTCTGGTTGTCATCGCGCTGGCGGCCGTTGCGCTGCTGTTGCGCCGCGTCCTGGCGCCCGTGTCGCAGCGCATGGCCGACGAGCGCACCGCCGCCCGGCTGGGCCTCAACTTCCCCAACATGGCCGAGGACCTCGTGACCGGCGTCGAGTTGAGCCGCGACGAGGATGCTTACGGCGTCTCCAAAGGCCTTGTGGACGCCGCGCTCAGTCAGATTGACCGGCGCAGCGAGGCGGTCAGCTGGCGTCAAGCCGTGCCGCTCGACCGGCTGGCGCGCGTCGCCTCGCTCTTCGGCGTCCTCGCCCTGGCGATGGCGATGGCTTATCTCTTCGCGCCGGAGGCCGTCTCCAACAGCGTCGGGCGCCTGCTCCAGCCGAACCGCGAAGATTTCTTCTCCTACAGCAGGCTGAAAGTCGAGCCGGGCGACCAGGTGCTCTGCAAGGGCGACGCGATGCAGGTCCGGTTCTGGGTCTCCGGCCGCCCCCTGACGCGCGCAATCGTGGAAGTCCGTCCGAGCGGCGAATCGTTCACCGCCGAGGTGGTCGTGGTCGGTGGCGCCGGCGCCTGGCAGAGCGCCCCGCTCCTCGACGACCTGCGCTACCGCGTCAAGGCCGGCGACGGCGTCTCGCCCTGGTATATCGTCCGCACACTGCCGGCCCCGTCGCTCATCGGAAAGTCCGTCCGCGTGACCCCGCCGGCTTACACGGAGCGGCCCGAGACGACCGTCGAGGGCGTCGCAGGCCCGGTGACGGTGGTCAACGGACCCGAAAGGGACGGCGTCCCGCAGTCCTCGACGGTGGTCATTCAGGTCCGGCCCGCGGTTCGCGGCGAGGATCCGAAACTCGTCTGCAGCGCGTGGTTGACCGCCGGCGGGCAAACCTATCCCTTGAAGGCCGAAGGCGGCCTCTTCGTCTCTCCCAGGCTGACGCCCACGGAGGACGTGGACTACAAGATCACCCTCAAGGACGGCTTCGGGCTGACGAACCGCGCGCCGGAAACGATCTCGATCAAGGTCGTGCCCGACGCGAAGCCGGAGGTGACCCTCCCGAAGCCCGGCTCGGACCTTTCGCAACTGCCGGGCGCCAGCATTTCCATCGCCGCCTCCGCGACCGACGATTACGGCGTCCGCGACTTGAAACTGCAAACGCGCCTGGTCCACAACAAGAGCCCGACGGAGGCCAACCTCGACGACTGGAAGACCGTGCCGCTCGGCGAGGGCGCGCCGACCCTGCAGCGGCTCGAAGGGAGCGCCGAGCTGCTGCTCGCCGACTTCAACCCGCTCCCCGGCGACCACATTGACATCCGCGCGATGGCCTCCGACTACGCCGACGAGGCAATGTTCCGATACGGCTACTCGGAGACCTATCACATCAACATCATCAGCAACGCCGATCATCTGGACCTGATGCTGGACCGCTTGCTGCAGATCGCGGACAAGGTGGACCTGGCCTCCCGCAAGCAGGCCGCCGAGGCGAAGCAGACCGGCGAACTGAAGGACGCCCCGGCCGCCGAAAACAAGGCCCCCGAGGCCGCCGACGCGCAGCAGCGCCAGGAGGCCCTCCGCGACAAAGTCAAAGACCTCGAGACCCAACTCGGCGAGGTGATCGCCGACCTGAGCGATAACCCGATGACGCCGGCCAGCCTGCTCTCGGACCTGAGCAAGGCGGAATCCGGGATGGACGCGGCGGAGTCCAAGCCCATGAAGCAAGCCTCCGACGATCTCAGCCAGGCCGCACAGAGCAAGGCGGCCCAGCCCGACTCGCAACAGCAGCAGCAACTGCAAGACGCCGAGAAGGCGCAGAAAACCGCCGCCGAAGAGCTGGAGAAGCTCTCCACGGAGATCAGCCGCATCCAGCGCCGCAAGCTGCTGGAGATTCTCGCCGACGAGGCGGAGCGGCTCTCGCATGACCAGGCGGATGCCCGCGCCCTCACCGGCAAGGCCGCTACGGAAGTCAGCGGGCGGCTTGCCTCCGAACTCTCGCAGACCGACCTCGACAGGGTCGTGCGCCTCGCCGGCCTCCAGAAACTGGTCTCCGGCGGCATCGCCACGCTCGGCAAGGATATCCAGAAAGTCCTCGACGATCTGACTCAGGAGAACGTGAGCGAGGCCGAAAAGGCCTCCGACGCGCTCAACCAGATGCAGGGCGACCGCCTGGTCGAAAACTCCGAAGAGGTCGCCTCGCAGATCTCGGAGAACAACCTCTTCGCCCAGACGCCCCGGCAGCAGGCGATCGCCGATGCGCTCATGGAAGTGGCCGAAACCCTGCGCACCTCCGACGACATGAGCGAGGGCGCGAAGGAACTCCAGGAGTTCATCAAGCGGCAGAAAGAGATGAACGCCCGAATGGAGAAACTGATCGGCGGCGACGTCAAAGGGGCCGATCCGGACGAGCCGGCCCCGAAGCGCACCCCCAACCCGTCCGACTCGGGCGCGGCGGGTCCCAAACCCATGCGGCCCTTCATCGCGGTCCTCAACGGGCCGGCCGGAGCGCGCGCGATCCGCAGGCCGGCGGCGCGGATTCCCGCGGTGACGAGGATCGCCATGGCGCGAGCGGGCCGGTTCGAGCCATCGGCGGCCCCGATCCTCATCGCGCAGAACTCGGCGCCGGCGCCCGCCGCGGCCGTGCCCGCCCAGGTGAAGATCGTCGGCAGCCGGCTCGGGGAGCGCCAGGGCATGCTGGGACAGGACGTCAGCGAACACTCGCTCGCGATGCGCGATCTCTTCAAGGAACTCGGCCTGTTCAAGATCGAGACGGCCGACAAGCTCGACCAGGCCTCCGCCGAGATGGGCCTCGCCGCGCAGGACCTGCCCGTGCCCTCGCTCCCGCAGGCGCTCGAACACGGCAAGAAGGCCCTCGAACTGCTCGAAGAGGCGGCCAAGAGCCTCGCGGAAGATGAGCAGCAAATGGACCAGCAGAAGAAGGACTCCGAGGAGATGTCGCTGGAAGAGATGATGCAGTTGGCCAAAATCATCGGGCAGATGAAGACGCTCCACGCCGACACCAGCGCCGCGGACCGCGCCCGCACGGAGTCGCCGTCCGCGTTCCCCGAACGCGTCATGACCCTCGCCCGGCGCCAGGGCCGCATCCGCTACGACACCACCAAGCTGACCCGCAAACTGCAGGCGAAGCAGTTGGGAGTAGCCCGGACCACGGAGATCGCCGGCGCCAAGATGGATCTGAGCCACACCGCCCTCGAATCCGGCGACGCCGGCCCGGAAACGCGCAAGGCCCAGAGCGAAGCCATCCAGGTGCTCGAGGCACTGCTCAAGGACGAGGAGGAGAAGAACGTCAGCCGCTCCTCCGCCGCGATGATGGCCATGCGTGCGATGCAATCTTTATCCACGGCCAGCCACGGCGGCGGCTTCCACGGAGGCGTCAACGCCCCGATCGGGCCGGCCAGGCTCGAAACGGCCGGCTACCGCGTCTCGACTCAGCAGAAGTACGACGAGAAAATGGCCGCCGGGTTCGAGGCGGAATTCCCCCCCGAGTTCCGCGCGTTGCTCAATTGCTACTTTGACCAGGTGCGCAAGGAGGCCCGACCGTGAGCAGGGCGCGCATCTGGATCGCCGTCATCGGCCTGTTCTGCTGCGCCGGCGCCGCTTCCGCGCAGGAGATGGACCTGCGGGTGACCGACGAAATCGAGAAGGCCGTCAGCCGCGGACTGGACTACCTCGCCCGCACGCAGAACGCCGACGGCTCCTGGCCGCCGCCCAACGGACAGGGCTGCGGCGTTGTGGGACTGCACCTGCTGGCCTTCCTGGCGCACGGCGAAATCCCCGACGAAGGCAAGTACGGCCTGGTCATGCGCCGCGCGGTGGAATACATCATCAGCCGCCAGGAGCCCAACGGCCTGCTCTCCGGGCCGGCCGGCAGCCCGATGTACAACCACGGCTTCGCGACGCTGGCGCTCGCCGAAATTTACGGCATGATTGACGATCCCAAGCTGGGCCCGGCGCTCAAGAAAGCCGTCGGCCTGATCGTCAGTTGCCAAAACCGCCAGGGCGGCTGGCGATACAACGTGGGCGAGGAGGACTCGGACACGACCGTCTCCGGCGCGCAGATGGTCGCCCTGCGCGCGGCCGCCAGCGGCGGCATCGAGGTGCCGCTCGAGACCATCCAGCGCGGCGTGCAGTATTACAAGTCCATGTACTGCCCCGGCGGCGGATTCGGCTATCAGACTCCCAACAGCCCGAACGACGCCCGCTCCGGCATCGGCCTGCTCGTCCTGTCTCTCAGCGGCGCGTACCATTCCGAAGAGGCCAAGCTCACCGCCGACTGGCTCTTCAGCAACCCCTGGGGCTTGTCCTACTTCTCCTATCGCAACTACTATTGCGCTCAAGCCCTGCTCCAGGCCGGCGGGAAGTACTGGAAGAAATGGAACGAACTCCAGACCCCGGTCATCCTGAACGCCCAGCAGCCGGACGAGTCCTGGATCGATCAGCAGGTCGGCCTCACGCTCCCGACGGCCTTCAACCTGCTCGCGCTGGAAGTGAATTACTACTACTTGCCGATTTACCAGAGATAGCGTCCGGGCGAGGACGAAACAGCCTGTTATTGGGAGTCACCCGCGTGCAACGTCATCCTGTCGTCGGACTCGTTTTTCCGGCGGTCGTCGCGGTCGCCTGCCAGCTCTTCGCGGTCAACCCCGCGCCGGCGCAGAGTTCCGGCGCGTCCGGCGCGGACATCTTCATCCCGAAGCCGCGCGGCTCGGAAGACTCCTTCGATCCCAACGCCGTCCCCGCCGCGCAGGCCGGCGCCACGATTTTCGGGCGTTCCGGCGACCGGCTCACCGGATCGGTCAACAGCATCGCCAATGGCGTGGTCCGGTTCTCCGGTCCCTTCTTCGACCAGGAAGTCGGAATCTTCACCGAGGAGATCCGCGACATCCAGTTCCGCGCCGGCGGCGCCGTCGAGAGCGGACGGGACCTGGTCGTCCTGACGAACGACGACCGCCTCTTCGGCAAGGTCCAAGGCATGACGCCTGCGGACATCGCCTTCGACAGCACGGCGGCCGGTTTCCTCAAGATCAGCAAGCGCTGCATCAAGCAGATGTGGTTCCAGGGCAGCGCGGACGCCATCGCCCGCACCAATTTCGCCGCCGGGCACCCCTCGCCGCTGCAGATTGACCGCGGCGGCTGGCAAATCGCCGGCGGCGCGCTGCGCATCAGCAGTCTTCCCTTCACGGCCACGCTCCCGCTCGAGCAGAGCAGCGCCGTCACGGTCGTCATGGAGTTCGCCCGCATGGGGCAGGGCTGGAGCCTCAGCCTCTTCGCCGATGAGCCCGGCCGAGGCGATAGCGAGATGCCGGCGCGCAACGGCCAGCGCGGCGGTTCCCCCGTCGAAGGGAACGCCCTCACCCTGGCTCTCGCGCAGGACGGCTATTCGATCACCGCGTGGAAAGGCCCGGACCAGCAGCGCAGCGCGATTGCCACCGGCCTTCCCGCAAAGCCCGCCGAGACCCGGGATCTCCGCTTCGCGTACGATCCGGCCACGGCGGAAGTCAAGCTCTGGGTCAACGGCCAGATCGTCAACCAGACGAAGGCCCCCGACGCTCCCAAACGGGGCAAGTACGTCGTCTTCAACGCCTTCCGGGACAATTGCGACCTCAAGTCGTTCGCCGTGCTCGAAGGCGTGGTGGCCCCGGGAAAGGTGATCGAGGATGCCGACCCGAACTATGAGACGATCTTCTACCAGAGCGGTGAACGCATGCACGCGCAGAGCATCGAGCTTGCCGACGGCGCGTTCACCGTCAAGACGAACTTCTCGGACAAACCGATCTCCGTTCCCGCCGAGAAAGTGGTCTCCGTCAGCATCGGCCAGGCGAAGCGCGAGACACTCCCGCCGCCGGAACATCCGGTTCAGATCTGCCTGCCGAAGTCCCTCATCACCGTGGACCTGGTCGAACTCACCGCCCGGACGGCGGTGGCCAAATCGCCCTATCTGGGCGACATCAAGATCGTGCGCGACACGATTCAGTCGCTGCGTTTCCTCGCGCCCGCTCCGTCGTAATCGCCGCGTCCGTCTCGGAGGCGTGTTATGCCCGACTGCATTTTCTGCAAGATCGTTGTCGGGGAAATCCCGTCGGCGAAGGTCTATGAGGACGCGGCCAAGCTCGCCTTCATGGACATCAATCCGGTTCAACCCGGACACGTCCTGCTCATCCCGAAGAAGCACTACGAGCGCCTGACGGACCTGCCGGACGAAGCGGCGGCCGACCTCGCCGCAGCGCTCCCGCGCCTGGCCCGCGCCGCCGTCGCCGCCGCGCGCGCCGACGGCTTCAACATCTTCCAGGCCAACGGCCGCTGCTCCGGCCAAACCGTCTCCCACGTCCACATCCACATCATCCCGCGGCGCAACAATGACGGCTACTCGTTCCACTGGCGCCCCGGCCAGTACGCGCCGGGCGAGCAGGAAGCCTGGCGGAAGAAGATCAGCGACGAACTGGTGAAAACGCGGAAATCCGGATCGTGACCGGCCATGAAGAAACCGGCTCGCGCAAAGCCGGCAGCAGCAACAAAGGCTTGGAACCACAGATGAACACGGATAAACACGGATGCGAATCGCCCTTTTTTGTTCTTCTTATCTGTGTTCATCCGTGTTCATCCGTGGTTTCGGTCCTTCCTTAGCGTGGGCATTACTTATGCAAACATCAACAACTCACGAGGCGCTCTGCCGCCGCTGCGCCCGATGCTGCTACGAGAAGTTCATCGTGGACGGCCGCGTCTTCACCTCCCGCACCCCCTGTCCGCACCTCGACGTCCAGACCCGTCTCTGCACCGTCTACGAGAGAAGGTTCCAGGTCAACCCGCGCTGCCTCGACGTGGAGCAAGGCATCAAGTTCGGCGTCTTCCCCGCAAGCTGCCCTTACGTCCGCGGACTGTGCGACTACCAACCTTCCGAAGAAGGCTGGCTGGAAGACGAGGTCGCGCGCCAGATCCAGAGCGGCGCCCTGCGCTCGCGCGAAGACGTGCTTCGGGAAATGCGCCGATCGAAGCGCCGACATTGACCGCCCCGCAATTCGACGCGATGAAAGCCGCATTCAACACAGAGACACGGAGAGCACGGAGAAGCACTGAGGAAGTTTTTCCACGATTCAAAAAACTGACTCTTTCTCCGTGTATCTCCGTGTACTCCGCGCCTCCGTGTTGAAGATGGCCACGTCGCCATGTTGGAATCAAATTGCTCTGTTGAAAGCATCATGTTTTGAGCCGATTCCATTGTCATTCCCGCGAAAGCGGGAATCCAGAATCCTGCGCAGAACGTGGATTCCCGCTTTCGCATCGTGCGCCGTACGCGGCGCACTCTGGGGAATGACGATGAGGCAGCCTCAAAGAGTCATGCTGCCATGTTTTCAA
>Ga0181536_10000627_pt1 | contig 42364 bp, 41 predicted proteins | sample PEATcosm2014_Bin_41_FD_121105 | JGI IMG/M metagenome (GOLD analysis project Ga0181536, IMG submission 121105) | Peatland microbial communities from MTU Mesocosm Facility, Houghton, MI, USA - PEATcosm2014_Bin17_60_metaG | ecosystem: Environmental > Terrestrial > Soil > Wetlands > Peat | place...
CATGCAGGCGATCTTTGCCAAGCACGGCGTGGCGTCGCGCGTGCTCGAGCTGCCTATTTCGGCCGCCGGCATCGTCCGAGAGGGTTGACTCGCGACCACGCGCGAAGGCGATGACTCAATGGTCAGCGTCAGCGTCGGCTCACCCGCCGGAATGTGTTCCGTGGCGAACGCGTCGTTCTATCGCTACGTGATCCGGCTGGCCGAAGCCGACGTCGCGACGACGAGCCTGGACCGGGCCAACCTCGACGTGTTGGCCAACGTACCGCATGCCTACGCGGACGAAGTCGAGTGCTCCGGTGACGGTTGGCGCATCGTGCCGGCGGCATCGTACGACGACTGGCCGGTCCTCGAAGCGACGCCGCAACGGTTGCGCGCCGCGTTTCAAACCGCACGCCGCTTATTGTGGGCCAACGCCGGCCCGGTCGGCATCAGCGCCGGCGAGATGATCGACGTCGATTCCGACATCGACTCCGTGCTCGGCGTCCTGCACCAAGCGGAAGCCGGCGGCTACAGCGTCAACGTCAGCTACGTCTCGTAAGGCCTCCGCCGGGCGGCGGTAAAGAGCAGCGGCCGGCCGCCCCAACGCACCACCAGCATCAGGCCGGTCACGATCGAGAGGGTTTGCGGCGGCCCGGCCGCTTGTGCGCTGCTGTTCGCGAACGCGAGCACGCCGGCCGTGAGACCGGCGAGGACCAGGAGGCGATCTATGCGTTTAGTACCGTGGTGCGAAGGGCGCGCGCATCGCGATATAGCGCTCCCAGGGGATAGCGTACGACGGAATAGCCGGTGAATGGTACACCGGGACATACACCGGCTGGTAGACCGGTAGGTACACCGGTTGACTGGGCGGCTGATACGCTTGATACGGCGTCGGCGGCGGCGCGGAAGCTTGCGCGGCCTGCACTTGCTGCGGCATGTACGGGATGCGGTTGACGGCGAGCTCGCTGCGCCCTTGCGCGGCTTGGTCGGAATTCGGATAATCGGCGATCAACCAGCTCTCGGTCTGCGTCGCCAGCTGAAAGCCCTCGTCGGTCGGGACGCACAGATACACGGATTCGAGCGCCAGCAGATCCTTCGCGATCCACGGATCGGCCGGGTATTTCCCTTCCCAGTCCTTGATGGCGTCGGTCGCAAACGTGAGTGGACCGCTGAACATCGCGTGCGGATCGGTGCCGCCGTCGATGCGCGCCCCGGCGTCGCGAATCGTATTCGCGATGCCGAGGACGCTCAAGTTGTAGTGGCCGAAATATTCGTCGGCCGGCGCGAGACCGCGCAAGGAATCTTGTGCCATGACCGGCGCCAGCATAGCGAAAAACGTGGCGATGCTAAGTGCCAAACGAACCTTCACGATCGTCCCCTTACCAAGCCCGGCGTGCGGTCGCACGATGCGCCGTCGCGGTGTCTCTCTTGGAATATCGGCGCCGGCCGCAGCGCCATGAGGCCGCCAGATTGGTTTCGGATTAAGCTTCTGCAGGCGGGAGCGCGGCGCCGGAACCGCGTGGGCGAAAGCGCCGTTGCAGGCTCATAGATCCCGGAGGGCCCTCATGCAATTTTCATCCGGCCGGCGGCGGGGTACGCTGCCTTCGATCGTCGCGGTCGTGCTTTCGCTCGTCGCGCCGTTCGCATTGCCGCTGGCGGGGGCGGCGCAAGACGACACGACCGCACCGGCTCCGAGCAGCGTCGCCCGCATCGACGCGCTCGGCGGCGACGTTGCGATTGTGCGCGGCGACGAAAACGCGACGCTGGCCGCGGCGCCCAACGCGCCGATCCTCGACGGCGATTACATCACGACCGGACCAGACGGTCGCGCGGAAGTCGGCTTTGACGGCCGGTCGGCGTTGCGGATCGGCGCGAACGTGCAATTGCGTTTGGTGACCGTTCATCCGGCCAACCGGGAGATCCAACTCGCCGCCGGCACGGTCGAATTGCGACTGTTCGGCGATACCGACGGCCGGTCGGCGATCGACACGCCGTCGGTTTCGGTCGTGCCGCGCACGGCCGGCAGTTTTCGCGTCGCGGTCGACGGTAACGGTGAGACCGCCGTGACCGTGCGGGCCGGCAGCGTCGACGTCGAGACGCCGCAAGGCGAGCGGTCGCTCGAACCGGGGACGACGCTGCTCGCCGACGGGCCGGCCGCGAACCCCTCGATCCAAATGCAGCCGGCGATCGCGCTCGATGATTTCGACGGCTACAACGCCGACCGCGACCACATCTATCTGGCGGCGAGCGCCGAGGGCCAATACGTCAACACCAACATCGCGGGCATCGGCGACCTCAACGGGAACGGCAATTGGGTCGACGACGGCACGTACGGTTACGTCTGGATGCCCACCAGCGTCGCACCGGGCTGGGCGCCGTACCGCGACGGCAACTGGGTGTGGGAAGACAGCTTCGGTTGGACCTGGGTCGCGGCCGAGCCGTGGGGCTGGGCGCCGTATCATTACGGCCGCTGGTACTTCAGCCCGGCGTATCGGCGCTGGGCGTGGTATCCGCCGGGCCCGGGCCGCTTCGCGCCGGCCTGGAGCCCCGCGCTCGTGGGCTTCGTCGGCTTCAACGTCGGTGCGGCCGGCAGCGGCATCGGCTTCGGAAACATCGGTTGGGTGCCGCTGGCGCCGTTCGAAGCATTCCACCCGTGGTGGGGCCCGCACGTAACGGCGTTCGCCAACACGACGGTCGACGTGCGCTATCGCAACTTCGCGGTGGCCGGTGCGATGACGTCGGTCAGCCGCGAGAACTTCGCCGGCGGACGTTTCGGCAATCCGATGGTGCCTTCGCAAGAGCAACTGCGGAGCATCCATCCGGTGGCGATGGAAGGGGCGCTGCCCCTCGTTCCGACCGCGGCGAATCTGCGCTTCACGCAGCGCACCGTTGCGCCGTCGTTGGCGGTGCGGCCGGGGCTGATGAATCGTGCGTTCGCCGGCCGGCCGGAAGCAGCTGCAATGCGCACGCCGTTCAGCGAACAGCAAGCTTCGGTCGCGCGCGTGACGCACGTCGCGTATCATCCCGCGGCGCCGAACGCGTTCCCGTCGTATCGCAGCCGGCCGAACGCAGGGGCGCCGTCCAACGATCCGTGGTCGCGCTTCAACGGATACCGCAATTCATCCGCACCGAGCTACACGCAACCGCAATACAACCGGCAAGCGACGCCGGCGTACGCACAGCCGCAGTATCGCCGACCGGCGGCCCCGGCGTATGCCCGGCCCGCTCGAGCCCCGCACCCGCAAGCGCGTGCGACGCACGGCAGCGACGACCGGCACGATCGCTAGACGGCGGCCTCGAGTTCGGCGATCGGGATCGAGCCGGGCGGACGTTTTTCCGTGATGAGTCGTAACGCGAGCCGCTGCAGCATCGCGTTGACCGGCGTCGCGATCCCGTGCAGGCGGCCGAGCAGGACGATCTCACCGTTGAGGTCGTCCGCCTCGAGCGTAACGGCGCCGCGCGCGAGGCTCTGGAACGTCGAGCCGCCGGGGCGCTCGACGCCTTCGACCTCGCCCATGTGCATCGCGACGCGCAGGTTGTCGGGAAAACGCTCGGGGCGGATGCCGGCCGCCGCGTACACCGCAACCGCTTCGGCGCGCGCGCGCTCGCTGAGATCGCTGCGGTAGGCGCCGGCCCCGCTGGCGGCTTCGACGACGTTGCCGAGATTCGTGAGCAGCTTGCCGTACTTGCGGGCCATCACGTTCTCGTAGGCCGAGCTGCGCACGCCGGCGGCTTCGAGGTCGGCCGCCAGCAGTTCATCGACGCGATCGGTGCCGTGCGGCACGCGGCCGACGTCGCAGATCGCGCCGTGGCGCGGATTGTGCTGGTGCACGACGCCGGGTTCGAGGTACACGCCGGCCATGAACACGCACATCCCGTGCACGTTGGCAAACCGCCGCAGCGTGCGGCGCTCGTTTTCGACGCCGTTTTGCGCATTGACGACCGCGATCTCGGGCGGTGCGAGCGGCGCGAGCGTGACCAAGGCATCCTCGGTGTCCTGACTCTTCATCGCCAGCACGACGACGTCGTCGGGCGCGAGCGTCAGCTCGCCCGGATGCGCGACGACCGGAATGCGCAGCGTGCGCCAGCCCTCGGGCGTGCCGAAGCGTAGACCGTGCGCCGCGATCGCGCGGCCGTGCTCGCCGCGAGCGATCAGCACGACCTCGCGGCCGGCCTCGAACAAACGCGCGCCGAGCGTGCCGCCGATCGCGCCGGCGCCGTAGAAGATGTATCGCACGCGACGAGCCTTGGCGGCGCACTACGGGGAATCCGTCCGGCGCGGCGCCGAAGTCAGCCGGATGACCAACGCCCGCGAACCGTCGAGCGCCAAAGATTGGAATTTGCGCGGTCTGCTGGCGATCGCGTTCGGGCACGGCGTCAACGACTTCTACTCGGGAACGGTCGCCCTGACGATTTTCTTCGTCGCGACGAACGCCGGATTGTCGGCCTGGTATCAGGGCGCGGTCGGCTTTTTATGGTATCTGACCAGCTCGATCGTGCAGCCGCTGTTCGGCGCCTTCTCCGATCGCCACGGGCGCTGGTGGTTCATGCCGTCGGCGGTGCTGCTCGTGGTGGTGTCGATTTCGTTCGCGTCGCTGGCCGGCTCGCTATGGGTGCTCGCGCTGCTGGTGATCGTCGGCGGCTTCGGTTCGGCGCTGATGCACCCCGAGGCCGGCAAGTACGCAGCCCTGCTCAGCGGCGCGCGCAAATCGGGTGGGATCTCCGTTTTCCAGATCGGCGGCTCGATCGGCTTCGCGCTGGGACCGCTCGCGATCGCCGCGCTACTCGCGCACTTCGGCCGCTTTGGCTCGCTCGTGCTGCTACCGCCCGGCCTGCTCGCCGCCGCCTGCGTCTATGCCGGGATCCGGCACGCGCACGTGGCCGCGCAGCCGGCGCAAGAAACGCATCGCGCGACCAGCAGCGCGCCTTCCGCACCGGTCGACAAGCTCGGCATCGCGCTGGTCGTCGGCAGCACCGTCGTCCGGTTTCTGACGACGACGGCGTTCATGACGTACCTGCCGAATCTGCTCGTCGCGCGCGGCGGAACGATCGTGCAAGCGGGACAGCTCGTCACCGCGTTCCTGCTGGTCGGCATCATCGGCATGTACTTGGGCGGCTACCTCGGCGACCGGTTGGGTTCCGTCGCCGCCTCGGTCGTTGCGCTGGTCGCCGCGGTGCCGTGTTTGCTGGCGTTTTTTTTCGCGCCCGCGGCGATCGGCGTTGCGTTCTTGCTGCTGGGGAGCGTGTTCATGGCGGTGCAGAACGCGCCGGGCGTCGTCATCGTGCAGTCGCTCTTGCCGCGCAATCTCGGCATGGCGCTGGGCTTGATCAACGGCGTTGCGTTCGGCGCCGGCTCGATCTTGGTCACCGCGGTCGGCGTCGCGGTGACGCGGCTCGGCCCCGAAACGGCGCTCATCGACGTGAGCGTGATGCCGCTGTTCGGGGCCGCCGCGTACCTCGTCGTAGCGCGGCGCTTGGCGCCGGCGCTGATGCGACCGGCTGCCAGCGCCTAGCCGCCGATCAGTAGTCGAGCGAGTACGAGCTGACCTCGACGCTGCCGGCCGGGGCCGGCGCAGCCGCCTCCAGCTGGACGTCGGGATTCGTCCAAACGCTGCCGTCCGCGAAGGTGACCTTGGCGACCGCAACGCGCTCGCCGTCGATGGCGAAGTTGTGGTCGTTGAAGCTGTGGCGAACCGTCACGCCGGGTCCGAAGGAGCCGACGTCGTTGTAGCTGTCGAGGACATAGCCGGACTCGGATTCGACGGCGAACACGACGTCGGTCGCCGGGGCGCTACCTTCGTTGGTGAACGCGATCTCCGCGGCCACCGGGGCGATCGCGTAGTCGGACGTGCTTTGCGACACGAGCTGGACCGCGTCGATGCGGACCGGTGCCGTCGGCGAGTCGGCGGACGCCAACGCCGGGGCGCCGGCAAGGAGGAGGGCGGCCCCCAGGGTCGCCGTTAGCGTGGTGATGGTCTTCATGATGGGCTGGTAAGTCTTTCTGCTCGTATAGGCCGGAGCGGGCCGAGCCCCATGATGCGTCGGTTTCGTCCACTACGCGGCCCGCGAGGCATTTCTCCGGGCCGGGTTCGGGCCGCGGGTCGTCCAGGAGAGCAGCGACGTGCGGATCCTGTTGGGCCTGGTCTCGGCCGGGCTCGGCGTCTCCCTGTTGTCGTCGTCGTCACGCGACTTCAAGATCCGCGGCGTCCATTACGTCTCGATCGTGCCCAGCGTGGTCATGCGTTTTGCCGCGATGTATCGGCGCGGCATGACCGGCAAATTCCTCGAACCGTTCCTCGAGCGGATCGAGCGCTCGCCCGCGACCGAACCACCGCACATGACCTCAACAGACGCGCGGCGTATCGGCGCAAGATGAAGTGCCTCGCATCGTTCCGCTCGCTCGTGGTACTGAGCGTGCTGGTGGCCGTCGCGGCCGCGCCGGCGCCCGCGCCGCTGCCGACCCGGCCGCCGCCGCCGGCCGTGCGTCCCGTGACGCAAACGCTGTACGGTACGAAGGTCACCGACCGCTATCGCTATTTCGAAGACCTCAAGCGGCCCGACGTGCAAGCGTTTTTCCGCGCGCAGAACGCCTATACGCGCAACGTCCTGGCGCGGCTCGATCCGGCGCGCACGCGGCTGCTCGCGCGCATCAAGCAGCTCGACAACGCCGGCACGAGCGTCGGCGATCTGCAACGCGTCGGAAACTGGTACTTCTACAACAAACAGAAGCCCGGCGAGAACCTGCCGAAGCTGTACGTGCGGCCGGCGTCGGGTGGTCCGGAGCGGCTGCTTCTCGATCCGAGCCGGCTCACCTCCGACACGAGCAAACACTATACCGTCGACTATTTCGCACCGTCGTACGACGGCGCGTACGTCGCCTACGGCCTCTCCGAGGGCGGCTCGGAACAGTCGGTTCTCCACGTGCTCGAGACCGCCACCGGGCGCACGCTACCCGACACGATCAGCCGCGCACGCTTCGGCGTCTCGAGCTGGCGCCTCGACAACAATTCGTTCTACTACCTGCGCGAAAACGAGCTCGCTCCCGGCGAGCCCGCGACGGACCAAGAGCAGAAGATCCGCACCTATTTGCACGTACTCGGGCATGACCCGGACACCGACGTTGGGGTGGGCGGATACGGCGTCTCGCAAGCCGTACCGGTCCCGCCGACGGCCTTCGATTACATCGCGACGACGCCCGCGTCCGATTACGCACTCGCGATCGTCCAGAACGGCGTGCAGAACGAGGTTGCGGTTTACGCAGCGCCGGCAGCGACCGTGACCGGCGCGGATGCCCAGTGGAAAAAAATCGTCGACGTCTCGGATGACGTGACCGCGGTCGATCTGCGCGGCTCCGCGATCTACTTGCTCTCGCACAAGGGTGCCTCGAACTACAAGGTTCTTGCCACGTCGCTGGCCGCTCCGGACTTCGCCGCCGCGAAGACGATCGTCGCGCCCTCGCGCGCGGTGATCGGGCAGATCGCGGTGGCTTCCGACGGTCTGTACGTGCGCTCGCGCATCGGCGGGTTCGGGCGCATCACGCGTGTGCCGCTGGATGCCGACGGCAACGTCACCGGTGCCCCCGCCGCGATGAAGTTGCCGTTCGAAGGTTCGCTGGTCGCGCTGGCCGTCGACCCGCGCGTCGCGGGCACGACGTTCGGCCTCACCGGTTGGACGCACACCTTGCTCTACTATCGCAACGGCGCGTCGTTGGCGGTGGTGAAAACCAACCTCAAGCCGCCCTCACCGATCGATGCCTCGGCGTACACGTCGGCGGAAGTGCAGGCGCCGAGCGCCGACGGGACGCTCGTACCGCTTTCGCTCGTCTATCGTAAGGGACTCAAGCTCGACGGCTCGCATCCGGCATATCTGACCGGTTACGGCGCGTACGGAGACGAGCTCTATCCGGGTTTCGACCCCCTCACCTTTGCCTGGATCGAGCGCAGCGGCGTCTACGCCTATTGCCACGTGCGCGGCGGGGGATGGTACGGCGAGGACTGGCACCTGGCCGGAATGCTCGCCACCAAAAGTCACACGATCGACGACTTCATCGGCTGCGCGCGCTGGCTCGTCGCGCATCACTATACGACACCGCAGCGCCTCGCCGGCGAAGGCACCAGCGCCGGCGGCATCACGATCGGCGGGGCGATCACGCGCGCGCCGCAGCTCTTCGCCGCCGCGCTCGACGTCGTCGGCGTGAGCGACGCATTGCGCAGCGAGTTTTCACCCAACGGGCCGCCCAACATACCGGAGTTCGGCACGCAAACGACGGCCGCGGGCTTCCACGACCTCTACCCGGTCGACGCCTACCTGCACGTTCGTGACGGAGTGGCATATCCGGCGGTCATGGTCATCACCGGGATCAACGATCCGCGCGTGTCGCCCTGGGAACCCGGCAAGTTTGCCGCGCGCCTCGCGGCGGCATCGAGCAGCGGGCGGCCCATTCTGCTGCGCGTCGATTACGACAGCGGGCACGGGTTCCTCGCGTCATCCCGGGCCCAGAGCGACCGGTTGCTGGCCGACGAGTACAGCTTCTTGCTGTGGCAGCTCGGCGACCCCGCCTTCCAAGTGATCCCGCAGCGCTTGCCCAAGCGCTGACGATCACACCGCCGCCTCGACGCTCAGCTCGACGCGGCGGTTGGCCGGGATCTCGAGCTCCGACGCCAGCGAACGCGAATTGCGCTGCAGCCAGGCGAACAACGCGCGCTGCCAGCGCGGCAAGCCGCCGGCGGGATTGCGAACGATGACGGGGCCCGCGTAGAGGAACGACGTGGTGGGCTTTTCGAGGTCGAGGTGGTGCGCGCTGCACTGCTGCAGGATCGGCTTCAAGCGCGCGCGCTCCATGTACCCGAACGCGGCGCGCACGCGGATGAAGCGGTTGCTGAAGCGGTCGATCGTCACGCGTTCTTCGTCGCGCACGTAGGGCACCGGCACGGTGGAGATCGTGAGCAGCACGAGTTGTTCCAGCGCGATCAGCGGACCGAGCCAGCGGTGGTTTTCGACGAACGGCACGCCGGTCGGGTCGCCGGTGAGAAAGACGATCGTTCCGCGCGGCTCCTCGGGCGCGTTGCCGAACTCGGCGATGAACGCTTCGACCGGCTTTTGGCCTTCGTGCAGACCGCGTGCGACGGCGCGGCGGCCGGTCAGCCAGGTGATGGCGAGGACCGCGATCGACGCCGCCACCACCAGCGGTACCCACGCGCCGTCCAAGAACTTCGGCAGTCCGGCCAAGAAAAACGTGGCGTCGAGCACGAGGAAGAAGAGGGTGAACGGCAGCACCTGCGCCGGCTTCCAGTGCAAGACGCGCGTGGCGACGACGAAGAACACGACGTCGGTCGCGAGCATGGTTGCCGACACCGCCAAGCCGAACATCGCCGCCAGCCGCGCGCTGCTTTGGAACGTCACCACCAACAGGATGCAGACGATCCCAAGCACGGCATTGACGAGCGGCACGTAGACTTGGCCGCGCTCGTCCTCGGAGGTATGGATCACGCGCATGCGCGGGAACAGGTTCAGCGCGATCGCCTGTTCCGTGAGCGTGAACGCGCCGGAGATGAGCGACTGCGACGCGATGACGGTCGCGGCGGTAGCGAGCGCGACCATCGGCAAGAGCGCCCAGCCCGACGTCAGCGCGTAGAACGGGTTGGCCAAGGCGTTCGGGTCGGTGGCGATGATCGCGCCTTGTCCGGCGTAGTTGAGCACGAGGGCCGGCAGCACGAAGGCGTACCAGGCGATCGTGATCGGCACGCGCCCGAAATGCGACATGTCGGCGTAGAGCGCTTCGGCGCCGGTCATGCCGAGGATGATGGCTCCGAAGATCAGGAAGCCGAACACCCCGTGATGGGTGATGAAGCCGATCGCGTAGGCGGGGTTGAGCGCGGCCAGAATCGCGGGGTGCAGCACGATCGAGATCAGGCCGGCGATGCCGATCGCGACGAACCAGCCGATCATCACCGGGCCGAAGATGCCGCCGACCTTTTGCGTTCCGCGAAACTGGATCGAAAACAAGCCGAGCAAGATGCCCGCGGCAAGGGGCACGACGAACGGCTGCGCGGCCGCGGTCGCGACGCTGAGACCTTCGACGGCGGAAATGACCGAGATGGCGGGCGTGATCATGCCGTCGCCGATGATCATCGCGCCGCCGATGACGACGGTCCAGACCAGCCAATCGGGGCGCATCGGGACCCCGAGCAACCGCGGCGGCTCGGCGCGCGCCAGCAGCGCGAGGATGCCGCCTTCCCCGTCGTGGTCGACGCGCATCAGCACGGTAACGTACTTCACGCAGACGACGAGGACGAGCGTCCAGAGCAGCACCGAAACGATGCCGAGTGCGTTCTCGAGCGTCGGCTTGGCCTGCGCGGTGTTGAAGCACGTTTGCAGCGTGTAGAGCGGGCTCGTGCCGATGTCCCCGAAGACCACGCCGAGCGCCGCTACCGCCAGCGGAGCGACCGGCTTACGCGTCACGATCGCGCTAGGCGCGCACATCGGTGGCTTGTTTGCATTCCATTGCTCGTCTCCAAGGCGCTGCGCTGCGGGACCTTTCGCCGCGCGCCGCCGCAGGGCTTCTCACGAGGATTCACCGGTTTTGCCCGGTATGCACGCAACATGATTCCGGTAACGATGACTCGTGCGCGCGCGCTGGCAGCCCTGGCGGGCACCGTTGCCGCGCCGGCGTTGCTGACGCCGGCAACGGCGCAAGTGGCGGCGCTGCTGCGCTTGGCCTTGATTCCGATCGAACCGACGTGCCAGGCCTATTACGCTCAAGAGAACGGCTTCTTCGAGCGGGCCGGCCTCGACGTGCAGATCACGGTCAGCTCGTCGACTCCGGCAATCATGGCGGCCATCCTCACCGGCACGTACGACGTGGCATACTCGACGGTGTCGACCCTCGCCACCGCGCATGCCAAAGGTTTGCCGGTCGTCATCATCGCTCCGTCGGGGATGATCACGGAAACGTCGAAACCGATCGCCGGAATCGTCGTCGGCGCGAACTCGGGCATCCAAAGCGCGAAGGACTTCAACGGGAAAACGTTCGGCACGGCCGCCTTGAACACGCTGGCCGAATACGTGCCGCGCGCCTGGGTCGACAAACACGGCGGCGACTCGACGACGATGAAGTTCGTCGAGATACCGTTTCCGCAGATCGGTGACGCGATGGCGGCCGGGCGCATCGACGCGGGCTACCTCGTCGAGCCGTTCTTGTCGATCGCCACGAAGAGCAAGGTCGCGCGGTGGCTCACGACCGGCGACGATGCGATCGCGCCGGTGTATCTCGCCAGCTGTTGGTGCACCACCACCCAATGGGCGAAGGCGCATCCCGATCTGGTCGCGCGCTTCGCAACCGCGATCACCGACGCGGGACGGTGGGCCAACGCCAACCCCGCCAAAGTGGTGCCGATCATCGCGAACCACCTCAAATCGGATCCCGCCGCCGTGGCCGCGACGCCGCGCACGATCTTCGCGGACCGGCTGGTCGCAGCGCAGATTCAGCCCTGGATCGACGTCACCGCGCGCTACGCGAAGTTCCCGTCGTTTCCGTCCGCCGACCTCGTGTACTCGGCGCACGCCTAACGGACCGCGTCGCGGATGAGAACTGCATAAAGATTGCTCCCTTTTGGGAATGAAGCCGGCCGGCGGAGCGTATGCCTGTAGAAGCTGCCCCCGCGGCGGCTCGCAATCATCGCAATTCTCGAAAAGGAGTCCACGGCCATGAGCATCCGTTCACTCGCGCTCGGTCTCGCCCTCGCCCTGAGCGGCGGCTTCGTCGCCGCAGCGGCCGCGCCGGCCGGCGCCCAAGTCGACGTCAACGTGCAACTCGGTCCGCACGGCGTGCCGAATTATCAGACCTGGCAGCCGGCGTGGGACCGCTACCAGTTCGACCGCCGCCACGTCATGCTCGGCACGGTCGCCTCGTTCCAGCCGTTCCGTCTGCAGCTCGCGCGCCGCAACGGCGTGGTGCAGATGATCGACCTGAAGGACGGCACCGTCATCCTGCCCACCGGCGCGACGCCGATGACGAACGAACGCGTTGCGGTCGTCGGCTACTACAGCCGCGGTACGTTCATCGCGAACCGCGTTCTGATCCACCCGTAATCTGCTCGAGCGCCGCCGCGACGCCGAACAGCTCGGCGTCGCGGTCGGTGAATCCGAGCAATTGCACGCCGAGCGGCAACCCTTGGGTCCGCAGCAGCGGGAGCGAGATCGCCGGCACGCCGAGCAGGCTTCCGGCGACGACGAACGCCGGCTCGCCGGTCGATTGCAGACCGAGCGGCGCCGCGTCCGGCGCGGACAGCGTGATCGCCGCTTGCGCGCTCGCCGCGAGCCGGCCGAACAGCGTCCGGATCGCGGCGCGCCGCTCGAGCGCCGCCTGATATTCTTGGAGCGTCATGCGTTCGGCCTCGGCCAGCTTGTCGCGCATGAAGGCGCTGAGCTTGGTGGCGTCACCGTCGCGCGCAAAGGTGTTGAGCGGCCAGCGGAACTCCCAGGTGTTGATCGTGTTCGACAGGGGCCGGGCGCCGGCGATCGCCGTCTCGATCTCCTCGACGAGCGCGTTCGTGCGCCGGTCGAGCAGCGCGACGCCCGCGCCGCGCAGCCGTTCGAGCAACGCGCCCAGCTGCGCTTTGGCGTCGGCGGTGGCCAGCGCCCAGCCCGGCGTTTCGAGCACGGCCAGGGTGGCCGGCAGCGCCGGTTCGGGCGGCGTCAGCGGACCGCGGATGCCCGGATACCCGGGATCGCCGCCGGCGCGGGCGCTGATTTCACGCGCCACGCGCCAAGCGTCGCCAAGGCTCGCGGCCAGCACACCGTGCGTGCTCTGGCTGTGTGGATCGAGGCTACCGCCGCGATTGATGCCGCCGACCGTGGGCTTGTAGCCGACGCAGCCGCAGTAACTCGCCGGGCGCAGGATCGATCCGATCACCTGCGTGCCCAACCCCGCGCGCAGCATCCCGCACGCCACCGCGGCCGCCGAGCCGCTGCTCGAACCGCCCGGCGTGCGCGCGAGATCCCACGGGTTGTGCGTCTTGCCGGCAACTTGCGAGGCGAATTCGGTGGTGACCGTTTTGCCGACGATCACCGCGCCGGCTTCGCGCAACGCGACCACGCTGGCCGCGTCACGGCCGCCGCGATAACCCGCGAACAGCGGCGAGCCCATCCCGGTCGGCATGTCGGCGGTCTCGATGATGTCCTTGACGCCCACCGGCAGGCCGTCGATCGACGAGAGCGGCGTTCCGCGCGCATAGCGTTCGGTCGAGGCATCGGCGGCGCGGCGCGCGCCGGCGAGGTCGAGATACTCGAAGGCCATCACCTCGCGTTCGCGCGCGTCGATGACGGCGATGCAACGTTCCAGCAGCGCGCGCGGCGTCTCGCTGCCGGCGCGGAAAGCGTCGGTCGTCAGCGGACGTCGGTGTTGTAAGCGAAATCGGGCATCTTCGACTCGATGCCAAGCGCTTTCAGACGCTTTTCGAAGTCGGGTTTGATGAACGGATCCTCGTCTTCGTATTCGATCAGCGCGCCGCCGTCGCGGTAACTGACGTAGACGCCCTGCCCCTTGCCGGGAACGTAACGGTTGCCCGACCGGCGGAAACCGGTCGGGTTCTCCGAGCTGCCGCCGGGCCGGAAGGCCAGTTGCCGTGCCGTTTCGCGGCCGGTGTTGAAATGCTGGTGGAACCACTTCGTCGGCGGGCTGAACACCGAATACGGACCCCAGTCGACCGTGACAATCTGGTCGTCGAAATGGTTCTGATAGGGACGTACGCCGAGCTCCTGCGGCCACATGATGCTGTAGCCTTCGGAGCGTGCGATCAAGAGGATCGCGCCGCCCTGATGGTGATGCGATTTGTGGTAGCGTCCGACCGGCCATTCCGTCAAGTGGCCGGCGAGCGAATTCTGCGCCATGTCGAACACGGTGATCTTGACGCCGGCACCCTTGGCCTCTTGCGCGTCGACCAGCGCCTCTTGCACGTTGTCGATGAAGTTGGTGCGCCAGACCATGCTCGAGCCGTTGAGGACACGTTCTTCGCGCGTGAAATACTCGCCGTCGCCGGCGTCGTAGCGCTCCGCGAACACGTACGGGTTGTTGAAGATGAAATCGAGGTTGTGGAAGAGATCGATCATCATCGGCGCGTCGTTCACGGCCAGATAGATGACCGGCGTGCTGCCGACGTTGTAGAGCTGATACGACGTGTTGAGCGGCGGCGAAAAGAGGCTGAACGGTCCCCATTCGAACGTTGACTTGCGACCGGCTTCGCCGGCCTGCCAAACTTCGGTCGTGCCGTGGCCCTCGAGGATGCAGATCAGCTGCTGGTAGAGATGCTTTTGCGGTTTGGTCGCGCCGCCGGGCGGAATCTCGACGACCTGCATCCCGGAGAAGCCCTCCATACCGATCAGATCGATGAACGCAGCCGGCGTGCCGGTTAGCGCCCACGGTTTGCGCTCGACCAGCCGCGCATCGAACACGATGTGTCCGGTGTGAAGCGGGATCTGCTGCGCCTCCATCCAGCGCTGATACGCCGTGAGGTTGAGCGCTCTGCCGGGACGTGTTTTCTGCTGCGTCATATCCGAGCGCCGTTCGGATGCTCCGAATTGACACCCTCCCATGGGTCGTCTACTATCGGAAGTGCATGCTTTCGCCCGAGAAAAACGCTCGTCTTACGCAGGTCGGCCCGGAGACCCCCGGCGGCCGGCTCCTGCGCCGCTACTGGCAGGCGCTGTGGCCGGCGTCCGACTTCACCGCGGCCGCGCCGAAGAAGCGCTTGACCGTACTCTCGGAGGATTTGGTCGTCTACCGCGGCGACGACGGCAAGTTCGGTTGCGTTGCCGAGCGCTGCACGCACCGGGGCTGCTCGCTCTATTACGGCTTCGTCGAAGGCAGCGACATCCGGTGCCCGTACCACGGCTGGAAATTCGCGCCCGACGGGCGTTGTCTCGAGCAGCCCTTCGAACCTGAAAACAGCACCTACCGCGACCGCGTGCGCCAGCGCGCCTATCCGGTCGAGGAACTCGGCGGCATGCTGTTCGTGTACATGGGCCCGCTGCCGGCGCCGTTGCTGCCGCGCTGGGACGTGCTCGTTCGCAACGACGGCAAGCGCAAGCTGCAGATGCGGCCGACGCTGCGCTGCAACTGGCTGCAAGCGCAAGAGAACACCGCCGACACCGTGCACACCTACTATCTGCACGGTCATACGATGCTCCTCAAAGGGATGGAGAGCCCGGGAGCGTTGTACTTCCACCGTCCGATCGCATCGTACGATTACGCACTGTGCGAGTGGGGAATCAGCAAGCGCTGCTTCTACGATCTCGGCAACGGCAACCTCGAAGAGGAAGTTCGTCCGCCGCTGATCTTTCCGAACATCCTGCGCATTCCGGTCGGCATCAACGAGACGCAGCACTTTCGCACGCCGGTCAACGACACGAGCACCCGCGTCTTCGTCGCCTGGTTCACGCCGAACGAGAAGGGGATCGATGAGCCGCAAACCGTGCCGTTCGAGATCCTCGAGGAAGCGACCGAGCCGAACGGCGACTATGCGATGAACAATTTCGACAGCCACGACCGCATGGCATGGGAAACGCAAGGTGCGATCGTCGATCGCAGCGTCGAGCATCTCGGTGTCTCGGACACCGGCGTCGTGATGTTGCGCAAACTGCTCGACGAACAGATCGCCATCGTCGAAGCGGGTGGTGAGCCGATGGGCGTGCTCCGCGATCCCGCGAAGAACACGATCATCGAGTTCAAGTCGCACACGGTCAACCGGCTCACCGCGGTTATCTAGACGCTCGCCGCCCGGAACGACGCCGTATGAACGCCGTGGAACGAGACCCGGTGACGCGGCGCCAAGCCCTCGATCTCGACGGCTTTCGCGTCGAACGCGTCCAGATACGCGGCGGCATCTTTCCCTCGAACCGCGCGCGGCAACTGCGCATCATCGCGACGCTCGGCGCCGGCTGGGAGCTGCGGGTCGACAAAGGCCGGCGCCTGCGCTACGACCACGGCGAGCTGGTCCTGTTGCCGCCGTGGTTGCAACGCCGCTCGTACTTCCCCGAGAGCGGCGACAATTTGCTCATCACGGTCGAGGCGTCGCTGGTCGAGCGGATGGCGCGTGAGATCGGCCTGACCGAAGCCGAATCGGCGCTGCCGTTTCAAAAACTCACGGATCCGACCGTGTACGGCCTGATCGGCGCGTTGGCGGAGGAGTTCGCTCCGAACGGCCGGCGCGGCCGCATGTACAGCGAAGCGCTCGGCAAAGCCGTGCTCGGACACATCTTGCGCGGGCGCCTGACCGCGCGCGAGCAGCACGGCAACGGCGGCGGCCTCTCTCCGCGACGCTTGCAGCTCGCTCAGCAGTATGTCGAACAGCACCTGGACGAGCGCCTTGCGGTCGAGGATATCGCCGCCGTTACCGGCTTGAGCACGTTTCACTTCACGCGCGTGTTCAAGCAGGCAACGGGCAAGACGCCGCACCAGTACGTGCTCGAACGCCGCATCGCCGTCGCTCAGATGTCGGTCGGGCACACGACGCGGCCGCTCAACGAGATCTCGGCCGAGCTCGGTTTTCGCAACCCGAGCCACTTCAGCGCCGTGTTCATGGAACATACCGGGATGACGCCGTCGGAATACCGGCGGCGTGCGAACGCACAGCAACTGTAGAGGAGGTGCCGAAGGTGAACGTCATTACGGAAACGACCAGTTTCAAGGCCGCCGACGGCGTTCCGGTCACAACGTATCTGGCGCGCCTGGACGGAACGGCGAAGTTCCCGGCACTGGTCCTGGGCTACGAATTCTGGGGGATGCTCGAGGTGCCGGCCGGCGCGCCGCACATGCGCGAACTCGCCGGGCGCTTCGCCGGCGCCGGTTACGTCGCCGCGGTCCCGGATTATTATGCGGCGCGCGGTCAGCAACCGACGATGGAGGGCGGCACGATCACCGGCTCGCCGTCCGACGAGCAGAGCAGCAGCGACTTGTGCGACGCCGTCCATTGGCTGCAGGCGCAGCCGTACGTCGATGCGGAGCGCATCGGCGTGATCGGTTGGTGCGGCGGCGGCCGGCAAGCGCTGTTCCTGGCGGCGAAATGTCCGGGCGTTCGCGCGGCGGCGTCGTTCTATGGCCGGCCGATCAACCGGCCGACGCAGCCCGGACCGTCACCGATCGATCTGGTCGACCGGATGCCGTGTCCGATCTTCGGCGCGTACGGCGCCGCCGATCGCGGCATCGCCGTCGAGACGGTCCACGCCTTTGAAGCCGCGCTCGCAGCGGCCGGGAAGACGCACGAGATCCACGTGTATCCCGAGGCGGAACACGCGTTCATGAACGACCGGCGCCCGGAAGGCTACAATGCCGCGGCCGCGGCCGATGCGTGGGCGCGCGTGCTCGACTTCTTCGGGCGGCACTTGGGCACGCCCGTGCCGGCGTAGCCCGATGCCGATCAGTCCGGGTGGTGCGGCGCCGCCGCGTTAGCCTCGGCTTCGGTCAGTCCGTAATCGCGCAGCGCGGACTCGCGCGAGATGTAGCCGCGCCGCAAATCGTCGCAGACCGCCGCGCGCGGCCGGTCGTGCGGATCGCCGTAACCGCCGCCGCCACCGGCTTGGACGACGAACGCATCGCCGGCTTTCAGCGCAAGGGCACCGATCTTGCCGTTGGGCGGAACGTATTCGCCCCCATCCGCGCGCTCGACGTGTATGCCGTTGGGCAAGCCGGCGAGTCCGCCGAGGAGTCCCCACGGCGGGCACTTCGTGCGTTCGGTGTAGACGCTGAGGTTGACCGGGCCCTCGACGCGCACGCGCAAGGAACACCCGAGCCCCCCGCGATGCTCGCCGGCGCCGCCGGAATCGGTGCGCAGCGCGTACTCCTCGATCAGCACCGGCAGCTTCGCTTCCTGCGATTCGATGACGGAGTTGTGCGTGTCGCCGTCGTTGATGCAGACCGTGGCGTTCATCCCGTCGCTGTCGTACTTCGCACCCCAACCCCCGCCCGGCAGCCCCATCGAGGAAGCGAAGAAGCGGCCCTTGCGCACGTTCAACCCGAAGATGCGCGAGCTGTTGAGGTCCGCGTGGTGGCCGGCCGCGACGCGCTGCGGCATTGCCGGCGCGAGCGCCTTGAAGACGGTGTCGACCACCGTCATCGGAATCGTCATCCACTTGCGCATCGCGGCGGGCTTCGTCGCGCTCACCACGCGGCCGGCCGGCAAGTTGACGGTGAGCGGGCGGAACGAACCCTCGTTGATCGGATAGAGCGTCGGCGTCGTGATGCACTTGAAGGCGACCTGCGCCGCCGAGATGCCGGCCGTCGCGCCGGAGTTGAAGAAGCCGCGAACCTGCGGGCTCACCTCGCTCAAGTCGATGGTCATCTCGTCGTTCCGAACGATGACCCGCACTTTGATCGGGATCGGTTCGTCGCCGATCCCGTCGTCGTCCATGAACGACTCGGCCTCGTAGGCTCCGTCGGGGATCTCGCGCACCGCCGACCGCGCCAAACCTTCGCTTTCTTCGAAAATCGCGCGGATGCTCTCGGCGACCGCGGCCGCGCCGTACTTCGCCAGCAGCGCCTGATAGCGGATCTCGCCGGTACGGATCGAGGCGACCTGGGCGCGAAAATCGCCCATTGCCAGCTCCGGGAAACGAACGTTGGTGCGAATCAAGCGCGTCAGCTCGTCGTCCTGCACGCCGCGTTTGAAGACCTTGACGATCGGCAGCTGCAGCCCTTCGGAGTAGATGTCTTGCGTCGTGCCGCCGAGCGTGCCGCCGATGTCTTGCCAATGGCCCATCGAGGCGGCGAACGCGACGATCGCGCCGTCGTGAAAGATCGGCAGCGTGAAGATCATGTGGTTGAGGTGACTGCCCATGATGTAGGCGTCGTTGGTCAGCAAGATGTCGCCGGGTTCGATCCCGTCGGGCCCGTAGAACGCGAGCTTCGCTTTGATCGCGTCGGAGAGGCCGCGGATGAACATCGGCAGGCCGAGCCCGATCGACGTCGTGTCGCCGGCAGCGTCGAAGAGACCGACGGTGAAATCGAGCGATTCGTAGATGATCGAGTTGTAGGCCGTGCGCATCATGTTGGTTTTCATCTCGTCGGTGATGGCGACGAGCGCGTTGCGGATGATCTCGGCTGTGATCGGATCGGTCGTAAGGGTGCGCGAAGCGAGGTTCATGCGTCTTCCAGGGTCAGGATGAGGTGGCCGGTCGCGTCGACGACGGCGCGGACGCCGCCCGGGATGCACGTCGCCGAGCCGGCCTCCTGCACGATCGCGGGCCCGGCGATGGCGTTGTTCGCCAGCAGCCGCGCGCGGTCGAACACGACGGCTTCCGCTTCCTGCTGACGGTCGAAACGTACGGTTCGCCGCTCGAGCACGGCGCCGGCCGGCGGCGTCGAGGTGCCGGCGCGCAGCTCGACGAGCCGCGGCTTGCTCAACGCGCCGATCACCGAGACGCGGATCGCGACGATCTCGGCGGCTTCCTCGGGCGCGTTGTGGCTGAACCGGCGCAGGTGCGTCGCGTCGAACGTCGCTTTGATCGCGCGCACGGTCTCCGCGTCGTCGCCTTGCTTCAGCGGGATCGTGACGGAATGATCTTGCCCGACGTAACGTACGTCGGCGGCCCATTCGAAGGCGACGTTCTCGTTCGGGATGCCGGCCCCGTCGAGCCATAGCAACGCTTCGCGCTCGAGTTGGCCGGCGATCGCCGCGATGCCGGCCAGTTCTTCTTGGCGCAGGGCTGCGCGGTGCGTCCGCACGTACTCGCGCCGCAAATCGGCAACGAGCATCCCGAAGGCGGAGAAATGTCCGGGTGCGACCGGGACGATGACGGTGCGAATCGCCAGCTCGCGTGCGATGTCGACCGCGTGCAGCGGTCCGGCGCCGCCGTAGGCGACGAGCGCGAAGTCGCGCGGATCCAGACCCCGTTCGGTCGTCACGGCGCGCACCGCGTTGGCCATCGTCGCGTTGGCGATCGCTAGGATGCCGCTGGCGGCCGCTGCCAGGTCGAGGCCCAGCGGTCGCGCGACGTGCGTCTCGATCGCGCGCGTTGCGGCGTCGAGGTCGAGGGCCATGCGCCCGTCGAGGAAACGGCCGGTCGAGAGACGACCGAGCACCAGATGCGCGTCGGTCACCGTCGGCGCGGTGCCGCCTGCGCCGTAACATGCCGGACCGGGACTCGCGCCCGCGCTTTCCGGACCGACGCGTAAACCGCCGCCGGCGTTGATCCAGGCGATGCTGCCGCCGCCCGTTCCGACTTCTTTGATGTCGATGACGGGGATGCGGATGACCAGCCCTTCGTTGTAGCCGCCGACGAAGTAATCTGAGGACAGATCGGCGGCGCCGTTGTTGAGCACGCACGCCTTGGCCGTCGTTCCGCCCATGTCGAAGGCGATCAGGTTGCGCGCGTCAAGCGCGCTGCCGACGGTGCGCGCGGCGACCACGCCGCCGGCCGGTCCCGACTCGAGCATCTGGATGCACTGCACGCGCGCGGTGCCGACGTCGCACAGCCCCCCGCTCGATTGCATGATCAGCAAGTTGCCGTCGAAGCCGTCGTCGGAGAGACGGTGTTCGAGCCCCGCGAGATAGCGGCTGACCTGCGGTCCGACGTACGCGTTGGCCGCCACGGTCGACGTGCGTTCGAACTCGCGCTGCTCGCGCGAAACGTCGTGCGACGCCGCCACGAACGCGCCCGGCAGCTCTTCGCGCAGGATCTCGACCATGCGCGCCTCATGCGTGACGTTGGCGTACGAATGCAGGAACATCACCGCGACGCTCTCGACCGCTTGCGCGCGCAGTTCGCGTACGATCGCGCGGGCGGCGCCTTCGTCGAGCGGTCGCAGAACGGCGCCGTCGTAGCCGATGCGTTCGGGCACTTCGAAGATGCGGTCACGCGGCACGAGCGGAACGTGCTTGCGGAAGAAGAGGTTGAACGAATCGGGCCGGTTGATACGGCCGATTTCGTACACGTCGCGAAAGCCTTTGGTCGTGATCAGCGCCGTGCGCGCGCCTTTCCGCTCCAGGATCGCGTTGATGGCGACGGTCGAACCGTGGATGATGAACTCGGCCGCGGCCGGCGCCGCGCCCGCCACTTCGATCGCGCTGAAAATGCCGGCCACGAGATTGTGCGGTGTGCTCAGCGCCTTGCCGAAGCGCACCGAGCCGTCGGCCGTGTCGAGAACGGTGGCATCCGTGAACGTTCCGCCGATGTCCACGCCGATCCGCAATCCGCCGCTCGTAACGATTCCCCGCTTGACACGTACTGTGTATCGCGCTAACGTGAAAGAAATTTGCGTTGAGCGCTACAGAGAGCGGGGCTTTTTATTTCTACTGCACCGACACCTGCAACAACGCCCGAGCAGATCGCGGGAAGAATGGATCGGCTGCCGTTCTTACCGTTCCATCTGCGTATAACGTCCCTGCTGGGTGCCGGGACTCTCCTCGACGGCTTCGATTCGCTCAGCATCGCCGGTGCGCTCACGATGATCATCGTGACGTTTCACATCGACTTCAAGAGCGCGGGAGCGCTCGGCAGCGCGGCGTTTCTCGGGCAGATCGTCGGAGCGCTGGGTTTCGGCTGGCTCAGCGAGCGCATCGGTCGCAAGTGGGCGTTCATCCTCGCGCTCTTCATCTTCGGTGCGTTCTCGTTGCTGGCTGCAAGCGCATCGACCGTTTTCGAGCTGTGGTGGGCGCGGGCGATCCAAGGCGTCGGACTCGGCGCCGAAGTGCCGATCGCGGCCGCGCTCTTCAACGAATACGCGCGCAGCGTCGTGCGCGGCAAATGGGTGATGCTCTACGAAACGCTGTTCATCTACGGGCTCATCCTCGCTCCGGTGGCCGGATTGCTGCTCTACAACAGCCTCGGACCCGAGCTCGGCTGGCGCGCGCTGTTCGCCGTCGGCGGCCTGCCGGCGCTGCTGGGAATCGTGGCGGTCTTCGCGTTGCCGGAATCGCCGCGCTGGCTCGCGACATCCGGACGCTTGGCCGAAGCCGACGCCATCGTCACGGGGATGGAAGACGAAGCGCGGCGCCTAGGCAAGACGCTGGCGCCGCCGGTCGACGTCCCGCCGGTCGTGAAGCAGTCGACCAACCTGTTGGAGCTCTTCCAAGGAATCTATGCAAAGCGAACGTTCGTCGTCTGGACGCAGTGGTTCTGCGGCTACTTCGTGAGCAACGGTTTTCAGATCTGGCAGCCGATCCTGTTCATGAAGATCGGCGGGCTACCGACGTCATCCGCACTCGCGCTCTCGATCGTCAGTTCGTGTCTGCAGCTCATCTGCGCGTACTTCACCGCGGGCTTCATCGACCGCGCCGGCCGCATTCCGTGGTTCACGGCCGGCTTCACCGCCGCCGGACTCTTCGCGCTCGGCGGCGCGATCGCCGGCGGCGTCTTCCACCTGCACGGCTGGCAAGTCTTGGTGATCTTCGGATTCGGCATGACGGCTTCGATCAGCGTCAACAACCTCGGCGTCTACCTCTTCACGCCCGAGCAGTACCCGACGCGCATGCGGGCCTGGGGTACGGCCGCCGGTAGCAGCCTCAACCGTTTGGCAAGCTACATCGCGCCGATCGCCATCGGTTTTCTGCTGGCCACCGGCAGCGAAGCGCTGACGTCGATCTTCGTGATGTTCGCGGCCGTCGCGCTGTTCGGCGCCGTCGTCATGGGGACGATGGGCGAAGAAACGAAAACGCGGACGCTCGAGGAACTCTCACCCTAGCTACAGACCCGGCGCGAACAGATCGGCGGCCGCGAACTGCTGGGGCAGGAAACCGTAGCGCGCGGAGGCGTCGATGATCGGCTGGATCAGGCGCGGGTCGAGTTTGCCGTCGGCGAAGATCTGGCGGTTCTGCGCCGTGATCTGATCGACCGGAACCTTCGAATACTTCGAGTTGATCGCCGCGGTGGCGGCCGGATTGTGATTGGCCCATTGCGCGGTATCGCGCAGCGCGGCGATCGTCGCTTTCACGAGCGCCGGATTGGCGTCGTACCACGCCTTGTTGGCGATCCAGCCGAAGGTCATGATCTGCTTGCCGAGACTGTCGTAGGGCCGGCCGATGAAGCGCACGTCCCCTTTGACCGAGGAGATGAACGGTTCGACTAGGCACGCGGCATCGACGCGCCGGGCGGCCAGCGCGTCCAGCTGCTCGGGGTTCGGAATCTCGACGAACGACACGCTCTTCGAGTCGCCGCCGTTCTTGTCGAGCCAGGTCATGACGGCCGCTTGCTGCAGGTCGCGCAGGGTGTTGCACGCGATCGTCTTGCCGGCGAAGTCCCGGGCCGAGCGCAACGGTGAATCGCCGCGCACACCGATCACGGTGGTCGGCGGCGCACCCGACGAGATGATGATGCTGGGCGCGAACAGGTTGAGGTGCAAGCCGTGTGCATACGCCGCCGCCATCGAGGCGACGTTGCTGGGACCGATGTCGATCGCGCCGGAGACGATTCCGGCGGTCATCGCACCGCCGTTGTTGACCGATACCAGCTCGACGCCGATGCCGGCCTTGGCGAAAAACCCGCCGTCCTGCGCGTACAACCCCTGCGCCAACGACTCGCCGGCCGAGGAATACCCGACCCGCACCGTCGCCGCAGTTTGCGCCGGCGCGAGCCGCGGAAGGAGCGCCGCCGACGCGGCGAGGGCGATCGCGCCCGCTCGCTTCACCGGTGCTGCCCGTCGCCGACCAGCTGCAGTTCGCGCGCGCCTTGCTCCACCGGCACGTCGCGCGCCAAGATGAAGTCGCCCGGCCGGACGGCGTAGTTGGTATCGCGCGTCTCCGGCGGCTCGATCCCGCGCTGCAGTGCTTTCGCGGCCGCCAAGAGGCGTTGACGCAGCACGATGATGGCACGATCGGAGCTGACCAAGTACTCGCGGCTGCGATCCGCGATGAGGCCGTCTTGGTCTTGCGTCACGGCCAAATCTTGGGCCACCACCGATTTGATGCCGGTGTAGGTCGACCTACGCTGCACGTCACGATCGATGAGGTAATCGTTGTCGACGTTCTCGATCGTTTGGAACGTTTCGGGGTCGGTGTCCGGCACCAGCCAGCCGGCGTTGTAGACGGCGAGCTCATCCGCCGTCAAAGGCCGGTCGGGATTGATGTAGCAGCGGAAGTGCAGCGTCGTTTCGTCGTCGATCGGAACGCGTACTTGGTGCAAGATCGCCATCCCGGGCTGCGAGGCGATCAAGGTGATCGACGGCATCAAGAACTGGTTGACGCGCCACTGGAAATGATCCGGCCCGGCATTGCGCTGGGCGGAGAGCATCAAGCCGTAGTTCGTTTCTTGCGTGAACCAGCGCGGCATCGAATCGCGGAACGTGTTCGGGTTCACCCGGCTCCCCGGCGGCAATTTGTCGTCGATGTGCCGGTGCAGGAAACCGACGTGACTCGAGTCGACGTCACCCTCCATCAACTGCAGATAGTTTCCGCGCGAGATCATCTTCCGGATGTAGCGATGGCTGGGCGGAGCGTGGAAGCCTTCGTAGTTCGGAAATTCCGGTTTGCGGTCGGGCGGTCCGAAGTACGCCCAGATCAAGCCGCCGCGTTCGAGGGTCGGAAAGGCCCGCGTCCGCACGCGGTCCTTGAGGGTGACGCCCTCCGGGCAATTCGGCAGATCCGTGCAGCGTCCGTCGACGTCGAACTTCCAGCCGTGATAGACGCAGCGCAGTCCGGCCGCTTCGTTGCGGCCCCAGAACATGTTCGCGCGACGGTGCGGGCAGTAGGCGTCCAAGAGCCCGATCGTGCCGGCGGTGTCGCGAAACGCGACGAACTTCTCACCCAGGACGTTGACGCGCACGGGCGCCGAGTCGGGCCCGCCCAGCTCTTCGGCGAGCATGACGGGTGTCCAGAAACGACGGAAGAATTCACCCATTGCGGTTCCGGGGCCGACCCGGACGAGCAGTTCGTTGTCCTCGCGACTGAGCATGCCGTATCTCCTAACGCTCCGTACCGCTCCTTACAGCATCAGATCGTCCAGCTCCCGGTAATCGGGCAGGGTGGTTTCGATCGCTCGGCCGTGCCGCAGCACCACGCGATCGCTCTGGTGGCGCGCCAACATCTCCGAGTACGTGCGGGCGCGCAAGATCACGAGATCGGCCGCTGCTCCGGCACCGATGCGGCCGCCATCGACGCCCATGATCGCGGCCGGCGTGCTGGTTGCGGCGGCGATCCAGTCGCCGAACGGATGATCGAGCTGCAAAATCTTCACCGCCGCGGCGAAGGTGTCGAGCATGTCGTGATCGCCGTAGGCGTGGAACGGGTCGCGGCAATTGTCGCCGGCGACGGCCACGCGCAATCCGCGGGCTTTCATCTCGTGCATGACGGTCACGCCGCGCCAGCGCGGCGTCGCACCGCTGCGGCGGCCTTGCAAGTACATGTTGACGGCCGGCAAACTGACGACGTCGATCCCGGCCTCGCGGCAGGCATCCAGGGTCGCCGCGATGCTCTCGTCGTCCTGGAGCGCCAACGAGCTGCAGTGTCCGCACAGAATCGTGCCCGGAAACCCGAGTTGGACCGCAAGTTGGGCCACGCGCATCAGCGTTCGCGCGGCCGGGTCGTCGGTTTCGTCGACGTGCAAGTCGACGTCGAGGTTCCGCTCGCGCGCCAACGCGAACAGGTTGGTCATCGCGACGTCGAACTCGGGCGGCAGCGGGATGTTTTCGAGCGACCGGAAACGCGTGATGCAGCCGAGCACGCCGCCCGACGCGACGACGCGATCGGCCAGCGCGCGGCCCTCGTCGGTGAGGTAGACGTCGATCGGAATGTTCGACGCCGCCTGCAGCGCGATGCGGCCGCTCCAGCGTTCGCGCACGCTTTCGAACACCGGCCAACTGATCGGTGCCTGCGGCCCGTGCGAATCGAGATGCGTGCGGATCGCGACGACGCCGTGCGCGTAGGCCGTCGCGAGACCGAACTCCATGCGCCGGCGCACGTCCTCGGCGGTCCAGCGCGCCGCACGATCCACGCCCGTCGCCGCAACGGCGCCGGCAAAATCGCCCGCCGGGTTCGGCGAGCGCGGCCAGATATGGCCCTTGTCGAGGTGAGCGTGGCAGTCGATCGGCCCGGGCAGGACCATCGACCCGTCGAGATCGGGTCCCAGCTCCGCCGGCAACGTTCCGGCCCGTACGACGGCCGCGATGCGCCCGTCCGAAACGAGCACGTCGATCGCGCTGAGTTCGCCGTCCGCGCCGGCCTGCACGGGCGCCAGGCAAGCCGGAGCACGCAGGTTGCGCAGCGCGAAGCGCGGCTGCGCGGGCGGTGAGAAAAAGCCGCTGCGCGCGATCGGCTAGGGTCCGGAAAGAAGCGTTCCGACTCGCCCCTTGGCCGGCGCCCACGGCTCCAAGACGCCCTTGTCGTCGAACTGTTGCGTCGACAGCGCGGTCCAGACGATCGCGTGCGGCGTGCCCGGATCGACGTGCACCAGCACGGTGTTCTTGGCGAAGGCCGCCAGCTGGCGCCAGAGGTGCCGCACGATCAACGAGCGCGTGAAGACGTTGAGTGCGGTCCACGCGCTCTTGGTTGAGACGTCCATGCGCGTCGTCTCGGATTGGCGCCAGATCGAGAACTCGGCGAAGCAGTCACCGTAGATCGCGCGCGGCCCGCTGAATGCGTCCGTCATGCGCCGTTCGAGCTGCGGTAGGCGCCGCGGCGGCGCCTGCGAAGCACGGTGCTTGCGCCGCTTCGACGAGCGCAAACGGTAGATTTCGATGGCGATTCCAAGAGCGACGACGGCCAGTACAAACAACCCGGCGGCAAGTGTGAAATTCACGGCGTTCCTTAAATCCCCGATGACCTCGCCCCGTAGGGTGAAGGACCGACGTTTTCGCCGGGGCTGCCCCACGATTCCCCGTCCAATGATATAACCGAATGCCCGCTCGGCGGGCATATTATCACGCCTTAAAGATTCCCGAGATAAGCGACCGCTCTGTCGGTCAGCGAGGTCCCACCGTGATCGGGTCGTTGCTGCGCGCCCCGGCGGCCACACCCTTGGGGGCGATCTCATCGATGCGCGCCAGCGTAGCCGGGCTCAGCCGCACGGTGGTCGCCGCCGCGTTTTCCTCGAGGTAGCGCACGCGCTTGGTCCCCGGAATCGGGATGATGTCGTCACCGCGAGCGTAAAGCCAGGCCAGCGCGAGCTGCGCGCTGGTGAGCCCGAGTTCGCCGGCCAGCGCCCCGAGCCGGTCGACGACGGCCAAATTGCGTGCGAAGTTGTCCCCGGCGAAGCGCGGGTTGTGCGCGCGCGGATCCCCGGCGCCGAAGCCGCCGTTCGAGCGCACCGCTCCGGTGAGCATCCCGCGCCCCAACGGGCTGTACGGAACCAGCACGATCCCGAGCTCGCGAATCGTCGCGAGCACGCCGTTGTCTTCCACGTCGCGGCTGAAGAGGGAGTATTCGCTCTCGAGCGCTGCGATCGGGTGGACCGCTGCCGCCCGGCGCACGATCTCGGGACCGGCTTCGGAAAGGCCGAGCCAGCGGATCTTGCCGGCCGCCTTCAGCTCCGCCATCGCGCCGATCGTCTCTTCCACCGGGACGTTGGGATCGGGGCGGTGCTGGTAATAGAGGTCGATCGTCTCGACGCCCAAGCGTTGCAGCGATGCATCGCAGGCCGCTCGCACGTACTCCGGACGGCCGTTCACGCCGCGCGCGCCGCCGGCGCCGAACGTGCGTCCGAACTTTGTCGCGAGCAGCACGCGATCGCGACGCCCGCGCAGCGCGTTCCCGACGAGCGTTTCGTTGTGTCCTTCGCCGTAGACGTCGGCGGTGTCGAAGAAGACGATGCCCAATTCGAGGGCGCGGTCGATCGTGCGCAGTGCTTCGTTCCGGTCGCTCTCGCCGTAACTCCCGGACATGCCCCAGCAGCCCAGCCCCATGGCCGACGTCCATGGCCCGTTGCGCCCGAGTTGCCGTTGTTCCACGGGGATGAATGATCGTGATCGACGCTACGGTCGCCTGCCTGCAAGAGGTACGCTGCTTGCGACGACTAACTGCATCGGCGTGTCCCCTTCACGCACAGCAAGCGTTTTGTTGAGCTTCCTATTCCTGGTGACCGCGCAATCGGCACAAGCGCAAACCGGGACACTATCGGTCACGACGCCGCCGCTCGCCGTGAACATCGCCGGCGGTGCGGCGGGCACGATCAGCGTCACGACCGGGACGCTCAACGTCGCGGTCGCCGGCGCGGGCGGATCGGTTGCGGTTGCTACGCCGCCGCTCGTCGTCGCGCTCGTTGGAACCGCAGCCGTCGTCGCGGTTACGACGCCCGAGCTCGCCGTCGCGCTCGCGTCGAGCAGCGCTTCCACCATCGCCGTGAACACGGCGCAGCTCAATGTCGCGCTGGCGGGCGCCGGCACGGCAGGGCCCGTTTCCGTGACGACGCCTGCGATCAACGTACACCTTACGCCGACCACCCGATGATACGAGGAAGAACGCCATGAGCCGTTTCCCACGCTTCAGCAGCGCGCTGCTGGGAGCCGTCGCCGCAACCATCGCAACGGGCGGCATCGCCGCCGCCACGACCTACTCGTTCACGGTACCGGTCACCGTTACCGCAACGAAAAACGTGACCAGCGCGACCGTCACCTGTGCAGTCGGCACGAGCAAGATCACGTTCAATCCGAGTGGCGGGAACGTCGTCAGCAGCGCGAGCGACTCCGGCCGGGCCGCCGGCCTTGCGGCGGGCGAGGGCACGGGATCCTCGAACGTCAGCTTGCACCCGAGCGCGGCTTCGGGCACGTACACCGGGCAAGCGACGGTGAGCGTTTCGGAGACGCGCACCCCTCCGCCGACGAATTACATCTGTTTCGCAACGACCGGCACCAACGACGCCTACACCACCGCTCCGGTCGTCAGCGGTACGCTGCCCGTCATCGTGAAATAGCGCCATCGTCAAGTTCGGCGTCTTCGATCACATCGACCGCAGCGGCGCTCCATTGGAAGCGCAGTATGCGGATCGTCTGCGCATCATCGAAGCCTACGACGCCGCGGGATTCGATAGTTATCACGTTGCCGAACACCACGGCACCCCGCTCGGCATGGCGCCCTCGCCGGGGCTCTTTTTGGCGTCCGTCGCGCAACGCACGCGGCGCATCCGTTTCGGTCCGCTGGTCTACATCTTGCCGTTGTATCATCCGCTGCGGCTGGCGGAAGAGATCGCGATGCTCGACCGCTTGAGCAACGGCCGCTTGAACGTCGGGATCGGGCGCGGGATCTCGCCGATCGAAAGCGGATTGTACGGCAACGATCCGGCTGAAGGCCAAGCCCGCTTCGATGAGGTGCTCGCCGTATTGCGGCTGGCGTTTACCGCGGAGCGGCTGACGTACTCCGGGCGCTACTACCGGTTCGAGGACGTCCCGATCGTGATGCGTCCGATCCAAACGCCGCATCCACCGCTCTGGTACGGCGTTTTCACCGGCGAGAGCGCGCAACGCGCGGCCGAACGCGGGTTCAACGTCATCACCCACAGCGTCGGTGAAGCCCGTGCGATCCGGGACGAATTTCGCGCAGCAGCGGCCCGCGCGGGAAAGCCGGAGCTCGCATTCGGCGTGGGGCGCATGATCGTCGTCGCCGACACCGACGCCGCGGCGCTGGCGATCGCCGAGCGCGCGTTCCCGCACTGGTACGAGAGCTTTCATTTTCTCTACCACGCGCACGGCCGCAGCCCGGTCTTCGGCGAGCGCCCCGGGCTCGAGGGCATGCGGGCCAACGGTCACGCCATCGTCGGCTCGCCGTCGACCGTCATCGCCGCGCTGTCGGCGCAACTGCAGGACTGCGAAGCCGACGTTCAGCTCGGGCAATTCGTGTTCGGGGACATGACGCTCGGGGAGAGCTTGCACTCGATCGAGCTCTTCGCCGAACGCGTGATGCCGGCGCTCAGGTGACCGCGTTCGAGTCGATCAGTTCCTGAGCCGGGAACGGTTTCTTGAGGTTGCCGTACTTCGCGGCGGCCGTGATCATCGGTTGGATCAGCGTAGGACTCAGCGTGACGCCGCCGATCGCGCGCGGCATGTGCTCCATGTCGAGCAGCGGAATCTTGGTGAAATCGGCCATGATCGGCGCGGTCTCGGCGTGGTGCGCGTTGGCGTAGGTCGCGGCCTCCGCGACGACGCGCGAGAAACGGCGCACGACGTCCGGATTGCGGGTCGAGAAGTCACGCGTCGTGAACCACGTCGACATGAGGTATGCCGGCGCGATCGCTCCGTACGTCGGAACGAAGCGGAAGTTGGGTGAGGCGAGGAACGTCGTCAGGGCGGGCAAGACGCTCTCGGCCGCGATGACGCGATGCGCCAGAAGAGCGGCGCCGCTCTCCGTATACGGCAGTTCGATGAAATGCACCGACGTCCAATCGCCGCCGTGCGCGTCGATCCACGCGCAGAAGGCCTCTTGGCCGAGACCGTTGAGCGACACGACGCCGATCACCCCACCGTTGGCGTCCGCGCCGAAACGCAGCGGTGAATCCTTGAGCGCGATCGCGCCGGAGGACGGCTCCCCGCCCTCGCGATAGATACCGGCCGGCGCGATCAGCGTGAACGGAAGACCGCGCTCGTGCGCAAGCAGGATCGACGTCACGCTGCTGTTGCCGATGTCGTAGTTTCCCGACGCGACGCCGGCCGCGACCGCCGCACCGTTGTGCTGGGTGTCGAGCGTGACGTCGAGGCCCGCTTTCTCGAACAGCCCGGCATGCTTCGCGTAGACCACGGCCGTCACGCCGTCGCTCGGTGCGATGAGAACGCGAATGGTGGCCGCGCCCGGCGCCGTCTGCGCGCGGGCAGCGCCGGGGGCGAGCAGGCTCGCGGCCGCACTCCCGGCGACGTGGAGGAAACGAGTTCGGGCGATGGCAGGGTTCATGCGACGCGTTCCCTTCGGCACGGTCCTAAGCGCGGCGCTGGGCGCGCACGACCGTATCATGGACGGTGACCGTGACCGTTCGGCCTTCGGGGTCCACGGCACTGCGCGCTCGCGCCGCAGCAACCAGCACGTCCCAAAGGCCCGGGTCGAGCAGCGCCGTCACGTCTTCGGCCGTATAGAGGACGCCGGCGCCGCGCGGACGGCGCACGGTCGTTGCCAAATCGGATGGGTGATGGCCGACGATCAGCAGCGTGCCGCCGGGGGCCACCGCGGCGGCGAGGCGAGAGAAGAGGGGGGCGCGCACCTCCGGCGGCTGCTGCATGAACTGCGCCGAGACGAGGTCGAAGGCGCCCGCGGCCGGGCTCCACTCGCGCACGTCGGCCTGGCGCCATTCGATCCGCGCGGCCACTTCCGGACCGGCCTTGGCAGCGAGCCCGGCGCTGCGCTCCAACGCCACGCGCGAGATATCGACCGCCAGTACGCGCCAACCGCGTTCGGCCAGCCACATCGCGTCGGCGCCTTCGCCGCTGCCGACGTCCAGCGCGCTTCCGGGCGGCAGTGGGCTGACCTCGCTCACGAGTTGCGGGTTGGGCTCACCACTCCAAATCGCTGAGGAAGAGCGATACCGCTCGTCCCAATCCTGCGCCGTCACCCCGCCATTATAGCCAACAGCGATTCCACTTCGTCAGCGGCATTCACCGCGCCGTCGACGCCCGCGAGGCGTTCCGCGCGCCGGCGGGCATTGAGCCGGTACGAGGGGGTCGAGAGCACCTCGAACGCCGCCGCTTCCATCGCGTCGGCGCCGGCGTCGCCGGGCAGCGCGCGACCCGTGCCCCATTCCTGCACCGCCGCCGCGACGAACGGCTGATCGCCGGCGAGTCCGGGAATGACGACCATCGGCACGCCGTGGCGCAGGGAGCGCATCGCGGTGCCGTGTCCGCCGTGCGTCACGATCAAGGCCGCACGCTGCATGATCGGATCGTGCGCGGCGTACTTCAACACCACCGCGTTCGGCGGAACGCGCAGCTCTTCGGGTTCGACGATGCCGCCGGTCGTGGCGACCACGTGCACGTCGAGGCGGCCGAGCGCATCGAGCGCATGTTGCAGCTTTTCGACCGACCGCTGCTCGAAGCCGGTGCTGAAACTCACGAGGACCAGCGGCGTCGGATCGTCTTCGGCCCACGGTAACGGCACCGGAACCGCGACTTTCTCGTCTTCGAGGACCGGACCGGCGTGCCGGACCATCTCCCAACCGGAGACAGGCGCGTCGTCGAACTCCGCGAGACTCGTCACGATGATGCGATCGCGTGCCGGCCACAACTCGTCGACCGGGGGCAGGCTCTCGAAGCCGGCCACAACGCGCATGCCGTCTAGGCGCGCGAACATCCCGCGCCACATCTCGAGTTGCCGGAAGATGAAGGTGTGCAGCATCACCGCGGTCGGCTGCTCGAACGCGAACGCTTCGGTGAGCGCCGCCGGAAACATCGCGTCGATGAGCACGAGATCCGGCGACTCCGCCGCTACGATCGCGCGCACTTGCTCGGCGGTCGCCGGCGACGTGAGATAACAGGCCAGCCGGGTCAAGAACGCGGGCGGCGGATACGTGCCCACCTGTTCGTACGCGCGCGAGATCTCGATCGAGCGGAAGCCCGCCGCGTCGACCCGCGGCACCATCTCGGGGCGCCCGGCGAAGGTGACGTCGTGTCCGCGTTCGGTCAGGACGCGCGCGATGCCGAGGCTCGGCGGAAGGTTACCGCCGCCCGACCAGTTCAGCCAAAGGATTCGTGCCACTGCTGTTCTCCGCGTCGATGACGCCGGCGATGATCGTGCGAACGGCGGCGCGAGCGGCGGACCGGCTGAGCGCGAGGTCGCGCCGCAGCAGTTTCCATACGTACACGTCGAGAGCCACGACCAAGATGTTGAAGAGTTGCGTCCGGGCGCTCCCCCGGCGGGCATTGAGTTGGGCGGCGAAGATCTGACGCACCCAGTCGCGGTGGTTTTCGCGTCCGGCGTCCAGGGCGGGCTTGAGCGCGGGCCGGCGCCGCTCGTCGGCCAGTTGATCGATGACCAGATCGCCGATCGTCTCGTACACGTCGTAGATTGCCGCAACCGCCGCGTCTACGTCCCCGGGCGGCGTCGCTCGCACGGGCGTGCCGGCAGCCGCCATTGCCCGCAGTGCCGCCAGCACGAGGTTTTCTTTGCTTCCGAAGACGCGCAGGACGGTTTGCACCGTCGTTTGAGCGCGCTCGGCAACGTCGTCGAGGGTGAAGTCGTCGAGGCTGCCTTGCCGGTATAAGGCGACCGCGGCCGCTTCGATGCGTTCCTTCGTCTCGGCCGCCGCGGCCCTCCGGGCGGTCATGTCATACCGGCGCTTACCCATTGATGTTAGTGAGAATAACGCGAATATTATATTCGTGTCAATAGGGCTAATATGATTTGGTTGCCGGCGCGCCGGCCCTAGGCGTTCAGCCGCCCTGGAGGCGCTGGGCGTTCCGTTGTGATATTCCGGGCTTCCCCGTCTGCGTCACGTTGCGGGTGAGCATGGCAACATATTCCTCCGCCACGATCTCGTCGTACCGGGGCGGGTTGGCTGGGTCGTGACAGGTCGGCAAGCAGCGAATCGGCGTCGTTCCATTTGGATAGGTGAAGAAGGGCAGCGAGACGCGCGGCGCGCCGGCCAGATTCAACGCGCGATGCAACGTCGACATGTAGAGATCGTTGGTCCACATCGCGAGCATGTCGCCGATGTTCACGACGAAGGCGTTGCGAATCGGGGGCACGTCGATCCACCGGCCCGCGGAGTTTTTGGCTTGCAGACCGCCGACGGCGTCCTGCAGCAGGATCGTGAACGCGCCATAATCCGTGTGCGGCGAGAAGCTCCACTGATTCTCCTGGAGCTTCGTTCGATCGACGGGCGGATAGTAGTTCAGAATCAGATTCGCGCCGAGATAGCGGAACATGCCGTCGAAGAACGCCTCGTCCAGGTGCAAGCTGGCGGCGAGAACACGGGCCAGGACGCGTGCGAGGTCGGAGCACTTCCGGATGTACGACTTCATGAAGTCTTCGAACCCGGGTAGCAGATCGGGCTTGGGCCACTGGCTCTTGCCCGCATTGTAATTCCCATCCGCTGGCTCGCCGGCGAGATGCTCGCGACTCATCACGACGCGCTCTTTGATGTCGGGTGCGGCGACGCTGTTTAGGCCGCCGACCTGCAGGTAGCCGTGACCGATGGCGCTCTTTGCGCTCGATATGCTCAGCTTGTCTTCAAGCGGCAACGCGAAGAATCGATGCGACCACCCCAGCGCGTCGTCCAACTCGGCCGCGCTGATGGCGTGTCCGACGATGTAGAAGAAGCCGATGTTGATGCACGCCTCGCGCAGCTGGGCGGCGACGGCGGAACGCTCGGCGGAACTTCCGCCTTTCACGAAGGCGGAAACGTCGATGATCGGCAGCTCGGCAATCGCTTTTCGCCCTATTCCGGTTAGCGTCTCCATTACGAGTGGGTGATCCCGCCGTTGACCGCGATCGCCTGACCGGTAACGAAGCCGGCGGACGGGCTCGCGAGGAACAAGGCCAGGCCGACGATGTCCTGCGGCGTCTCGGCGCGCGGTATGCACTGGCGAGCGACGACGTGCGCGAGCGATTGAGCGTCGAAGCCCTCGCGCGGAACTTCCGTCATCGTTGATCCCGGAACGATCGTGTTGACCGTAATGTTGAACTTTCCGAGCTCGCGCGCGAGCGAGTTCGTCATGCCCAGCAACGCGGATTTCGACGTGACGTAGTGCAGGTAGTTCGGCGTGCCCGTACCGATCGACGAAGTCGCGATATTGATGATGCGACCCCATTGCGCGGCGCGCATCGCCGGAGCCACGGCCCGGACGCAGTAGTACGGTCCGTTGACGTTGACGCGCAGGACGTGATCCCAATCCGCCAGCGGGATTTCGTCGAACGGCGCTTTCTTCAGCGTCGAAAACACCGCCGCGTTGTTGATCAGGACATCGACTCGCCCGAAGGCACGCGACACCGTCTCGACCATCTTCGTACAGGCGGCGGGATCGGTGACGTCGAGCTGCACCGCGAGCGCCCGCCCGCCGGTCTCCGTAATGGTCCGTTCGACCTTCTTGGCATTCTCGAAATTGATCTCGGCGATGACCGGTACGGCGCCGGCTGCCGCGAACGCGAGCGCGTACTCGCGGCCGATCCCTTGGCCTGCTCCCGTGATGATCGCGACACGACCGGTGAGATCGCGCGGATCGCCGGCCGGCACTGCCGCACGTTGGACTGCGTTGCTCACGTCTTTCCTCCGAGTTTGCTGACCGGGACCCAATCGTTCTTCGTCGTGTCCCAGCGCATGACGACCAGATTGTCGGCCGTCAGGCCGCGCTGATTTCCGCCGCGGAAATCGTAGGCTCCGGCGATGCCGATGAAACCGTGCAGATTTTCGATGTAGGTATGAACTTGCGCGCTCGTCGCATCGGGGCCGAGCGTCCGCAGGGCTTGCACGAGAATCATCCCGGGATCCCACAGGAATCCGCTCTGCAGGCTGGCCGAATAGTGCAACGCGTCCATCGCCTCATGGAAGATGCGTTGCGGTGCGCCCAAGTCTCCCGGCGGCGCGGCGGAAGCCACCGCGTACGTCAGGCCCGGGAAGTACAGCTCCGACGGCATGATCGACTCGAACTGCTTCAGTTCGCTGTACGTCATGTTGCCGTTCGTCGTCATCATCGGCAGGCTCAGTCCGGCGTCGTGGACGCCGTGCAGAAGGGTGCCGAACGGCGCATTGGGCGCCCACAGAAACACGACTTGCGGCTGCGCCGCCTTGATGTCCGCGATCTGCGCCCCGACCGAGAGGTCGTTGCCGTTGAAGTGCTCGCGCCGAACGAGGGTCATCGCCTTGTTTTCCGGCAGAGCCAAGGCCCCGTCCACGGCGGCATCGCCGTCCTGCCCGGTCGCGTCGGTCAGCGTGATGGTGGCGATGCGGTTCCAGCCGCGGGCACGCGCGTAGCGAACCAGCGCCAGCACCTGGTCGTGGCTCGAAACGCTGGACGAAAACAGGTAGCTGTCTTTGGCCGGATGCACGGCGGGAGACTGGCAGTACTGCACCGGTCCGTCCTTGACCAGCGGCTCGGTGGCGCGGCAGTTGGCCACGACGCCCGGGCCGAGCATCCACTGGACGTGCTTCGCGATCAGCTGATTCGTGAGCTGAACCGCCGTCGCGGCATCCGACGCCTCGTCGAGGAACTGGAAACGAATCGGCCGCCCGCGGACGCCGCCCTGCGCGTTCACCACGGACTGCAGCGCGAGTAGCGAGTGTTGGTTGTCCACGCCCGAAAACGCGGCCGGACCCGTCAGCGGCAGCACGGCGTAGATGTCGATCGGGTCGGGCGCCGCCGCGCCGGCGGACGCACCCGCGAGCACGAGCGCGAGGGTGAGAAAGAGCATTCGCATATCACACGCCAAGTAGGGCGGGCGGCATCCCGGCGCCTCTGCAGAAATATCATGAAATCAACATTATGTGCTATACAGAGAAGAGGCCCGCGCCCCGATTTACCGCGATTCGTCGAGCTTTTTCTCGTAAAACAGGCTGAGTTTCACCGCCGCCGGCGGCATCGACGTGTACGGCCCGAAAGCCGAGCACGGCTGAAAACCGGCCGCCTCGTAGAGCCGCACGGCCGCCGGTTGGCGCACGCCGGTTTCGAGCCGCAGCCACGGCGCGCCGGCTGCGCGCGCGACCGTTTCGAGATGCGCGAGCATCGCTTGGGCCACGCCCGTGCCGCGGCCGGCCGGCCGGACGTACATGCGTTTCACCTCGGCGAAGCCGTCGAAAAACGCCACCGCGCCGCAGCCCACCGCGGCCCCGTCGAGGCGGGCGATGAAAAACTGGATGTGGGGCTGGAACAGCGAGTTGACGGTGAGCCCGTGCATCTGCTCCGGCGTGTAGGCGACGGCCAGTTCCGAATCGAGCTCGTGGATCAGCGAACGGACCTCGTCGGTGACGGCGGGGACGCGCTCGATGCGGATCGGGTCATCGGGCACGTGGCGGTCCTAGACCCGAACGGGCAGCTTCCAGTCCGGGCGGATGAAATGGCACGTATAGCCGTTCGGATAGTGCTCGAGGTAGTCTTGATGCTCCGGCTCGGCTTCCCAGAAATCGCCGGCCGGGGCGATCTCGGTCACGACCTTGCCGGGCCACAACCCTGAGGCGTTGACGCCGGCGACCGTGTCCTCGGCGATGCGCTGCTGCTCCGGGTTCGTGTAGTAGATGCCCGAGCGGTAGCTGGTGCCGCGATCGTTACCCTGACGGTTGAGCGTCGTCGGGTCGTGGATCTGGAAGAAAAACTCGAGCAGCTTGCGATAGCTGATCTGCTGCGGATCGAAGATGATCTCGATCGCTTCGGCGTGCGTGCCGTGATTGCGATAGGTCGCGTTCTTCACGTCGCCGCCCGAGTAGCCGACGCGGGTCGAGATGACACCCGGTTGGCGGCGAATGAGATCTTGCATTCCCCAAAAGCAGCCGCCGGCCAGGATCGCGCGCTCGGTTGTTGCGTTCATGAGCTTCCTCGTTCGTTACTTGGGTTGAAAGATGAGGTCGGTCGCGGGAAAAGCGCCGTCCAGATACTTGTAGCGGGCGGCGACGTCGATGGTCGCCTGCAGCTGCTTGGGCGCCAGCGTCGTCGCGTAATGCGACCGAATCGTCTGCTTGACCATGTCGGGATCGACCTTCGCATATTTGGCTAAGATCTCGGCCGATTTCGCCGGGTTCTTGTTTGCCCAGTCGGCCGTCTGTCGAATCACCGCCGCGAACCGTGCGATCACGGCCGGATGCGCCTTCGCCCAGGCCGCGTTGGCGAAGAACGCCGTGATCAGGTAGCCGTCGGGTAGAACCGCGAAAACGTTCCCGAAGATGCGCGTGTCGGCTTTGGCCTGGGTGATGAACGGTTCCACGCTCAGCGAAGCGTCGGCCCGGCCCTGCGTCACGACCGCTTCGGCCTGCGGAAACCGGGTCTCGATGTATTTCACGGTCGACGAATCGCCGCCGTTCTTGTCGATCCAGGCCGAGATCAACAGATCGCCGATGCCGTGCAACGGTGTGGTGGCGATGATCTTGCCGTCGAGGTCGGCGGCCTTCTGCAGCGGCGAGTTCTTGGCCACGATCAAAACGTTCGACGGCAGGCTCGCGATGTTGTCGGAGCCCGGAGCGACCACGACGAACGGCAGGCCCTTCTCATGCGCGGTCTCGATCGCGATCACGTTGCTGATCCCGATGTCGATCGATCCCGAAGCCACGCCCGACGCGATAGCACCACCGTTTGCCAGCGGTTCCAGCGTGACGTCGAGCCCCGCCTTCTCGAAGAACCCCATGTCGGCGGCGTAGTACGGTTCGGCACCGGGATCGACCGTCGGGAACGCGACGGTGATCTTCTCCGGCGTCTGCGCGGTGATCGGTGAGCCGAGCAGCGCGAGCGCTAAAGCCGCGAGCACGATGTGGAAACGTTTCACGAGTCCTCCGTTCTGGCGGTTCGTAACCTTGGAGCAGGGGATGGGAGAACCCCTGTCCCAGGGGAGACGCATCATGAAGATTGTTGTTTTCGGTCCCGCTAAGCACGTCGGCGTTTGGGCGGGCGACCTCGTCGTCGACCTGGCGCCCGCATTTCCCGATCTCGCCAGCCTGATCGCCGGGGGCGACGCCGCGCTGGCTGCAGCCGCGAAAGCCGTCGAAGCCGCCGGCACTGCACCGGCGCCGTCCAAGGGCGTCCATGCGCGCGCCGACGTGCAGTTGCACGCACCGGTCGTTCCGGGCGCGCGCGTCGCATGCGCCGGCGGCAACTTCGCCGACCACACCGCCGCGATGGCGAGCCGGCTCGGGCACGAACCGATGGATACCACCGACATGAAAGCGCTGACGGAACGCCTGCGCGCGCGCGGCATCTGGGGCTTCTGGAAAGTCGGACGCGAGGCCGCGGAACCGGGCGGCGAGATCATGTATCCGGCCCGCACGAAACGGCTCGACTACGAGGGTGAGCTGGCGATCGTCATCGGCAAGCGCGCCAAGGACGTCAAAGCGGCCGACCTGCGCCCGTACGTCTGGGGCGTGACGCTCTTCGGCGACTGGAGCATTCGCGATCAGAACGAAGGTCAGGCCACGTTCAAGTTTGCGATGGCGAAAAACTTCGACGGCTCGTTCTCGGTCGGACCGTGCATCGTCGTGGGCGAGAACATCGATCCGGGCAACGTCGACGTCGAGACGTGGGTGAACGGCGACCGCCGCCAGCAGTTCAACACCCGGGACATGATCATCTCGTTCGGTGAGTATCTCGAATATCTCTCAGCCGACCTGACGTTCTATCCCGGCGACATCATCTCGGGTGGAACCGCGAAGGGAACGGCCGCCGATTCGAGCCCGCGCGTCGACGGCGTTGCGGCACCGGAACGTTTCCTCAAGCCCGGCGATGAGGTCGAGATGCGCTCGCCGGCCATCGGCACGCTGGCCGCGCGCATCGTCGCGAAACACTGATGCGCAATCCCGCTGCAGAGCTCGAGCGCTGGGAGTCGCGTTACGCGCCGGAGCGATACTTGTTCGGAACGGCGCCCAGCGCGTTTCTCGCCCGCCAGCAAGCGGTGCTGCCGAAACGCGGCCGCGCGCTGGCGATCGCCGACGGCGAGGGCCGTAACGGCGTCTGGCTCGCCGAACAAGGTCTCGACGTGGTGTCCTTGGATTTCTCGCCGACGGCACAGGCCAAGGCACGTGCGCTGGCGGCATCGCGAGGCGTCACGATCACGACCGAGCTCGCCGATCTCTTGAAATGGGAGTGGCCGGCCGAGGCGTTCGACGTGATCGTCGCGATCTTCGCCCAGCCGCTGCACCGCGACTTGCTCTTTCCCGGCATTCGCCGCGCGCTCAAACCGGGCGGTCTTCTTCTGCTGGAAGGCTATCCGCCGCGGCAACTGCAGTACGGCACCGGCGGCCCCGACGACATCGAGCGCCTCTACACGCGCGAGCATCTCGAGGCCGGCTTCGGCGACTTCACCGAGGTGCGCATCGACGAGTACGACGCCGAGATCTCCGAGGGCGAGGGCCACGGCGGAATGTCGGCCCTCATCGACCTGGTGGCGACCAAGTAGTGCCGCGCGCTTGACCGTCCGGCCCTAGTTGGTATAGTAGTTATACTAATGCCGCGTCTCGACAAGCTTTCCGAAAGTACCCGCACGACGCTGCTGACGATGCCGCTCGACGTCAACGACGCGACGCCGTTCACGGTTCCGGGCAAGCCGCTGAGCGCGGCGCGCCTGGCCGTCGTGACCAGCGCGGGCCTGCACCTGCGCGACGACCGGCCGTTCGCGAGCGGCGATGCAACGTACCGCTGCATCCCGTCGAACGCCCCGGCCGGCGACATTCTCCAGAGCCACAGCAGCATCGGCTTCGACCGCAGCGGTGTGATCGCCGACATCAACGTCGTGTTCCCGCTCGATCGTTTGCGCGAGATGGTGCGCGAGGGAGCGCTCGGGGAGTTGGCGCCCACCTTCTACTCTTTCATGGGTGCCCAACGCGACGTCGCGCGCATCAAGGAGACCGCACCCGAGGTCGCCGAGCGCTTGCGCGCCGACGGCGTCGACGTCGTGCTGCTGACGCCGACTTGACCGCTTTGCACGCACACGGTCAGTGTGCTCTCACGCATCTTCGAGGCCGCGGGTACGAGCACGGTGGCGATCAGCCTGGTGCGCGAACACACCGTTGCCGTCAAACCCCCGCGCGCCGTGTTCGTCCCGTTTCCACTCGGTCTGCCGCTCGGCCACCCCGGTGCCGCCGGCGAGCAGCGCGCGGTCCTCGACCTCGCTTTCTCGACGTTGGCGGCGCCGGCAGGACCGGTGTTGGTGGAGTACCCCGACACGGCCTCGGACGAGCACGGCTCGCCGTATCAAGCCTCCGACGTCACGCTCGACGATCGGGCGCGCGAGCTCGACCTTGCCACCGAAGTGGCGCGCCTGTTGCCGGCGTGGGAAGCGCATCGGGCCGCAACCGGACGAACGGCGATCGGCCTGTGCGGCGTGCCGCCGCAACGCTTTCGCGACGTCGTGCGCTTTCTCGAAGCCTATCTCTGCGATACGGGCAGCGATTCACCCGACCGGCCGGGCGGCGTGGATCTGCCGACGTACGTGCGCTGGTGCGTCGAGGACGTGCGGGTGTTTTACATCGAAGCGCGCCTTCAGTCGCACCCTTCCGAAACCAGCGACGAGCGCGCGCTGTGGCTGCTCGGCGGCACCGCGCTCGGCGCATTCCTGCGCGAACTGAAGGCGGCCATGGAATCCTCCGACGATCCGAAGACCAAGGCCGCGGCGTTCGGTATCGCTCGTTAATGCCGCGGTTCTCGTGACCGACGTCGCGATCGTCGGCGGCGGCCCCGCCGGGCTCATGCTCGCCATCGAGCTGGGCGTGCGCGGCGTCGCGTGCGTCGTCTTCGACGAGAACACGAGCCCGCCGCAGCTGCCCAAAGCGAACGCTACCTCGGCGCGCACGATGGAACATTACCGGCGCCGCGGTTTCGCCGACCAGGTGCGCGCGCTCGGTCTGCCGCCCGACCATCCGCAGGACATCGTCTACACGACGCGCCTCGCGCAGCACGAGCTGACGCGCTTCTCCATCCCGTCGTCGAGCCAAGCCGCGGCGCAAGAACGCTTCGGCGACTACCGGGCCGAGGCGTGGCCGACGCCCGAGCTACCGCATCGCGTCCAGCAGATGTACATCGAGCCGATCCTCAAAGCGCAAGCCGAACGCTACCCGTCCGTGCGGATGCGCTTCGGCGAGCGCGTGACGGCCGTACGTGACGAGGGTTCGGCCGTGCGCGTGGAGGCGCGCGACGTGCGCACCGGCGCGACGAGCGAAATCGAAGCCCGCTATGCCGTCGGATGCGACGGGCCACGCAGTTTGGTGCGTCAAGCGATCGGCACGGCGTACAGCGGCGAAGGCGGCACCAAGCGCGAGTTCATGGGCGGGCAGATGCTTTCGCTCTACCTGCGTTCGGCGGAGCTGTGCGAGGTGCTCGGCAAAGGCCGCGTGTGGCAGTGCTGGGCCGTGAACCCCGAACAGCGAGCCTTGCTGTGCGCCATCGACGGCCGCGACACGTTCGTCCTGATGATCCAGATGCCGGAGGGGAAGACGGCCGACGAGATCGACGAGCAGGCGGTGCTCACGGCGGCCGTCGGCGCGCCGTTTCGTTACGAGCTGATCGCGAAGACGCCGTGGCACGCCGGCTACGCGCTGGTCGCGAACGCGTTTCGCAAAGGCCGGCTGCTGATCGCCGGCGATGCCGCGCATCTCTTCACCCCGACCGGCGGAATGGGCTACAACACGAGCATCGACGACGCGGTGAACCTCGGCTGGAAGCTCGCCGCGGTGATCGGGAACGTCGCGCCGGAAACGTTGCTCGACACCTACGAGGCCGAACGCCGGCCGATCGCGCTGCGCAATACGACGTTCGCGGGCAGCATGGCCGACAGCATCGGGCGCATCCCCGTCACGTCGCTGGCCGAAGAGCCCGGAGCGGCGGGTGATGCGGCCCGCGCCGAGCTCGGGCGCGCGCTGGCCGTGC
>Ga0181536_10000628_pt1 | contig 42348 bp, 42 predicted proteins | sample PEATcosm2014_Bin_41_FD_121105 | JGI IMG/M metagenome (GOLD analysis project Ga0181536, IMG submission 121105) | Peatland microbial communities from MTU Mesocosm Facility, Houghton, MI, USA - PEATcosm2014_Bin17_60_metaG | ecosystem: Environmental > Terrestrial > Soil > Wetlands > Peat | place...
CCAACGCCAATGTGGGGAGCTTGGGCCAGAGAGAGGCGTGAGCGCAGCGTGCAACTCTAGGTCATACACCATCGTGCGCAGGGCCGCCGGCTGCGACAAGTGGATTTCGCCCCCAAGTTGTTAGCCGTCAAGGGGATAACGGATGAGGACTCAGTAGCGGCGGCTCACGCCCGCAATCGAAAACTCATAACTTGTAAACTACCGCTAGATAGGCCTGCCGGACCTGTTCCCATGGTGCACCAGGAGCAACGCCCAATACACGGAAACATTCCGCGAGGGGCAATTCGGCGCGCGGCATATTCCGCCTTTTCTGTCCGATTATACCTGAATCCACTCAGCACCGCGCCAAGGTGTCGAGACGAGTCTCGACATGGCACGCGCGAGTGCCTGCGCCTCCTCACCCCGCCGAAGCCGACGACGCCAACACCTCCCGCACCTTGCGCGCCAGCGTCTCCGGCAGGAACGGCTTCTGCAAAAATGGCGCGCCGGAATCCAGAATGCCGTGATGCGCCATGGCTTCATCCGTGTAGCCGGACATGAACAGCACCTTCATATTTGGGCGCCGCTCCCGGATCTGTTCCAGCGCTTGCGGTCCGCTCATCTCCGGCATGACTACGTCCGCCAGCAGCAGGTGGATGCGGCCATGGTGCTCCGCGGCTATGCGGACGGCCTCTTCACCGCGCACCGCCTCCAGCACCTGGTATCCGCGTCCGGCCAGCACCTCGCAGATCAGCTTGCGCACGCGCGCCTCGTCCTCGAGCACCAGGATCGTCTCGCTGCCCCGCAGCGCCGACGCCGGCGCTTGTTCGGCCGCTTCCACCGCCGCTTTGGCCTCCGCGGAGGGCAGGTAGATCTTGACCGTGGTGCCCCGGCTTGGCTCGCTATAGACTGAAATGGCGCCCCCGCTCTGCTTCACGATGCCGTACGCCGTGGCCAGTCCCAGGCCGGTGCCCTTGCCGGGCGCCTTGGTGGTGAAGAACGGCTCGAACAAATGCGCGATCGTCTCGGGGTCCATGCCCATGCCGGTATCGCTGATGGCCAGCACCACGTACGAACCGGCCCTGAGGTCCACATTCGGTCCGGCATACGTCTGATCCACTTCCGCATTGGCCGTCTCGATGATCAGCTTGCCGCCGCCCGGCATGGCGTCGCGCGCGTTCACCACCACGTTCATGACGACCTGCTCAAGCTGTCCCGGATCGGTGCGGACGGTGGCCGGCTCGGCGGCCGCTACCGTGATCAGCTCGTCGTCTTCGCCGATCAGCCGCGAGAGCATTTTTTCCATATGCACGATCAGAGCATTCAACTGCACCGTGCGCGGGGTGAAAAGATGCCCCCGGCTGAATGCCAGCAGTTGATGGGTGAGCGCGCCGCCACGCTCCGCGGCCCGCTGGATCTCCTCAAGCGCAGTGCGTTGCGCCCTCTCCAGGCCGCGGCCCGTCAGCAGCAGCTCCGCATAGCCGGTGATGAGGGTCAGCAGGTTGTTGAAGTCATGGGCCACGCCGCCCGCCAGGCGGCCCACCGCATCCATCTTCTGGGCCTGCCGGAATTGCTGCTCCAGGCGGCTGCGCTCGCGCCGGCCCTCGGCCTGGCTCATCTCGCGGCCCACCGTAACGCCCAGCCGGGACAGATGATCGCGCGTGAGGTAGTCCGCCGCGCCCGCCTTCAGGACCTCCAGCACGAACTCCTCCGGCACCTTTCCGGAGATCGCCACCAACGGAACATCCGCGCCGGTTTCATGCAGAATCTCCAAAGCCGCCAACGTGCCGAGCCCGGCGCTCTCATCCGTCGCCAGGATCAGGTCCCATCGATGCGTCAGCAATTCGCGCAAGGCGGCGGCCGTGGACACGCGCTCCCAGAATGGAATGTGGTCACTTTGGCGCAGCGCGTCGATGAGTTGCAGCGCATCGCCTTCCCGGTCCGAGACTATCAGTACCCGCAACGGAATGGGCATCTTAACACCACCACACTAATTCGATTTCAACACGTCCGGCCGTGTCCCGGTAAGATTGCGGTGTACGATTCGCCACAAGCGTGGCCTCGAACGTGTATCATAACGGGAGATGCCCGTGACGTCATCCACCCCGGAACTGGATTTGCGCGCCGAGCGCCTGCCTTGGGTTGCTTGGGCCTGGTGCGGAGCGCTGCTGCTGGCGTCCTATGCCCCGGTGCTATGGCGGCTGGTTCGGCAATGGGATGCCGACCCGGATATGGGTCACGGCTTCTTCGTCCCTTTGGTGGCGGGCTTCATCGTGTGGCAGAAGCGGGCTGAACTGCTGGCGCTGAAGCCGGCGCCCAACTGGTGGGGTTTGGCTGTGGTGCTCTACGGCGGGCTGCAACTGTGGATCGCCACGCTGGGCGCGGAGCTGTTTCTGGCGCGCACCGCCTTCGTCATTTCGATCGTCGGTATCGTCCTGCTGTTGGGTGGCACGGCTTGGGTGCGCGCGCTGGCCTTCCCTCTGTTCCTTCTGTTTTTCATGATTCCGATCCCCACCGTGGTGTACAACAGCATCACCTTTCCCTTGCAACTTCTGGCGAGCCGGGTTTCCACCGAAGCGTTGAACATGATGCAGATTCCGGTGCTGCGCGAAGGCAACGTGCTGGAACTCGCCGAGCAGAAGCTCTCGGTGGTGGAGGCGTGCAGTGGCATCCGCTCGCTGTTATCGCTCACCTTCCTGTCGCTGGTCTACGGCTACTTCTTTGAAAGCAAGGTGTGGATGCGCGTGGCGCTGTTCTTCTCCACCATCCCCATCGCCATCGTGGCCAACGCCAGCCGCGTGACACTCACCGGCGTGTTGACCGAGTACAAGCCGGAGTTGGCCGAGGGCTTCTTTCATACGGCCTCCGGCTGGGTGATCTTCATGGTGGCGCTGGCTATCCTGATCGGGCTGCACCAGATTCTGAACAGGGGGTACCGCCTGCTGCATCGGGCGATAACTAAATGAGCTGGCTACGCAACAAATACGTGGGGATTCTGACCCTGGCGCTGGTGGTTCAGGCGACCCTGTTCTATGCCGCGTCGCGCGGCGAGCGAGTCCCCGCCACCCGGCCGCTGGAGCTGCTTCCGGCACAACTGGGAAGCTGGCAGGAGGCGCAAGACTATCCGGTCGAGCAGGAGATCCGCGATCAGCTCAAGGCCGACGACTTGCTCAACCGGCTGTACATGGTCCCGGAATCGCACGCGGCCGCGAATCTGTTCGTGGCGTACTTCAAGACGCAGCGCACGGGCCAGTCGCCGCACTCGCCCAAGAACTGCCTGCCGGGATCGGGGTGGGAGCCGGAGGCCACCGGGTTTCTCGACGTGGCCGTGGCGGGCGAACCGGAACCGGTCCGCATCAACCGCTACGTCGTCTCGCACGGCGACGAGAAGAGCGTGGTGCTCTATTGGTATCAAAGCCAGCGCCGGGTGATTGCCAGCGAATTCGCGGCGAAGTTCTGGCTGGTGATGGACTCCATTCGCTATCACCGTAGCGACACGGCATTGGTGCGCGTGACGATTCCCGTCGCCCACAACGATCAGGACACCGCCACACGGATTGGCGTGTCGTTCGTGCAGACCGTGTTCCCGTTGCTCAAGGGCTATCTGCCGGCTTAGCGAGCTTCGTGGCGCAAGCTTCAGCTTGCTGGCGCGGACTTCAGTCCGCGCTGTCCGCCCAGCGACCCCAAAGCTAATGCGCTACGGCGGCACAGGCGTGGGGAGGCGGGATGGTTTGCTCTTTGTTCTCGGAATAGCACCATTGGACCAGCGAATCGGGTGTCTTGCCTGCGTTGGCCAGGCGCAGATCGTCCAGCGTGATTTCGTGGAAGGCAAACTGGATCGACCCGTCGCTCAGCACGCTGGCCAACAGGTATCCGTAGACGTCCGTGCGGGCGGTCGACGAGCCGGTCTGTCCGGGAGGCAGCCGGTAGCGCACGGCTCCGGCAGTGCCCACGATCCATCCGGGCAGCACTTGGTCTTTCCAGTAAGTCGTGTTATAAACATCGTCCACGACAAAATGGGAGTGGCTGGCGAGTAAGTAGACTTTCTTCCCGGCCGCGCGCAGATCCCACAGCAGCTTGTAGACTTCGCGTCCGCTCTCGATGCCGGCGGGCGAGTCGCACATGCTGTGGCTCATGCCCTTGCTGCCCGGCAGCGCTTCATGCATGCCCACCACGATCGTCGAGATCGCGCTCGAGTTCCGGTCTTCCGCCAGGCGGGTGCGAACCCACGCCATCTGCTGCTGGTCGAAGGCATTTTCCGAGGCATTGTCGAGCGAGATGAAATCGATAGAGCCATGCATGACCCAGTGATAGTAAGTGCGGAAGCCGCCGCTGTCGTGGTCGCGATCGCGCTGGCCGGCCAGCCGCGGGCTGTTCAGATATTTTTCAAACTGTTCGAGATAGGCTTTGCGCGTTTGCGGAAAAATCGTCTCGTGGTTGCCTATGGCAAGGAAGATCTCCAAGGGCTGGAGTGGCCGCAGTTGATGGTCGATGAAATCCGGCCAGGCATTCTTCAGGTAGGAAATGATGTTGAGGTGGGGAGCCGGCAGGTGCAGCGAGGCGGGCGGCGTCATATCTTCGTCGAAGTCGTAGATCGCGCGAAAGTCGCCCAAGTGCCAGTAGAACTGCGCGCCGCTCTGGAGCACGCTGGCGGCGATGGCGGGCATGACCACGTCGCCGCAGTTGCGCGAGTCGCCGGAGACGGCGAACTGCCAGGCGGGGGCGGGAGGATCCTGCGCCACGCCGGCGGCGGAAAGGGCCAGGAATATCGATATCAGTTTGTGCATGGCTGTAGTAGCCATCCTAGCAGTGGAGCGGACCTCCGGCCAGGTGCTTAGCCGTTTTGGGGATTTCATACGAAAACCGCTCCCTTACGGTCGCGGCTCCGTAACAGGCACGTCACTTTCGCGAGGTTTACTGAGCCGCGACCGTAAGGGAGCGGTTTTGGTCAGTCGGGAGTTCCCAATACGGTTAAGCACCCTCCGGGCCAGGCCTCTCAGGCCACCCGGACTGCTTCAACTAGCGTGCTTGCTTACGGCCGAGGGTTGCGCCTACAATAAGCGGCAGCCATGGAACAACACGTCAAGATCCTCGGCGTCCTTCACATCGTTTTTGGGTCCCTGGGAATATTGCTCGCATTGGGCATGTTATTGCTCTTCGGCGGCATCGCGGGGTTGATCGGCGCCAGCGACTATTCAAGCCACGCGCACATTACGATTCCCATTGTGGGCGGCATCGGCGTCTTAGTTTTTTGCGTTCTGCTGGCGCTTTCGCTGCCCGGTTTAATCGCCGGGATCGGACTGCTGCAATTCCGGTCATGGGCGCGTATCCTGACGATCGTGCTCTCCGTGCTGGACTTGATTCACGTGCCCTTCGGGACCGCGCTGGGCATCTATGGGCTTTGGGTGCTGCTCTCTGAAGGGTCGGAGCGGCTCTTCCGAACGACCTGAGATCGAGAGGCAGCACCGAATGTGGGAACTCGCCCGCAAGCGCCCCCGGCCCCTCGTTATAATCTTCCGTTGAGACGGAAACTCCTCACCGCGGCCTATTGGATGGTTCCATCTATCCTGTGTCTGGTCCTCTACTGGCCGGGCTTGCTGGCATGGTTCCAACAGGACGACTTCGTCTGGCTGAACCTGCGGAACCAGGCCCAGGAATGGCACGGCCTGCTCAGGATGCTGTTTCAGCCGACGGTACAGGGAACCTGGCGGCCGCTCAGCGAGCGCGTGTTTTTCCTGGCATTCGGCGCGCTGTTCGCCAGCGATGCGCTGCCTTACCGCATCTGGGTATTCCTCACCATGTTCGCGAACCTGGCGCTGCTCGAGTCCATTACGGCGCGGCTGACGCGGTCGCGCGCGGCCGGATTCTGGGCCGCCATCCTCTGGGTGGCGAACAGCAAACTGGCCACCGCGATGTCGTGGACCAGTGAATACATCCTGGTGGCTTGCGGCTTTTTCCTGTTGCTGGCCCTGCACTTTTTTCTGCGGTACACGGAAACGGGCGAGCGCCGCTACTCCGTCTGGACTTGGGCGGCCTTTCTGACCGGATTTCTGGCCATGGAGACCAATATCGTGTTCCCGGCGCTGGCGGGAAGCTATGCGCTGCTGTGTGCGCGGAAGCATTTCCGGCGGACGCTGCCCTTCTTTGCGGCCTCGGCTGTCTACGGCATCCTGCACCTGCTCCTGGCGCCCAACCACGGCACGATCCCTTACACCATGCACTTCGACCGCGCCATTCCGGCCACTTTGTGGACGTACTGGCGCCGGACATTCGAGCCCATCGGTCTGCGCCGCCTGTCTCCTTTCCCGCCGCCCGTCACCGCCGCGTTAATGGTGGGTTGCACAATTGCGCTTCTGGCTTTCATCATCTACCAGGCGCGGCGGAAGCAATGGCTGGCGCTGGTCTTGTTTGGCTGGTATGCCATCATGCTGGGCCCGGTCGTACCGTTGCGCGACCACATCACGGACTACTATCTGACGCTGCCCGCCATGTGCCTGGCCATGCTGGGAGGCTACGCGCTAGCTTGGGCCTGGCGTGAAGGCACGGATTCGAAGATAGCCTGGAAGGCCGTGAGTGCGGTATTGGCTGCCGGCTTCGTGATGCAACAGGCGCCGGTGGGTTGGCGCCATGCCGAGTGGTATCGCGAGCGTGGTGAGGCTCAGGAGGCGCTGGTGATGGGAGTCGCGCGCGCGCACGAACTGCATCCAGACGAAGTAATCCTGCTCGACGGCATCGACGATTATCTATTCTGGGGCGCCATTCAGCAGCGGCCTTTTCAATTCCTACGGATTCCGGAGGTGTATCTGACGCCGGGGTCGGAAGCGAACATTTCGCCGCATCCCGAGATCGACGACGTATCCAAGTTCGTCTTGCCGGCCGACGAAACCGTCCGCGGGCTGGATGCGAACCAGATTGAGGTATACCGCGTCGGCGGAGGGCCGCTGCGCAACATCACGCAGAAATATGAACCGCCCGTCGCTGTGGCGTCCGCCTCCCGGCCGCTGCGCATCGATATGCGCGATCCGCTGGTGGCGGACCGTCTCGGCCCGAGCTGGTATCAGCTCGAATCGGGATACCGCTGGATGCCGCGCACCGCGAGCGTGCGCATGGCGGGACCGCGCACGGCCGGCCAGAAGCTGTATGTGACCGCGATTTGCCCGGCGGTTCAACTCAAGGACGGGCCGCTCAAGATGACCGTGACCGTGGACGGCGTCCGGCTCGCTCCCGCGCAGTTCACCAAGGGCGATGCGGAGAGAACATTCGACTTCGCGCTGCCCCCCGAAACCGTCGGCAGGGGCCAAATCGACATCACCGTGGAGGTGAGCCGCACCGTGCGGGTCGGCGCGGATTTGCGGGATCTGGGGCTGGCCTTCGGCCGCTTTGAGATCAGATAGACCGGTGGCGTACGCTTCAGCGTGCCGCGGCGAACTTCAGTTCGCCGTTTTCAGTTCGCCCCAGAGCTACGCGCCCTACGCGGAACTGTCGGCTGAAGCCGACAGCGGCACGCTAAAGCGTGCGTCACAGGTTTGGGGGTAGAATCTAGATGGAGTGAACGCCATGCTCAACACACTGGCAAAACGGGCCCGGCAAGATGAGGAGTTGCTGAAGAACGCCACCGAGAAGCTGCTCGAAACCGCCGGAGTCATGCTGATTTTCATGCTGGCGCTGCTGGCTGTGTGCGCCTGCATTTTGTTATTGGGCCGCTAAGGACGCTCCGTTCGCGCCCCTGTATTTGCCATACGACCTTCGAAATACGCAGTTTAGCCCCTGCGGGTCGTCGATCCGGAGGCCGCTTCCTACAATATTCATCATGGCGGATTTTAAGGTAATTCAACCCGAAACTACATATTCGGGATCGCGGATCGAACCCTTGCGCAAGGGACTTCCCAAGACGACGCAATCGCTGTGCCCGGAATGTACCCAGCTTCTGCCGGCCTGGATCTTCGAGGAAGACGGCCGCGTGATCATGCAGAAGTCGTGTCCCACCCATGGCGAATTCCGCGACATCGTGTTCTCGGACGCGCGCCTTTACTTAAAGATGGAAGAGTGGACTTTCGGCGACAGCCGGGGCTTGTTGAATCCCGCGGTCTCCACCGCCACGCGCTGCCCGGACGATTGCGGCCTGTGCAACCTGCACACCAGCCACACCGGCTTGGCCAACATCGACCTGACGAACCGCTGCAACCTGACGTGCCCGGTCTGTTTCGCCAACGCCAACGCGGCGGGCTACGTGTACGAGCCGCATTTCGAGCAGATCCGCGGCATGCTGCAGGCGCTGCGCAATGAACAGCCGGTGGCGGGGCGCATCGTGCAGTTCTCGGGCGGCGAGCCGACCATCTATCCGCGCTTCTTCGATGTGCTCCGGATGGCGCGCGACATGGGCTTCTCGCACCTGCAAGTGGCCACCAACGGACTGAAGTTCACCGATCTGGAATTCGCGCAGCAGGCCAAGGAGGCCGGCCTGCATACGCTTTACCTGCAGTTCGACGGCGTGTGCGACGATATCTACCGCCGCACGCGCGGCCGCTCGCTGTGGGAGCAGAAGCTGCAGGCGATCGAGAACGTGCGGAAGGCGAATCTGAAGATCGTTTTCGTGCCTACCATCGTCAAGGGTTTGAACGATCACCAGATCGGCGACATCATCCGCCTGGCGCTGGAGAACATCGAATGTTCGAGCGGCATCAGCTTCCAGCCGGTGGCCTTCACCGGGCGGATCGCGCGGCGCGACCTGGAAGCCAAGCGGTTCACCTTGTCCGATTTCGCGCACGCGGTGAAGGCGCAGACCGGCATTTGCGATCCTTACGAAGACTGGTTCCCGCTGGCCTGCGTCTCGCCGTTTTCGAAGCTGCTGAGCGCCATGCGGGGCGAGCAAACCACCACGCTGACCTGTCATCCGCATTGCTCGCTGGGAACGTACCTGTTCGTGGACCAGAACCGGCGCGCGGTGCCGGTCACGCGCTTCGTGGATGTGGGTCCCATGATGCAGGCCATGGACACGCTGGCGCGCAAAACGGAATCGCGCCGCGTGAAGCTCTTCTCCAAGTTCGAAAGCTGGAACATCCTGCGCAAGTTCTTCCACGCCGACAAGGCCCCGGAAGGGCTGACCTTCCAGAAGTTCCTGCAGACGCTGCAGGGCATGACCGACAAGCGCTACGGCCGCGGCAAGCTGGAAAAGCAAGGCTTCACTTACCGCACGCTCATGGTGGCGGGCATGCACTTCATGGACTCGTATAACTACGATGTCGAGCGCGTGAAGCGCTGCGTGATTCACTATGCCGCGCCCAATGGGCTGATTTATCCGTTCTGCGCGTATAACTCCGGGCCGGTGTACCGCGAGAAGATCGAGCGGGAGTTCGCCGTGCCGCTGGAGGAGCCGGCCGAAGCACCTGTGGCCCACGCTTCGGCGTGCTGTAGCGAGCTTCAGCCCGTCATCTGATGACCGTCGGGCGCGCTCCAGCGAGCCGGGAAGGTCATGAAAGTCCTCATCGTCGGCAGGGGTGTGGTCGGAACAATCTATGGCTGGGCCTTGTCCGAGGCAGGCATCGACGTCACCCATGTCGTGCGCAAGGACGGGCTTCGAACGACCGACACTTTGGACTTGCTGGACTTGCGGCCCGGGTACCCGAAACACGCCCGGGTGACCTATACTCCCAAGACCGTTCGGCAGATCGGCCCTGCGGACGGCTTTGACCTCGCGATTATCGCCACCAAGCACTACCAGGCGGCTCAGGCCATCCGCCAATACCTGCCCGGCGCGCCGCGAGCTACTTTTTTGTTATTCACCGCCAATTGGGATGGAACGGAGGAGATTGACCGCCTTCTGCCGCGATCTTCGATCCTGTGGGGCTATGCCGCTGCCAGTGGCGGCCCCGACGATCGGGGTGTCCTCATCGCAACCGTGGCCCCCTCGGTGCGATTCGGAATGTTGGAAGGCTCCGATCCGGAGAAGTTCAAGGCCGTGACGGAGTTGTTCCTACGGGCTGGTTTCACTTTGGACATTAAAACCAATATCATCGAATGGCTCTGGGTACACCATGCTATTAATGCCGGCGGAATAGGAATCTGCCTTTGGGCGGGTGGGATCGCCGAAGCCACCCGGAGTTTCAAGACCGTGAGGCTGGGGGTGTGGGCCGTTCGGGAAGCATTGGATGTGGTAGCGGCCCGCGGCGTCGACGTGGCGCATGACCCCGACGCGAGAAGGGTTTTGAGTATCCCCCCCTGGCTCGCTGGCCTGCCCGTCTTTTGTGCCGTCCGATTCACTGAAAAGGGCCGGCGTCTTCTCCAGGGGAGTCACTTCGAACACAGCCCTGAGGAAATGAAACGCTATTACTTCGATGTGCTTAACACCGGAGAGCGTCTGGGCGTGGCCATGCCACACTTGGGCGCGCTTCGCGAAAAGATCGAATGTTCTTAGCCTCGTGGCTCGCCATCTTCGGATGGCCGCCAGCACCGTGGGCTGAAGCCCACGGCAGCACGCTTTCCAGAGAACCACTGCGCAAGTCGCTGATCTAGCGGGACTAACGTCCCGCAGGGCGAACTGAAGTTCGCCCTGCACGCTAAAGCGTGCGCCACGTACCGGAGTCAAGTTCTCTGATCTTGGTGACGACCCGCAGGGTCGTTCGCGCTGAAGCGTGCGCCACTCATCATCTCAATCTCCGAAGAACTTCTCGCCCGGCTTGCGGTATTTGTGAGCGACGTCTTCGTCCACTTCGATGCCCAGGCCGGGCGCGCCGGGCACTGCGATCTCGCCGTCCTGGATGAGCGGCCCTTCCCTGCCCTTCACCAAGGCGTCGAAAAACGGCACGCTGGCGGCGTGCCATTCGAGCGCCAGGAAATTGGGAGTGGCGGCGCACAGGTGCACTCCGGCCATGGTGCCGAGCGGGCTGCTGATGTTGTGCCACGCCAGGTTCACATAGTGCATGTCCGCCAGGTCGGCGACCTTGCGCCCCTCCCATAGCCCGAGCTTCTGCACGTCCGGCGCCAGCACGCGCAGGCCCGCGTCGACGATCAGCCGTTCGAAGTCCAGGCGGAAATAGTGGTTCTCTCCAGTGGCCACCGGCAGGCTGGTATTGCGCTGCACCACGCCCAGCGCGCCGATATTCTCCGGCGGCGTGGGATCTTCGAGCCATAGCAGCTTATACTTCTCCAACGCACGCGCCAGGCCGATGGCCGCCTGCACGCCGTAGCTCCAATGGCAATCGACGGCCAGCCCGACGCCCATGCCCACCGCCTCCCGCGCGCCGGCCACCAGCGCCGCCGCATGCTCGATTTCCCGCTCGCTCAGATCGCGATTGTACTCGTCGGTTTCGTGCGGTGTGGGCACATCCACATCGAACTTCAGGATGCGGAAACCGCGCGCAGCCATTTCCCGCGCGCGGCGGCCATAGGCCTCCGGCGTGAGGTGTTCTTCGCCCGCGGCGTCCCAGCCGTGATGCTTCAGGCCGACCAGGCTCTGGCGGTCCGCATCGCCAGCGGCCCGCGTCCATTGCGGATCGCGCGGCGCCAGCAGCGGCGTGATGCTCTCCAGCGCTTCGCCCGCGTGGCAATCCGCGTACATGCGCACGTGGTCGCGATACTTTCCGCCGAGGATCTGCCAGATGGGCTGCTTGTAACGCTTGCCGATGGCATCCAGCAGAGCCGTTTCGATGCCGTTTATGGCGTGGAAGGCCAGGCCCGGCGAAGCATGCACGCAACTGGCGCGCATGCGCCGCAGCACGCGGTCGATCGAAGTGGGGTCTTCGCCCTTCAGAATCTCGCCGAACTCCCGGATCACCGCGGTCAGCCCCGGTCCCATGAAGGCTTCGCCATAGCCGGTAATCTTGTCGTCGGTCTCCACCTTCACGATGGTCCAGTCGAAATTCGACTCCATGACCGCCGTGCCAAGATGCGTGATTCTCATAAGCCGCTAGCGTATCAAATGGAGGGCGGGCTTTAGCCCGCGCGAGGCTTCAGCCCCGCTTAACCCCGCTAGGAAACTGCATGCGAATCCTGGTTACCGGCGCGCAAGGGGCATCGGCCGAGTGAGTGGTGAAGAACCTGCTGGATCGCGGCCTGGACGTAATGCCGCCATCCTCGGCCAGCCGTTTCGCATCCGGATGACCGACCGCATGGATCTGCAGTAGGTTGCGGATGTGGCGGAGAGCTTCGTGCGCTGCGCGCTCGCACCGCTGGAGGGCGCTTACGCGTTCAATCTTGAAGGGACAGTCACCGCGATGGATGAGCCGATCGGAATACTGGATCGCTCGCGCCCGGGAGCCTGCCGCCTCATCACTGCGGAGGGTGCCCAGGTCCCCGTCGCCTACCGCATGGACGGAACCCAACTGCGCGCGCATGTGCCCGGAATTACGCAGACCCCGCTCGAAGACGGATTCCGCGAAACGCTGGATATGTTCGAGCGCTTACATCATGCCGGAGCCATTGTGTGATACAGCACTAGCCGTTGGCTAACTACGTTGTAACTCTCGGCCGCCGTTGATTATGCTGAGATCGGGTGAAGCCAGCGTTGCGGCCATACCGATGCCTGCGAAAGATCTCTTAAAGCGCAAGGATGTGCAGTTCCGGCTGCTGTTTGAGGACAACCCCCTGCCAATGTGGGTGTTCGACCGGGAAACCTTGCAGTTCCGGGAGGCGAATCATGCGGCCGTGGCCCATTACGGTTACGGCCGCGAGGAATTCCTGACCATGACCATCGCGGACATCCGTCCGCCGGAAGACATCGCGCGCCTGAGAGATTCGGTTGCGCGGGCGAGCGGTTTGGCATCGTCCGGGCAGTGGCGTCACCGCCTCAAAGACGGCCGACTGATCGACGTGGAAGTCGCCTCGCACACCATTTCGTACGGCGGCCGGCCGGCCGTGCTCTCGGTGCTGCAGGACGTTACCGAACGCAACCGGCTTGAAGCACAACTCCGGCAGTCGGCCAAAATGGAAGCGGTCGGCATGCTGGCGGGCGGGATTGCGCACGACTTCAACAACCTGCTGACCATCATCAACGGCTATAGCCAGATCCTGCTGAACGCGCTCCCCGCGGCCGATCCGAACCACCGCGCCGTGGAGCAGATCATGAAAGCCGGGGAGCGCGCGGCCGGGCTCACGCGCCAGTTGCTTTCACACAGCCGCCGGCAGGCGCTACAGCCGAAGCTTCTGAATCTCAATCAACTGCTCACCGGCATGGAACCCATGCTGCGGCGGCTGATCGCCGAAGACGTCGAGTTGCGCTTCGCGCCCGGCCGGGAAATCGGGCAGGTGAAAGCCGATCCCGGACAGCTCGAGCAGGTGGTCATGAACCTGGCGGTGAACGCACGGGACGCCATGCCGCGCGGCGGCGTCCTGACGATCGAAACACGCAACGTGGAGCTTGACGAGCATGACACCTCCACGCAGATCGCCACGAAACCGGGCAAATACGTGGCGCTGGTGGTCGGCGATAGCGGTTCGGGAATGGACGCTGAGACGCGCGCGCGTCTGTTTGAACCCTTCTTCACCACCAAAACGCAAGGCCACGGCACGGGGCTTGGGATGACCACCGTAGTCGGCATCGTCAAGCAGAGCGGCGGCGCCATCGAGGTGTCGAGCGAACCCGGCAAGGGCACTTCCGTGAAGGTGTATCTGCCGCGTATCGACCAACCCGCCGCGCCGGAGATAGAGACGGTGTTGGCGAAGGCCACGGGCGGTTCCGAGACGATTCTGTTGGTCGAGGATGAGGATCAGGTGCGCAACCTGGTGCGCGACACCCTGCTGCGCGAAGGCTACAAGGTTCTGGACGCGCCCAGCGCCGCGGAGGCGCGGCGCATGGCTGGCGCTTACGAAGGTCCGATCCATATGTTGATCGCGGATGTGGTGATGCCTAAGGAAGGCGGCCGCGAATTGGCCTCCAGCCTGGCTCTGCTCCGTCCGGCGATGAAGGTGCTCTTGATGTCCGGCTACACGGACCGGGCCGTTGTAAGCGGCGGCCTGCCGACTGGCAAATCCGGTTTCATCCAGAAGCCTTTCACGCCCGCGGCCCTGTCCGGCACGGTGCGGGAGATTCTGGAAAGGGATGGACAGACCAGCCGGGGAATGGGACGCTAGGCTTCCATGCGACCTTTGGCTTACGCCGCGCCAATAACGCGCCTGGTTACGATTCAAGAAACCAGCGTTAATCGGTGTTCATCGGCGGCTACCGCCCGCTAGCCAGCCGGCCGACGAGCAGCGGCGGAAGCCCCGCGCGCCGGCTTCCCCTGCGCCTTCCGCACATCGTATGGCAGCCGGTAGTAAATCAGAAAGCTCTCCTCCGGGTTGTACAGCACGTAAGCAGCGCGCGGATCGCCGTCTCTGGGCTGGCCCACCGAACCGGGATTGATCATGTAGGCGCACTTCGGCTCCAATTCCAGCATCTGGCGCTCTTCCTCCGCGGGCGTCTTCCCGATCGTCTCCACGCGCGCACGGTTCCAGATGAAGTTGCACCTTTTCGCGCGCGGGAAGCCCAGCAGTTGAGATACAATGTATCTCGGGAGCTTGAATCGATGGCGACGACGATGGTTCACATTCGCGTGGATCGAGAGACAAAGCGGAGGGCTGCCAAAACCCTCGCAGCGATGGGCATTTCGATGTCCGATGCGGTTCGGATGCTGCTGGTCCGGGTCGCCGCGGAGAAGGCCCTGCCATTCGACGTGAGGGTTCCTAACGCAACCACCGTGAAGGCGCTGCGTGCCGCCGCTAAGGGTCGGGGAAAGCGTATGGATTCCGCCAGCGCCCTGTTTAAGGAACTAGGAATCTGACCCATTGCGAAGCCCGATCATTGGCGGGCAGTTTCGGCGAGATGTGAAACTCGCGGAGAAGCGCGGCAAAGACATGGCAAAGCTGCGCGAGATCATCCTGTTGCTGGTCGAGGGAACTCCCTTGCCGCCTCGTTATAAGGATCATCCGCTAACGGGCGACTGGAAAGATTGCCGTGACTGCCACATCGAGCACTGGCTGCTGATCTATAGGGTAGACGGAGATGCCGTCTATCTCGGCTCAACCCCTCACGGGTGCTTACCCGTATTGGGGATTCCTGGCTGACAGAAACCGCTCCCTGACGGTCGCGGCTCAGTAAGCCTTGCGAAATCAACGCGACCGTTACCGAGCCGCGACCGTAAGGGAGCGGTTTCCCCAAAACGGTTAAGCACCCACCCCTCAACGCCCGCTAGCCAGCCGGTCTGCAAGCAGCGGCGGAAGCCCCGCGCGCCGGATCTTCCCCTGCGCCTTCCTCACATCGTATGGCAGCCGGTAGTAAATCAGAAAGCTCTCCTCCGGGTTGTACAGCACGTAAGCCGCGCGCGGATCGCCGTCTCTGGGCTGGCCCACCGAACCGGGATTGATCATGTAGGCGCACTCCGGCTCCAATTCCAGCATCTGGCGCTCTTCCTCCGCGGGCGTCTTCCCGATCGTCTCCACGCGCGCATGGTTCCAGATGAAGCCGCCCTGCAGGTGCGTGTGTCCGAAGAACGTCAGCGGCGTCTCCAGATAGCAGAAGGCCAACCCGGCATCGGCCACACCTAGAATATATTCGTCTTCATCGAGAGGCGAGCCGTGCACCACCTGGAAACCGTCGAACGTCAGCGGCCCTCTGGGCAGGTTGCGGATATAGTCCGCATTCTCCGGCGTCAGTTGGTGATGGGTCCAGACGGCCGCGGCGCGCGCCACCGGATTGAACCACTCCAGGTCGTCGAGCTCCACGGAAGCCTTGTCGTGATTGCCCCGGACCACCCCCGCCGCGTGCGTGCGCACCCACTCGGTCACCGCATTAGGATCCGCGCCGTAGCCGATCAGGTCGCCGCAGCAAAGCACCTGGTCGTACTTGCCCGCGGCATGCTCCAGCGCCGCCTCCAGGCTTTCCCAGTTGGCGTGTATGTCGCTGAGAATCAGGTATCGCACGCCGGCTTCTTATGCCTTTCTCAAGCGCAGCAGCGCGATCTCGGGAGGCGCGCCAATCCGCGCCGGGATGCCAATGGTGCCTATGCCGCGCGTGACATACTCCGCCGCCGCGCCGCGCCGGTACAATCCATACACGAACGGCGTAAAAAACCGCGCCGCATTGATGGGCTGGTGCAGAATCTCCACCGTCACCTGGCCGCCGTGTGTGTGGCCCGCCAGCGTCAAATCGTAACCTTTCTCAGCCGCCACCGGAAAGACGTCGGGATTGTGCGATAGCAGCACGTTGTAGGCGCCGGGGAGTACCAGTCGCTCGGCGCCCGGCAGATAGGCCCGGTTCGACCGTTGGTAGTCCACTCCCGCCACGTTCAACAGCGCGCCGCCAAAGCGCAGCGGCCGAGCGCGCCCGCGCAGAAAAGGAATGCCGAGACGCGCGCCCTCCCGTTCCGTGAGGTTTTCGACCATGGCGTAGTCTTCGTGATTCCCCATGCATCCGAGAATACCGGCATCCGCGCGCAAACGGGCGAGTTGCCGGAGACAAGCTTCCAGCGGGTCGCCCGCCGCCGTGATCAGGTCGCCCGTGACCAGCGCCAGGTGCGGACGCAGTTCGTTGGCGCTGTCGATCACCCGAGCCAGATTCTTCTCGCTCAGGAAAGCGCTCAGATGGAAGTCGCTCAAGTGCAGCAGGCGCAGTCCATCCAGGCCGTCGGGGAGATTGGGAACGGGGATCTCCACTTCGCGCACGTGGAAATCCAGGCGCTCGATGAGCGCGCCGTAACCCACCACGGCGAACGGCGCGGCTAGCAATGCGCCTCCCGTGGCGTTGAGCAGATGGCGGCGCGATGGATCGAAAGTCGGGCCCCAGACCCTTCGGCCTAGAGATCGCACGGCGCGGTAAGCCAGATATCCGGCAGTGGAACCGAAGAGCCAGATCTGCGCCACCGCGCCGGCTATCAGCGCAGGACTGGGCGGCAGCCTGGAGCGGCTCACCAGGAAGGAGAAGCCCAGCGCGAAGGCCACGGCCATCAGGCCGTAGAAAACCAACACGGCCCAGCGCGCGACGACCGCCGCGCGGGGAGAAAGCCTGCGTCCAGCGGCGGCCAGAAATTGGCGGCTCATGTGCCACTGGGTGAGGATGACGATAAATATCGCGAGCAGGTCGAAAGGAGTGCGCAAGAAAGCTTCCCTACGGTTCATTCTAACTGAGATGCCCACCACGCATGGGTGAGGATGCCGGCGGCGGCGATGGCGGCGGTCTCGGCCCTCAGGATCAGGGGTCCGAGCGAGACCGGCGCCCATCCGGCGGCGGTGGCAGCGGCCCGTTCCGCGTCAGTCCAGCCGCCTTCGGGGCCAGTTAGCACCAAGACGCGATCTGAGCTGTAGCGTTCCCCGTGCCGTGGGATCGCGGCCGCGAGCGGAGGTGCGCCGGGATTCTCGTCGAGGAAATAGCGCAAGCCCGTAGCCAAGTCGAGGGCCAGGTCCAGCGACACCGGCCTTAGAATCTCCGGCGGACTCAGGCGGCGGGCCTGCTGGCTGCTTTCGTGCGCGATTCGCCGCCAGCGTTCGGCACGCTTCCGCGCGGCTTCCGAGAGTCCCTTCTCGGAGCGCGCGGCATCCACCGGAACGATTGCCGCAACTCCCAGCTCAGTGGCCTTTTCGACCAGCCACTCGAAACGATCGAATTTGATGAGCGCGGCACACAGAGTCAAGCGCACGGGCGCCCGAGACGTGCCGAGCGCTTCGATGACGCGGAAGACTACGCGGTCCTTCTCGACGGCGGCGATCTCGGCCAGGTAGACGGTGGCGCCGTCGGAGATCTCGTATTGTTGTCCAGGTTCGGCGCGCAGCACGCGGGCGAGATGGCGGGCATCTTTGCCGCGCAACTCGGCGGCGTTGTCGCGGACGTGTTCGACCAGGAACCGGCGGCGGGCCATGTGACGATGTTCGCACGGCGCAGGCGTGGCGCGCTGGGGTGATAGTATGGGTGATGGAAGGTGTGCACCATAAAAACTCAACGGCTAACAACAGTGCGCCGCAGCGTGGCACTGCCACGCAGCCTGGTGGAGGAAGTGGCAGCGGCCGCCCCCCCCGATTTGCAGGGAAACCTAAACCGACTCGTGACCGTTGCCTTGCGGGAGTTTGTCGCCCGTCGTAAGAACAGGACGTTCCGCCAAGCCATGGCGGAGATGGCCGCGGACCCGGCCATTCAGGCAGAAAACGCTGCGATTGCACGGGAGTTCGCCGCCGCCGAAGGTGATGGGTTGTCCCATGATCGGACGCGGTGAGATCTACTTCGCGAATCTGGATCCCACCGAGGGCCGGGAACAATCGGGCTACCGGCCGGTCCTGGTGGTCTCGTCGGACGCAATCAACCGCCAACCACTGGTCGTGACGGTGGTGGCCGGGACTGACGCCGCTAATGTGGCGCGCGAGTATCCGACTAACGTCCGGGTGACAGCTCGGGAAACGGGGTTGCCGAGGGACACAGTGTTCCTCTGCTACCAGCTTCGCTCTCTCGACCAGGCTCGCCTGTGCAATCCGCTTTCAAAGTTACCCAGAGCAGCCGGGATCATGCCCATTACGCGCATGGCAGAGGTGGCCCAGGCGCTGAAGCTGGTCTTGAATCTGGATTGAAAGCGGCACCAGCGGAGCGGGCAGGTGCTCCACTCTCTCGGCTATTCCCGGCGCAACGCCGCCATCGGATTGAGCCGGGCGGCGCGGCGGGCGGGCCAGAGCCCGGCGGAGAGAGCCACGCCCATCAGTACGAGAGCGGCGGCCGCCAGCACGGCCGGATTGCCAGGCTGAAGTCCGAATAGCAGGCCGCTCACCAGCTTGCCCATAGCCAGTGCGGCAACTCCGCCGGCAGCCACGCCGATGATCGCGAGCAGCCCGACTTCGGACAGCACCATGCGCACGATCTGCGCAGGCCTGGCGCCCAGTGCCATGCGAATGCCCACTTCGCCGGTGCGTCGCGCGACTTCGTAGGACAGCAGGCCGTAAATGCCGATGGCGGCCAACAGCAGCGCCAGCACTCCAAACGCGGCCGAAAAGTCGGCGATAAGCCGGTCGGTGTTCAGCGTGCGATCCAGCAGATCGACAGCCGTGTCGACACTGGCGATGGCGAGGGCCGGATCTTCCGCACGCACGGCTTCGCGCACGGCGGGAAACAGCGGCTTCGGATCGGCAGCCGCGCGGACCAGAAAATGCGTCGAGAACAGTTGCCCTTTGGTCTGGAGCGCGGGCAGGTAGAAGCAACTCTCGGGCTTCTCGCGAATGTCGCCGCCGCTGCGCATGTCTTTCACGACGCCGACGATCTGCCGCGCAATCCTTGGCTCATCATGGATTGAAACGGTGCGGCCAATCGGATTGCGTTCCGCGAAGAAAAATCGCGCAAATTCTTCGTTCACAATCATGACCTTCGGCGCAGCTCGGTCGTCCCGCTCATCGAAGTCCCGTCCGGCAATCAGGTGTGCGCCGACGGTTGAGAAATAGTGTGGGCCGACTACGTCGTACCAGGCGAACAGATCCCGGGGATTGCTGCTGCGATAACCTTCGGGATCGACGCCCCGGCTCATAGAGCGGCCGGAATAAACGCCGATGGAAGACGAGGCAACGGACAGCACTCCTGGCAGTGCGGCCAGTCGCGCAGCCAGCCGCCGGTTCAGTGCTGACATATCCTCGGCCTGGTAGCCCGCCTCCATCGGGTCCACGTCGATTACGATCAGGCGCGAACGGTCCAGGCCCGTGTCGATGTGGGTCAGTTTGTAGAGACTGGTAGCGAAGAGGATCGCGCCGGCCACCAGGACTAGCGACAGGGCGACCTGCAGGGAGGCCAGGCCGCGGCCAAATAGCCGGCCGGCGGGCGAGGCTTTCGCGGCGCCGTAACCTTGCCGGATCGCGGGCAAGATTTCGCCGCGCGTGGATCGCCAGGCAGGCGCCACGCCAAACAAGATCGCCGCCACGACCGAGATTGCGGCGATGAAGCCGAGCAGTTCGGAGTTAAAGCTGAGATGGAGCGAGACGGGGTCGCCGGATGATGCCATCGCCAGTAGCGTCTCTGCCAGTGGCCGGCAAACGAATAAGCCCAGCGCGCCGCCCGCCAGCGCCAGCAGAAGACTTTCGGTGAACACCTGACGTGCCACCCGCAATCGGCTGGCGCCAATGGCCAGACGCACCGCCAGTTCTTTTCTCCGCTCGGAAACGCGGGCCGCCTGCAAGTTCATCAGGTTCACCGAAGCCAGCAGAAGCACGAGGGCCACCATGCCGAACACAATGTGCAGCGGCTCCGAGAGGTAGTACCGCAACCACGACACGCCTTTTGCGGCGGCGACGACCTGGACCCTGGACTTGCGAATGTCCGCGCGGATCCACTCCGGGACGTTCCCAACGCGCTGGAACTGGGCTTGGACGAGAATGGGCGTCAGCGCCGCGGAAGCCTGTGCGGCCGTAACGCCGGGCCGCAGACGGCCCAGGAAGACAAGAAAATTGTAGTTCCGGTCGTCCAGCCAATTCCGCCCCGGGTAGATGCTGCTGAAGGTGGATAACGGAGCCCACACATCCGGCGCGCTGCCGACCACGAAGCCAAAGAACTCCGGCGGGGCCACGCCAATAACGGTGAAGGCCGCCCGCTGGATATGAATGCTCCTGCCGATGGCGGACGGATCGCCCCCGCACTGCCGCCTCCAAAAGCCGTAGCTGACCACAGCCACCGGCGAAGGATGCCCGCGATTGTCGTCATCCGGGCTGATCGTGCGGCCATATAGAGCCTGTACACCGAGAACCGGGAAATAGCTGCCTGTGACCATCTCCACGTTGGCGCGCACCGGCCCGCCGCCGGTATCGATATCGCGCCGATCGGAGTATCTCGCCAGCATGCCCGTGAAGATCCTTTCGGAGTTTTCGGCGAAGCGCATGTAAGTGAAGTAGGAGTTGGAACTCATTTCGAATTCCACGAGCGACTGGGGATCGCGCACCGGCAGCGACTGGAGCAGCAGCGCGTCCACAATGCTGAAGATCGCGGCGTTGGCGCCGATGCCAAGCGCCAGCGAAAGGACGGCGACCGCGGTGAACGAGCGTTCCTTGCGCAGGACGCGCACGGCGTAGCGCACGTCGGCGGCGATGCTGGCGAGCCACGTCCACCCCCAGACGGCGCGGGCGCTTTCTTGGGCGAGGGTGAGATTGCCCAGACTGGCTTCGTCCGCGGCGGCGATCTCGGCGAGCGACCGGAGTTCGGCCTCCATTTCGCCCTCTTGCGCACGGCGGTAGGAAGGCAGCAGCCACCGCAGTTTTCGAAGCCAGGTCATGATCCGCCCTCCGCGGGTTTGGACTGCATCACGCGGGAGATGGCGTCGATGAAGTTCTGCCACTTGGACTGCTCGCGGACGAGCTGCTTGCGGCCCGCCGCGGTGAGCCGGTAAAACCGGGCGCGGCGGTTGCGCTCGGAGGTTTCCCACTTCGCCGAGATCCAGCCCTTCAATTCCAGGCGGCGAAGGGCCGGGTAGAGCGAGCCAAATTCGATTTGCAGGGATTCGTTGGACACCTGCTGGATGGATTTGGCGATGCCGTAGCCGTGCAGCGGGCCGAGGAGCAGGGTGCGGAGCACCAACATATCGAGGGTGCCCTGCAGCAGTTCGGTGCGTTGGGCCATTCCAACTGAACGGTATCATGGATCGGCGACGATGTAAAGACCGTCTATATACAGAAGAGCTTAATAATGTTGCGGGGCTCAAGCCCCGCGCGGACTGAAGTCCGCCCTCCGGTACAATACAGTCTTATGATTGCTTTGCTGAGAGGCGTGCTGATCGAGAAGCATCCGAACCAGGCGGTGGTGGATGTGGGCGGCGTGGGCTACGATGTGACGATCCCGGTATCGACCTACGCGCACCTGCCCGACGCGGGCGCGGAAGTGCGCCTCCGCATCCACACGCATGTGCGCGAGGACGCGCTGGCGCTCTACGGTTTTCTCACCCAGGATGAGAAGGCGCTGTTCGAAAAGCTGATCTCGGTCTCTGGCATCGGTCCGAAAATGGCGATGGCCGTGCTCTCCGGCATTCCCGTGGCGGACCTGACCGCCAACATCCGGCGCGGCGAGGTCGACCGGCTGGTGCGGATTCCCGGCGTCGGCAAGAAGACCGCCGAGCGCATGGTCCTGGAACTGCGCGACAAAATGCCTGCACCGTCAGGCGAGGAAGCACCGGCCGGACCGGGCGCGCCCAGCGGGGCGTTGACGGCCATCGAGCAGGACGTCCTTTCGGCGTTGCTCAACCTGGGCTGCGCGCGCCCCGCCGCCGAGGCCGCCGTGCGCAAGGCGCGTGTGGGCGGCGCTCCGGGCCCGGAGGGCACCCCCGCCCAAACCGAATTCGAGCCGCTCTTCCGGCGCGCCTTGGAACTGGTACGGTAAGCTGAAACGTAATGCCCGATCGGGAACTTGTTTCCGGCGCGCGGCAGCCCGAGGATGCGCAGTTCGAAGCCGGACTCCGGCCGCGCTCGCTCGCCGACTTCGCCGGCCAGAAAAAGCTGAAGGAGAACCTCTCCATCGCCATCGAGGCCGCCCGCCGGCGCGGCGAAGCCATGGATCACGTGCTGCTCTACGGTCCGCCGGGCCTGGGCAAAACCACGCTCGCCTGCATCATCGCCGAAGAACTGCACGAATCCATCACCACGACGTCCGGGCCGGTACTGCAAAAGAAGCTGGATCTTACGGGCATCCTGAGTAACATCCGCATGCGGCAGGTTTTCTTCATCGATGAGATCCACCGCCTGATGCCCGACGTGGAGGAGATGCTGTATTCGGCGCTGGAGGATTTCCGCATGGATATCCTGGTGGGTACCGGTCCCGGCGCGCGCACGCACTCGATGCCCATTCCGCGCTTCACAGCCATCGGCGCAACCACGCGGCAAGGACTCATCAGCGCGCCGTTGCGGGGCCGCTTCGGGCTGGTGCTGCGGCTCGATCCGTACGCGGTGGATGAGTTGACAGTCATCGTGGAGCGCTCGGCCCGCCTGCTCGGCGTGGGCATCGACGACGATGCCGCCCAGGAGCTCGCGCGCCGCTGCCGGGGAACGCCGCGCATCGCCAATCGCCTGCTGCGCCGCGTGCGCGATTACGCGCAGGTGCGCGCCGACGGCCGCATCACGCAAGCCGTGGCGCAGACCGCGCTGAACCTGCTGGAAGTGGACCGTTACGGCCTCGACGAAATCGATCAGAAAATCATGCTGACCATCCTCGAAAAATACCGTGGCGGGCCGGTGGGGCTGAACACCATTGCCGCGTCTATTTCCGAGGAGGCCGATACCATCGAGGAAGTCTACGAGCCGTATTTGATTCAGCTCGGCTTCCTGAACCGCACGCCGCGCGGGCGGGTGGCCACGGATGCGGCGTACGAATATTTTCAGATTCAGCGGCGTTTTCGCGGCGATCATCCCGCGCTGTTCTGATTGGAGGGCGGGCAATTCTGCCCGCAGCCGCCTTTTAGGCGGCTCTTTATGAAGACCGTCTACCTGGGCCTGGGCTCGAACTTGGGCGACCGCGAGGCGATGCTGCAGGCGGCCGTGCGCGCGCTGGAATCGCCGCGGCTGCACATCCGCCGCGTGTCGCCGATTTACGAGACCGAGCCGGTGGATGTGTGCGGCCAGCGTTGGTTTCTGAACCAGGTCGCGGAGGCCGAGACGGACCTGTTCCCGTTGCAGTTGCTGCACCGCACAACCAAAGTCGAAGCCCAGCTTGGCCGCCGCAGGCTGGCGCCCCAGGGGCCCCGCACCATCGATATCGATATTCTGCTCTTTGGGAATTCCATCGTGACGACGACGGCGCTCGAAATTCCGCACCCGCGTTTTCGCGGCCGCCGATTCGTGCTGGCGCCGCTGGCGGACCTGGCTCCGGAACTGCGCGATCCGGTTACCCGGAAGACCGTGCGCGAATTGCTGGGAGAATTGCAGGGGCAGGCGGTGCGCAAGCTTACTATATGAGTTAGAATCGAGCCACGTTTATGGCGAAGTTGTTCCAGCAGATACGTGTGGGTACCGTCACCGATGATGCGGTGAAGGCCAGCACGGGCAAGACGTGGGTCGAGTGGTGCAAGATCCTGGACAAGGCCGGCGCCCGCATGATGGACCACAAAGAAATCGCCCTCCTGCTTCAAGAACAACTGGGTCTGACGCGCTGGTGGAGCCAGATGGTGGCCGTGGGTTACGAGAATGAGCGCGGGATTCGCCAGGACGAGCGGGGCGAGCCGTGTGGCAAGCGCTATGAAGTGACCATCAGCAAGCTCGTGATTGCTCCGCGGGCGGCGGTGTGGGCGGCGTGGCAGGACCCAGGCGCACTGGCGCGCTGGCTGCCGGACGCGAAATTTGAAATCTCGAAGACCGTGCCGCACAAGATCCTGCACCTCCACTGGCCCGGCGAGACACGCGTGGCGGTCCGGCTTTACGAGCGGCGTGGCAAGACCAGAGTGGTGGTGTCGCACGCGAAAGTGCCGGAAAGCGACGTAGAACGCCTGAAGGATTATTGGTCCGCGGCCCTGGACCGGTTGAAGTCCATTGTGGCGAGGTGAACCGGGGTGCACTCGTCCCCTATCCGGAAAGCGATTCTCAGTCTCGTGGCAGCCGTGGCTGGATGCCCGCTCCTCAACGTCCGCTCTTGACACGCCCCTCGCCATTTTGATGCGATCGGGTTACGGGTGGTATCAAATGCAAATAGCTGTGCGTTCATGGCTGGGACCCTAGAACCGGAAACCGCACGGTTGTGCCATCAACTACCGCACCGTTCCTGGGGCTGATGAGCTACTCACTCTACCGACCGGGCCAACAAATCGCGCCGAGAACGCCGGCAACTGGCCTCTGATCCATATTGATTCTCACGGGGCACAACAGGGGCTGACTCTTTCGAACGGCACCTTCGTTAGCCGGGGTCGAATCGAGCCATACCGCGCCATACGAAGTCACCTTTTCATTGTCGTGGCGGCCTGTTGGGGCTTTTAACATTCTCTTGAGGCCTTCTTTACGGCTTCTTGACCGAAAATCTGCCATACTAGCGCATGGAGAATCTTCCGCCGGCTTTCGGCCACGTGTGCCACTCTTGACCTGGACCAGTCTCTGCCAGCTCTTGGTCTTCTTAGGCTTACTGCTGGCGATCACGAAGCCGCTAGGCTCGTACATGACGAGCGTCTTCGAGGGAGAGCGGACTTTCCTTTCGAAACCCCTGCTGCCACTGGAGCGCCTCATTTACCGCCTCGGCGGCGTGGACCCGGAAAAAGAGCAGACCTGGAGAACGTATGCCGGGTGCTTCCTGGCGTTCGGACTCGCGAATTTCTTCCTCTTTTATATCCTGTTGCGATGCGAGCGCTACCTGCCCGGGCATCCTGCCGGCGGCACTCCCCTCACGCCGGACCTGGCCTTCAACACCGTGGTCAGCTTCCTCTCGAACACAAGCTGGCAAGCATACTCCGGCGAGACCACGCTCAGCTACTTGTCGCAAATGGTGGGCGTGACCGTCCAAAGCTTCACTTCGGCGGCCGCGGGGATGGCCGTGGCCATGGCGCTCATCCGCGCCTTCGTCCGCGAACGCTCCGCCAGGCTTGGCAATTTCTGGGTCGACCTGACGCGCGCGGTCCTCTACATCCTGTTGCCGCTCTCGATACTCGCCGCGCTGATTCTCTGCTCGCAAGGCATCCTGCAGACGTTCGATGCCTACCGGCAGGTCGCCACACTGGAAGGCGCCCGGCAGACGATAGCGCTCGGGCCGGTCGCTTCGCAGGAGCCCATCAAGTTGCTCAGCTCGGATGGCGGCGGTTTCTTCAACGCCAACTCGGCGCATCCGTTCGAGAACCCTTCGCCAGTCGCGAATATGCTGGAGATGCTCCTGGTCCTGGCTATTCCGGCGGCCTTCACCTGCACATTCGGGAAGGCCGTGAACGATCGCCGCCAGGGCTGGACCCTTTTTGCCGTCATGTTCCTGCTCTTCGCCAGCGGCAGCCTGATCGCCACGGCCAGCGAGCAGCGGGGCAATCCCGCGCTCGATCGCCTCGGGATCGACCGCGGCAACATGGAGGGCAAGGAAGTCCGTTTCGGAGTCGCGGGCTCCGCGTTGTTCTCGATGGTCAGCACCGCCTCCAGCGACGGCGCGGTGAACAGCGCCCACGATAGTTTTACACCGCTGGCCGAACTGATTCAGATGCTAAACCTGAAGACCGGCGAGGTGATATTTGGCGGCGTCGGCTCGGGCATTCTGTCGATGATCCTGATGGTGCTGGTGGCCGTTTTCATCGCCGGGCTGATGGTGGGCCGGTCGCCGGAATACCTGGGCAAGCGCATCGAGGCCAAAGATATCAAGATGGTGATGCTGGCGCTGGTGGTGGCGGCCGCGGCTAGCTTGGTCATCTCCTGCCTTACGTTCCTCATCAACTTCCCGGCGCACTCCTATTGGAATCCTCCCGGCGCGCTGGTGGCCAATTTGGGCAACGCCGGTCCCCACGGGTTGAGCGAGGTTCTCTATGCCAACGCCAGCGCGGTCGGGACGAATGGCAGCGCCATGGCCGGGCTGAACGCCAACACGCCATTTTTCAACCTGACGCTGGGGCTGGAAATGTTGATTGGGCGCTTTCTGGTGATTGTTCCGGCGTTGGCCCTGGCCGGGAACCTGGCCCGCAAGAAGCGCGTGCCGGTAACCGCCGGGACTATGCCGACGCATGGCGTTCTGTTCGTGGTTCTGCTCGTGGGGACCATAACCATTGTCACGGCACTGACCTTCTTTCCGGCGCTGTCGCTGGGGCCTATCGCGGAGCACTTTCTGATGCATACCGGCGTGCTGTTTCGTTAGCCGGCTGCTCCTGCCCACGGTCGGGCCTTTATTCCAAAAGCTCCCGCCGCTTCGGTTCCCGGCGTGCACGGTGGCGGATGTGAGGTATCCACACAGTGTCAAACTCGATGGTGAGGTAAGATTGCGTCTTCCAGCCCGCTCAGCCATTGCGGGCCGCGTAGCGCGGGGCCTCCTGGACGAGGCGCCGAAAAAGCGTTTCCCAGGTCACTGTTCGGCTCGCGGACGGAACTCAACGCGGAATGCCATGCTTGGCGCGGAGTTGGGCGAAACCTGTTCCGCAGGCCGCCCCGGCGCTTTCGATCTCGCCATGCCGGATCTTCGCGGCGATTCGCTCTTGAAGCTCTGGACTGAGAGTGATGTTCGTGGGCTTCTACATTAGACGCCTGTCGGTGGCGGGACTGAAGTCCCGCGCCGGCTAAAGCCCGCCCTCCAATGTCGCACATGCGGTAGAATCACGGTATCCGGATCTGTTGCGCCACTAAAGAACAGATCCGAATACCTCCCCATGCCGACCGCCTCCACAACCCGCGCCGAAGAGTTTCGAGAGCAGCTCGCGCGCCGCGCCATGGTGGCCGATGGCGCCATGGGCACCATGCTTTATTCGCGCGGCGTGTTCATCAACCGCTGCTTCGATGAGCTGAACCTCTCCACGCCAGACATGGTACGGCAGATTCACCAGGAGTATGTGAAGGCCGGCGCGGAGATTCTTGAAACGAACACGTTCGGCGCCAACCGCATGCGTCTGGCGGCGTTCGGACTCGCCGAGAAGCTGCGCGACATCAACCAAGCGGGCGTGCGACTGGCGCGCGAAGCGGCGCGCGAGAACGCATTCGTGGCAGGAGCCATCGGTCCGCTGGGCGCGCACATCGAGCCGCTGGGTCCGACCTCGTTCGCCGAGGCGCGGGCCATCTTCCGTGAGCAGGTGGAAGTGCTGCTGGAGGCCGGCGTAGACCTGCTGGTGCTGGAGACGTTCGGCAATCTGGACGAAATGCGCGAAGCGGTGTTCGCCGCGCGCGAAGCGGCCGGGCCGGACATGACCATCGTGGCGCAGGTCACCATCGACGATAACGGGAATCTTCCCGAAGGCACCGAAACGGAAGTATTCACGCGGCGTCTCGACGAGTGGCCGGCCGACGTGATCGGCGTCAATTGCTCGGTGGGTCCCAAGACCACGCTCGAAACCCTGGAGCGCATGATGGGATACACCTCCAAGCCGGTCAGCGCCATGCCCAACGCGGGCGTGCCGGTGCGGGTGGAGGGCCGCAATCTCTATCTGTGCTCGCCGGAATACATGGCGCAATACGCGCGCCGGATGCTATGGGCCGGCGTGCGCATCGTGGGTGGATGCTGCGGCACCACGCCCGAGCACATCAAGCTGATCCACGCCGAGGCGCGTTCGCTCCAGCCCATACAGAAGAAGCTGGGCGTGACGGTGGAGGAGCCCAAGGCCAAAGCGCAGGCCATGCCGAAGGTGGCCGTGGCCGAGAAATCGCAGCTTGGCGCCAAGCTGGCCGCGGGGAAATTCGTGGCGTTCGTGGAGATTCTGCCGCCGCGCGGGGTGGACGCCTCCAAGGAGATCGCGGGCGCCAAGCTGTGCGCCGCCCAGGGCATCGATTGCATCAACGTGCCGGACGGGCCGCGGGCCAGCGCGCGGATGAGCTCGCAGGTCACCTGCCAGCTCATTCAGCGGGAGGCGGCGATCGAGGCGGTGAACCATTTCTGCTGCCGCGACCGCAACATTCTGAGCATCCAATCGGAGCTGCTAGGCGCGCATTGCGCGGGCGTGCGCAACCTGATCTGCATCACGGGCGATCCGCCGCGCATGGGCAGCTATCCGGACGCCACCGCGGTATTCGACGTGGACGCCATCGGCTTGGTGAACATCGCGAACAATCTTAACCATGGCCTGGATATCGGCGGCAATGCCATGGGATCGCAGACGGCGCTGCTGATCGGCGTGGGCGTGAATCCGGGCGCGCTGAACATGGACGAAGAGATCCGCCGCTTCGAGTGGAAGGTGCAGGCGGGCGCGGAGTACGTGGTGACGCAGCCGGTGTTCGATCTGGCTTTGCTCGAACAGTTCCTGAAGCGCATCGAACACGTGAAGGTGCCGGTGATCTGCGGCATCTGGCCGCTGACCAGCTTTCGCAACGCCGAATTCATGGTGAACGAGCTGCGCGTGCCGGTGCCGGAGCATTACATGGAGCGCATGCGGCAGGTGGACAATGCCGAAAAGTCGCGGCAGGAAGGCGTGGCCATCGCGCGGGAGATGGTGGCGCGGGTGCGCGGCATGGTCCAGGGCGTGCAATTGAGCGCTCCTTTCGGGCGTTACCAGATGGCTATCGATGTAGCGGAAGCAATTGGGCCGCGCTAGGGTCGCGGCTGTAGGACAGGCCTCCTGGCCTGTCGCGTGCAAAGCATATGGCAACTGATCTTGTGGAAGTAGACGCGGAAGAGCCGCAACCGGAAGCGATCGAGCGCGCCGCCGCCGCCATCCGCCGCGGGAAGGTGGTGGCTATCCCCAGCGACGCGCTGTACACGCTGGTGGCCGATCCGTTCAACTTGCGCGCGGTGGCCGGAGTGTTCCGCGCCAAGGGGCGGGAAATGCACCGCTCGCTGCCGCTGCTGGTGGCGGACGCGATCGCGGCCGAGGATCTGGCCTCGGAACTGAACAACCGGTTCTTCATCCTGGCGCGGCGCTTCTGGCCGGGACCGCTGACCATCATCGTGCCGGCGTCGGCCCGCGTGCCGCTGAAGGTGACCGGGAACACCGGACGGCTGGCGCTGCGGCAGACCCGCGCCAAAATTGCGAACGCTTTGATCGAGGCCTTGAACCAGCCGCTGATCTCGACCAGCGCTAACATATCCGGATCGCCGACCTGCCGCAGCGGCATCGAGGTTTTCGGCACGATGGATGGGCGCGTAGACCTGGTGCTGGACGGCGGGGCCTGTTCCGGCGCGGGCGCCACTACGGTGGATATCACGGAGCCGTATTGGAAGATCATCCGCGAAGGGGCGATCGAGGAGAAGGAGATCGCGGAGGCCCTGCAGGCTACGTAGGGCTGGGTCTCACACCAGGCTATCAGCTTTCGCTCAACTCCGTCGCTTTTTCCAAATCATGCGGAACGGCCTCGCCGGCGCAGCTTTGTCTTTTCCGGTAACCTCGATTTGGTCGCTGGACTGTCGAAGCTCAAGCGTGCCTTGGCTCGGCCCTTTCGCATAGCGATACGTCGCGGACACTTGGCCGGTAACTTCGCCGATGGTTATTGCTCCCGTCCATTCCGTATCGCCGCGGCTGTTTATAGCCGCAATGCTAAGATCCCCGCGGGCCGAGGCTGTGATCTTAATAGTGCCTCCCGTGGGCTCCATCGGCAGCGCACGGTGTTCGTCATAGCTGCCGATTAGCTGTGCGGCGGCGTTATTGTGGTCATTTCGGCGGACTAAAGCCGTGCAGAGAATCCGCGCGCCGTCCGGAAGCGGTAGGCCGGGCCAAGCCTTGATTTTCATCTGCTCCGAGCTGTACCTCTCGAACGCATCATTCGCGGATCTTGTCGCCACCACGACATGAATAGGGTACTCGCTGTCGTTGCTGGCACCGAATCCCTGCCCGCCGAGGGTCGCTGTGGCTTTCCATTCCCTCTCGCTAATTATTGCCTGCGGGTGGTAACGCCGGCCGCCCTGCACCACGAGCCGGGGTGTGAGGCCAGCCGGAACGTTGTCGATTGTTCCCACCACGGTAGGATTACGACCGACATAGTCGTTGCGCCTCGGTGCCCGTATCTCCGCCTTCATATTAGAAACCCTACGTTGGCGGAGTTCAAAGTCCTTCAAACGCGAGATGACCTGCTCTGCCATTGCACTAATGCGTTTACCGAATACTGGCGAGTCGATTGGCTCAAAACGAAGATCGCGCAGGTCCATGTACTTTCGGCTCATTATTAACTTAGCAAGCTCGTCGCCAGGGCGCTCGACGGGAATCCAGTATACAGGCAGGATCAGTTCCTCGTCGAGAAGCTTCTCCTCTCGCCTCCTGAACGTCTCGATCTCGATTCTGCAGGCGGAGCTTGTGAAGAATGTCGGCGTCATGACCGGAATCAGGAAGACTGTCTCGAGTAGACTGTCGAGAATCTTCTGCTGCCACTGCGCGCCCCACTTAAGGTCGATAGTGTCCTGAAAAATGTTGAAGTCAGAACCAAGTTGCGCCTTGACTTCGCTCTGTAATCGTTGCCGGAGGTCGCTGAGCTTGCCCCTGGGGTGTTCGTCGTCGGAGCGTGCGTAGCTCCAAAATGCCTCTGGATTTCTCTCGGCCAATCGGGAAACCTCGTTCCGCCTAGAGGTTCCGAACCCGCCAGAAATGTGCCACGTGAGCCGGTACGAGCCGAAACCTACTAGATCCTGATCTATTGCGGCTACGTTTAGTTTACCGCACGGCGCGAGTCTCGCTATCACACCCGCGTCGGAACGGCGTTGGTCATAGCAAAACCCGAAATCTCTTGAAGGCCCTTCCCTCTAAGAAAGAAAAAGTTGCTGAGAGTCGGGCGCGGTACGTTCCCACCCGGCGCCTGGCAGAAGCATGATGGACATGTTCCGACGCGACCAACGCCAGCCAGACATTAATATCAGGGAAGCTCAATGAGGCCGTGGATCTGTTCGTTGGTAAGATCGATGCGCCGGCCGGCAGGAGGAATCAGCGGCGGGTCGAGACGGAGCCTTCTTCGCGGCTGGGCTGGTCCAGCCTCGTCTACGGCGTGCTCGATGCCCAGCAGGATCAACTCGCGGGCCGAGCAGCCCCGGCGCTTGGCGGCTTCGTGTAGACGGCGGTGCAGATTGCGCGGCAAATCTATACTAGTGCGGACTGAATCCGGATGCACAAGAGAATTATGGCGCTCCGACTTCGGCAAGTCAACCGGGAGACCGGACGGGCCGGACGGATCGTGCTCGAAGGTAGCGCTTAAGTCCCAAAAAGCTGCATTCTGGCGTCATTAAACCCCGAAAACCTGCGATCAACGCATCTTGAAGCGCGCTAATACCCCGATTTCTCCGCGATGCCCGAAGTCGCGGCATTTCTCTTGTAATGCCTACACCTGGCATCGTCGCGGACGCGGCGCTGCCGTGAGGCGGGCCGAAAAGTGATAGCGTAGACGTCGGGAGTCCCGATGGTCACTGCATCGCAATTGCGCGCCGGAATGGCGGTTCGCTTCGAGGGCCAGCCGTATAAAGTGGTGGCCTGCGAGTATCATCCCGGGCAGGGCAAGATGGGCGGCGTGTCGCATGCGCGCCTGAAGAACCTGGCGACCGGAACGTACTGGGAGCACAGCTTCCGCGCCGAGCTGAAACTGGAAACCCTTCCCGTCGAAAAACATTCTTTGGAGTTCTTGTATTCGGATGCCGATCACTGCTACTTCATGGACCCCGACACCTATGAGCAAGTCGTGGTTCCCATGGCCGTGGCGGGACAGCAAGCCAAGTTTCTGGAACCGCAGATGAGACTGACGGTGGAATTCGTCGAAGAGCGGCCCGTCAGCGTGCTATTTCCCGACATTCTGGAGGTGCGCATTGCCGACACGGCGCCGCCGGCCCATGCGCAGGCGGACAGCGCGTGGAAGACCGCGCGGCTGGAGAACGGCGTCGAAATCATGGCGCCGCAGTTCATCAAGGCAGGCGATCTGATTCGGCTGGACGTGGAGAATCTGAAATATGTCGATCGCGCGAAGGGCACAGGCCACTGAATCGGGGGTGCTTAACCGTTTTGGGGAAACCGCTCCCTGACGGTCGCGGCTCGGTAACAGTCGCGTTGATTTCGCAAGGCTTACTGAGTTGCGACCGTCAGGGGCACCCACTGATCGACGGCAATCAGGATGAAGACCCGGCTGCAAGCAGGCCCGACCGCTCCAGCAGCGCATTCGGGTCCGGGTCGCGCCCCATAAACTTCCGGTACAGCTCGGCGGGATCTTCGCTGTCGCCGCGCGCGAGGATCGTGTCGCGGAACTCGGCGCCGGCCTGCGGGCTGAAGATCCCTTGCGCGCGGAAGCGCGTGAAGGCGTCCGCATCCAGCACCTCGGCCCACTTGTAAGAGTAATAGCCGGCGCCGTAGCCTACCGGGCTGGCGAACAGGTGCGTGAACGCTGCCACCATGGCGTGGTCCGGCGGCAGCGGCGCGGGCGAATACTGCTGCAGGATACCGCGCGCGTATTCGATCACACCGCCATCGCGCGCGGGATCGTAATCGATGTGCAAGGCCAGGTCCACGAAGCCGAAGCCGAGCTGCCGCATCTGGGCATTCGCGCTGCGGAAATTGCGGGCGCGCACCATCTTTTCGAACAAGCCGCCAGGGATCGGCTCGCCGCTCTGGTAGTGGCGCGCGAACAGGTCCAGCGGCTCGCGCTCCCAGGTCCAGTTCTCCATGATCTGCGAGGGCAGCTCCACGAAATCCCAGGCCACGCTGGTACCCGCCAGGCTGCGGATTTCCACGCGGCTCAACAGGTGATGCAGCAGGTGCCCGAACTCGTGGAAGATGGTGGTCACTTCCTGGTGCGTCAGCAGCGCGGGCCGGTCCGCCAGCGGCGGCGTCAGGTTGCCGCAGATCAGGCCCAGATGGGGCTTGAAGCGGTCGCCCGCCGGATAGCCTGTGATCAGCGCATCCATCCACGCGCCGCCGCGCTTGTTCTCGCGCGGATACCAGTCCGCGTAAAACCCGCCGATGAAGCCGCCATCGCGATCATGCACGGCGTAATAACGCACCTGCGGGTCCCACACGGGAACGCCGCGTGCCTCGCTCACCCGAATGCCATAGAGGCGATGCACGGTCTCGAAGAGTCCCGCCACCACGCGCTCGAGCGGGAAATACGGACGCAGCTCCTCTTCGTCGAAATCGTAGAGCGCGGCGCGTTGCTTTTCGGCGTAATAAGCCACGTCCCAAGGCTGTAGGTCCGGGGTGTCCGGACCCTCCAGGCTGCGCCGGAATTCCAGCAGATCGCGGTTCTCGCGCGCGAATTGCGCCTCGGTCTTGCGCTTGAGATCTTTCAGGAATTCCTCGGCGCGCTCGCCCGAGTGGGCCATGCGATCATGCAGCACCAGGTCCGCGAAATTGCGGAAGCCCAGCAGTTCGGCTTTCGCGCGGCGCAACGCCAGGATGCGGCTCAGCAATGGACGATTGTCATGCTCGCCCTGGCTGGCCCGAATGGCGTAAGCGCGGTACATCTTCTGGCGTATTGCGGCGTCGTCCAGGTACATCATGACGGGCGTATAGCTGGGCGCTTGCAAGGTGAATCGCCAGCCGGCCAGACCTTTTTGTTCGGCGCTGGCGCGGGCCGCGGCCACGGCCGATGGCGGCAGTCCGGCCAGCCCGGCTTCATCCGCGATCACCACTTCGAAGGCATTGGTCGAGTCCAGGACGTTTTGCGAGAACCTGGTGGTGACGGTGGCCAGCTCGATGTCTATGGCTTCCAGGCGGGCCTTGCCTTCCGGATCGAGGTCCGCGCCGTGCCGCCTGAAATTGTCCACGGTCTTGGTGAGAAAGCGGCGCCGCGTGCCAGCCAACACATGCGCCTCGTCCGTTGCCGCGTACGAACGGATTGCCTGCCACAGGCCGGCATTGAGCGGAATACCGGAATAGAACGCGCTGACCTCCGGCTGCACGGCGTTGTACACTTCGCGCAATTCCGGGTAGGTGGCCACGGATTCCAGGTGCCGCACCACCGCCACCGCCTCATCGAGTGGCTCGGTGGCGGCGTCCAGCGCCTTCAAGGTGTTGTCGAACGTGCGCGGTTCGGGATCGGCCGCCACCCGATCAATGCGTTGGCGCGCGTCGCGCAGCAACTCGGCCACGGCCGGCCGGACATGTTCGGCTCGGATCTGGTCGAAAGGGATTCTGAAGGACAGGTTCAACAGGGGGTTGTGGGTCGCCGGATCTGACATTTCCAACTAGAGGTTAGCAGGAAAACGGGTGCTGGGTTATTGGTGATGGGTTATGGCAAGCTCACCGGAAACCGTTGAAGCGTTTGCCACCACCCAACACCTATCACCCAAGACCCATGCATGTGGCATAATCGACAATGCAACCGACAAAAGATGCATTCAGAACCAGATGGGACCCGTCCGGGCGTGGAAGAGGAACGGCCGAGCCTCTACGCGCTGGTGATCTACCTTCCGGAACCGCTATGCGGCTTTCTGGACGATTTGCGCCTGGAGTTAGTGCCCGGCTGCAATCCGCACGCGCACATCAGCGTGCTTCCACCGCGGCCGCTGCCAGTGGCTCCGGAGGCCGTCATTGAAGAGGCCCGCGGTATCGTGGGCGGTTTCGAGCCCTTCGACATCGAGTTGGGCCGGATTGAGAAATTCGACGAAACGGATGTCATCTACATCAGCGTGGAGGGCGGCACCGAGCAGTTGCGCCAGATGCACCGGAGCTTGAATCGGGGCGCGCTGGCTTTAGAGGAGCCCTACCCGTATCACCCGCATGTCACTCTGGCGCAGGAGTTCGAGATGGGCCACCTGGAAGCGCTGCTGGCCCTGGCCTCCCGCCGCTGGCGCGAATTCCGTGGACCGCGCCGGTTTCGCGCCGAGAGCACCATGTTTGTGCGCAACACGCGCGGGGACGAGTGGGTCGACCTGGCCAGCGGACCGTTGCGTGCTGCGCCGGTTAGCCCCTTGGGTTAGGTGTGGATGCCTCGGAGCGAACCTCAACCAGTCGGGACCCGCGCAAGCGCGACCGCTGATCTGCGCGTGTATCTGGCAGCGGAGCGCACCTTTCTGGCGTGGATCCGCACCGGCCTGGCCCTGATGGGATTCGGCTTCGTGGTGGCGCGCTTTGGCTTGTTCCTGCGCGAAGTTGAATTCAGCAGCCAGCACCAGGTCAGCCCGCATTCCGGGAGATTCACGCTGTGGGTCGGCACCGCGCTGATCCTGATCGGCGTTATCGTGAACTTGTTCTCCGCGCTGCACCATGTCCACTTCGTGCGTGCAGTGAGGAGCGGCGTGGAAGTGGTGGACCGGCCAGTGACGATGGCGGTGGCGATCGCGCTGATTCTGGCGGTTACCGGAGTGGCGATGACGATTTACCTGGTATTCGTGCGATGACGCGGCGCGGCGTGCTGGCTTCGCTGCTCCTTAGCCAATTGCGTGCGTCCGGGGCGCCCTCCGGGGTGCCCTCTGGGCCCGGCAGCCGGAAGCGCATCGTGCTGGTGAGCGGAGACGATGAGTACCGCTCCGAAGAAGGATTGCCGCAGTTGGCGAAAATCCTGTCCACGCGGCATGGTTTCCATTGCACTGTGCTCTATGCCATCGATCCGGCCGATGGCACCATCAAGCCGGATTTGCACACCAACATTCCCGGACTCGAAGCGCTGGATTCCGCGGACCTGATGGTGATGCTGCTCCGCTTCCGCGATCTGCCCGACCGGCAGATGAAGCACATTGTGGATTACGTAGAGTCCGGCCGCCCTATTATCGGCCTGCGCACCGCCACGCACGCCTTCGATCTGAAGAGCAGCCCGACCTACGCACGGTACAGTTGGAACAGCAAGGCATGGGACGGCGGTTTCGGACGCCAGGTGCTGGGCGAGACCTGGATCGCTCACCACGGCCAGCATGGCATCGAGAGCACGTGCGGCATTCTGGCGAAGGGCGCGGAGAGCCATCCCATCTTGCGCGGCATTCGGGACGGCGATATCTGGGGTCCGACCGATGTCTATGAAGTGCGCCTGCCGCTCGGCGGCGACAGCCATCCGCTGGTGCTAGGCCAGGTGCTGGAGGGCATGCATGCGGACGATCCTCCCGCGCGGGGGAAGCCGAACGACCCGATGCTGCCCATCGCCTGGGTGAAGACGTATACCGGCACGCAAGGGAAGACCGCGCGCGTCTTCACCACCACCATGGGCGCCTCGCAGGATCTGCTGAACGAGGGCGTGCGCCGCATGATCGTGAATGCCTGCTACTGGTCGCTCGGGATGGAGGCGGGCATTCCGGGGAAGAGCGACGTGGACCTTGTCGGCGAGTATCATCCGCTGCCGTTCGGCTTTGGCGGATATCGGAAGGGCGTCAAGCCTCCGGCGGAACAGTGAGATACACTTGGGCCAGAGGTGCATCATGTACTGTCCGCAATGCGGGGCCGAGTACCGCGAGGGTTTCACCGAATGCTCCGACTGCCAGGTTGCGCTGTTAGCCGGAACGCCTCCGCCGGAACAACCCAGCCAGTTCGACCCGGCGCTCGGCCTGGTGGTGGTGCTCGAAACGAACGACGGCATCCGGCTTGCCATGGCGAAGGGCTTGTTGGAAGATGCCGGAATTCCTTTCTTCGTGCTGGGCCAAATCACGACGCTGGTTACCGACGTGGATGGGTTTCTGCGCAAGTGGGTCCGGGTGCAGGTGCCGCGCGACCGGGAGGCGGAAGCGCGGGAACTTCTGGAGGAGTTGGAGCAACCGGATACCAGCGTTCAGGAGGAGGGCGAGGAGGGGGCAGGGGCGTCCGGCGAAAACGCCTAGGACGCGATCAACGGCTCCGCCGGTTCCACCAGAAAGCCGCGAGCGCCATGAAAAAGCAGCCGGCGAAGATGCTGTCCGCGGGCCGGCCGATCACGAATACGAGGATCAGGACAGCGGCCGCCATGGTGCATGCGAGCAGCGCCAGACCGGCTCTGTCCAGAGGATCAACACGAGCACGCCGCCCAGCACTTCCATCACGCCGGTGAAATACCGGAACCATTGCCCGGCTCCGATCTGCTGAAATAGCTTGACCCACGGAGAGCCAGGGTCCGAAGGGAATTTCTCCGCACCGAAAAGCACAAACACCACCGCAATGCCGCCGCGCAGGAGCCAGTCGCCGAGTGCGTTGCGGGGGGCGCGCAAGTTTGCCTGTTCGAACATGGGTTATTTGGACACCAGACTGATGGGATCGGTTCTCGGTGCGGCGCGGTTGACAGGGGTTCGCAAATCTGCGAACAATGAGGAAACCGATGCCGTTGACCGAACTACTGGTGTTCCGGCAGGCGAATGGCCGTGTTCCTATGGAAGAATGGCTCGACGGCTTGCCGGCTAAAGCGCGGGCAAAATGCCTCTACTATATGCGGCTGCTCGCGGCGTTCGGTCATGAGCTACGCAGGCCCGTCGCGGATTCTCTCCGGGACGGCATTTACGAACTGCGGCCTTCGCATCAGGGCGTCCCGTACCGCGTTCTGTATTTTTTCAATGGTCGGGATGTGGTCGTGCTTTCGCATGGCATCACGAAAGGCCAGAAGGTTCCCGATGAGGAGATCCGGCGCGCGATCGAGCGGAAGCAACTGGTGTTGGAGGATCCCGCGCGCTATACGAGTCGGCTGACTTCGAAGGAGGTATGATATGGCTCACGTCCCCCGGTTTCAATCCGAGACGCTTCAGTATTTTTGGGACCGCTACATCGGGGAAGATCCGGAGCGCATTGCCGAGTATGAGCAGGCCGCCGCGGATGTCGATATTGCCCGCGCGATCTACGACATGCGCGCACAGGCGGGGCTCACGCAGCGGCAGTTGGCCAAGAAGGTCGGCACCACTGCCTCGGTAATCTGCCGGCTCGAGGATGCCGATTACGAGGGTCACTCCCTGGCGATGCTGCGGCGCATTGCGGAGGCGCTTGGCAAACGGATCGAGATCCGTTTTCTTCCGGCCGCCAAGCGGAAGTCACGGAAGATAGCGTAGGGCGAGGCGCCGCAAGTGGACGCTATACTGAAAGCCGAGAAGTCCAATGGGTGCGCTTCGCGAGGTCGAAGATCTGTTGCCGTCCCTTACGCGGGCGGAGATGGCTCAAGGCGTCGAGTCGACGCCGGGAGTCTGTGGGGGCGAGCCGCGCATTGTCCGCACCCGCATCCCCGTCTGGACGCTGGAACAGGCGCGGCGATTGGGAGTCACGGAGGAGGATCTGCTGCGCGCATACCCCGCTTTATGCGCGGAGGACCTTGCCAACGCGTGGGCTTATGTTCGTTCCCACCGCGTGGAAATCGAGGGCCAGATCCGCGATAACGAAAGCGCGTGATGGCCCCTCTGGATGAGAATCTACCTGGATGCTTGCTGTCTGAGCCGGCTTACCGATGACCAGAGCCAGCCTCGTATCCGCGAGGAGGCGGAAGCCGTTGAGGGCATCCTCGGTTTGGTTCGTGAAGGCCGGGCAACCTGGGTGAGTAGCGCAGTGATGGCAATCGAAATCGGCCGCAACCCGGACCCGGACCGTCGGCGCGACGTGGCCGAAGTACATTCTCACCCCGGCGAGACCATCACACCGGACCGCCAGGATGCGACCCGCGCCGATTTCTGCAGACCCTAGGGTTCGGCGCCTTCGACGCGCTCCACCTGGCCTGCGCTGAGCGGGCGGCGCCCAACTTCTCCTCACGACGGACGATGGCCTTCTGCGCCGGGCAAGGCGGCACGCCGGGGAGTTGCGCATCAGGGTGGAGAACCCGCTATTCTGGTATCGAGAGGTCCGTACGTGATCGAGGCCGCTAACATGACTGACGAGGAATTCGAACGGCACGCGCTGTCGATTCTCGGCCGTGCGTTGGGTGCGGATGGAGTGGCGCGCTTCCTGCGCATATACCGGGCAGGCAGCGGCGATTACACGCGCGACCGTCATCTGTGGCTGGAGAAGGCGACCATTCAGGACATCATGGCCGAGGCCGAGCAGGGCGGACGGCGGGAGCTTGGCCGGTAGCAAGACCTGCGAACGGGCGAAATGCGTCAGTTCGTCGCGACGAGGGGCGCGTTGCTGAATTGCCCTTCGTTCAGGGCGCTGTTCCGGGCGCGATCTGCTTACTATTCAGCGAGGGATGGCTCGGCATCGGTCAGCCGAGGAGGGCTCTGATCTTGCCAACTTCGTCTCTACTGAGCGGAATGGGCAAGTGCAGTTCCTCTGCGGATTGGAGGTATGTGAGGATCATGTCGCGGGTGCTTTCGAGAGCTTGCTCCTCCGTCTCTCCAAAGATGCTGATACCATTCAACTCGGGCACATAAGTGACCCAGGCTCCGCCTTCTGCGTCCCGCTCCATTTGAACGGTACACCCTTGGGATGGGCGAGCGGGTGGTTGGCGGTGATCGGCGCCCAGCGGCTTTCGACATTTGGTTGTCTCACCTTCATCCTGAATCAGCTTTATTTGTTCTGCCCTGAGTATATCAGAAAGATCTGGCGAGGCAGCCCGACGTTAATTCGTCGTGATGAGGGGCGTGTTGCTGGCGACGGTGCCCATGGTGATCTGAATCGGATATGTGCCTGGGGCGAGCGCAGGAGGGATCTGTATGTCAGCCTGTGCGAGCCCTACGAATCCCGGAGTCATTCCAAGGAAGTAGATCTGGGCAGGCTGGCTGCCGATTGTGGCCGGCGCCGTAGTGGTCGCGCGCGACAGGGGTTGTGCCGGGGTCGCGTCGCCCAAGCCGATGGGGTTATCCAGCGGGCCAATTCCTGTGAGGTAAACGGTCACCCAACTGCCGGCTTTCGCGGGGTTGTCCGCGGCATTGAGCGTGTAGTCCTGGTTCTGCACGACCCCCAGATTGCTCCCGTACACGAAGATGCCGGGGGCGGCTGGGACGACGTTGAATGTGGCGGTGGCAGTCGCGCCTCCACCGCTCACTGTGACCGTGTTAGCGCCTGTGGGAAGGTCCCATGGAAGCTGGACGTTGAGCTGCGTGGAGCTCACGTAATAGAAGGGGAGAGACTCGCTGCCGATAGTCGCCGAGGTCCCGCCGAGGCTGGTCGGCAGAGGGATTGAGGCTGCGGACACGGTCGGCAGCGAGAAGCCGTCAATGAAGAGGGAGACGATAGATCCGGGCGCGACGGTCTGGGCGAAACTGGCGCCGTTCGTCAGTCCGCCTATTTGTTGTGCAGGCACTGTGACGGTGGTCTGCTGGCTGTAGCTGTTGCCCTGCGTGTTGTAGGCGACGGCTCTGATCTGGTGCTGACCGGGAGTCGTGGTAAGCGTGTTCCAGCCGTAGGTGTACGGCGCGGCGGTCAGGCTGGTTAGCGCGGAGCCATCGAGGGACAGGTCAACCTTGGAGATGCCGGAGAGGTCCAGGGCTTCGACAGAAATGTCGACCGTCCCGGACACAGTGGACCCGTCGGTGGGTGAGACGAACGCCAGGGTGGGGCTGGTCGTGCCGGGAACGAGAACCAGCACCTGCGCGGACTGAGGGCTGGCACTGAGCGTGGTGAGTGAAAACCGGCTCAGGTAGTCCACGTATGTCTCGCCGGGAAGCAGCTCGGACTCATACGCCGCCCCCGCTAACCGCCGCACGGCCGGATTCATGTCGAGGATGTAGGAAGTGAAGCTAGAAGGACTGCCCACGACATAATGAACTAAGACGCCTTTGAATACGTCACTTAAAGGAGGGGGAATGGAGTTATCCGATCCTATGGGCTGGCGGTATTCAACATAATAGGTATCTCCGGACCCTGGAGGCGTGATCGCCAGACTGTTTGCTCCGGTCGGTTCGATCGGCAGCACCTGGTGGGTCCCGGTCGTAGAGACGTTTTGGGGCGGAAGCCAGCCCAGAAGGTTCTTGAAACTAGCGTTGAAATGAGGCCCCTTAGGGACATCGTAGGCCTCCCCGAGGCCCATGGTATCGGCTGTGTCGCCAAACATTACATCGGTGCAATCTGTCCGGGGATCATAAATGATTGTCGTACCGCAATCGATCAAGTCAGCGTAGACCAATCCGAGGTGATGCCCGAGTTCGTGGCTGATCAACGCGGCCCAACCGAGGGGGGGACCATAGTTAGTGTTTGGGCGTACCAGCGCCGGTTCCGGCGCAGGAGCGCCAACGACGCCGTATCCCCATCCTACACAAGCGCCTTCGCCGGGCCCGACCATGATCACGCTATCGAAGTCGGCGACATTAATGCCGCTTTGGGGAGCGACCGCTTGAACCTCGTTCCAGACCGTCTCAAGATCGCTATCCATATCGCTATCCGAGCATTCCACGGTGATCGGCAGATTGAGCGTAGGGAAGACCGTCGGGACCATGTCAAGCGCGCCGTAGGAATTCTCCTCATAATAGTCGTGCACCTGCTGCATGATTGCCTGCGCCGTGGGCTGGTCCACGATTGAAGTAGGCTGATTCTGGGTCGTGAAGGGAATGAGCGCCACCGTGCGCTGACCGGAAGCGGGAATGCCCGTTTCCGAAGCCGGATAGCGTGCGGCGCCGACGGCGAAGTCTCTCCGGGAGCCACAATCTTGATAGAGTCGGCAAAGAATTGCGCTCCGGCGCGACGGCCCGTGACCTGAGCGGGCGTGCCGGAGTGCCAACTCCGCACCTGGCCGGGATCAGCGAGGAGAGTTGCAGCATGGCGGGTACTGCCTGAATGAGGTATTGGGTGGACCTCACCGTCCGACTCTGGAAGTCATCCTCGATCGCAATCACAAAGGTACCGCTGAGCGTCTCTGCTTGGGGGACCGGGTCGTGAATAAATAACTGTGGCTGGGCGAATGCGCCGGAACATCCGAGGATGAACCCCAGGGCGGGAGGGCGCGCGAGCGCTTTCAGGCGCATGGATCGATTATCGCGCCGACGGCTGGAAAAGGGAAGGGGTCGCGGTAGGGATACCGGTTACCCGATACCCCCCGCACAGACCCGTGCTGGCGCTCCTAACGCACACGGTTCCTACCTCGGATGATAGCGACAGAGGTCTGTCGCACGAGGTCCAGCCC